>Ga0114996_10005693_pt1 | contig 14572 bp, 16 predicted proteins | sample ArcticOcean_MG_C_4_FD_87039 | JGI IMG/M metagenome (GOLD analysis project Ga0114996, IMG submission 87039) | Marine microbial communities from western Arctic Ocean - ArcticOcean_MG_CB4_134 | ecosystem: Environmental > Aquatic > Marine > Oceanic | place: Arctic Ocean: Canada Basin | collected...
GGACTTAGTTGGGGTTTAAATATTTTATATAAATAATCTATTTCCGTAGATTTAACGGGTTTCATTTTATTTATTTTCTATTAATTCCTTTAACTCATCATATTCTTCACAGTCACAACCTTGAAGAACAGCAAGTCTCTTTTTTGCAAGATTAACTCTATTTGTCTGAACATAAAGCTCACCTAAATATTCATTAATACCTAAATGTCCCGCGTCAAGCTCAAGTCCCTTAAGATAAAATATTTCTGCTTTTTTTAAGTTTCCGGTTTTTCTTAAAGTGTAACCTAGATAATTTAAAATATCTGCATTTTTTTTATCCTTAGCATATGCTTGCTCAAATTTATTGTAGGCTTTGAGATAAAGTTTCTGAGCTTTTTCTTTTTTATTTTTCTTTTCAAGTTTTTTAGCTCTATAAATCAATTTTTTACCAGCTTTGTATAAGCTAGTTTTATCTTTATCACCCGAATCATAAGAACCAGCAGCATGGACTGCATTAAAATTAAAAGACAAACTTAATAAAACAAGTAAAACAAATAGATATTTAATATTTTTTTTCATTTTATAAAAAATTACTAAATGAATTTTTGCATTTTATCTAATGGCATTAAGGTCACACTAGATTTAATAAGCCCTTCTCTAATTTTTTTTGCAGTATTGACTGCATTTTTACCGTCTCCATGAACACAAATAGAATCTATTTCACAAGGAATTTGTTTTCCCGAATAACAATTTAATGACTGATTTTCAACCATTTTAATAACATGTTTTTTTGCAATCGCTGGATCAACAATCAATGCATTTTTTTTTGATCTTGAAACTAAATTTCCATCATCTTCATAATTTCTATCTGCAAAAATTTCTGCAGCAATTCGTAATCCAAGTTTTTTTCCAGCCTTTTCCATTTGAGATCCAGTTGGAACCAAAAAAATTAAATCTTTATTAACTTGAATTATTGATTCTGAAATAATTTTTGCTAACTCGTAATCTTCACATGCCATATTATTTAGTGCACCATGAGGTTTAATGTGAGTTACTTTTATTTCTTTTTTTTCAGCAATTTCTGATAGAATATTTACTTGATCAATTACTAAAGCTGTTATTTCAACAGGTGACAAATTAAGCTTCTTTCTTCCAAAATTTTCTTTATCATTAAAAGATGGGTGGGCCCCTATACTAACCTTGTTTTTTTTAGAAATTTCTATAGTTTTTTCCATACTAGCTCTATTTCCAGCATGATAACCGCAAGCTATATTGGCTGAATTTACTATATTTAATAAAAGAGGGTCATTTTTAGTTGAATGTAACTTTGAGCTTTCACCTAAATCGCAGTTAATATTAATTTCCATATTTTAAATCCTTAGTTTATTTAATAAGGAATAATAATTATTATATCAATTTATGTTAAAGAAACTAAATAATATTGGAGATTCTGCGATTGTTTGTGATTTTGGCGAAGACGTAAATCAATCAATTAATAGAGAGGTAATAGAACTCTTTTACTTTATAAAAAAACAATCAGAGTTAGAAAAACTAGAGGGAATATTAAATTGTACTCCTTCCTATAATAAATTGATAATTACTTTTGATTTAAAAAAAACTAATGCCAAAATTGTTTCTAATTTTATAAATTCTACCAAACCTACAAATTTAGATTTAATTCAAGAAAAAAAAGAATGGAATATTCCTATTTGTTATGATTTCGAGATGGATTTAACAAATATGAGCAAAGAACTAAAATTAGATAAAGAAAAGATAATTAGCATTCATTTAAAATCTACTTATTTCGTTTATATGATCGGTTTTGTGCCAGGGCACCCGTTTATGGGAAACGTGAATTCAAAACTTTTTTTAAATCGTTTAAAAACACCAAGACTTAAAGTGCCAGCGGGCTCCGTTGGAATTGTTGAAAAGTTCTGCAATATTTATCCTTATGAAAGCCCCGGTGGATGGAATATTATTGGAAGAACTCCAATAAAACTTTTTAATAAAAAAAATAATATAAAACCATGCTTACTGTCTCCTGGGGATACTATAAAATTCAAATCAATTTCGAAAAAAGAGTTTAATAAATTTACTAATGATTAATAATTTTTTTAAAGTTTTAAGACCTGGAATCAATACGACTTATCAAGATGAGGGACGTTTTGGTTTGCAACATTTTGGTCTTCCGCCGGGAGGATGTATGGACCAAGAATCTTTTTTAATTGCCAATGCCTTAGTTGGTAATAAAATAAATAAAGGTGTTATAGAATTTGCTTATCAAGGCCCCATGTTAAAATTAGTTAAAGGTAAAACTAAGATTGCGATAACAGGCAATGTTCACTTTAAAATTATTAATTCAAACCACGATACAATAGATGGTGAATGTCATAGAAGTTATAATTTAAAAGAAGGTGATGTAATAGATATTTTGGCCACAAAAAGATCAGCCTATGGATATTTATCTATAAGTGGAGGCTTTAAAATTGAATCTTTTTTTAATAGTGTGTCGACTCTGGTTAAAGCAAAAATTGGACCCAACAATGGAAGCAAAATTAAAAAAGATGATAATTTAATAATTAATGATGCTAGTAAAAATAAAAATAATCATAAAGCTATGATATTTTCTGAGAATATTAAAGAAATTAGAGTTTTAAAAGGACCTCAGTACGATTACTTTTCAGATGAAAGTAAAAAAAAATTTTTTAATCTAGAATATAAAATTACCAATTTAACCGATCGTATGGGAATGAGATTGCAGGGTGAATCTCTTAAAAGTATTATAAGCACAAATATTAGATCAGAGGGTATTACCAAAGGAGCAATACAAGTTCCCGCAGATGGCCAACCAATAATACTTTTAGCTGATCACCCAACGGTTGGTGGTTATCCTAAAATAGCTAATATAATTTCTGCTGATTACGACTTGTTGGTTCAAAAATTACCAGGGACAAATATCATATTTAAGTGTATAGATCTGCAAGAAGCAGAGCAGCTTTTTATAAGTAGAAATAATAAAATCGCAAAAGTTATAAAGAATATTAAAGAGATAATTTGACAATCTTAAATAAAATACCTGGTTCAATTTTAGTTCTACTAGGAGCTGTATGTTTGAGCTTTGGGGGAATAATTGTTAAATCATTTGAGGGTGCAAATTTATGGCAAATTCTTTTTTGGAGGCAATTTTTTTTCATAATAATAATAGCTCTATATTTGCTTATTACTTATAAAAAAAATTTTTTTATAACTTTTTATAAATCTGGGATCCCTGGTTTAATTGCTGGTTTTTTTCTAGGGTTAGGGTTTTCTTCTTACGTATTTGCAATGTACTATACAACTGTTGCTAATACTCTTTTTATAATTACTACTGAAACAATTTTTTTAGCGTTTTTTGGATATATTTTTTTAAAAGAAAAAATTAATTTAATTACTTTTATTTCAATTTTGTTAGGAATGTCTGGTGTTTTATTAATTGTTGGAAGCTCTTTATCCATACAAAGTAGCGAACAATTTTTTGGCAACATCATAGCTTTTATAATGCCAATTTCTTTTGCAGTATTAATAGTTATTGTAAGAAAATACCCAACTGTTGATATGGTTCCAGCTCAATTTACAGCAGGCGCTATAGCGGCAATTATAGGTTTTTTAATAGCTGGTGAAATATTTGTTTCTGCACACGATCTTTTTCTTGGATTTTTGGCAGGCGTCTTTCAAATTGGATTTGGGTTTATTTTTATTACTGTGGGTTCGCAAACAACTCCAGCTGCAATTGTTGGAGTCCTTATGTTAACTGAGGCAGTGCTTGGGCCTATTTGGGCGTGGTTGTTTATAAATGAAATACCACCAACAAGTGTTATTATTGGTGGTGGAATTATTATTTTCGCAATTTTATTTGAATTTTTATTTAGTAAAAAAAAGAATAATTTTATTATTTGACATTCCATTATATCTAGCAGACACTACTAGTAATACGGGAGAGACCAATTTATTTTGGCGCCGAAGGAGCAACCACCCCGGAAACTCTCAGGCAAAAGGACCGTACATAATAACTCTGGAAAGAAGGCGAAGCCTCACCGAAGGAGTAAATCTCTCAGGTAAAAAGACAGATGGGGTTTGAGAGAGTTATTATGGAAGTACAAAAAACAGCATTATACAAATATCACAAAAGTTTTGGCGCAAAGTTTGTTCCATTTGCTGGCTACCACATGCCAGTTCAATATACTTCAGGTATTGTAGAAGAACATAAACTTACCCGAAGGAGCGCAGGGTTGTTTGATGTTTCACATATGGGACAACTGTCAATAGAAGGAAATGAAACTTTGTCAACAGAGCTTGAAAAAATTATTCCCGCAGACTTAAAAAAAATAAAACTTAATCAATCTAAATACTCTTTTCTTACAAATAAAACTGGTGGTATTTATGATGATTTAATTATAACTAAAGTTAAAAAAGGTTTTAATATTATACTTAATGCAGCATGCAAAAACAGCGATTTCAAAATCATTAAAAAATCAATTTCAAATAATTTTAAACTAACGTTACATAAAAATTTGTCTTTAATTGCTTTGCAAGGACCCAAATCTTCGGAGATTTTAGAAAAAATAATAAATGGAGTTTCTTCTCTTAAATTTATGCATGGAAATAAATTTACTTATAATAGCAAACGTATTTATGTAACAAGATCAGGTTATACTGGTGAAGATGGTTTTGAGGTCTCTCTACCAGATGAATTTGTAGAGAGTTTTGTAAAAAAATTAATTTTAAAAGAAGCAAAACTTATTGGTTTAGGAGCTAGAGATACTTTAAGATTAGAAGCTGGGTTATGTCTTTACGGGCATGACATAAACGAATCTACAAGTCCGATAGAAGCAAATCTCAAATGGGCAATCTCTAAACGTAGAAGAGACGAAGGTGGATTTGTAGGTTATAGTAAAATTAAGTCAGACATAAATGGAGGTTTGTCTCGATTAAGAATAGGCATTCAACCTGAAGGTAAAATTATAGCAAGAGAGGGGGTTAAAATCTTTTCTACAGACAATGAAGAAATTGGATTTGTTACAAGTGGTACTTTTGGCCCAAGCGTTAATGGTCCTATTTCTATGGGTTATGTAAAAATAAATTTTTCAAAAACTGGCACAAAAGTTTTATTGGAAATTAGAGGAAAAAAATACAACGCAAACATATCCAAGCTTCCTTTTTATAAAAAAAATTATGTGAGGTGAAAAATGAGTGAGAAAAAATATTCTAAACAACATGAATGGGTCTCAGTAGATGGAGATGTAGCACTAATTGGTATTACAAAACATGCTGCAGAAATGTTAGGAGATGTAGTTTTTGTTGAGTTGCCAGAAAAAGGAAAAAATGTTGAGAAAGAAGGACAGGCTGGAGTAGTGGAATCAACGAAGGCAGCAAGCGACGTTTATACTCCAGTTACTGGTGAAATTGTGGAAATTAATCAGTCTGTTGTAGATGATCCTGCCACAGTTAACAAAGATCCAGAGGGAGCAGCTTGGTTTTTTAAAATAAAAATAAAAAATAAAACAGAACTGGATGAATTAATGAATAAGTCAGACTATGATAAATTTGCAAAGGAAAATTCAAATTAAATGTTAAAAAATGCCCAAAAAGATTTTATTCTAAGGCATATAGGCACCTCCGAAGAAGAACAAAAATTTATGCTTCAAGAATTAGGCTATAAAAATTTAAATGAATTAATTTTTAAAACAGTACCAGAAAAAATTTTATTAAAAGAAAATTTAAGTATTGGAGATCCTAATTCAGAATATAAAGCCCTTAGAAAATTAAAAAATATTTCTAAAAAAAATAAAGTTTACTCTAATTTTATTGGAATGGGTTATTATGGAACTTACACTCCCTATGTGATACTAAGAAATATTTTAGAAAACCCAGGATGGTACACTTCTTATACTCCATATCAGCCTGAAGTAGCCCAAGGAAGACTTGAGATGTTATTAAATTTTCAACAAATGATAATTGATTTTACTGGCATGGATATTGCAAACGCATCCCTTTTAGATGAGGGAACGGCTGCAGCTGAAGCTATGGGACTAAGTTATAGAATTTGTAAAAATGATACAAAAAACGTTTTCGTTTCGAGAAATTGTCATCCTCAACTATTGATGTGATTAAAACAAGAGCTGACCCTTTAGGTTTAAAAATAATAGTAGGAGATGAAGATAAAGATATTAATGAAGAATTTATTTGTGGGATTCTGCAATACCCAGGCACTTTAGGCGATATAAAAGATCCAAGCGAGGCTATAAGCAAAATACATAAACATAATGGGAAAGCAGTATTGGTTTGTGATTTATTAGCCCTTGCTAAACTTAAAACGCCTGGTGAGCTAGGAGCCGATATAGCGGTGGGAAGTTCACAACGTTTTGGTATTCCAATGGGATATGGGGGGCCTCACGCAGCATTTTTTGCAACCAAAGATGAATACAAAAGATCAATGCCAGGAAGAATAGTAGGTGTTTCGGTAGATAGACATGGAAATAAAGCTTATAGGTTGGCTCTACAAACAAGAGAACAACATATAAGAAGAGATAAAGCCACAAGTAATATTTGTACAGCTCAGGCATTGCTTGCAATAGTTTCAGCAGCATATGCTGTATATCACGGCCCAAAAGGAATTAAAAAAATAGCAGAAAGTGTTTCACAATTAACAAAAAATTTTGCAGATAAATTAAAACAGTCTGGTTATGAGCTTTATTCAGATTATTTTTTTGATACTGTTACTGTAAAGACGTTAGAAAAAACAGATAAAATTTATCAAAATGCACTTGATCAACAAGTAAATATTAGAAAAGTAAATTCCGAAATGTTAGCAGTTTCTTTTGATGAAAGAAAAAATCTTTATAGAGCCAATCAACTATTAAAAATTTTTAATTGTTCAGAGACAATTAAAGAAACAATGAATAAAAACTTGTCTAATTTACCAAAAAAATTATTAAGAAATTCAAAGTATTTGAATCATCCAGTTTTTAACAAATATCATTCTGAAACAGAAATGCTTAGATATTTAAAAAAATTAGAAGACTCTGATATTGCATTGAATAGATCAATGATAGCTCTGGGCTCATGTACAATGAAATTAAACTCTGTTTCTGAAATGATACCAGTAACATGGAAAGAATTTTCACAACCTCATCCATTTTCTCCTATTGAGCAAATGGATGGTTTTCGTGAATTATTTACCGATTTAAAAAATTGGCTGAGATCAATAACTGGTTTTTCTGGTGTTTCACTTCAACCAAATGCGGGAGCTCAAGGCGAATTTGCTGGCTTAATGGTAATTAGAAAATTTCATGAAAAAAATGGTGAAAAAAATAGAAATGTTTGTTTAATTCCAAGTTCTGCACATGGAACAAACCCAGCTAGCGCACAAATGGTTGGTATGAAAGTTGTTGTTGTTAATTGTGACCAAAATGGAAATGTAGACTATGATGATTTAAAGAAAAAGGCTGAAGAGCATTCAGATAATTTAGCAGCACTAATGGTAACCTACCCTTCAACTCATGGAGTTTTTGAGGAAAAAATAATAGATATTTGCGATTTGATCCACAAGAATGGTGGCCAAGTTTATATGGATGGAGCGAATCTTAATGCATTAGTTGGTGTTGCAAAACCAGGTAATTTTGGTCCTGATGTTTGTCACATTAATTTGCATAAAACATTTTGTATACCACATGGCGGAGGGGGTCCAGGAATGGGACCCATTGCGTGTAAAAAACATTTAGAAATTTATTTACCAGGACATTCAATAATCACCGATTGCGGACCAGCAACTGGAATAGGACCAGTCTCAGCAGCACCCTGGGGAAGCTCAAGCATTCTTTCCATATCATGGATGTATATTAAAATGATGGGTTCTGAAGGTTTGAAACTTGCTACACAAAATGCAATTTTAAATGCCAATTATATAGCAAATAAACTTAAAGATCATTTTCCAATTCTATATAAAGGAAAAAATGGAAATGTGGCTCACGAATGCATCATAGATATAAGAAAAATTAAAAGCGAAACAGGAATAACAGAAGAAGATATAGCAAAAAGATTAATAGACTTTGGCTTTCATGCTCCAACAATGTCTTGGCCTGTGCCAGGAACAATGATGGTTGAACCAACTGAAAGTGAAAGTTTATCTGAAATTAATCGTTTCTGCTTAACATTAATAAAAATCAAAGAAGAAATTAATAAAGTAAAAAATGGTAAGTTCGATAAAATTGACAACCCCTTAAAGAATGCACCACACACCCACATAGAACTTACTGCTAATGAGTGGAAACATAAGTATGATAGAGAAACTGCCGCATATCCTTCTGCGACTTTAAAATCTTATAAGTATTGGCCACCAGTCGCTAGAGTAGACAATGTTTATGGTGATAAAAACCTTATTTGCTCATGTCCCTCAATCGACGAGTATAAAGAAACCGCAGCATAAAGATTTGATTTTATGAAAGTTGCTATCATAGGATCTGGTATATCGGGTTTAAGCGCTGCTCATTTTTTATCAAAAAAATATAATGTTGATTTGTTTGAAAAAAATAATCATTTTGGTGGGCACTCTTTTACAGTGGATATACGTGAAAGTGGCTCCAAAGAACTAATATCCCTTGATTTAGGTTTTATAGTATTTAATAAAATTAATTATCCCAATCTATTAAAATTTTTTTATGATTTAAATGTGCCTTATGAAAAAAGCAACATGTCATTTTCAGTTTCAGTAAAAGATACTAATATTGAATATTCAGGTAGTGGTCTCAAAGGTCTTTTTGCTAACAAGTTAAATATTTTTAATATTCGTTTTTTAAAAATGATAAAAGAAATTATTTATTTTTATAAAGAGGCTGAAAAAATAGATGAAGATAAGTATAAAGATCAAACCCTTGGTGATTTTTTAAAATTAAAAAAACTATCTAGCTATTTTATTAATTTTCATATTATTCCTATGGTTGCGGCCATATGGTCGATGCCTCCAAACTTAGCAGAGAAAATGCCTATGAGTTTATTTTTAAATTTTTTTAAAAATCATGGACTTTTTAGGATAAAAAATAGACCACAATGGTACACGGTGACTGGCAGGAGTAAAGTTTACGTAAATAAAGTTTTGCAAACTATCAGTGGTGAATATTTTAAAAACTATGAAATTAAAACTGTTCATAGAAGTGAAAATAGTGTGAGATTATACTATGGATCATCAAATGAATATTTTGATTATGATAAAGTTATTTTTGCTACACACGCAGACGATACATTGCAATTAATTAAAAAACCTACTGAAAATGAAAAAAAAATTTTAAGTAATTTTAAATATAAAAAAAACTTAGCTTATCTTCATAATGATGAGAGACTTATGCCTAATAGAAAAAATGCATGGTCTAGCTGGAATTCAATTTTAGATAAAAATAATGTAAACAAAAATTGTGTTACTTATTGGTTAAATAAATTGCAAAATTTAAAAACAAATAATAATTATTTTCTTACTCTAAATCCAATATTTAAAATAAAAGAAAAAAATATAATTAAGAAAATTGAGTTTTCGCACCCATTTTATGATTTACAATCTATGAAAGCTCAAAAAGACTTAGACGAATTGCAAGGAATAAATAATAGTTGGTTTTGTGGAAGTTATTTTGGTTATGGATTTCATGAAGATGGTCTAAAATCTTCAATAAATATGGTTAAAAAAATATGAGTATTTTTTCATCATGTATATACTCGGGTTTTGTAACGCACAAAAGATTCAAACCAAAAAAACATTTTTTTTCTTACAAAGTATTTTCTTTATTGATTGATCTTAAAGAAATAGAAGAATTACAAAAAAAAATTAAATTTTTTTCATATAATAAATTAAATATTCTAAGTTTTTATAATATAGACCATGGTCCACGTGATGGTAGCTCACTGATTAAATGGGCAAAAAAAAAGCTAACACGGGCCAAAATAAATATTGAAGGGGGCAACATTAAGTTACTTTGTTTTCCAAGATTTTTTGGATATGTTTTTAATCCATTAAGTGTTTTTTATTGTTATGATAAAAAATCTAAACTTAAAGCAGTACTTTACGAAGTAAAAAATACTTTTAATGAACAGCATATTTATATTTTTCGTAACAAAAATTCATCTAAACTAATTCTGCATCAGTGTAAGAAAAAGTTTTACGTTTCGCCGTTTATTTCTATGGATACATATTACAACTTTAGATTGTCAAAACCCAAAAACAATATAAGCATTTTAATCAAGCAAACAGATTTAAAAGGGCCTCTACTGGTTGCGCGACAAGTAGGCAAAAGAATTAAATTAAATAGTATTAATTTACTTTATCAATTTTTAAAGCACCCACTTATGTCATTTAAAGTTATTGTGGCGATACACTTTGAAGCATTTCGTTTATGGACAAAAGGGATTAAATTAGTAAAAAAAAATACTAAATTAAAAAACAATTTATCTTTAGAAAAATAATGAATTTAAGTTTACATCAATTTGCTGACCAATTTATTTTTTGGAATCTTAAAAATATTTCCTATGGTTTTCTGCAAATAACGGATTCAAAAGGTGCTAAATATTTTTTTGGAAATAAGGAAAGTCCACTAAAAGCTGAAATAAAAATTAACGATCCAAGCTTTGCGTCTAAATTATTGAGAAAAGGTAGCACAGGACTTGGAGAAAGTTATATTAATAATGAATTTGAAACTAATGACTTGCCTTCTTTAATTGAGTTAAGTGCTCGAAATATTAATATTACATACAAATTTTCTGGCTTGCTTAATATTCCTTTTGCCCAAAGTATTTTAAATAAATTTAAAAATATAAACACAAAAGAAAGGAGTAAAAAAAATATATCATCACACTACGATTTAGGAAACGATTTTTTTTCTCTGTGGCTAGATAAGACACTCACATATTCTTGTGGAATTTTCAATACTACAAATGAAACTTTAGAAGAAGCGCAAATTAATAAATATAATAAATTAATAGATTTAATTAAACCAAAACCTGGAAGCAGTATATTAGAAATAGGATGTGGATGGGGTGGTTTCGCAGAACAATTAGCAAAAAGTTATGATGTTAAATTAGATTGTATTACTATTTCAAAAAAACAATTTGAATATACAAAAAGGAAAATTAATCAATTAGGCCTAAATCATAAAGTTAATATTAAAATGCTAGATTATAGAGATATAAAAAAACAATACGATAATATTATTTCAATTGAGATGATAGAGGCGGTGGGTGAAAAATACTTAAGCAGCTATTTTAAATCTTTAAAAGAAAATTTAGTTCCAGGAGGGAGTGCAGCTATACAATCAATTGTAATAAATGATAATTTGTATGATCGGTACAGAATTAAAGAAGATTTTATTCAAAAATTTATTTTTCCAGGTGGTTTTTTGCCATCTTTAAAAGCGTTAAAGCAATTATCATTAAAATCTGGTTTAGTTTTAGATAGCCAAGAGTTATATGGAGAACATTACTCAAACACTTTACAAAGATGGAGAAAAAGTTTTTTAAACTCTTGGGATCAAATATCAAGACAAGGTTACAATAAAACCTTTAAAAACATGTGGGATTTTTATTTGTCTTATTGTGAAGCAGGTTTTAAGTCTAAAAATATTGATTTAACTCAAATCTTGTTGTGTAATAAATGAGATATTTATTTTTATTTTTTATAATTTTTTTAATTGGAAGTTGTTCAAATATGAAACCAGAAGACTACAAAAATACAAAACCTGAAATAAAGATTGAAGAGTATTTTTTGGGAAATGTAAAAGCTTGGGGTATCTTTCAAGGCAGATCAGGGAAAGTTAAAAGACAATTTACAGCAGCAATGAATGGTTCTTTTGTTGGTGAAAATTTTATTTTAAATGAAAATTTTAACTGGAATGATGGCGAAAAGCAAAATAGAAAATGGACTATAAAAAAAATTAATGAACATAATTATGAAGGAAAAGCTGCAGATGTTGTAGGCATAGCAAAAGGAGTGTCTTATGGATCTGTATTTAAATTTGAATACAATTTACTTATTCCTTTTAAAGATAAAAAAATTAAAGTTAAATTCGATGATTGGATATTTAAACAAGATGACAAAGTTGCAATCAACCGAGCTATAGTGACTAAGTTTGGTTTTAAAGTTGGAGAGCTAACAGTTTTTTTTGTGAAAGATTAATAATTAATAGTTTTAATTCCTCTCCCAACTATAAAAAAATATAACCAATTTGGCATAATTTTTAGTAATTTCATTCCAAAAGTGAAACTTTTTGGGAAATGTATCTCAAATGAGTTTTTTTTAATTAATCCAATAAACATTTTTTGCGCAGCATATTCGGGTGATTTAATCATTGGCATTGCAAATTTATTTTTTTGTGTCATTGGAGTTTTGATAAAACCTGGGTTAACAACTGAAATTCTCACATTAAATCTTTTAAAGTCAAAAACTAAACTTTCAGCTAAACTTATTAGCGCTGATTTTGAGGCACAATATGCACCTGCCGCAGGTAGTCCTCTATAGCCTGCCACTGAAGATACAATTGAAATTTGACCATCTTTTTTTTCTTTAAAATAATTACTAACTGCAATGATACAATTTAAAGTTCCAAAAAAATTTGTCTCCATTATTTTTCTAAATGTTTCGCTATTTAAATTTTTTTCAGATATCGGATCATGCATACCGGTTCCAAAAACACAAATATCTAAACTTTTAAATTCACTTAGTATGTTTTTAAAAACTATTTTAGTTTCACTTTCATTTGTAACATCTAAAGGAAATGGGTGAATATTTTCATTTTCTTTGCTTAAGTCTTTTAACAAGTTTTCTCGTCTTGCCGAAGCAGCAATTTGCCAACCTTCTTTAGCAAATTTGAGTGCTAGCGACTTGCCTATCCCGCTGCTCGCACCTGTAATCCATACTTTTTTATTCATTTACATAGCTTAACCTCTTTTAAAAAAAATGTAATAGTAAATATGCGACAAGATGTGTATAGAATAAAAAGTATTTTTAACTATAAAGCAAATATACCGTATTTAGTTTGTCTGAATTTGTTTTAATATGAATAAAAAATATCTTATTTTTGGTGCGACTGGTTCAATAGGATCATCCCTTGCAAATCAGATGTATGCTGATGGCAACGATTGCCATCTTATAGGAAGAGACGGGAATGAGATAAAAAAAATTTCTGAAAAATTAAACTATAGTTACTCTGTTTGTGATGTTTTAAAATTAGATTTTATAAGCAACTTATTGAAAGATTTATCGTCAATACAAATTCTTGGAGTGGCATATTGTGTTGGTTCGATTGATATTAAACCTTTAAAAAATACAAAAGCAAATGATTATGTTTCAAGTTATGTTCTTAACCTTGTTTCGGTTACAGAAATCATAAGAGCTTTTCAAGACAATCTAAAAACTAACAAAGGTTCAGTTGTTTTATTTTCAACAGTGGCAGCAAAAAAAGGTTTTCCAAATCATAGCATTATTTCTTCAGCTAAGGCAGCAGTAGAAGGTTTGACTGTAGCGCTAGCAGCAGAACTAGCTCCTAATATAAGAGTTAATTGCATTGCTCCAAGCCTAACTAAATCAAAAATAGCAAGTTCAGTAATTAAAAGCCCTTCAATAGAAGTATCTATTGCAAGAATGCATCCATTAAAAAGAATAGGAGCGGGTATTGATTCGGCAAATTTAGCTAATTTTTTACTAACACCAAAAAGTTCATGGATTACCGGGCAAATTATTGCTGTTGATGGAGGTAGATCAAGCATAGCTTAAATGCTAATCATATTAACATGCAACGTTTTCAAAAATATTTTTCTTTATCATTTTTTTTAGCTTTTTCTTTTGGAGCATCTGCTTGGGGTGGTTTTGTCACGAGTGTATATAAAGAGCCCTGGTATTCGACTTTAATTAAACCAGGATTTAATCCACCAGATTTTATATTTCCTACAATTTGGGTGATTCTTTATGTATCTATGGCATTTGGAATTTGGTTAATTTGGATTAATCCTAAAAAAACTGAAAAAATAATATACATTTATTTTATTCATTTATTAGTTAATGCAAGTTGGAGTGTAGTCTTTTTTGCTTTGCATCAAATATTTCTAGCATTAGTAGTAATAATTGCAATCTTGCTTTTAGTTGTGTGGTTAATGAAATTATATTATCCAATTAATAAGCTAAGTTCTTTCCTTATGGTGCCTTATCTCATCTGGCTAGTTTTCGCTTTCATTTTAAATTTAAACATTCTTCTTCTTAATTAGAGATCAATCTTTTATAATAAGTTTATATGGATGATGTTGTAATTATCGGAGGTGGTATAATTGGAGCTTCATCAGCCTATTTTTTATCTAAGGCTGGAAGAAAAGTTAAAGTAATTGAGCGTGACCCAACTTATAAAAAAGCATCCTTTCCATTATCTTTAGGTGGTTTTAGAAGACAATTTTTTCAAAAAGAAAATATATTACTTGGTAAATTTGCAAAAGATTTTATTTTTCAGATTCCAGAACTACTTAAGACAGAAAAAAATCCAAACCCAACAGCTAGCATGGTTCCTAATGGGTATCTTTTATTATTTGGCCC
>Ga0114996_10005700_pt1 | contig 14567 bp, 12 predicted proteins | sample ArcticOcean_MG_C_4_FD_87039 | JGI IMG/M metagenome (GOLD analysis project Ga0114996, IMG submission 87039) | Marine microbial communities from western Arctic Ocean - ArcticOcean_MG_CB4_134 | ecosystem: Environmental > Aquatic > Marine > Oceanic | place: Arctic Ocean: Canada Basin | collected...
AACTCATGGAAGCAGCTTGCGAATCAAGTCCTGGTGGAATGGCTGCAATACTCGGACTCGATGAATTAACTGTAAACGAGATATGTCATGAAACTGGAGCGTATATATCTAATATCAACACAGAAAGACAAATTGTAATTAGCGGCACCCACAAAGCTTTAGCGATTGCCTTAGATTTAGCATCAGCACGAGGATCTAAAAAAATAATTCCCCTAAATGTTAGCGGAGCTTTCCATTCTAAATTAATGGATCCAGCCAAAGAAGGTCTACTCCAAATGATATCATCACTAAAATTTAGTGAACCTTCTATACCGATCATTGGAAACACAAATGGAATACCACTGACCACATCAGACTCATTAATAAATGAGTTAGTAATTCAAATGAGTAGCTGCGTACAATGGAAAAAATCAGTTGACTTCATTGTGGACGCAGGTGTGTCTAATTTCTTGGAGCTCGGTCCAGGAAGAGTTCTTAGTGGTTTAGTGAAGAACATAAATAGAACAGCTAATGTATCTAATATCTGCGATATATCATCAATCCACAATTTAATGAATTAATTAATTGAAAAATATTGGTTATTTACACCATTCTATGAATCTCGAAATGGCTACATTTTATGCGTAACAATAGAGCAATACTGCAACGACGAAAGGCAAGATCTATAGTTCTTCAAGCTCTATTTGAGGTTGATACTTCTAGTCATTCTTTAGAAGTAATTTCGAAAAGACTCCTCGAAAGAACCAATTTATCAGATATATCTAGCATATTTGCGATTGATTTAGCTTATGGTATAAGAGACAATATACCTGCAATTGATAATATACTAAAGCAACATGCTCCAGTATGGCCAGTAGAAGATTTGTCTGTCATTGACAGAAATATCCTTAGGATGGCAATTTATCAGCTTAAATTTGATCCAGAACCTCCGCCAAAAGTGGTTGCTAACGAAGCTGTTGAATTGGCTAAATTGTTTGGTGCAGAAGGCTCTGCCAGATTTGTTAATGGAGTATTAGGATCGATACTTCGAGATATGACTGGACAAGAGTTAGAAAAGAATTCAAAATACATAGGATAGTATAAAGGAGGTAGATGAGTGGCAACAGTACTTGAAAGAATCACAACAGTTGTAATTGACAGATTGGGTGTAGAAGAGGATAAGGTTCTACCAGAGGCTCATTTTACAAATGATCTGAATGCTGACTCCCTTGACCTAGTAGAGTTAATTATGGCCATGGAAGAAGAGTTTAGTCAGCCTGATAGCGAGGTTACGATATCTGATGAAGAAGCTGAGAAAATAACCACGGTACAGGCAGCAGTAGAATTCATTAAAGGACGGGGAATTACCGACGAGTAATTGGTAAATCCTAGCATAATCTATTAGTTGAGCCCATATTCAGCATAAGTTTCCAGATGCTCTGAATAGGGCTTAACAATCGCTTCCAACATCGACATAAATTTAAAGAGTTTATATTTATGTTTTGTGAAGAATTGTTTCTATTATGTATACATAGTTAACTAATTTAAAGCAACACCTAATCCTGCACTATATTTTATTTAATCAATTGTTATATTACTTTCCTCTTTAAGATATATCACAATCATCCCCATTCATGGCCAATTCAGTAAATAGCTTATGCTATTTGACCTCAATATCACTAATTTTGGTACAGCACTAGTATCAAACGAAAGCGAATTGAAATACCATAAATCTCATCTAACTAAATCAGATAGAACAGCAAATTCAGTTATCAGAGATATTAAAAATATTATTAGGGAATTACTGTCAAAATCCACTTATTGAGTCTTGGGGTTGAAGATATGGAGTCAAGGCCCCTTAAATTAATCCACTTGAATAATTTCCTAAATGCGATGCAATAAAACAAGCCCACTAACAACCAAAGTAATAGAAAAGCATTTTAGTAAAAATGTATCTCTTTTTAATGGCTCCCCCATAATATGTAGTCTAGTTTTACTAAGTATGGTAGCAAACAAGAATACAAACATTGGTCTGGTGGCTACTACTGACGACACAAGTGATACTGGACCTGTATTTGTAGCCATAAGAGCAAAAGCTACAGCTGCTGGCGATAAAATAAAAAAGACAAGGAAAATCAAATAACGGGTCTGGGCATGTTTGAAATTAGAGATCATTTCCTTGGTGACTGATGGGCGGAAGAATATAATCAAAGAAGTAGCCATGCCAAGACTTCTAATAATATATGCTGTTGATACTGAATAATCCTCTAAAGCAATTTTACCTCCAAAATGCCCTATACCAACTAGTAAACTAGCTAACACCAAGATGGGCAAGAATTTTGTTGGCTTCAATGCTTGGGTTATGGTTATACCTTTTATTGAAATAAGGTAAGCCCCTAACACAATTGTTCCTATAGCAATACCACGGGTAATTCCAATGGTCTCCCCTAAGAATATTACGGCGAGTATCGCAACAAAGATAGGAAATGTTTGGTAAATAGCTGTTGCTCTAGATATCTCTTCGTATTTAATCGCGTAAAATGAAAAAACTAGGGCCATCCCCCAACTCAAACCAGCCCCATAGGCTATCAAGGTAGTAGAAAATATTAACTGTTCCTGGATACCAAATATCATATAAATTATAAATGAATTAATGATAAGAGCTATTCCAAGCCAGGCATAATATGCTTGAATTATTTTTATATTTACTGATAACAATAGTTTATCTAGAATACTAACAATCCCAAATGTTACCGCGCTCAGTATTGCAAGAAGAGGCCAATCCACAGTAATCATCTCCTTTAAGCATAAATTATAGTTTTTAGAATTTACTTTATGCTGATAATTTAGTTATGAAAGATTCATACAACTTCAAAAATTATTTTTTGATTCAATCTTATTTACTTAATTTGGATAAGTGTTAAGTAATTTGGAGTATAATAATGCCCCCTACGATCATCCCAACCGAAACACCTTTAACCAATAATACATCTTTTACAAGTGGTTCACCTATTCTCCAAAGTTTTGTTTTTGAGAGCCCCACAGTAAATAAGAAAACAAACATTGGAGACGTTGCTATTATCACAGATACTAAAGATACTGGACCACGTGAAGTAGCATTCATCATGAAAGCAACTGCTAAAGGAGCTAGAATAAATGGATTCAAGATCAGTAAATTTCGAGTTTCAGTGTCTTTCATATTTTTGAACATCTCAAAGAGAAGTGATGGCCGAAAAAAAACTAGCAAAGTGGTGGCCATACCTATAGCTCTAAAAATATATACAGTTGCTACAGGCAACATATCTAAAGCTAGTTTATTTACAAAAAATCCTACCCCTACAAAAAAACTAGCAAATACGAGTAGAGGAAGAGCTTTACTTGGCTTAAAAATACCTTTTAATGAAACTTTCCCTAAGGAAATCATTGCCGCGCCGACTACAATAGAAACAATTGCAATCATTTGAATCAAAAGTATATTCTCTCCTAGGAAAGTGACCGCAAAGAGAAAAACAAACAGTGGGAACGTTTGAAAGATAGCAGCGGCTCTAGAGGCTTCCTCTTTCTTTACACCAAGAAAAAACAATACTAATCCAGCTCCCCAGAAAAGACCTCCTCCATAAGCAGTAAGTAGTTTAGTGAAATTTAAATTGTCCCCAAATCCCCATATCAAGTAGACAAATCCTGAAATAAAAAGCATTGATAAAGCCAGCCATGCATAGTAAGCCTCAATTCTATCAATCTTTACAGAAATCAATCGTTTATCTAGAATTATTATTATAGACAAGGTAATAGAACTGAATAACGATAAAATTGCCCAATCCAAAAAGATCTCCTATCTATAAGATTTCACTTAATCAGAATACTCTTAAATGTAATTTATCACACTAATAATTCCATTGTAATAAAGAGCCACATATGATTGCTCTAATGTTATAATCGACTTGTTATTATGAATATTCTTGAAGGACTCAATAAGGAACAGCTAAAAGCGGTAGAGACTGTAGATGGACCATTACTCATTGTAGCAGGGCCTGGCACTGGTAAAACAAGAGTTATAACTCATCGTATAGCCTACTTAGTAAACCAATTTGGTGTCAAACCTCATAGAATCGCTGCTATGACATTCACAAACAAAGCTGCTCGAGAAATGCGAGAAAGACTTCAGGCATTAATGGGGCCAATCTCAAATAATTTGACTATTGGCACATTCCATTCGGTCTGTGCCAATATACTTAGACGAGATGGCCATCACATTGGACTAGATCGAGGTTTTTTAATTTACGATAGCGATGATCAACTAAAGCTTATAAAGGGATGTATGGAGGAACATGAAATAGACCCCAGAAAGTTTGCTCCAAGAGCTATTCAATCTCATATCTCCGCTGCAAAAAGCTCTTTAATAGATGCTGAAGGATATGCTATACATGCTCAGAGCTATTTAGAAGAAGTAATTAGCAGGATTTATAAGCGCTACCAAGAACTTATAAGAAGAAACAAAGCTCTTGATTTCGATGATCTACTATTAAGTACATACCAAATGTTTAATACAAATGAAGCACTATTAAAAAAATACCAAACCCGATACATACATATACTAGTAGATGAATTTCAGGACACTAACATCCCTCAGTATCGAATAGCACAACAGTTAGCAGATCAATATAAGAACATATGTGTAGTAGGTGACCCTGACCAGTCTATCTATTCGTGGCGTAATGCAGATATAAGAAACATTCTCAATTTCAAGAAAGACTATCCTGAGGCTCAAATAATAACTCTAGAAGAAAACTACAGATCAACTGAAACGATACTATCTGCTGCCCAGTCAGTTATATCTAAAAACCAGGAAAGAGTTGATAAAGAACTATGGACAACTAATACTAAAGGTTCTTTGATAAAAATAACTGAAGAACATGATGAGGAAGAGGAAGCCCAATCAGTCATAAGAGAAGTTGAACGTCTGGTTGATACAGATGGATATAACCGTAGTGAAATAGCAATAATGTACCGTGTAAATGCACAATCCAGAGCTTTGGAAGAAGCCTGCCTTAGATATGGTGTGCCTTATCAGATTATCGGCGGGGTAAAATTTTACCAGCGCCGTGAAGTGAAAGATATAATCGCTTACTTACGATTATTAATGAATCCACATGAAGATGTAAGCCTAACTCGTATAATCAATATCCCGAATCGTGGTATTGGGCAGCGTACATTAGACGAATTAATTCAATACGGAAGGACAAATGAAATTTCCATTTTCTCGGTTATTCAAGGAATTATTAAACAGGATAATAATATGCCATCGTTGCCGGCAAGAAGTATAAGAGCTATTACAGACTTCTTAAACCTAATTCGCCTATTGAGTAAAGAGAGCCAAGAGCTAGATATTGTAGAAACCATAGATAAGATCTTAGAGCATACTGGATATCAACATTTTGCCCAAAAGGATGAAAGAGGAGAAGAACGATGGGAAAACATACTCGAATTTCGTGGGTTAGCCCAGGAATTTAAGAATATGGGCCCTGAAGAAGGGCTTATAACTTTCTTGGAGAGCGTTTCACTCTCAACTGATTTGGATACTATGGAAGATGAGGCTGGGTCACTTACACTAATAACTTTACATCAAGCTAAGGGATTAGAATTTTCGGCAGTGTTCATTGTTGGCATTGAAGATGGCCTCTTACCCCACTTACGCTCTATGAATGACCCTGGACAATTGGAAGAAGAGAGGAGATTATTCTATGTAGGAATAACTCGTGCCAAAAGCAGGCTCTATTTATACAGAGCATTTCATCGCAGAATTATGGGAGGGAACGGCCAAAATGATGCTTCTAGATTTCTAGATGATATTCCACGGAATTTAATAGCAGGATTACCAGTAATCTCAACAAGACAACGATTGATTACACCCAAGAATGATAGTCTAAAGACTATCAAACAGCCAATAAGATTAGTTTCTGATTCAAAATCTAAAATCAGAATTGGAGATAAAATCAGCCATCCTAAATTTGGAGTTGGTATTATTGTTAATCGCGTTGCGACAGATCAAGATATAGAATTAACTGTAGCATTTGATAAAAATAAGGGAATAAAACGTCTCCTCGCAAGTTATGCTCCCATAGAGAAGCTCGAAAGCTAATATAAACAGCCCAACTAAGTGCAGTAATCAAACATTTAAAATTTCTCAGAAAATATACTATTAATAGTTAATTCCTGTATTTCACTATTTAATAGTTTTTATGTACGCAACAATATCTGCTATATCCTGTGCTGTGAAAATTTCTCCGAACGTTTGAATCATGGTATTTGGAGAAAACCCTTCCACGATTTTCGCATTAGGATCTAAGATCGATTCCGCAATATAATATCCATCTACTAAAACTGTAGAACCATCATCTAATTTCTCATGTGAACCATAGATTCCCTTCCATGAAGGTCCAATAATTTGAGATCCATCTATAGAATGGCATGCTAGACAACCATTATCAGTTACTAATTGTTCTCCCTTATCAGCATCTTCAGATTTCACAGTATTCTGAGTAGAAACTGGCGTATTGCTCGCAGTTACTGATTGTTCATCACTATGAGTCTCTCCATCTTCTTGATCGTGATCTTCTGCACCACAAGCAGCCCCCAATATTAGGATTATCCCAAATAGTACAAGTGTAAGTAATCGCATCTGACCTCCCAGTCTGAATAAAATTTAGTTTAATAGAATACATATTACCCAGTGAAAACTAAGGATTTGATAACTACAGTTACCACACGAGCATCTGAATGTTGTTTACTAATATCAATATAATCAAAATCTTGAAGTGTCACACCATCAATACAAATGATGTTCTTGTAATCATTTAGCTCCCTTGAAAGATTTGTACCAACTAAACGCGCAATATCACAATCTAACACTAAAACTATGGGATTTCTTTTTCTGATAGTATTTTTCATCGCAACAATAATACCCAAGCAAAGAGCTCGCAGGAGTGGGTATGCCGGCCCATGAGACCATTCTATAGCAAGAGCAATTGGATTTTCTCCTTCAGATACTTCAGACATACTTAAGACATTTTGAATAGAATTCGTTATATCGTGAGAAATTAATTTATCAGAATCAAATTTAACAGTTACAACCTGCAAATTTCGAAGGGGTAACAGCTCTGAATTGGCTATGTATATAGTATTACCGCTAACCTGTACAGTGAATTGAGATGCTCCAATCACTGTGGCACGTATACGTTGCAAAGGTGTCTCAATAGGAACTGTTGGAAAGAATAAAGATACTTGAGATTTTATCTGATTACCCAAAAAAGTTCCTATATCACCAAATGTTGTTTGTTCAACCCCATAAAGATATTCAGATACACCACCAGAAAACAAAATTAGATCTATATCTCCTTGATGTTTCAAGGTGTTTGTCACCATAAGTTTCCTGGTTAATGGAGATAATACTCCTCTTACTGCTACTTCCATGAGTGACCTAGCGAGATAAAATGACAGTTTTTCCTTAATTTGATCACTAATTGGATGCCCTATTTCTAAACCTAGATTATGATGTTCAGAAATGACACTTGCTGCCTGCTCTATCTTAATTATGATATTAGATTTATCGAAGGTTACTAGGCGAGCACCCACATTCATGGCAGCTGATTCTATAATATTCCCATCTCTTACAATTGCTAGTTTTGCTGTGCCTCCACCAACATCTATATTCAAAACTGTAATTGGATTAGACTCATTTACAGAGCGCGCTACTGCACCAGACCCATAAGCAGCCATCTTAGCTTCTAGAATAGGCCCAGCGCTTGCACAAACAAACTTTCCAGCCTGTTTGGAAAACATCCGTACAATAGCTTCTGCATTATCTTTTCTAGCAGCATCTCCAGTAGTAATGACAGCTCCTGTGTCAACTTGATCTGGAGTAATGCCTGCCTCACTATAGGCTTCTTTAAAAAATTTAGATAACTTGTCGGTATCAATAAATGACCCATCTATAAAAGGGGTTATTAGTATAGGAGATTCATAATCCACTCGCCTACCAGCAAGCTGAAAACGACTAGAAAGGACAGCACTCTGTCTTCTTAATTCCAACGTAGAAAAAATAAGATGAGAGGTGGAAGATCCAATATCTATCCCAACACTTTTTAACGATATATGATCTTGTTTCCATAAAGGATGTTCCTGATTGGAGAGCTGGTGCCCATCAACCATGTCCTCATTTTCTTGTTGCAACGAAAGAACTCCTGACGCACATTAATTGCCACATTTTAATCAATAAATAACCTGTATAAGCTTATATCTGTAAAGTCTACTTGCGCCAGTCAGCGATTGGTTTTGGTTCAGTGTTGTGTTTATGCAATTCGTCAACGAAGGTTTCCAAGACATCCGCATCTTCATCTTCATATTCTATCTGATGACCGCCAATAACTGTACTCTCATTCCCACCTTTAAGTTCTTCAATAACTACACGCCAACCCCCATAATGGACTGCAAAATATCTGGCTGGTTCAGTGCCAGAATTAAAATGTTGATGAAACCACATATCTGGAGGAACAAATAAGGAACCTGGTCCCCAATCAATCTTTTCTTTTGGTTTACCATCTTCCCACATTAACGAAAACCCATGCCCAGTTAAGATAATGATATGGGCCCCAGGTCCATGTCTATGAGCCTTTTTATATGTACCAACCGGAAATTCAGCCATATGTGACTTAGTAGTATTACTTGCCATCTCAAACATTCGGCCAGATCCACCAGCACCCCTTTCAGCATAGCCTAACAATTCAAAAGAATAAAGATCTGGGATAAAATTGGTGCGCCACACGTTACCGGAAAATGATTGGCCTTTCCCACTAAAATAATCCTCTTCTCCCCCAAATCTGTCAGTGAAACTGTGTTCGCAATTGAAAATAAAATCTGTACTTCGCATCATATTAAACATTACCGGGGCATTAGACATAGTAAGTAAGCGTACTGGTTCATCTGGAGATCCATTAAAATGTTGTCTCCAAGAATTAATTGGAGGAGTGAAGACACTACCTTTTTGCCATTCAAATGTATGTTTTTTGCCATCAGGAAGCCAAATAGTAGTAGCTCCTCTACCAGAAACAACAAAGGTATTTTCTTCAAACATGAATTTCTCAGGATCAGTATTTCCTCCAGGGGGCAATTCTATAATATATGCATCCATAGCCTCTTCTGCTCCAATCATAGACAGAAAAGCTCCTTTAACTCCCTTACGATGCCATTTTTCCATAGGTATATCTCCACGTAAATCTGGAACAATAAGACCCTCTATGATAGGTACTCCTTCCGATTTCTGCCATTCACCATATGGGGACAATCTTTTTTGCGTAATTGTTTTCTCTGTCATTTCCAGCTCCTCTTTTTCAATTTGGAACATTATGCTTTGTTTTCAGATGATATCATAAAACACTTTCCAATTTTAATACCAATCCATATCACAGTATCGACATACGGAGGATCTTGGCTCCTTCAAGTTGCACTTTATTAGCAATATTATGTAGCTCTTCTATATTCCCTTCAACTATTCTAGCAAACTTAGTAGGCATTCCTTCTTGAAAGGATTGCCCATGAACAATCCTTATATCTCCCATAGAATGAAGAAAAATATCACCTGGATTTACCCCTCTAAGACCTCGCTCTTCGTAGTAGGCTATATAGCTAATTCCAACCTTTTTGTCTTGAAATTCAATAGGCTTTTCATATCGGTGAATTGATTCCTGTTTTGGTTTATATGAGTCCATTATACTAGCCCAAAAATGAATCATATCCCCACTACCGTGTGTATTAGTTATAGGTCCTTCTAACGGTAATGCTTTGAGGAAATTACTACATATATCCGGAATTTCATCTTGGAAAAGTTGCCCTACCCAGATATTCCCTTCACACTCTATCTTAAATCTGGGTCCAGTTACTTCGCTATAGTAAGGAATAGTATCACTTTTTATCTCCCTTATTTCCAGTTTTTTAGCACCCTCCCATTGCAATCTTTCAATCTTACTAGAAAACGTACTCATATCACTCTCTATGCTAGCAAAATGAGTAAGTAAATAAGATTGAGACATCCATTTAAATTTCCCAGGGGAATAAGCAATCATTAGTTCATTGTTTAATGGCCAAATAACTACATCACCTGGAGCCTGAGAGAAACTAGGATTTTCTATAAAAGGATAATTAATTTCCCCTAAATTTAAATTCGGATTGGTTAGTGAGTGTAATCTGCCACCTGCCCAACGTGAATGTACCACAAGAGTTTTAAATGGCAATACCTGTAATATAGCTGCACATGTATTTGGAGCTTCTTCCTCAAGAAGTTTAGCGTTCACTCGCACATCATCAAGAATTATCTCAATTTTTTTCATCAGTCTTCCTCACTAGTTACTAGTCACGTATATTCTGAAGGAACCACTCAGTTGGAATTTCCTTTCCTATACCTTTTTCTTGAGCAATTTGAAATACTTTACCGCCTACTGTAGCAAATTGAAGGCCTTGGCTACCGTGATTATTAAAATACACAACTTGATTAACACTTGTACGACCTTTGAAATCACCTGAAATAACATCTGCTAAATGTGGCCAATAGTCTACACCTATTGGAATAGCAGTCTTTGGCTTTGGTATTCTAGAAAGCTCATCTGTCTGACCAGCAACATATAAATATTCGCCACCGACTCTGGTAGTACCAGGTTCTGGAAATTGGACATTAGCCCAGGATAGCCTTACTCGGACGTCAGCCCTTTCTATGATATTGTGCCCCCATTCGGAGGGTGTATTATCGGTTAAATAAACACCATCATTTATTAAACTGGGGTCCTGTACTACTGCTTCTCCTGCGTCTGTACATGTAGCTACAATGTCACTACCTTTGATTAACTCTTCGATGTTATCTACAGCTATTACATCAATACCTAATTTGTTAGTCATCTCAACTGCAAAAGTTTTTCGATTCACTTTGGTTGGACTAAAAACTTTGGCGGTTTTTATGGGTAAGACCTCTTTAAAAGCCGCCAGAAATGTTCTGGCCATTCCACCTGAACCAATAATTCCTGCTACTGAAGAATCCGGATTTGCTAGATACTTAGCTCCTAAACCAGCGGTACCACCAACTCTCATGTGCTGAATAATCCCATCAGGCATTATAGCCAATGGTTCACCATTAAATATGCTAAATACCATCACTAAGCCACAGTATGTACCAGGCTCAATACAATATTTTTTAAGTCTCCCATTGTCAGTATAGTTGATATCAGACTTCATTCTTATAGCAAAAGTACCAATTGTTCTAGAAGCTCCTTCCATAGAACCAAAATGAAAGTGAGCATCACTAAACTCTTCACTAGGGACAGAAGCGACAATAAGGCCTGATCGCGGCCTATGTGTAGCATTATTTTCGCTCAGATCGCGGTATCCTGTTTCCAAAGCATCCAGACAGGTCGGCATATCTAGTATTTGTTCCACATCTTCATTTGTTAGAAGAAGCATATTAATCTCCTTAATCTACTATAATTTTCTAGAATTATAATTAATATAATATTTAGGCCTTTAAAATAGGTTCAGATGCAACAATATACTATTACTTTAGCAGAAAGCTATTTCATGAAATGGCTTTCTTTACCAATGGAACAACTTCCTTAGCAAACATCTCTATCTGCTCCATAAGCTCTGAGAGAGTATTAGCGGTAATATTAGTAGCCACAGTATGAGTGATACCCATCCGTGCATAATTGACTATTTTTTCAGCAACTTGTTCTGTTGTACCGATTAAGTAAGACTCAACTACATGGTGAGATTTTTCTGGTTTTAATTTTGCAGCCAGGCGACTATTTAAATATTTAGAAGTTGCTTCCTCTTTGGTATTAGCAAGACTAAGATGCCCATGTGCTAATAGATCAATTTCCGCAATATTCCTGTCTCTTTTATGAAGTTCAATCTTCAAGGAAGTAATTTTCTTTGGTATATCAGACTCCATACTCATAGATTGTCCACTAGCCCACTTAGCAACACGATACGCTAAATTTGGACTTTCTCCTGATACATATGTTGGCAACGGATTCTGATATGGCTTAGGGCTCAGTTTAACATCATGAATTTGATAATAATCTCCCTTATAATTTACTGTTTCTTTATTAAACAGTAAATGTAATAATTCCAGTTGCTCATCTAACATATTACCACGATGAAAGGATTTATCTTGCCCTAAAATTGAAACAACTTCTTCACGAAAACCTCCGAGTCCAACTCCAAATAGGAGACGACCTTTGCTAAATTGGTCTATAGTTGCTAGCTGTTTAGCAAGCATAAACGGTTCTCTAAATGGCATTAATAACACTGAAGTTCCCAGATATATTTTGGTGGTCACTGCAGAACAATAGGCTAAACTAATCAATATTTCATACCACTTAGGCAATGGTTCTTCTAAAGGTATTCGCATAACCGGAACAAGATTATTGTGCTCACTTCCCCATGCAGAATCTAAATCTAAATCTTCAGCCAGTTTTACAGTTTTAACTATATCTTCAGGTCCTGATATGAAAGGTGAAGGATGCCTCATTCCTTCCCGACTAGTGGGTATACCTATGCCAAATTTCATCATCTGAATATCATTCCTTCCTGCGTATTGATAAATTCATGGGACCTTGATAAAGAATCCTTCGACTCATATTTATGAGCTCTTGTAAATTTTCTTCCACTTTGGCAATCACCGACATAGATTCTGGACGAGTTGTTTTAGAATTGCCGTAAACAAAAAAGGTTTTGAATAATGGTATATCAGCAATATTTAGATGAGCTATATCTCCAACTTCAAAAGGACCATCTGGAGGGTTTTCAGAAGCACCTTCTGGTGTTAACTGATAATTCTTTTCTGTTCTCCAAGTCTGTCCGGCATTGAATGCATGAATTGTTCTCGTTTCTATAGGAAGCAATTCCCATAATGCTTGGCATGCCTTAGGAGCTTTATTATCCAATAAAACTGCTGTGGCAATTATGCCTGGCAGATAGCTTACTGGATTTTCAACCCATTGCCCGCCTATTTCTATCTCTATCTTTCTCAATCAAATACTCCTTTTGAAAAAAGCTAGGGCCAGCCACAAAAGAGAAGGCCAGCCCTAGCTAAAAGTATCTCTACTACATCTTTAGATTATTTATCGAGCCAGACCCAAGCTAATCGTTCCATTAAGTCTGGATATAACTTGAAGTTTTGTACATCATTATTTAGGCCAGCATAAACTGTGACATAAGCAATGTAAACATGCCAACCTGTCTCAGCTATACGCTTTTGTGCATCTATATAAAGTGGTTTGGCTTTGGCCTGGTCATACTCTCCCACAGCCTTATCCAGAAGACTTGTGACTGTAGAATCTACATAATCAGGTACGTTAGATTGCCCTTCAGCATGATATATTCTGACCAGTCGACCATGAGGGTCAGCTCTGGGACGCCATGTCGTTGGAGCCATACGATAATCGCCTCTAACAAATCCTCTCCAAGCATCTCTTGCCATTACACCAGTAATTTTCAGTTTAATACCAGCTTCCGCCATCATAGCCTGATATATTTCACAAAGTTCAATTTCAGTAGTAGTACTACGGCACCATATTGGTATCTCTGCGCCAGTATAGCCAGATTCCGCCAAAGTTGCCTTGGCTTTATCTAGATTAAACTCAAATGGCTTTACACTGGAATCCCAGGCCCAGCTATTACCTTCAGACAGGTATGCTGGTGAAGCAGCTCCACCAAAATAGGTTTCAGTGATAGTTTCACGATCTATACTATAAGCCATGGCATTCCTTAATTTTTGATCATTATATGGTGCATGCTTCGTGTTAAATCTTATGGCATGCCATTTACCACTTTCTAGTTTGGTCGTCCTTAAATTACTGTTCGCTTCAATAGTTGGAATATCTTGTATTCTAACATCTGAAATCACATGGACATCTCCAGTCCGTAGCATAGCAAGTCGAACAGTTTGATCAGGAACACTAATATAATTTATCTGATCAAGATATGGTTTACCGTCTTGCCAAAAATCTTCATTCTTTTCAAGTACAACCCTTTGGTCAATTTTCCATGACTTGAATTTAAAAGGTCCGGTACCAACAGGATTTAGGGAATAAGTTCCTCCAGCTTGTTTATCTCCCCACGCATAAGGGTAACCAGAGCCTTTTTCTTCTATTGGTTTTGGTGGCATTATGAATCCTGGACGTTCTCCTAAGTCAGACATCAAAGGTCTATAAGGCTTTTCCATATTGAAATTCACTGTATATTTATCTACAACCGTTACACTATTTAAGGCATATGACACTTGACCATGTAATGGAAGTGGATCATCTTCCCGCAAAAGCCTGTCATAATTCCATTTGACAACTTCTGCATCGAAAACATCTCCATTATGGAATTTCACGCCTTCTTGTAGTTTGAAGGTAACAGTTTTACCATCACCGCTAACTTCCCAAGACTTCGCTAGTTCTGGATTAATACCAAAATCAGTACCGTAACCAACTAGTGTATTGTACATAGAGTAGAAAATTGGACGTTCAGAAGCATCATTAGAATAATGGGCATCCATA
>Ga0114996_10005704_pt1 | contig 14559 bp, 9 predicted proteins | sample ArcticOcean_MG_C_4_FD_87039 | JGI IMG/M metagenome (GOLD analysis project Ga0114996, IMG submission 87039) | Marine microbial communities from western Arctic Ocean - ArcticOcean_MG_CB4_134 | ecosystem: Environmental > Aquatic > Marine > Oceanic | place: Arctic Ocean: Canada Basin | collected...
CAGAGGTCGGCGACTCGGGGATGTCGCCAGAGGTCGGCGACTCGGGGATGTCGCCAGAGGTCGGCGACTCGGGGATGTCGCCAGAGGTCGCCGACTCGTTGATGAGGCGGCTGCTGGAAAGCCAGGAGGCAGTGGTGAACGCCGCTGCGGAGAATCTGCGTCGTCAGAGAACCTACCTGGAGGCGCTGAAGCTGACCCGGTAGTTTGCCGGATGTGTGTAACCTCCAGTTGTTTATCAAGATCCGACAGGTTACGTGAGGGGTTGAGAGTCCCCGTCCACCGCTTCGGGAGAAACCACCTTGGAATCCGGAAATCGAGAAATCGTCGTCTCGAACCGCTTCTTATACTACTACGCCAACCTCATACGCCGCGTGTTCGGCATGGCCGTCCGCAGGGACGGGAAGAACGTGCCTGGCACGCAGGTGACCGGGAAGCTGCCCGGGAGTGAGCCGGATCCCATCCATCGGCCCGGGTCAAAAGGCGAGATGGTCCTGTTCCGATATCGGAAGCGCCTCCTGTTCGGGCTGGTGGAAACCCGGCAGGGAAAGTCGCTGACGTTTCTGGCTGAAGACGGCCGACGGCTCCACGCGAGGGACAGGGCGGTGGTGCAGGCGTGCGGCGTCGAAGCAACCACGGCCAGCGACGTGCGGCGTTATTCGAACACCGTTCGTGCCCTGAGCGACGAATTGGATCTGAAGGACATCTGGCTGCTGACGGAGGAGGGCGGGGAGTTGGTGGACTTTTCGGAAATGGCCGGGTTCCTGTGGGGCGATCGAGTGGATACGACACAATCGGCGGCCCTCCACCTTCGGCTGCACACGACCCCTTACTTTGAGCCGGATGGATCGGGCAGGTATTCGGCTCTCCCCGATGCGACCGTACGAGAGCGACGCCAGCAGAGGATCAGTCGGGACACGCGGGAACGCGAACGGGAGGAACTGGTCGACTGGTTCGCCGAGAAGGAGAGCGAAACCTATGATCCAGAGACCTTCACCAGCCGGCAGCGCTCGTGGGTTGAGGCGGTGGTTGCCTACACGTTAAACGGGCCCTCCTCCCAGGGTGCCGAGCACGCGAAGCAGATGATTTCGGAAGTTGTTCCCGGCACACGGGATCTGCAGCGATGGGGGTATCATATTCTCGTCCGCAAGGGGATCTGGGCGCAGGGAGAGGATGTTGAACTGCTCCGGTCGGAACGGAGAGCGGAGTTCCCAAAGGAGGTTGAAAAGGCGGCCGTCGATAGGAAACCGGCCGCCCGCAGACGGCGGGGCCTGCGCCGCCGGGTCCTGCTGGTGAGGGGGCCGGGGGGCGTTGGGGTGGACGACCCGCCCCAGGAAATCGCCCTGATCTGTCGGCGTCGGTGGTGGGGGAGAGGGTGGCGCGTCGTCGTTCACCTGCCGGACGTAGCCTCGCTGATTCCCGTTGATTCCGCGCTGGACAGAGCGGCTTCAGATCGGATGGGGTCGCTTCCACCTGTACAAGGTTCCCAGCACCGAGGCGGGATTCCGATGCTGCCTGAACAGGTGCGCAAGGCGTGTAGCCTGGAACCTGGAGTGGCTTCTCCCGTCATGAGCCTCCTGATCGACGTGGGACGCGGCGGCGATGTCCGATCCATAAAGATTCGACAGGCGACAGTGCAGCCCGATTCCGAGGTCTCCACCGATTCGGGCGATGTCCTGGGAGTGACCGGCGAGGGGCTGGCGCTTCTGGATGTTGCGGCTGTTCTTCATGAGAATCGGCTGTGCGACTCGGTAGATGGCGGCGCGGCTGGAACTGAAACTGTTCTGCGGGAGGTGATGCTTCTGGCCGAGCGCTGCCTCGCGGAGTGGTGCGCGCAGCGGGATCTGCCCGTGATCTACGCCGTCCGGAGGGCGCCCGACACCGCCGCGGAGGTGGCCGCTATCGCGAATCCGATCCTGCGCCGCCACGAATTGCGACGATTGTCTCCGACGGTTTCCTACGAGCGACTGCCCGACCCTGGACCGGGCAATGCCGCCGCCTGCCCGCTGACCCGCCCTGCCGACCGGTATCCGGACCTTGTGAATCAGGGCCAGATCCTGTCGTTCCTGGAAACCGGGAAACCGGCTCGTCCGTCTGTGGCGCTGGACATCATTCGATTCCGCGCCCGCGAAGAATTGGTTGAACTGGAGCACCTGGCTGAAGGACAGAACCGCCTCCGGCTGCTGACGAATATGGAGTCTTCGGTGGGGGATGTTTTCGATGCTGTGGTCCTGCATAACCGAAGAGATGGTGTTCTGGTTGAACTGGAATCGCTCCCCTTGAAGACCCTCGTCCAAGCGGGAAAAGATCTGGAGAAGGGAGACCTGATCCAGGTTCGAGTTACCGGAGTGGATCCCTGGCTGAGGCGGCTGCGAGCGTCGGCAATCCTGGGCTGAAGGCAGCCACCATTTCCTGCCGTACGAAGGTCTTCAATATTGCCATTGGTGGCAATATTAAGTGTGGAGCACTGCCTTTCTGGCCGATCTTCGGACTCGAGGAGGTTTGAGGGTCTTAGATTCGGCGTGTTCATCACTCGGGTCATTCGATTCTGTCGCGTTTCCAAAGGTTTCTTACGAGGGATGCTCCATCCTAGGCTGAAGCCAGATTTGGAGTTATTTCAGAAGGTATCATTGGAAATCTAGATTCCACGAGCAGCACAAGAGAAAAGTCTATTCGCCCTTCCACGTTGGAAAGAGCGAATGAGGTATGTCGAGGAGGTTGAGGATACGCCCGGCGATGAAGTCGGCCAGATCGTCGAACGTTTGCGGGTTCTGGTAGAAGGCCGGCATGGCGGGCACGAGGATGGCCCCGGCTTCGCTTACGGCCACCATGTTCCGCAGTTGAATGAGGTTCATCGGTGTCTCTCTGGGTACCAGGATGAGCGGGCGCCTCTCCTTTAGCGTGACGTCGGCAGCTCGTTCGACCAGCGTTCCGGAGGTTCCGTTGGCGATTCCGGAGAGCGTTTTCATCGAGCAAGGTACGACAACCATTCCACCGTTACGCACCGAGCCGCTGGAGATTGACGCCGCCAGGTCTCCCAGTCCGTGCTGAGTCAGCGTCCCCGAATCCAGTCCTTCCCCAAATCGCTCCCGCAGAAATTCCCTGAAATCGGCTCGCTTACTCTCGAACCCACCTTCTTCCTTCAGCAGCATCCATCCCCATTCCGATACGATGAGGTCTATGTGGACGCCGGCCATCATCAGCGCGCGGATCGTACGAAGCGCGTAGATGGCGCCGCTTGCACCGGTAACCGCGACAGTGATGCGCAGGCTTAGATCGGCCACAGGAGATCTCCCAGCGTAACAGCGAAGTAGAGGGTGCTGACAACGGCGTTCAGGTTCTGGAAAGCGAGCGTGACGCGCATGAGGTCATCTGGGCTGACGATCCGATGTTCGTAGATGAGGATGGCGGCGATAACGGCGACGCCGAACCCGTATATGGGTCCGAGATCGAATGCAAATCCGACGGCCGCCATGAAGATGATCGTAGTACCGTGCAGAACCCTGGCGATCCGGAGCGCCCCGGGGATGCCGAAACGCTGAGGCAGCGAATAGACGTTGTGACTGCGATCGAAGTCGATGTCCTGGCAGGCGTAGATGGTGTCGAATCCGGCCACCCAGGTGAGTACGGCGCCACCCAGGAGGAGGACGCCTGGGCTGAGGCTGCCTGTTGCGGCGATCCAGGCGCCGATGGGGGCCACCGCAAGCGACAGGCCCAGGAAAAACTGGGTAGCCCATGTAAAGCGCTTCGTGTAGGAGTAGAAGAAGACGATGAGGAGAGCGACGGGAGAGAGCGAAAAGCAAAGTGGATTCAGACGCCAGGCAGAGTAAACCAGCAGAGCTGAAGAGGCGACGATGAAGAGCGTTACGGCCGCGGGAGAGATGACGCCGCGGGGAAGTTCACGGGATGCCGTCCGAGGATTGGCGGCGTCGATTTTCCGATCGGCAAGACGATTGAAGCCCATTGCGGCGCTTCGGGCACCGACCATTGCTACAACCACCCAGAGCACCGTGCCCTTGCCTACAGGCGCAACGCCCGCCGCCAGCGCCATTCCACTGAATGCAAACGGGAGGGCGAAGATGCTGTGGGAGAACTTGATCATTCTCCCGTATGCGAGGAGGCGTGGAAACATAAGGCAGAAGTCAGATTTCAGACGTCAGATGCCAGAAGGCGGAAGAGATAATTCTGTGCAAATATAACGGGTGAGGGACGTTGGACAAGGTCCGTTAAAAATCGAAACGCCTCGGAGGTGGCTCCGGGGCGTTGGGTTGTGCGGCGATGGGGTGAGCTTCAGGAACCGGTACCAGAGGCGCTCGACGGTGCAGCGGCGGATGGTGCTTTGGTCTGGTCGGCATCTGCCGCCGTACTTGCAGGCACGCCCGAATCCTTTTTGCCTGCGATTTCGACCAGCTTCTGCTGAATCGCCGTCATCAGTTCTTCGTTGTTGCTGTGCTGGTCCAGGTCGGGGAGGTGCCGGATGACACTCATCACCTTCTTGAAGTGGCTGTCGCGACGGACGGAGGTGCCGCCTAGAGCCTGCATGACGAGCGCTTCCAGCCTGCCTTCGACTTCTCTCTGCTCCCGGGCTTCCTGCTGCCTGGCGGTTGTCGCCAGTTGATCCAGATGCTGCTTGGAGGTGGCGTGCCTCATCTTCAGCGTGCTGACCTTGTTCTTGGCGACACCTTCAGCCTTCAGCGCAATGAGGTAGCGCCGACGGGAGGTGTCCAGATCGGCCTCGAGCTCCATGACGCGGTTCTGGTTCCGGTGGTGTTTGTAGGCCAGCGACCGGAGTTCCAGTACGGTCAGAACCTTGACGGCGATGAGAATCAGGAGGAAGACGAACGTGACGAGCGCCAGAATCATCAGGGAGAGCCCCGGATTGCGAGGGAAAGGTGTGACGAAAGGATAGCCTCGACCTCGGGGGAAGTCAAGAGAAGTGGGAGGTGCGGGAAGCCTTTGGAAGGAGGGGGCTATAGTGAAGCGGTCAGATGACGGACTTGCCGAAATCTGAGGCAAAGATCAGAAAATCGGCGAAGTCGATTCGTCCGCTTTGGTCCAAATCGAATCGGGCGTCGAACAGGCTGCTGCCCTGGCGAGTGCCGAATGAGGCTGCGAACAGGAGGAAGTCGTTGAAATCGACCCGGCCGCTGTTGTCGAAATCCGCCAGGGAAGAGATATTCGTGGACCCGCCAGTTCCGGCGGGGGAGAGGCGGAAGGCGATCCCCCGCGGGCCGTCCGACAGCGTCAGATGGTGGAGCACCTGGAACGTTTCGGAGTCGTAGAAGAGGAGGTCGTTGGAGTCCTGGTTCGCCACGTAGACGACGGAGCCGTTCGCGGAGACCGCCAGGTCGCGGGTGTTTCGTCCTCCGGAGGGGACGGGGATTCGATCGGTCAGCTGTCCCGTAAGCGGATCGATGACCAGCAGTCCCGCGCTGAACCAGTCGGTGGCATAGAGTCGTGTTCCGTCCGGCGAAGGCGCAAGCCTGAAGACGCCGCCTGCGGGGGCGGTGTCGACGGTGCGAACCACCGTATGTGTCTGCGTACTGACGATGGAGACGCCTCCTTCGAACCCGGAGACAAAGAGCAACTCGCCGTTGGGGGAGAGGGCGAGAGACCGGGGGGAAGCAACCACGACGATGCGTTGGAGGAGCTCTCCAGTATCAACGTCGATGGCGAGCACCTGGGAGGCGTCACTGTCGCTGACGTAGACGACGTCGTCGTCAGCAGAGAGGGCGATGCCGAAAGGGCCGGTGCCCTGAACGGGCGCGGTGAGACGGCCGACGGCCTCCAGCCGGTCGACGTCGATGACGGAGATGCTTCGCTCGCCGGAGTTGGTGACGTAAACGCGGCGCCCGTCACTGGAGACAGCGAGGTCCAGAGGGGACTGCCCGACGATGATGTGGCGGGCGACTCTATGGGTGGCTGTCTCAATGGCCGTCACCCGGTTGTCAGACTCGTTCTGAAGTAACCCACTGTTCGTGACGAAGAGGTAGCGCCCGTCGGGCGTGAGCGCGACCGAGAGGGGATCCTCACCAGTGGGTATCCGGGCAACTTCGGTCCGTGGGCCGGTATCAATGACGGAGACTTCGTGGGATCTGCGAAGGGCGACGTAGAGAACGGGATCTCCCGACAGGGACAGGATGCTGAATGCGAGAGGATCGACTTCCTCCGCCGGAAGCTGCACTTCTTTTCCCGAAAAGTCTGAGGCCGAGATCCTGTAGCTGATGGTTGAGCCGATCGGTTGGCCGGGAATCAGAGCGGCATAGGTGCTGCCGCCGCTGACCTGCATTTCCAACGTTCTGGTCGGTGCTCCATTGACCTGGTAGAGGACCTGGGCGCTGGCGACCTCCTCGTCGTCCTGGATACGTGCTTGAACCCGGTAGGGACCAGATGCGTCCGGGGTGTTCACAGGCAGGTCGAGATCGCTGATAAAGGGAGATCCGGGCACTGCCGTTCCCAGCGCGAAGTCGATGTCGTTCAGGACGCGCCCCGCCCCCAGGCTCAGGACAACGGCGGCGTCCTGGATTGGGGCGTTACTGTAGAATTCAGAGGGGAAACCGGTTTCGAAAGGCTGGTCGTAGATGCCGCCAAAGTTCCGGTGACTGATGGAGTTGCGGACGGGTTCCATGCGTACCTGGTAGTCGGCGGGGGGCAGGCCTGATATCTCGTAGGCGCCGTTTCCACCGGGCCCAGCAGAGGATCCTATTGAACTGCTGAGGGCACTGGCGACAAACTGGGAGGTGCCGGCGAAATAGGCGACGACCTGAGCGCCGTAGACGCCGCTCCCGTCGGGGTACAACACACGGCCTGCCAGCGTTCCCGTAGACGCCGCCTGGGCTGATGGGTAGAGGGTGGTGATGCCGGCGATGTCGTCCATTTCCACCGTTCGGGCTTCGCCAGGGTTGGTGGCATCGTTGAACGGATTCATCGTAGGACGTACACGGGGCGAACCTTCCAGCGGCGTGTGGTCCAGCCCCAGGAAGTGGCCGATTTCGTGCGTCATGACATCCTGCAGGTCCACCCGGCTGCCCGACGGGCCGTTCGGGTCAGCGGAGAAGCGGAAATCGCGGCCATTAAAGACGATGTCGCAGTCAGTGATGTTTCCAGCGTCGTCGCTGTTGATAATCGTGACGGCGATGACCCCGCTGCCGCGCGGGGCACCGATATCGTTTCCTGTGGCGTCGTAGGTGATCACGTGACGCCGGTCGGTAGAGGAGGCGCGAAACGTTCCGGTGGCCTCGCTACGGGAGGAGATGAAGGTCGTTGACGTCTCCCAGGCTTCGAAGCTCTCTGTCGTTATCCGAATGGTTTCGTTCTGATCAAACGGGAAGCTGCCGGTGGAGAGCCGGTAGCCGATTCCATTTCGTGCCGTGGACTCCGGCCACCTGATACCGATGAGGCGTCCCTGTTGGTTTCGGTCTGTCTGGAGAACGTATGCCTGCGAGGGGACAGCGGACAGTAGAAAGAGGGGGATCAGGAGGGTGAGCCGGATGCGGATAGCGGTCACGGAGGAGTCCTGCTGGTTCGCCCCGGGTCAGCAGCGGGAGCGGTGGGTAAGGATGACAGCGGCACGGGTCTCGAGCTGCGGGCGTCGATGCGCCACACTTCGGTGATCCCGTTCCCAGTGGGGTCGGCCTCCACGTACGCGATGAAGTTCGAAGGTTCTGTCTCTACCCGGAAGCGGAGTCCGCCCGGAAGGTCGTCGAGCTTCAGCAGGTCGCTGTTCCTTTCACGATCTATGGGCAGATAAGTTCCGTGGTCCCAGTGATACGCACGTTCCAGCCGGTAGACGGATTGCAGCAGGATGCGTGCGCGCTCCCGCTCTTTGTCGGCGTGGGTGCGCGCTGTGAACTTGAATCCGAGGAGGATGGTTACCAGGGCGACAAGCGTGCCGATGAAGCAGATCTGCCGCAGCGGGAGTGTATGTTCGTTTTGTTTTTCGTTCACGGTTGCACCCCTATCAAACTATCTGGTTCAGCTTGCCGGCGGCTTCCCGAAGATACGTTGACGACGATTTCGAGCTCGTTGCTCCAACGGGCGCGGACCCGAACCGTATCTCGCTTCAATGCGAGCGGCTCCGCTGGCTCGAAGGGGTGGAGGGCGCCGGTATCCCATTTTCCGTTCCTGTTGCGATCGCCGAACGCCGTTACCCGGTAGCGGCCTTCGGGCAAGTTGCTGAAGTGGAAGGCGGAATCTCCGGGCGCCACGGTGGACTTTCGCGTGCGATCACGATCCAGGTCTTGGAGCTGGAGGACGACCGGGTGCGGCATCGGCAGCGTTTGACCCTTCAGGCTTCCGAGGCTGTCGGGGTGCGCCGTTTGGAAACGGAGATCGGTGTCCCCTCGATGAGCGTTGCCTGCTTCGTCGATAAGCAGAGAGAGTTTCAGCCGCAGGCGGATTGCCGCCCCGGCGGTCCAGGGCTCGCGCGGCTGGAACTTCATGACGTTGGGTTCTACCTGTGACCAGATGCCTGGCGGCGCTGCCGTGGTGTCGCTGGGCTCCAGGAGGTTGGGCATAGAAGGCGTGGAGGCGTGGACAGGTTCAGAGAAGATAAGCCTTACGGCTGCGTTGGCCGACACGAAGCGGTCCCCTGTTGCGGGTACGGTCCGTACCAGGTTCGGCGATCGGGTGTCGGGTGTGCCGTCGCCGCGGACTTCGAGGCGGGCCTCGGGGGGAGAGACGCCACCGGTTCGGGCGGTGATACCGCCCAGGTGGATGCTATAGGTGCGGCCTGTTTCCTGCGGAGCGGTAACCGCCCAGAGCCTGGAGTCGTCTTCCGGATCGAGGAAGAGGGCGCGCACTGCAAGATCGTCTACGGCGAGCGTATCGGGAAGCCGAACGGGCCGGTCGAACCGGATGACGAGGTGCGAGCGGTCTGGCGTCCGTGCGCTCTGTGATTTGGGAGGTGAGGGATCGATGGCAATGCGGATGGGTCCAAGAGTGAAGAGGCTCTCTCGGGCGAGCGAGGGGAAGACGACGTCGGCAGGCGGCAGCCCGTACGGATCGCCAGGTGACGTGAAGGTGCGATTCCGATCCGTGTCTTCGAACGGGATGATGCGATAGCTGCCAGTACCGAGCCTGCTGAACCGAAAGCGACCGTCGCTGCCGGGTTGGGTGACATAGTCGGGTGGTCGCATGGCGGGATCGAACTCGGCCTCGGATTCATCGGTGACGTCGAAGGCCCAGATAAAGGACTGGGACCTGGATCCTCTGGCGACGGACGGCAGCAGTTGGCCGGTGATTTCATTCCGGTTCAGGTCGGGGCCTGTGGCGAAGGCGAAGCTGAAGCTGTCCGGAAGCCTGTTCCGGGAGAGGTCGGCACTTTCTGATCCGATGTTGATGACGTAGGTGCGGTTCCGACGCAGGGAGTCTCTGATGAGGACCTGGAGTTCGTCCCCCTCCCACTGAAGCTTTGGTTCCGTCCCCGGATCGGGGCTGATGAAGAGGGCGCGCTCTACGGAGGCCCTGTCCATCCGCTCGCTGAAGCGAATTCGGATGAGGGGACGGAGGCCGACGTCGACGGAATCTGGAGGCGGGTGTGTTGATACGACGAAGGGTGGGGTTCGGTCCGGCGGCCCGCCGGAGGGACGCGCCTGTTTCGCACAGCCCGCGGCGAGGAGAGATCCGATGGAAGCGAGAATCGTAATTGTGAGGGGGAACCGGAGGCGAGGCATTGGGGTTGGACGGTCAGGCCCGAGGATGTGCCTGGCGGTAGGCTTTTTTCAGGCGCTCCACGCTCACGTGGGTGTAGACCTGCGTGGTGGAGAGGCTGGCGTGCCCGAGCATTTCCCGTACGGCGTTCAGATCGGCGCCGGCGTCGAGCAGATGTGTGGCGAACGTGTGTCGGAGAATATGCGGGCCGTGAGAGCTCCCAGTTGTCGCGCGGAGGTGGCGGCGGACGATGTCCTGAATGCCGGCCGGCGTAAGCGGACTGCCGGTGCGTGTGAGGAAGATCCTCCCGGTGTCGTCGGCAGAAGGGCCCATGAGCTCGCTGCGCCGCGCGAGGTATCGCTTGAGGGCGGCAACGGCTTCCCGGCCGATGGGAACGATGCGCTCTTTGTCTCCCTTGCCCAGGACCCGCGCCTGGCTGCCGCTGAGGTCCAGCGTCTCTCTTGTGAGGCCCACCAGTTCGGAAAGTCGGATGCCGGAGCTGTAGAAAAGTTCGAGCACGGCCCGGTCTCGGATGCCCAGGAGCGTGTCAGATGCTGGGGCGTGCACTAGTCGATCGGCGTCTTCCTTGCTGAGATGAGAAGGGAGATGTTTCTCGAGTTTTGGAGCCGTCACTTCACGAGCAGGGTTGCGTTGGAGATGGCCGTTTCGGCAGAGGTAGGTGAAGAACGAGCGGAGGGAAGCCAGTTTTCGGGCGATGGATCTTCGGCTCATTCCGGCGGAGGCCAGTGAACCGAGAAACGCACGTACGTGGTTCCGGGTGATGTTGGAAAGTGCCGGAGGAGGCACGAGGCCGGTGAGGCACTTTTGGAACTGCTGGAGATCGGTTCCGTAGGCGCTGCACGTATTTGGAGAGAGGCGACGTTCCCGGCTCAAGTGCAGCAGGAATTTCGCGACAGCGTCGCCGACCGCGTTTTCCAATCGAAACTCCCGTTCAAGAGGAGGGCGCTTCTCGGATTCTGGTGGATGTTTGAGGTTGAAGAGCGGCTCAGTTGAGGCTTATGTGTTTCTGCCTCCGTCGGCCCGATTTCTTTTTGACCCGCAAAAGAAACCGGGGAAAGAAAACGGGCCTACTTCGTGGAATGACTTTCAGTCGCTCCACTCTGCACGGCGCCTCAAACGCTGGGGAGGCTGGTCCGTGGCGGCGTCACCTGCGGAGGAAGAATTTAGATTCGGGTGGCCGACCTCCTCCCCTCCACCTACGGCCACCGGGACCCGCCCCCCAACCATGAATTTTATTCGTCGCCGCCTCTCACCTCATCCCATCCACCTGTCCCGCTGACGGCCCGCCACCCCTTGGGAGGACAGTGACCGCTGCTGCAAAAGCTAACGCAACACCACGGCAGTCGTTCCGCGTCATCTGCGTGGCATGTTCTCCCACGCTTTGCTTGAGAAGGACAGATTGTCCGCTAAATTCGACGAACAGCCGAAAAGAAAAACACTTGAAGGCAGAACCGATGAAACGGGCGTGACCGGCAGTTCGAGAGCGGTCAGCCGGCGGCTACGGGGTCGGCTCTTTCGTCGGGATTCTCTTCCAGCGCCTCCGCTGATACGGCCTGCCGGCACTTCATGCATTTGATCTGAGGATCGCGCCCGCGTCCGGTGCTTTCGGCCAGGAAAGGGCCGTCGCAGCTCGGACAGGTTTTATTAAGCGGTTTATCCCAGGTGGAAAAGTCGCACTCGGGGTAGCTGCCGCAGCCGAAGAAGAGGCGACCGCGCTTGCTGCGCCGTTCGACGATGTTGCCTCCGCACTTGGGGCAGGGAACGCCGACGGGTATGGGCTTCGTATTCTTGCAGCCTGTGTCTTCGTACTTGGAGCAGGCCAGGAAGCGCCCGTGCCTGCCGGTGCGCATGATCATGGGTGCACCGCACTTGTCGCAGACTTCGTCGGTTTCCATCGACGCTTCATCTTCTTCCAGCGGCTTGGTGTTGCGGCAGTCGGGGAAGCCGGAGCAGGCCTGGAACTGTCCGTTGCGGCCCCACTTGATGAACATCGGCTTGCCGCATTTTCCGCAGTCTTCCCCGGTAGCTTCCTGCAGCCCGGCCTTGATGCTCTCGCGGTTTTTCTCCAGTTGGGAGAGATCTTTAGAGAAGGGTGTGTAGAAATCCCTTACGACGTCCACCCACTTGTAGTCGCCGGTTTCGACCTTGTCGAGCTCGCCTTCCATGCGGGCGGTGAACTCTACGTTCAGAATGTCGGGAAGAGCCTGAACAAGGACGCCGTTGACTGTTTTTCCCAGTTTGGTGGGAATGAACCGGCCCCGGTCCTTCTCGACGTACTTCCGGTCCTGGAGGACGCTGATGATGGACTGGTAGGTAGATGGTCGGCCGATTTCCTTGGCCTCCAGCTCCTTCACCAGGGTGGCCTCCGAGTAGCGGGCCGGCGGCTTGGTGAAGTGTTGTTCGGGTGTAACGTCGGCCAGCTTGAGCTGGTCGCCCTCTGCCAGAGATTCGGGCAGCTGCCTGTCTTCCTCGTCTTCCTGGTCGTCGTCTTTCCCTTCCATATACAGGGCGGTGAAACCGGGAAACTTGAGGATGGAACCGGTTGCACGCAGGTCGATCTCGCCGGCCCGAATGTCGACGGCCGTGCGGTCGTAGACGGCAGGCATCATCTGGCACGCGATAAACCGGTCCCAGATGAGTTTATACAGCTTGGCCTGATCGGGCGAAAGGTGGGCGGAAAGGGACTCGGGAGTGGCGTCGGGTGTTGTGGGGCGAATGGCTTCGTGAGCGTCCTGCGCCGCCTTGCCCCGCTTGTAGATTTTGGGGGTTTTGGGGAGATAGTCCTTTCCGAATCGTGTTTCGATATAGGTCCGGGCCTCGGTGACGGCGTCGTCTGAGAGTCGGGTGGAGTCTGTACGCATATAGGTAATGAGGCCCGACGTTTCGTTTCCAATTTCGACGCCTTCGTAAAGCTGCTGTGCGATCGCCATCGTTTTCCGGGCCGTAAAGCGGAGCCTGCGGGACGCATCCTGCTGAAGCGTGCTGGTGATGAATGGCGGTGACGGGTTCCGCCGCTGCTCCCGCTTCGTGACCTTCTTTATTTCGATGCCGTCGGGGCTTTCCTGGGCGGCGCGGATGGCAGTGACAATGTCGGCCGCCTCAGCTTCATTTGGGATTTCGATTTTTTCACCGTTCTTCCCGAACACGCGGGCGGTGACCCCATCAGCATTGGCCGTTTCCAGACGGGTGTCGATGGTCCAGTACTCGACCGGATCGAAGGCATCGATTTCGGCTTCGCGCTCGCAGATCATGCGAAGGGCAACCGATTGAACCCGTCCGGCGCTCAGTCCCCGATAGATAATTTTCCAGAGAAAGGGGCTGAGCTTGTAGCCCAGGAGGCGGTCGAGAATCCGGCGAGCCTGTTGGGCGTCGACCTTGTCGAGGTCGATCCTGCCGGGTGTGGAAACGGCTTCTATAACGGCCCGCTCTGTAATTTCGTTGAAGAGTATGCGGAAGACCTCATCGGGCTTCTTGCCCAGGGCGTGAGCCACGTGCCATGCGATCGCTTCACCTTCACGATCCGGGTCAGTGGCCAGGTAGATATTGTCGGCCGATTTGGCAGCACTCCTCAACTGATTGAGGACTTTGCCCTTTCCGCGGATGGTCTGGTACTTCGGTTCGAATTCCTTTTCGATATCGATGCCCAGTTCCTTCTGCGGAAGATCGCGGACGTGCCCCATGCAGGCCAGGACCTTGAAATCCTTGCCCAGAAACTTGTTGATTGTTTTGGCCTTGGCCGGCGATTCAACCACGACGAGCGAACTTCCCATAGCGTCCTCGTTCTTCTATTTGGACTTCAGGTGTTGGACATTTCCAATGGACGATCATTGCGGTGCCGGAGTGAAGGCCGGCGCAAAAGAATGAGCCACGCTGGGCATCAGGTGGCTCCTGCCGGAACGGCCCTCACGTGAAAGGGCACGTTCGAAATTTCGTTTGAACAATACGTGCAGGACCCCGAAAAGTCAAGGGTCTATGGGTATAAGATGTTTTAAAAACAGCATCTTAATCGGAATTATCTGTTCGGTCGTCTCCTCCAGGCCGAACGGTGGGGACGGACCTGGCAAGCAGCATTTCGGCTGCGGCAACGGCCAGGGCGGCGCCCAGGAAAAGCCTCCAGAGCTCCCTGCCGTACCGCGTTTGGTGGATCTGATCTGCAGTCCGTTCACCTGGAACCAGAGCGACGATACGGGCTTGGGGGAGGAGGGATTCAAGGTTTTCTTGATCGATCCGGCTCAGATCGGATTCTGCTGGATCCAGGCCTACGGCGAACCGGTCGGCCACCCGCCCACCTGAAGCGATTTCCCAGAGACCCGGGACCTCGACTTCACCCACTCGCCACATCGATCGGCGGCCCTGCTGTTCGGGCCAGACGGTGCGGGCATCACCGGACGGAGGGCGAAGGAGGCCTTGCTTGGGGAGCAAACCGGGAAGCTGGCGAAATACGGATTCGCCGAGGTCGTAGTCGGAATCGCCAGCCGCGTCGCGCGCGAGATACCGTGCCAGCCGACCCGCGAAGGGCACCATCAGTCCGGAGAGGGAGAGATCTGACCAGGCGAGGTCGAAGGCAGAGGTCACCAGAAGCACCCGGCCTCGACCGGACCGGCCTTCGGCGACCGCGGGAAATCCATCGCTGAACGTGAGGAGGGAGCGTGCTTCAGTACCCAACCGAACGCGGTAGTACGCATAGAAGTGCGGGCTCTGGGATCCGCCTGATTCCGATTCGGATTCAGCCACAAGTCCCGTAAAAAGAGGGTGGTCGGGGAAGGGGAGGCGGAATGTCCGGAAGGCGTCCGGTTCGCCGGCACCCTGGTGAGGTGAGCCGGTAACGGCGACGAGGTTTGACGGAATGAGATCCTTCAGCAGTTCTGCGTTGTAGTAGCGGACGTCTAC
>Ga0114996_10005710_pt1 | contig 14554 bp, 13 predicted proteins | sample ArcticOcean_MG_C_4_FD_87039 | JGI IMG/M metagenome (GOLD analysis project Ga0114996, IMG submission 87039) | Marine microbial communities from western Arctic Ocean - ArcticOcean_MG_CB4_134 | ecosystem: Environmental > Aquatic > Marine > Oceanic | place: Arctic Ocean: Canada Basin | collected...
CTCCTTCGTCCCGGTGAATTATTTCCAAGGTTCCTATATTTGGGCACAGACACGCCTGGTGTCCACCCGTGTCTAATCCTGAAGCACCGTAATCCTCTCCACGCCGGATCGATTAGGGCTGTTCCAAGAACGCGCCAAATGCCTATGATTACCTATGCCTATCGCGACGATCATGCTGCATCGGTTCTCCCTCCCCCTCATTCAGCCCTACAAACTGGCACTGGGAACCGTCACGGTTTTTGACACCGTTCTCTGCCTGATCCGGGACGAAGACGGCAACGAGGGATTCGGCGAAGCCACTATCCTGACCGGCTACACGCCGGAGACCATCGATGACAGCTGGCGCATCGCGAGGGGCATGGCCGAACGCATACAGGGCCTTGAGCCAGGTGCCGCCGGACCGATTATCCAGGCCGAACACGCCACGGCCCCCTTCACCTCGTCGGCGATGATGACGGCGGTGGAAATGCTCGACGGCCACCCCTTGCTGGACGTGTCCACCACCACGAACGTACCCTTGTTGGCCATCGTCAACGCCACCGAGGAAAACGCTATCGCATCGGAAATCGACGCCCGTCTGGCCGAAGGCTACGCCACGCTCAAGGTCAAGGTCGGCTTTGATGCCGATAAAGATATGGAACGGGTTCGCTTTATCCAGAGCCATCTCCAGGGACGCGCGTTGATCCGGCTCGACGGCAACCAGGGATACGGCGTGGACGATGCTCTAAGGTTTTGCGCCGGGCTCGACCCAGCCGGGATTGAACTATTCGAGCAGCCCTGTCACGCCGATGACTGGGATGCCGCCGTTGCCGTGGCCGGCGTCGCTACCGTGCCGATGATGCTAGACGAATCCATTTATGGCCCCGACGACATCGACCGCGCCGCCGACCTGGGCGCGGCGAGCTATATCAAACTGAAACTGATGAAGGCCGGTGGGCTGACGGCGTTGGCTGATGGGCTCAAGCGCATTCGCGATCACGGCATGACGCCCGTGCTTGGCAACGGGGTCGCCAGCGACGTTAGCTGCTGGATGGAAGCCTGCGCCGCGCGCTCCTTGATCGACAACGCCGGTGAAATGAACGGATTCCTTAAACCCCGAACAACCTTGTTCGAAGCCCCCTTGGCTGTCGAAGACGGCGCCGTGGCACTGCCTGCCGGCACACCGCATTTGAAATCCGCCGACGCCCTGTCAAAGTTGGCTGTAGACAGCGCCCATTTCGGCGTCCAGGGCAAGGACTGAGCCGCCATGTTCGGTATGGAATGGTCCATGATCGCCATCTTGTCGGGGGCGCTGATTTTCGGCGGTATCGTCAAGGGCGTGGTCGGGCTTGGCCTGCCCATTGTCGCCATCGCCATTCTGCTGAATTTTCTTCCGCCCCTGACGACCCTCGGCATTGTTGTCGCGCCCATCCTGGTCACTAACCTGTGGCAGATGGTGCGGGCGGGCAATATCATGGAACCGCTGCGGCGATTCTGGACCATGATTCTCTGCGCATTAATCTGTCTGTTCATCGGCGCGGAACTGATCGTCGCCATGGATACCAAAGTCTTGTTCGGGGTGCTCGGCGCCTGCGTCGTCGTCTTTTCCGGCGCTAACCTGATCCGACCCCGGCTGCACCCGCTAGACCCGAAGACGGAAAAATGGCTGGCCCCCCTGGCCGGGGCAGCGGGCGGACTGCTGGGCGGGATTTCGACAATTTGGGGCCCGCCGATGATGATGTTCTTCGTCATGCTGAAACTTCCCAAGGACGAATTCGTGCGCGCCATCGGCATGACGTGGTTCACCCTATCCATACCCTTGGTGTTCGCTTACTGGCGCAACGGAATTTTTTCTGGCGATGTGATCTATCTGTCTGTCTATGCCTGCATCCCCGGCATGATCGGCATCCGCATCGGCGAGATCATCCGTGACCGGATCAACCAGGAAACCTTCCGCAAGGCCATGCTGGTGATGCTTTTTCTGATTGGTTTGAATCTGATCCGAAGAGCCCTATTCTAAAGGCCTTCAGATCGAGGGGGCCCCATGGCTGAAAACCGCGGACATTTTAGCACCCGGCTGGGATTCATTTTGGCCGCCGCAGGGTCCGCCGTGGGCCTAGGGAATATCTGGAAATTTCCCTATCTGGCTGGCCAACACGGCGGCGCGGTGTTTCTGATCCTTTATCTGGGTTTCGTGTTCACCATCGGGCTCAGCGTCATGCTGGCGGAATTCGCCATCGGTCGCACCACCCAGCGCAACCCGGTCGGCGCGTTCAAAGCACTAAAGCGTGGGCCGTGGGTCGCCGTCGGCGGCATGGGCGTGTTTGCGGGTTTCTTCATTTTATCCTTTTACAGCGTCGTCGGCGGCTGGACCGTCGCCTACGCCGTGAAATCGGCGACAGGCCTGCTGGCGACCCAAGACATCAAGGCGCTCGGCAGTGTCTTCGGCAACTTCATCGCCGATCCGGTGGAGCCGGTCATCTATCACGGCCTGTTCATGGCCCTGACAATCTGCGTCGTCGCGCGCGGCGTGCAAAGCGGTATCGAACGCGCCAGCAAGGTTTTGATGCCGTTGTTGTTCTTTCTATTGGTGGTGTTGTGTGTGCGTTCGGTGACCTTGCCAGGAGCGGCCGCGGGTATAGCATTTTTTCTGCAACCCGACTTCTCCAAAATCAGCGCCGAAATGGTCACCGCCGCATTGGGCCAGGCTTTTTTCTCCCTGTCCTTGGGCATGGGCGCGATGATCACCTACGGGTCCTATATATCGCGGCAGGTCAATCTGCCGAAGGCGGCTTTTTGGGTGACATCGCTGGACACCCTGATAGCGATAATGGCTGGATTCCTTATCCTTCCCGCCGTGTTCGCCTTTGGCTTCGACCCGGGGGCGGGGCCCGGCTTGACCTTCATCACGCTGCCGGCGGTATTTTCACAAATTCCGGGCGGGGCGTTTTTCGGCACGTTGTTTTTCGTGCTGCTGGCAGTAGCGGCAATAACGTCGGCGATTTCTTTAATCGAGGTGGTGGTCGCCTATCTGGTTGACGAACGGGGTATTTCCAGGCCCCGGGCGGCAACGGGCGCGGGCTTCGTTATTTTCCTGCTCGGCATTCCGTCGTCGCTGTCGCTCGGCGTGTGGAGCAGCTTCACCGTCGCCGGAAAAAGCATTTTCGACATTATGGATTATCTGGCGTCAAACATCATGCTGCCTGCGGGCGGGATTTTCATAGCGCTCTTCGCCGGTTGGGTGGCGTTTCCGAAAATCATGGATGGGGCGGAAGGCGGCATCGGCGACGATTTCCGCTGGGCCAGGGTTTGGCAGGCCATCTGCCGCTATGTGGCGCCGGCGGCCATTGCCGTGGTTCTGATCTCGGGACTTTAGGCGTCCACTTCCAACAGCATCTTTCCCTTTGATTGACGCCCTTCCATGGCGTCATGGGCGGCCTTGGCGTCGGCCAAGGGCAAGGTGCGGTCGATGGTGACGGTGAGCTTGCCATCCAGGTAGAGCCGATAGAGGTCGTCCGAGCGTTCGGCGCGGACTTCGGCCGTCGGAATGTAGCTGGCGAGGTGCGGGCGGGTGAAGAACACGGAGCCGGCCTCGGCCAAATCCAGCGGGTCAAGTGCCCCAATGGGCCCCGACGCATTGCCGTTGTTGGACAGCACGCCCCGGGACTTCAGACACTTGAGGCTGCCCTTGATGGTGTCCTTGCCGACCGAATCGTAAACCACATCGGCGCCGACGCCGTCGGTGAGGTCGAGCACCGCGTCGGCAAAATCCACGTCACGATAAAGAATGGCATGGTCGGCGCCCCGTTGCTTTGCGATTTCGGCCTTTTCCGGGCTGCCGACGGTGACAATCACCCGAGCGCCGCGCATCTTGGCGAGTTGGATAGCGAGTTGGCCCATGCCGCCCGCGCCGGCGTGAATCAGACACGTGTGCCCCTCGGCCAATGGAAACAGGGAATGGGTCAGGTAGTGTGCCGTCATGCCCTGGAGCTGCAACGCCGTGGCGATGTCCATGGGAACGTCGGCCGGAACTTTCACCAACTTCCACACCGGCACGACGGCGTATTGGGCATAGCTTCCAACCTCCAGGCAGTAGCCGACGGCATCGCCTTCAACAACCTCTGTGACGCCGGGGCCTATGGCCTCGACAACGCCCGCACCCTCCATGCCCGGCGTGAAGGGTGGCTTGTTGGGATAAGTCTCGAGCTTGCGGAAAACTCCGTCACGCATATAAACGTCGATGAAGTTGACACCGGCGTAGGCGATTTTTATCAAGGCCTCGCCCTCTCCCGGCTCCGGTTCCGGCACCTCGGCGAGCCCAAGGGTGTCCGAGCCGCCGTACTCTTTAATCTGTATCGCTTTCATCAACCCAGCCTTTCCTTGAGAACATCGCCGACACGGGACGGCGTCGCCAGAACGGTGACTCCGGCGGCTTCCAGCGCGGTCTTCTTCGACGCATAGGTGCCACGGTCGCCCATCACGATGGCCCCCGCGTGGCCCATTTTCTTACCCTTAGGCGCGGCGCCTCCGGCAATGAAGGCTATCACCGGTATTTTCATGGTAGCGGCGTATTCGGCGGCTTCTTCTTCCATGGTGCCGCCGATTTCCCCGACTATGACCGCGGCGTCGGTGCCTTCAAAACCGTCCAGCGCCTCCAGCGCATCGCGCGTCGTGGTGCCGATGATGGGATCGCCGCCGATACCGATGAACGCCGATTGGCCGAAGCCCGCGGTAACGATGTTCTGGCACATCAGGGTGCCGAGACTGCCGGAGCGGGAAATCACCCCGATCGAGCCTTTTTTGAAGATGCGTTCGTTAAAGGCCGGCATGAAGCCCTGGAAACATTCGCCGATGGTGACGGACCCCGCCGTATTGGGCCCGGTGATGTGGGCTCCCGCCTCTTGGGCCGCCGCCATCACATACATCACGTCCTGAACGGGGATGTGTTCGGTCAAAATGCACACGTTCTTGGCCCCGACCTCAATGGCGTCCAGCGCCGCATCCTTGACGCCCAGGGGCGGAATGAACAGCACCGAGGCGTCGAATGGGGATTTTTCCATGGCCTCGGTGGCCGACGCATACACAGGCACGCCGCAATGTTCTGTGCCGGCCTTTTTAGGGTTCACCCCGGCGACCACGTTGGTGCCGTAGGCCTGCATCAGCTCGGTCCAGAACGTGCCCTGTTTGCCGGTAATGCCCTGGATCAGAACCCGGTGCTCACGTCTGACGATCCTCATTTTGCGGCCTCGACCGCTGCCTTACTGGCGGCGTCCATATCGGGGTAAGGATCGATACCGAGCCGGTCTTTAAGCATTTTGATGGCTTCCTGATCGCCGGTTCCGGCAATGGAGAAAAACACCGGAATGTCGGGTTGCAGCTCGTCCCAGGCATTAAGCAGCCCCTCCATCATTACCTCGCAGCGGGCAAAAGCACCGCAGAAATTGACCACCAAAGACTTGATACCAGGCTTATCGAGCACCATTTCCAGCGCCGTTTGCGCCTTGGTGTAGGCCGCACCGCCGATTTCGCAGAAATTCGCCGGCTTGCCGCCGTGATGGCGGACAACGTCCATGGTCGTCATGGTCAACCCGGCGCCGTTGGCCAGCACGCCGACATCTCCATCCAGTTCGATGTATTTGATGACCGCGTCTTCGCCGCGTTGTTCCAACTCCGTCAGCTTTTCCGGAGACCCATTTTCAGCCATTTCTTCGTGGCGCTTAATGGCTGAATCGTCGAGCACGAATTTACAGTCCAGCGCCACCAGCCCACCGCCCGCCGTCTCGGCCAGCGGATTAACCTCAAGCAGTTCGGCGTCGTTTTCAATGTAAGCGGTATACAGCTTGACCAAAAAATCCGCGACCCCGTCCAAAGCATTACCAATGTCCAGCCCGTCCAGCAGGGTACGGGCGGCAGCAATATCAAAGCCTTTGCGAATGTCGATAGTCGTCTGTTTCAACTTCTCCGGGGTCGATGCGGCGACCTCTTCGATGTCTATGCCGCCTTCGGTGGAAAACATCACCAGCGGCCCCTTGGAGCCTGGGTCGTTCATGACGCTGGCATAGAATTCTCTTGCGATATCGGACCGGCCTTCAATGAGCACGCCTTCCACTGGGTGCCCCGCGATCTCCATACCGAGAATGGCGTCAGCCGCGTCGCGGGCGTCTTCGGGAGTATCGGCGGTCTTAATACCACCGGCCTTGCCGCGTTTGCCGGTCGGTACCTGCGCTTTTACGATGCAGGGCCCGATAGCTTTTTGTGCTTCAGCGGCCTCTTCGGCGGTGCGGACATAGCGTCCTTCCGGCACGGTGATCCCGACCTCCTTCAACAGCGGCTTGGCTGCGTGTTCTTCAAAGTTCATTTCTGATTATTTTCCGTGTTTGGCCCAGTAATCGCCGAACAAGTCTTCTTCCGAAGGTTTGTCTTCGGGAATTTCCGTCACCAGATGGGTGATATTAATGAAGTGGCGGTAGTTGAGGTTTTCCGAAATGGAGTTCCCGGCCCAGGTGCCGCAGCCCATGGACAGCGTAAATGGCAAGCCATTGGTAAAACCGCCACCGTTGCCGAAGGTGTGCGCCTGATTGACCAGGACCCGGACCGTGGCCAAATCCTCGGCCAGCTTGCGGGCGTGATCCATATTAGCCGTATGAATACCGACCGAATGACCGCGTCCGCAGACGTCCATGATGGTATCGACCTGGGCCATGGCGTCGCCGAAATCGCGGGCCTTGTAAACGGTCAACACCAACGACAGTTTTTCGTCGCAGAACGGTGTGCCAGGACCGGGGTTCTCGTCCTCGACCATGAAGAATTTGGCATCGGACGCTTCCGGCGCAAGCCCGGCCTCAGCCGCGAACACGTCCGGGTCCTTGGCGATAACCTTGCGGTTAAGATGCCCGTCCACCCACAAAGTATTTTTGATCTTTTCCTTTTCTTCGGGCGAGGTGAGGTACCCTCCGGCGTCTTTAAGCGCCTGGATAGCATCGTCATAAACATCTTCCAGCACAATCACCTGATTTTCCGAAGAACACGACGTGGAATTGTCGAAGATTTTGGACATGGTGATTTTTTCCGCCGCATCCTTGAGATCGGCGGTGGAATCGATAATCACTGAAACATTACCCGCACCGACACCGATGGCAGGGGTGCCCGACGAATAGGCCCGGCGCACGTTGTTTTGCGAGCCGGTGACGACGACAAGATCAGCGGCCTCCATCAACGCCTGGGTCAATGCCTTGTTGACCGGCTGCGGCAGCACCTGCACCAGATCGGCGGGCAAGCCTATCTTTTCTAGCTCGGCGCGCATGTAATCGACCGTCCGGGTCGTGGTCGAAGCCCCGGCGGGACTGGGCGCCACGACCACGGCGTTGCGGCCCTTCAAAGCCATCATAGCCTTGTTGACCGGGGTCGCCGCCGGGTTTGTCGATGGCGCTATGGCCGCGACAACGCCGACGGGCTTGGCGTATTTGACCAATCCCTTGGCCCTGTCTTCTTCGATGATGCCGACGGTCTTGACCCGCATCAGGTCACGCAGACAACCGAAGGTCTTGCGCGTATTCTTGATAATCTTGCTGTCCACGGTGCCCAGTCCGGTATCGGCGACCGCCCCTTCGGCCAGTTCACGGGCGCGGGCGGGTTCGTAAATGGACCATGCCAACGCGGTGACGGCTTCGTCGACGCGGGCCTGATCGGCATCGGCGAACGACGCCATGGCGGCGCGGGCGCGCTCGACAAGGGCGGCAATGATTTCCGTTTCGTCTCCCGGCGAAGGGGTTGTCTGAATAGCGGGTTGGCTCATGATTCTAAAATCCCTGGTATTTTTATGATTATAACGTCACTCCGCCGCCCATGGAAACGGCGACAAGCGGTCCAGGGGTTCGGAAATCTCATAAACGCTGCTGACTGCCAGATTATGATCGTACGCGACGCCCTCGGCTTCGGCGCGTTTTTTCAGCCGCTCGGAGTGAATGTCCGCCACATCGGCTTCAAACACCAAATTGCCGGGATCATAAATTCGCAAATATCCGTCGGCGTCACGCGCCGGCATGACGCGGGACTGCACATGCCGGTTGGGCGACCACGGGATATCAAGCGCCCCGGCCTCCAGCGCCCTGACGGTGCCCAGGGCTGCATCCCCATCACCCATTTCCAGCACCCGGTCGATGATAGGCCTGGTTTCACGGCGGATCAGGTCGGCCTCGGCCTTGAACTCGGGCAGCTCGTCGAGCCGGATTTGACGTGCCATATAGACCGCCATACGGGTGGTGCGCAGCCCCTCGGCGTTGGCCTCCGGCGTCGGAAGGCCATAAGCCTCGTGCGTACTTTTGGTGGTGACACTGACCGCCCCGCCGACGGCGGCCAGCGTGCCCCCGTACGCCACTAGAGCCTGGGCTTGGGCATCGTCCTGGGGCCACGCGCCCATCCAGTGCAGCGACGTTACCGGCATGAACATGTCTTCAAAACCGGCGGCGGCAAGATATTCGTGGGCCAGCTCGCCGCATACCTTGATCGCGGCGGCGTCCTGAATGAGGTGCAGGGTCTGTGCCAGCTCGAGCCCGTAATTGCGCACCCCCTGGCCCGCAGCCAACAGTGCATCCAGCACGCAAACGGCGATAGCGATGCACGGCGGTATGTTGGTGCCGGTCAGGAACCCAGGCTGGCGGCGGTGCAATTCGACGCCCCGTTCCTGATACAACGCCGCCAAACGATCCAGGTACTGGTAATTGCGAATGCCCTCGGCAATCGTCGTGTCCTTGGTATAGGACGTGGTATAGGCGATGCCGGAGCCGAGATAGCCCGAAAATCCGGCGGCGAAACCGATTTCCACCGTCAGGCGCGGCATGGCGGTGCCCGACAGCACGATGGCGGGCTTGTCGATGGCCTCAATCAATTGGCGCGTCTTGACGGGGCCATAATTGACCATCGGATAGCCGTTGAGCATGGAGCGGCCTTCGCGTTCCGATTCCTCGATGCCGGTCTGAGCCTGATCCCATTGTTCGTTGCGGGTGTAGCTGTCAGTCGTGGTTGGAACGATATCGGCCATACCGTCCTGATCGAGCGCCCGCATCAGTTCCAATTGCAATTCCAGGGTCCCGAACCCGCCGCGCGGCTGGATCAGACAGCGGCCTTCCTCGTGCGCACGCCGCATCACCCAGCCAAGTTGCTTGTGCTTGGGCAGGGATTTGTGGAACGCCACGGCTTCATCCAGATCAACCTCGGCCCCGGTCGGCCAGCGGGCCAGGTTTTCGGCGCGCATGCGGGCAAAGTCATCGGCCGGAATTTGCGCCGCTGAAAGGGGAATTTCGTTGTTATCTGAGCTCATGAACCTCAATCCTCCCCGACAGGATGCATGTGGGCGAGACCAAAGGTCAAGGCGGCATCGGGTGCGACGGCGGCCAACAGGCCACAGGCGTAGAGGACATATTCGCTGTCCAGCAACATCCGGGGCGCTTTGGGTTTGAGATTTTGCGGCTGTGACGCATTGGCCAACCCGGCGAATAATATTTCCGCGGTTCCGCCGCCGTGGGCCAACACTCCGCCGGTGCCGATCAGGGTTTCCACCGCGCTCAGGTCCTTGCCGATCTGCATACTGACCGGGCCGGTCACGGTCTGCACAATGCTGAGGGTGCCGGCGTGGCGGGTGACGGCGGCTTCCACCGCGGCCCGGGCCAAGGCCTGATCAAAGTGGGCCTCTTCTTCGCCCCCGGGCAGGCGTTCCACATCCCCGGTGATGGTGTCGAGAATTTCCCTGGCTCGTGATTCGGACAGCCCGGCCCATTGCGCCACCGCCTTCAGCCCCACCACCTCAGCAATGGCGGCGGCATTAAGGCGCATACCGAGATCACCTTCGACGGTTCGTTTCAAATGGGGTTCGGGCAGGCCGTGAGCGATAGCGCCTTCCATGGTCGGCTCGCCCGAGCACACCGAATGCACGTCCGTGGTCGCCCCGCCGACATCGACGACAATCAACGGCCCCAGCCCTGCCTTGCCGCCAATCCCTTCCGATAACAATTTCGCCCCGTCCAGCACGGCGGCCGGCGTCGGCATTAATACGGCGTCGAACATTTTCGCCGCCTTATCAATCCCCTTGGCGTGGACGATGCGCTCTATAAACACGGCGCGAATGGCGGCGCGGGCCGGCTCGACATCAAGTTCGCCGAATTCCGGCATCACGTTTTCGGCGACGGTGACGGGGTGATTTGCCGACCGTAATAAATCTGCGGCCCCATCGGCAGCCTCGCGGTTGCCGGCGACTACGATGGGACAGGACACGGCGCTTGTTGCCAGCTTGCCGGCATTTTCCAGGATCACCTCGGCATTGCCGCCATCGGTACCCCCGGCGAGCAGGATGATGTCGGGGGCAAGACCTTCAATCTCGGCAATATCGCTTGTCGTAAGGCCGTGGGAAAAAGCCCCTGTCAACTTGGCTCCTGCGCCGAGGGCGGCTTGCCGGGCGGCTTCGGCGGTCAATTCCCGAACCAGTCCGACGGTTATCATTTTCAAGCCCCCGGCAGCGCTGGAGCACGCCAGGCGGTGTTCGAAATCGGGCATTGAACCGATGTCGGCCTCGAGATCGGCTAGCGCCGCCTCCATGCCCTCGATAATATCGGTGGCGACCGTGGAAGGCCCCTGCCCGGCGCCGATAATTTTCGCACCTTCAAGATCGACGGCGCGCAGCTTGGTGAATGTGGAACCGAAATCGATGAGCAGGGCGGCGGTCATTATCCGTTTTGCCGCCGGACGGCAAAATCTTCATCCAGCACGGCGATGACCTCATCGGTGCGCGTCGCGTTGGCAAAGGCGCGGTCGAAACCCATATCCCGGTAACGTCTTTCCACGTCAGTCCAGTCCTGCTTACCGACAACCAGATTGCCGCCGATATAAAGCAGAATATTCTTCAAGCCAGCCTCGACACACATATCGCGAAAGCCCCGGCAGTCCAGTTCCCCCTGACCATACAGCGACGAAACCAAAATGCCGTCGGCCGCCACCTCGATCGCCGCCTTGATAAATTCATCAGCCGGAGTCAGCGCACCCAAGGTGACCACCTTGAAGCCCGCCTCTTCCAAAGCCATCGACAAAATCCGGTTGCCGACGATATGGGTATCGGCGCCGATGACCCCGGTAACCAACGTGATGCCTTGTCGTTCCGGATGGGATTTTGTTTCAGTATCTTTTGCCACGGCTACGGCCTTTCCCTGATGAAATCTCCGTCATAATACCAAGGATCAATGATAATAGCCCATAGAGATCGTGGCCGCTTTTCACCGGGTAGGAAGGAGGCCGTAAGCGATGCGGGACATCGTCAAGGCTTCCTGACGCCCTCCGGCGATAAGCGGACGCGACCCGAAGGGCGGCTTCACGTGGCTTTCGGACGTCGTTGCCCCCGCCTTGCGATGCCCCGCATCGCCGCGTTGGGCGCGCCTAGCCGAAAGCCACGTGAAGCCGTCTCTATGGGCTATTATCATTGATCCTTGGTATAAGGTAGCTAACCCGAAGGCGGCTGAAAAGGACACGAAATTTCCACGCCCCCAACCCAGTCATCGATCCAGACCGAGGAGCGCAGAGCCTTCCTCAGGGGCGTCGGTGATGGGCTCAGCATGCCGTTTTTCATGATCCTGGCGTCGATGATGGGGTTCGGGTCGCTGGCCCGCGACAGCGGTCTCAGTTTCGGCGTATCTGTCGTCTCCACGGCTACCGTCTGGGGGCTGCCAGGACAAGTGGCGTTCGCCGAGCTGTTCGCCGTCGGCGCACCGGTGTTGGCGATCATGTTGGCGTCTTCCATGGCTAACCTGCGATTTTTACCGATGTCGCTGTCGATGCTGCCTCTGTTTCGGGGCGATAACCGTGCCTGGCGATGGCGTTATGTGTTGGTCTTCCTGATGTCCATCAACACCTGGGCGCTGACCCTGCGCCACGGCCCGGCGATGGCCCAGAACCTGCGATTCCCTTACTACTTGGGGCTCTGCATCATCTGTATGAGCGGCGGGCTGGCAGGCACGGCCCTGGGGTATCATCTGGCGGCGTCGTTTCCGTTTTACGTCACCGTCAGCCTGATTTATTTGAACCCGGTCTATTTCGTGTTCCTGTTTTCCGCCGTGCGCCACCGAAATTGTATAATAGCGTTGATATTCGGCGCCGTGCTCGGACCACTATTCCATTTGATTTCTCCGGAATGGGGATTGCCGTTTTGCGGTGTCATTGCCGGCAGCGCCGGATACTGGATAGACCGCCGGATGCCGCCTAGTGGGGTGCCATCATGAGCAACCTGGACCTCGTCGGTGGCCTGTGGGGATTGCTGATCCTGGTCAGCCTGTCGACCTACATTTGGCGTGCCGGCGGCGTTCTGATTGCCGCGCGCATCGACCCCACCGGGGCCCTGTCGCAATGGTTCACCTGCGTCGCCTACGGCATGCTGGCGGCGCTGATTTCGCGCATCATGCTGATGCCGATAGGCATTCTGGCGGAAACCCCGCTGGTTGACCGGCTGGCGGCGCTGGCCATCGGCTTTGCCTTGTTCTTCGCGTTCAAACGCAACATGCTGCCGGGGACGCTCAGCGCCACGGCCGTTTTCCTGGTGCTGGCGACGCTGCGCGCCAAGGGAATGATCTGATGCCGTTGCGGTTGGTTGGCCCGATAATACTGGCGCTGCTGGTGCTGGCATCGCCCTTGGCGGTCGAGGGCAAGATATCTTGCCGGGCGCCTGACGCCGTCTGCGCCGCAGCGTCCCGGGTGTTTCGGATCGCTTCTTTCGACCCTCTCGCGAGCGCCGTTTTGATCGGGCCGGGCCTGTTTGTCACCAACCGTCATGCCGTCGCCGATGCAAAAGAGTTCGAGATCTTTATCCCCAAGCACGGTCCCATGACGGCACGGATCGTGCCCACCGCCTACAAGGGAGATTTGATTTTGTTTCGCGTGACGGAGATCAAATCTCCCACCCCATTGACCACGGCCCGGGCCAACCCTGAGGGCCGCTTTTACACCATCGGCGCCGATATTCGCAGCCGCGACATCCGGGTTTACCAGCCGGGGCGTCTGTTGCTGCCACTGGCCGCAGGCAAGCCGTACGCCCGCCTGCACAACGATGCCTACAGCCAGCCGGGCAATTCCGGCGGCGCGCTGGTCGATTCCAAGGGCCGGCTGGTGGCTATCGTGACTTCGGGCGGCGATGGCCGCAACGAAGCCATTCCGGTGTCTGAAATCGAAAACCTAAAAGCCCTGTCCGGGCCGGACTTTGCATCCGATAGTCATGCCTTAGGCATAGCCTACAGAAAATGTATTGAAGCCCTGGAGGCCGTTCCTCCGTCCCGCCGCCAACCGCCGCCCGGAACCACCACCATCCTCAAGGATCAGTGCGGGCGAACCAACAACCGCCAGCTCTGGGATCTGGCCGGACAAACCTTCGGCCGAATGGGTCAAACCGAAGATGCCATAGAAATGTTTTCCCGCGCCCTGGAGCAAGACCCCAACGCCATCAATTCCATGATGTCGTTGGCCATCGTCCTTCACTTGAAAGGGCGTTACGGGGATGAGGTGCCCCTTCTCCGCCGCCTGATAGACATCCTCCCCTCGGACGCCGGAATGCTGAGGCTGGGCGTTCAGGCAGGGGCTTGGGGACACGACAAGGTGCTGATGCAAAAATCCTTAGAGCTGATGGAAACCCATTATCCGAAACTGGCACCCATGGCCCGGTCCTTCATTGAAAAAAACCCGACGCCGCCGAAACGGCGCAAAAGGCGTTAAGAACCGGGAATCAGCACCCGGCCTTCGAACAGACGGCGCTGGGTGCGAGTGACCCCGGCCCGTTCGGCCACCCACCCGGCATCGGTGTTGGTCACCGTGCAGGCAACCGGGAGAATACCAGACGGTTGCATGATACGAAGATCACTGTCGGAATCGTTGGCCGCCCGGGCGGCAGCACGTGTATGACGATGAACGATGGAGCCGTCGATGCGCGCCGCCGTGGCACAACAGAGCGCACCGGTCAGCGGTAGCGCCCGGTGGGTGTTGCCCGACGACACGATCCGCGCCGTCAGGTCGGCGTCAACGGCGCTGATATTTTTGCCGGACAGGGTTTCGGCGTCTTGGGGCGCCGCGACCATGCCGACAAACGGTGACGACGGCGAGGTTTTCGTGGCGTCTTCGGCAGTTTCGGCCAGTCCCATCAGGACCGCGCCCTGAGAGCGGATGGATTCAAGCCTGGCCATCACGTCTGCCTTGGAATCGATTTCCATAGGGGATTCCGTTCCGGTTAGCCCTAAGACGGCGGCTTCGACAAATACGCACGGGTTTGCCGCATCGACCAGTGACGATTCGACCGCGCCCAGGCCATCGACCTCGATCACGTCGATGACGTTGCCCGTCGGCAGCAAGCGTCCCGTCGCGGCGCCACCGGGGTCGAGAAAATCCAATCGCACAGGAGCCCCCGTTCCGGGAACGCCCTTGAGTTCGAAATTGCCGTCCACGGCGGCGACGTCGCCATCCACGGTGAAGCGGGAATGAATAATCTTGTCCGTGTTGGTGTTGTAGACGCGAACCAGAACCTCGTCGCCCTCCGCTGTCACCAGCCCCTCGTCCA
>Ga0114996_10005711_pt1 | contig 14553 bp, 10 predicted proteins | sample ArcticOcean_MG_C_4_FD_87039 | JGI IMG/M metagenome (GOLD analysis project Ga0114996, IMG submission 87039) | Marine microbial communities from western Arctic Ocean - ArcticOcean_MG_CB4_134 | ecosystem: Environmental > Aquatic > Marine > Oceanic | place: Arctic Ocean: Canada Basin | collected...
ATCCTGCATGGTGACTTGCATTCACCCGCAGTGTGCCCGGATCCGTCCTGTTTGTCTTCAGGCTCATCTTGTGCTGGAAACACTCCTCCTCTTCAGGCTCATCTTGTATTGGACAACTCTTGGCCGCTCCTCAATCGCCGCAGTCAGGTACAATCAATGGCTTGTCCGCCGGGTTTTCGGCCGGGCCCGTCGGGGTCGCGGTGCTGTTCCGCGGCTGCGGTTCTCAAGATGCGGCGAGTTCTATCAACCTACCTGTTCGTCGAACACCGTTTAACGGTGGCGCTGCTGGACCGCATTCTGCGAAGCGGCGTCGGCGAGATTGAGATTTTTTGCGCCCGCCAGCACATCGACTATCACAATCGCGCGCAAATTGAGGAGCTGAGACACTGGTTTCGGGACGCTGATTTGAAGGTGCATTCGATTCACGCACCTTTGTTTAGCGACGATATCTGGGGCCGCAGCGGCCCGAATGCCCACATCTCGGTGACGGAAACGTCCAAGGCGAAACGCATCGCCGCCACCGATGAGATCAAGCGCGCCATCGAGCTGGCCGATTCGATTCCGTTCAAATACTGCATCCAGCACATCGGCGTTCCCGAAGAGGAGTACGACGACGACAAGATCGAAGCGGCCTTCAATTCCCTGGACGAGCTGATCGTTTTCGGAAAACAGTTGGGAGTTGAAGTACTGGCCGAAAACACCCCCAACGCTTTCTCCCGCGCCGAACGCCTGAAGTTGTTTGTCGGGACCACTCATCTGCCCCTGAACTTCTGCTTCGACACCGGCCACGCGCATCTGAGCGGCGGCGTCGAAACCGAGTTTCATCTCATGAAAGACCGCATCCGCTCGACGCACGTTCACGACAACGACGGTGAGCTGGATAACCACATATTCCCCCTGGCGGACGACGATGGCTCGGGCGATAACTCGGCCAACGGCTCGATTGAATGGGGCCCGGCCATGGCACTTCTCGACTCCTGCGATGACGATGTCCCGCTTGTTCTCGAGTTGCGGGAAGTGCCCGAGATGGAAAAGCCTCTGGTCGAAGTTCAGAACTGCTTTGAAAAGCTGGAGAGCGCACTCGATGGCCGATAAGCCGCCGGTCATTCAGATTGAACACGCCGCCAAGTTCGACGGCCAAACCGTCACGCTCGAAGGCTGGCTCCACAACCTTCGCCGCTCGGGCAAGCTGCTGTTCCCGATCTTTCGCGACGGCACGGGCTTCATGCAAGGGGTCGTCGTGAAGGCCGCGGTCGAGCCCGAAGTCTTCGACCGCTGCCGCCATCTGACCCAGGAATCCAGCGTTCGCGTCACCGGGTTGCTGCGCGCCGAGCAGCGCGCGCCGGGCGGATTCGAGATCGAAGTCAGCGCCGTGGAAGTCTTGCAAGTGGTGGATGCCGCGGAGCCCTTCCCGATCACTCCCAAAGAGCACGGCGTCGAATTCCTGATGGATCACCGTCATCTGTGGCTGCGCAGCCGGGGGCAGCACGCGGTGCTGCGGGTGCGTCACGCGGTCGTCCGAGCCGTCCGGGATTTCTTCGATAACAACGGTTTCACGCTGGTCGACACGCCGATCCTTACGCCGGCGGCTTGCGAAGGCACAACGACGCTTTTCGAAGTTCCTTATTTCGATGACGAAACGGCTTATCTGGCGCAATCGGGACAGCTTTACAACGAAGCGACGGCAGCGGCGTTTGGCAAGACTTACTGCTTTGGACCGACTTTCCGCGCGGAAAAATCGAAGACCCGCCGCCACCTGACCGAGTTCTGGATGGTCGAGCCGGAAATGGCCTACGCCGAACTCGAAGACGTGATGGCGCTGGCCGAAGAGATGATCGTCTACGTCGTCGAGCGCGTGCTGGAAACCCGGCAACAAGAGCTTGAAACGCTGGAGCGCGACGTCTCCAAACTCGAATCGGTGCGGAAACCGTTTCCGCGCGTCAGCTACGACGATGCCGTCGAGGTACTCCAGAAGAAGGGCAGCGATATCGAGTGGGGCGGTGACTTCGGCGGCGCCGACGAAACGCTGGTGAGCGAAGACTACGACCGTCCGGTTTTGGTGCATCGTTTCCCGATGGCGATCAAGGCCTTCTACATGCAGCCCGACCCGGTGCGCCCTGAATTGGCGCTTGGTGTCGACGTGCTGGCGCCCGAAGGCTACGGTGAACTGGTTGGCGGCGGACAACGCATCCACGACTACAAGCTGCTGGTTGAGAAACTGGAAGAACATAAGCTGCCGCGCGAGGCTTTCGAGTGGTACCTGGATTTGCGCAAATATGGTTCGGTTCCGCACGGCGGCTTCGGCATGGGAATCGAGCGCTGCGTGGCTTGGCTTTGCGGTATCGAGCATGTGCGGGAAACGATTGCGTTTCCGCGTATGCTGTATCGGATGAGGCCGTGATTCCGTTGAGCCGTTGAGCGGTTGAGCCGTTGAGCGGTTGAGCGGCGGGCCGTAATGTGGCGCAAGCTCTCAGCTTGCCGCGTCGAGACTCATCTCGACGCTTGGCTCACGTTCGCCGATCTTCGCGCAAACAGCAACGGCTCAACCACTCAACGGCTCAACGGAAAAAACGTATTGAACCTCCGCATCGCAGTTCTGTTCGGTGGCCGCTCGGGTGAGCACGAGGTCTCGATTCGCTCGGCCGCTTCTGTCATCTCCGCGCTCGACCGGGAAAAGTACGACGTCGTCCCGGTGGCCATTACGAAACAGGGTCGCTGGCTTTCTCCTGCTGAGTCGGTCCGCTTGTTGCCCGCCGAGGCGGGGGAAGGGCTATCAACCGATACCGCCGTCGCCCTTACCCAAGAACCGGGTTCGGTCTCGGGAGTCGATGTCGTCTTCCCGGTGCTGCACGGCACCTTCGGCGAGGACGGCACCGTTCAGGGCTTCCTCGATCTTGCCGATGTGGCCTATGTGGGGGCCGGCGTGCTTGGATCAGCGGCCGGCATGGATAAGGACGTCATGAAGAGGCTGTTCCGCGAGCGAGGCTTGCCGACAGTTGACCACGTCGCCTTGCTTCGGGGCCAGCGGCACGAGAGGATCAGCGAGTTGGAAAGCCGCTTCCCGTATCCGCTCTTCGTTAAGCCCGCCAATCTCGGTTCGTCGGTGGGCATCTCGAAAGTCAGGAACCGCGAGCAGCTCGAAAAAGCTCTCGACCTTGCCGCGGACTACGACCGCAAGATCATTGTCGAGGCTGCGGTCGACGGGCGCGAGATCGAGTGCGCGGTCCTTGGCAACGACTCGCCGGAGGCTTCGGTGCCGGGAGAGATCATCCCCTCGGGCGAGTTCTATGACTATGAATCGAAGTACGCGGGTGATGATTCCGAGCTGCTGATTCCGGCGCCGATTACTACCGAGCAAACGAGTGAAGTACAGCGTCTGGCAATTGCGGCATTCCAGGCGGTCGAGTGCTCCGGTCTGGCCCGAGTCGACTGCTTTCTCGAAAAAGGCTCCGGCAGAATCCTGCTGAATGAGGTCAATACGATGCCCGGATTCACCTCGATCAGCATGTATCCGAAACTTTGGGAAGCCAGCGGCGTCCCCTACCCCGAGCTAATCGACCGACTAATCGCGTTAGCGCAAGAGCGCCACAAAGACCGCCAAGCAATCAGCTTCAGCCTCGGCGAATCGGCTCCTGTTGAGCCGCGCACGTAAGTAAGCGGTCTGCCGCAACCTGACCTATATGTAACCGGTCATCTCCAGCCCGCGAATTCCGAAACCAACGACCCATGTCCCCCGTTAAAATAGGCCCCCTCGAGATCGGCGGCGGATCCCCGCTCGTCCTCATCTGCGGACCCTGTGTGATCGAAAGCGGTGAGCACGCACTCAGCACCGCGAAGGCAGTCCAGCAAGCCGCCGATGCCGCCGGCATCCCGGTCATCTTCAAAGCCTCTTACGACAAGGCGAACCGAACCAGCGTCGATGCCTACCGCGGACCGGGCATCGAAGAGGGCTTGCGCATCCTCGCGGCGGTCAAGCGCGAAACCGGCTTGGCGCTGCTTACCGATGTCCACGAGGCGTGTCAGGTCGGGCGCGCGGCTGAAGTCGTGGACGTCCTGCAGATACCGGCATTCCTATGTCGGCAAACCGATCTGCTCGTCGAAGCTGGGCGCAGCGGGCGCGCGGTCAACATCAAGAAGGCACAGTTCCTGGCTCCCCAGGACATGCGCTTCGCTGCCGGCAAAGTGGCATCCACTGGGAACGATCAGATTTTGTTGACTGAGCGGGGAACCAGCTTCGGGTATCAAAATCTGGTGGTCGACTTTCGGGGATTGCCGATGATGCGGCAACTCGGTTACCCGGTCGTGCTCGACGTCACTCACAGCCTGCAGTTGCCAGGTGCTCGGCAAGGCTCTTCCGGAGGACAACCCGAGTACATCGAGCCGCTGGCTTGCGCCGGCGCGGCGGCTGGCATCGACGCCGTTTTCATGGAAGTCCACGAGGCGCCCGAGCGAGCGCTCTCGGATGGCTCGAACGCCTTGCGGCTGGATTTATTGCCCGCGCTGCTCAAGAAGCTTGTCGCGCTCGATCAGCTCGTCAAGTCGTGGTGAAGCATTTCGTCGTGAAGCATTTCGTGGCGAAGCATATCGTGGTGAATCATTGGGGTCTTACTGGGGCCGCGGCGGGCCCTGATCCGACCCTACTCCGCGTCCCCCAGCGGCTGGCTGTTTCCGAAAAGTGTGATCAGCGGATGCTTGACCACGGCGCGGTATTCGTAGGGCCGGCCAGGCTCAAGCCCCTTCGCTTGCGCGCTGTAGGCCCCCGGGCTTGTCTTTGAAACCATCTTGGTGTCCACCCAAGGGAAATCAGCCTCATACATTTCCGCGGACGTCTTGCGGCGGCGATACTGGAATCCCACTTCGACCGAATCCACCTTGCCCAGCGCTTGTAGCTCCGCTTGCAGAGTCGCCGTTTTGGCGCCGGGCCCCAACTCCGCGCCATGGGTCATCACGGCCGGCGGCTCCATTCCCACTTCCGCATTCGTGATCTTGAGGACCACCGGATTCGGCCAGCGGCGGTCGTTGTAGATTCGTTGCGCCCGATAGGCGCTAATCGCGATTCCCTGTCCCTCGCCGCGCCAAGTGGTTTTGGGATTCACCTCGGGACGATACTCCAACACTTGATCGGACTGCCCCAAGATGCTGACCTTCGTCTGAGCGCTCGCCCCCACCGACTTCAGGGAGATGGATTTCTTTTCGCCCCAGGGCCAGTCCCCGCCGGTCACGATCGCGTAGACGGTGTTTTCATCTTTCCGCTTGGTGAACCACACGTCACCTTCATTGGTCACCACCCAGGGACGCACCTCGTAAATCGCCTCGGAATTGATAAACATCCACAGCGCCATCTCGCGCAGGCGCTCTTCCTGCTCGATCGGTAATTCGCCGTTCGGCTTGGGACCGATGTTGAGCAGCAGGTTGCCGCCCTTGGCGCGTGTCTCGATCAGGGTCGTGATGAGCTGGCCGCCTGATTTGTAGTCGTCGTTGGTGGGCTTGTATTGCCACTGCGTCCCCATCGTCAGGTTGCCTTCCCAGGCACCTTCGAGCGGAACACCCGGGGTATACTGCTCGGGCGTTTCCATGCCCCCTCTGGTGACGACAACATCAGGATCGATCGCCCAGCAGGTTTGGCTGAGCCCTTCCGGCGGACCGTCAAGGAACATCATGTCGACCTTGCCGTACTGCGTCATCAGCTCGCGAATTTGCTCTTGGTCGTACTTCATCAGCGCCGGGATCTCTTGCGGAGTCACACCGGGTTGGCGCCGGGAGATGGTCTTGCCTCTCTTGTGCAGGAAGTGAAAATCGTCGGGCGAATGATAGAAGCCGATGGCGATTCCCTGATCACGATACGCCCGGACAAGCTGCGCTGTCAGATCTTTACCGTAGGGCGTATTCATGATGCTGAAGTCGGTCGTCCCCGTGTTATACATGCAGAATCCGGAGTGATGTTTTGCCGTAAAGACGACGTACTTGAAGCCCGCCAGTTTCGAGAGAACGGCCCACTCGTCCGGATCAAACTTTGAGGGATTGAAGGTGCGGGGCAATTGGTTGAAAAAGCGCTCCACGTAATCGGGCGAGGCGCCTACGAGGGAGTGGCTAATGACCGAGCCGATTTGGCTATCGAGGCTCCAGTGGATAAAGAGCCCGAAACCAAGATCGCGAAACCACTCCAGCCGCTCGGCCTTGTTGCCCTCAATGGCGGGAACCTGCGCTGTTGCCAGCGGGCCCGCAAGCGACAAGACGAAGACCGCCGCCAATGCCGATATTAGCCATCGCGAAAGGAACGACCTTTTTGTCAATGCCATAAATAAATCTCCTCTGATGCCGAGTCTAAATACTCTGTCGAAACCCTAGCCGGCATTTCTCACCACCGAAGCCCTACCTTAGTTTCGTGGGTATGCCGCCGTTCTGTTTGCTTCGCAACGCGGCGTCCATGAAAGCGAAGATCTCGAGCGTTTCTTCGTTCGGGACCGGCGGGACACGGGCCTCGAAGAACTTGACAACCTCTCTGATCAATTCGGGATACGCTGCTCCGACGTTGTCGGCGATCTTGATCTCCTTGTCCCCATAAACGATCGCGCCATATCCTTGCTTGCCATCGCGAATAGTTCGCACCGTTCCCAGGCGGCCGCCTTTCCAGGTCCCGACAATCACGCCGGCCCCCTCAGTGTAAGTCCGCGTCACCGATTGGCACCCCGTCCCCATCAGGCTGAAGAGGAGTTCGACGGGATGGATTCCATACCAGGAAAGATCCAAGTGATGAGTCGGCTCAAAGGGCGCCGGACCCCAGGTGATCACGCCGTGGGGCGCGGGGAGTCTCACTTTTTCGGCGGCGGCGTGGTAGCGAACGTTCGACGCGCTCCACCAGGGCACGCCGTGTTGTTTTCCCAGGCGGGCGATTTCACGCGCGTCTTCGAGCGAAGCGGCCAGCGGCTTGTCGATGAACACCGGCAGGCCGGCTTCAAAAACGAGTTTCACTTGCTCCAAGTGCTTGCGGCCGTCAATGCTCTCCAGCAAGACGGCGTCGACTTTTGAGCAGAGAGTTGGAATATCGGTCACGATTCCCACGCCGAATTCGTCGCGCAATTGAGTCGTGTATTCGCCCAGCCGATCTCGACTGGACGCGAGATCGGGGCTGCCCCCCGGAAAGGCCGCAACGACCTTCGCGCCCGGCACGTGATCGGGGTTCAACTTGTCGTTGAGGATTCGAGTGAAGGCGGGGGCGTGTGACGTGTCGAGCCCGATGATGCCGACTCGGATCTCGGCGGCGGACGCGGCGCCGGCCAGCAGCGCCAGGATGCAGAGTAAAGTCAGGATCATGGCCTATTGTAGACGCTCGCTTGGTTGGTATTTCTCACCTGCTGATGGGCTGATGGCACGATCGGCCCAGTGTTGCTTCGTTGCGCTGGCTGGCTGTTTTCGACGGGGGTGTGCGACGGAAACGTGGAAGTGTCGTGGATGTGTTTTCTTTGCAGCGATAACCGAGCGTATTTGATACAACCGGACAGGAGACGGCTCGTGAGTGACCCGCGAAAGCCCGCTCGACGTTAGCCCGGTTCACCGGGCTTGGATTGTGCTAGGCCGGTCCTTTTAGGACCGGTGGGATGGGCTCTCCACCTGGCACGAGGCCGTTTCAACGGCCTTTTCCCGTAAGGCTTTAGCCACAGCCCGACCCAAGAGAACCCTTCAGGTGCCGAAGCGCGCGCACCCTGGCTCTAGCCGCCGATTCTGCCACATTTATGTCGCCCACCCTTTTCGACGGGGACGCCTTGGCGATGTCGCCAAGAATGGCGACACGTCACGCAAGAATGTGCTTGCCGCATCTCCGCTCGGCCGCAATGAGGCTTGGTGGGTCGTGGGTTGGGTTTTGCCCTCGGCTTGCGGTTGGATTTGACCCTCGGCTTGCGACCTCGGACTTGCGGTTGCGTTTGACCCTAGGCTTGCGGTTGCGGCTCTGCGCCCGGGCGGACCCCAGGCTTCCGCCTGGGGCTCTGAAGTTACATTCCGCACTTTGTGTTGCGCTGGGACCTCGCGGTCAGACGCGGTCTTGACGGTTGATCATGAAGGTTGCGGTGTGCTCGAAGAAGGCTCGCAAATACTCAGTTACGGCGGCCGGCAAAGCGGCTTCTGTCATAGCCCGCTCCATCAACTCGATCCAGCGGTCGCGCGCCCTCTCGTCGATCGCAAACGGCGCGTGCCGCCTTCGCAGCCGCGGATGCCCCCGCTGCTCGACGTAGCGCATGGGTCCGCCGAATCGCCCAATCAAAAAATCGCGCAGCCGTTGTTCGGCGCCCGCTAGATCTTCTGGTGGGTACATCGGGCCGAGAATATCGTCGGTCGGAACCTGGCGATAGAAAGCCGCGATGAGCCGCTCGAAGCCCTCTTCGCCGATGCTGCTGTAGATCTGATCGTCCATGGAAAACAGCAATCCTTATTCAACTATTCAACCGCGATCGTCACCACATTCGATTCGGCGCCGCCGATCCTGAGTGAAACCCCCACGGCATCCCCGCTGGGCGCGCTGGCCGGCAGCCGCACGTTGACTTGGTAGAGACCGATGAAGCCCGGCGCCAAACCGGCGAATAAGACGTCCGCCGCGGCGCTGCCGATGGAAACCTCGGGGCTGGCCGTGGTCGCCGATAGCGGGTTCGCCACCGCCGCCTCGCCGCTCGCCGGAGTATCGGTTACCCGGCCCAGGCCATTGGCGAAAAGCTCCAGGAACTCGCCCTTTCGCGCCGGCCGCGAACCAGGCGGCCCTCCCCCCGGAGCTGCCAGCAGTCCGGTACCCGAGATCAGGATCGCCCCTTGCCCGGCGCCGGTCGATTCAGTCGTAAACAGTCCGGGGCTAAACCCGGCGACAGGAACCACCACCGGCTCACTGATGTGTGGTCCGATGCGAACGGTCAGGCTGGCTTGGGCGCCGCTTCGCAAATCCCACGGGATCTGGATATTGAGCTGACCGGGCGAAGCGAAGAAAATCGGCGCCCGAAGTCCATTCAAGAATACCGTCGTGCCGCCCAGCATAGTCGGCAGCGGCTGGCCGGGCGTCGATTCGCTGTCCAATGCCAATGCGCTGCCGAAGACCGAGGCGATCATCCCGGGTGCCACGGCCGTGCCACCGGTAAAGCTTGCCGCGTTCACAACCCCGGCCAAATTGACGGCAGGCGCCGCGGCTGGCGCCGCGCGCACCGCAAACTCGTAGACAGGCGCGGTTCCTCCCAGCAAGAGAGGGTTGACGACTTTGATCTCGGCGGTCCCTTCCGCCGCGAGATCGCGGGCAAAGATCGTCACTCGAAGGTGCTGGTTGTCGATGAAGTTCGTCGGGCGCCGATTGGAGTTCCAGTGAACTTCGAGGCCTGGAACAAAGTTCGTCCCAACGACGGATAGCGCCATTGTCGCCCCTCCCGCAACGGCATTCAACGGGTAGAAGGAAGAAACCGCCGGAGAGGCGCTGTCGGTGACCACTCGATAGACGCGGCCTTCGAAAGTGTCCGCGAAATAGAGTTCGCCGGCTTCGTCCTCGCCGAAGCTGGTGAAGTCGAACGGCGTCACACGGCGGTCCAGCTCCCTCCAGTCCCCTTCCACCTGGCCGGCGGCAAACAGCCTGCCACCGCAGTAGTCGCCGTAGACATAGACCCCGCCGAGCTGGGGAACAGCAACGCCCCGGTAGCGATACCCGCCGATCACGGCGCAGCCCAGGTCGTGGGCGTGGAATCGAATCGGCTTTGTCAGAGCGTCATCTTCACAGGCATCGGGGAATTGAGGACATTCCGCCGCCTCAACGAGCGGCCAGCCGTAGTTTTCGCCTCCCGAGCTGCCGGCTGGCTGGAAGTTGATTTCTTCGAAGCGATTGGCCCCGACATCCGCGATGAACATGTCGCCCGTCTGGCGATCAAAGCTGAAGCGCCAGGGATTGCGGAGTCCGTAGGCCCATATTTCCGGTCTGGCCCCGGTCTGGCCGGCGAAAGGATTCGACGGCGGAATGGCATACGGTTCGCCGCTCTCCTCATCGACATTCACGTCGATCCGGAGGATCTTGCCGAACAGGTTGTCCAGCTTGGCGGACCTCGCGCCCACTTCGGCAGGGGCGCCTCCGTCGCCAGTGGATATGTAGAGGTAGCCGTCGGGACCGAATTGGAGCTGCCCCCCGTTATGGGTTCCGTCGGGTTGCTCGAGCGTCAGCAAAACCATCTCGGAGTCCGGGTCGGCGACATTCGGGTCGTCGCCCGAGACACGGAATCGCGAGATCACGGTCTTGCCGAACCCCTCGGAGTTGTCGGTGTAATCAAGGAAGAAGTAGCCGTTGGCGGCGTAGTCGGGATGAAACGCAACGCCCAGCAGTCCGCGCTCGCCGCAGCATCCAACCTGGGGCGTTATGTCAAGGAATGGCTTTTCGATCAAGCGGACTCCGTCGTGGATTCGAATCGGGCCGTCCTGCAGATTGATGAACAGGCGACCCGAGCCGTCGCCGGCATGGGTGATTCCGACCGGGCGAAGCAGGTCGCGGGCAATTTCTTCGAAGACGAGGTCTTCGAGGACGCTGTTTTGCTGGGCGGGTAGGGGCTGATAGAGGCAGAGTTGCGAAGCGGCAAGGAGAGCTACGGCCGCGAAGAATCGCAATCGATGACGGCTGGAGAGCGGTGTCATTTGATAGCGCGGGATAGCGCGGAATCGCGCGGAAGAGCGCGAAACAGAGAATCGGGAGAAGCCGGAATCGGGCTGAACCGGGGACGGCATTTGCGGCGAAACGGCATCGCAAGCTGTCCGGGTCCGGCGTCCGAACCGACTGGGCTCATTCAGGGCCCAGGAAAGAAACAATTATACGACGGACGGCCGAGTGACCGCCTGCCCCTCAGATTCGGGCGGGAATGAGCGGATTTGAGCGGATTCCAGAAAATGCGTACGCCTTTTGTTCGCCTTTATTGGGCGGGGCGGACTTGTGGTGTAGTCGAATTGGGAACGGCGGGTCGCGGCCTGGTTTTGCCGCAGGCAGGTTCGGCGACCCGTCTTGGCGGTTTTCGTTCGCTTGCGTTGCTGCTTTCTGTTTTGTCGAACGCAGTGGGTTGCAGGCTCCCACTTGGGTTCACTGTTCACTTGCTGGCCCCGCACTTGCGTTTGGGGCTCTGAATTTATTAGAGGGCCCTCTTTGCTCCCATCGCGTTAACCATGGCCTTCTCCCCCAACGGGAGCCACAAGGAGAAGGCTTGCAAACAGTTCTTCAGAGACGAAAAAAGCGGGTTGCCGCTCTTTTGCGCAGTCGCCAGCACCCAACTGGCTCATGCGCTTGGAACGGGCCCGCTCTTCTATCTGAAGCCGCTTGCGGGGGATCACCCACAGGCGGATAACAACTCGCACTGTCCTGGCCAGGAAACGGTCGTGTTGGTCCGGTGAATTTCCTTCCGGTTGCTCTCATTGTAAGGGGTGTGTCAAGCGGGGGCTGGGAATTGACTCATAAGATCAGTGAATTTAACAAAATGGTGCTATCTGATGGGCGGTTTGGCTGCGTAATAGAAACAGACGGCGGGTCCAGCGAGGGGATCGGGGAAGCCCGTTGAACGGGCTGACGGGTTTTGAGTAGACCGGGTTTACCAGCCGTAAAACGGCTGGCCTAGGAACACCCGAAAAAGCCGCCTGAAGGCGGCTCAAACGACCGAGGCGCCAAAGGAGGCCATGCTGCAAAAGGAATGGATGCAGGACGACACCTCGATACCTGCGTCTAGCGGCGTGACTCAAAAAAGCCTCGGGTATGCACGGCACGTATCCCTTCCCGGTTGCGAACGCCGGAGGATGGTGCTCACCATGAGTTGCAATCTATCTTGCACACCGCACAAGCTCAATCGTCAGCTCGGTCACGGAAGGCCGGCAGCGAAGTCGCGACTTTTTGACACGGTTCTTCAAACGCTTCTCGACCGAATCGCCACGCCGGCGAGCGTTACGGCTTGCCGCTCAATCCGCCGCCTCTCCCTCGACAGAGCGCAGATTACCCAGCACGATTTTCGTTTTGGGGTTGTTCGGGCCAAGCTTGTCGTGCAAAGAACGATAGGCCTTGCGCAACAGATCGCGGGCCTCGGCCAGCTCGCCCAATTCCTTGAGCACCACACCGAGAATCGATTGATCTGTAGCGATGGAGGGGTGGCCCGGCTCGTAGCTGGCCTCGTCGGCGGCCAGCGCCTTGCGCAACAGATCGCGGGCCTCCGCCAGCTCGCCCAAATTCTTGAGCACCATCGCGAGATTGGATTGACTGACGGCGATGGAGGGGTGGCCCGGCTCGTAGCTGGCCTCGTCGGCGGCCAGCGCCTTCCGCAACAGATCGCGGGCCTCGGCCGGCTCGCCCAAATCCGTGAGCACCAGTGCGAGATTGCCTTGACTGCTGGCGACGGAGGGGTGGCCCGGCTCGTAGCAGGCCTCGGCTTCGTGCAAGCTCCGCTCCATCGCTCCCTTCGCGAGCATATATCGGCCGTGATTCTGATGATGTGTTCCCACACAGTCCCAGAGGTCCACCTTATTTTGCGGTCCAACGCCATCAGCTTGCGCCAAAATCTCCGCGTGCGGCACGACCGGATCGAGTTCCTTGTAGGCTTGCGTGTCCGCCTGGTCCCCCACACGACTCATCTCACGAACCAGCGCCACGGCCGCGGATTCGCGCGGGCTTTCTTCCGGCGGCGTGACGTGCAGAACGAACGAGCGCACCAGGCGGTGAATCGAAGGGTCGCCTTCCTCGCCGCGATCGGCGAGAGACAGCCTTTCCAGCTCGGCTACCGGTTCGCCCAGCGGGTCGTTGAGGCCTACCTCGGGCGCCTCCAAGATGGTCCGCAACAGCCGGACGGGCACGGGTGCCGGCGCCATCTCGGCGATGGCTCGCAGAGTTCGCTTGGCCGGGTCGCCGAGCTGGTCCCAGCTCAACTGGAAGGTCGCGGCGACATCGAGTTCATGCTTGCTCGGCAGGTGGTCTCTATAGCGCTTGGAAAACGCGCGCAGCGTTTCCATTTCGCCTGTCTTGCGCATTTCGGCAAGAAGCTTCGGGGGATCGAGGTCTTTCCTTTGGTTAAGAAAGCTGCTCGTCAGCTCGATCGCGAGTGGCAGCCCGCCCAGCGCATCGAGCAGCGAACCGGCTTCGGAGCCGAACTTGCGGCCGCCGGAGTTGAGCAGATCGAGGGCGGCGCCAGGTTCCAGAAACGGCAGCGGGAGCTTGGGGTGGTTGAGGTCGCCGCGGCGGGTGGTGACCAGGGCCTGGACGGCACCGCTGGCGGGCAGGTAGGGTGCCAGCGCGCCTTCTTCGGGGAAGTTGTCGAGCACGAGGAGCGACGGCGGGTGGCCGCGCAGGGCGTCCCAGAGCTGCACCGCTTGCTGGGTTTCGGGGAGCTGGCCGTCGACATTGATGGCGGCGGCTTCCGAGGCAGCTTCCGAGGCAGCTTCAGAAACAAGGGCAATCACCGCACCGAGGCCCTGGTCGGCTTCGGCCCACCAGACGCCGCCCTCGTAGAGGTAACCGAAGCGGCGCACGTATTCGATGGCAAGCTGCGTTTTCCCGAGCCCGCCCGTGCCGGCAATCACGCCGACGCCCGAGACAACGGCGACGTTCTTGTTGAAAAGCAAATCGTGGAGATCCCAAAGGGCATCCGCGCGGCCGACGAAGCGGTTTCCCATGGAGCGGTGGGGCATGCGGCTGCCGGGCGGCAGATGCTGCTCGGGGGGGGGAGCTGGCCACGCTTGGGGAGGATGGGGTCTTCGCTCGGCGAGCCGCCTAGGTCGCGGCAGATTCGCGGGTATTCTTTGTTGAAGAGGGTTTCGGTGGTGACGTCGATGTGGTTGGCGGTCTGAAGAAACGGCGGCAGATCGTCGCACGGGCGGCGCAGCAGCGGACGTATGCGTCGTCTGAGAGCCGCTGGGTCTTTGACCATTGCGGCGGTGCGCTCCACATTTGCCCATTCCGATTTGCAAAAGTCGGGCGAGAGGACGGCCACGACGATTTCGCAGTCGTCGATGCCTTTTTCGAGTGCCAGGACGAAGTTGGCGCCCCATTTGATGGACTTTTTGTCGAAAAAGCATTCGACGCCGTCGCGGGTGAGGCGGCGATATAGCTCTTCGACGAAGGCCTGGTCCTTGCGGCTGTAGCTGAGGAAGACTTTTTTCACGTTGGGTTCCCGCTGATTTTAGCCGGTATTGTTCGTTGTTGCTAGTGTAGCGGGCAGAAATAGCATGCCATATAGACGCGCGTTGAGGAGAGCGGAAGTCCGTTGAAACTGGCTGAAAGACCCTCAGCGGTTGCCTACAGCAGCCGTAAACGGCTGGGCTGAGACGCCAAGCCGCATGAACGCGGCTCAATCGACACCTCCTACCCGCGATATCGCGGGTGGGCCTGAAGTGCTGGCTAGTCGTTTTGGGCCTGGAGGCCCAAAACATGTCGCCAGGAATGGCGACACGGCACGCTGAAAGCGTGCGCCACGGGAGCATTTTCCAATGCAAGGATGAGCCTGAAACGGGTCAGGGCGGAAAAGGGCAAGCGGCAGGGTGAGGATCTCCTTTCTGAAGGGTTAGGTGTGAAAAGTTTCGAGGGGA
>Ga0114996_10005712_pt1 | contig 14553 bp, 10 predicted proteins | sample ArcticOcean_MG_C_4_FD_87039 | JGI IMG/M metagenome (GOLD analysis project Ga0114996, IMG submission 87039) | Marine microbial communities from western Arctic Ocean - ArcticOcean_MG_CB4_134 | ecosystem: Environmental > Aquatic > Marine > Oceanic | place: Arctic Ocean: Canada Basin | collected...
AAGCTTCATCAGCGCCGTTGTGGGGCAGGTGCTCGACCGATGCCGGCCCGAGTTGCAGAGCTTGGATCGTGACCTTGGGCCGCTCGAACAGGCTCGGGCGCCGTTCCCGCGAGTGACCTACTCTGAAGCTATCGACCTCTTGAAGACCAAGGGCGTCGACCATGAGTGGGGGAGCGATTTCGGCGCGGATGAGGAAACCGTTCTGGCCAACGCCTTCGACCGGCCCGTCATCGTCCATCGCTATCCGGCTGAATGTAAAGCGTTCTACATGAAGGGCGATCCCGAAGACCCGAAGCTGGCGCTCTGCATGGACGTGCTTGCGCCAGAGGGCTACGGTGAAATCATCGGAGGGGGGCAACGGGAAGACAACCTGGCCATTCTCCAGAGCAAGATTGCCGCTCACGGGCTGGAAGAGAGTGCTTTCCAATGGTACCTGGATCTCAGACGATACGGTTCGGTTCCCCACAGCGGGTTCGGGTTGGGTATCGAACGTACGGTCGCCTGGATCTGCGGCTTGCCGCACGTGAGAGAGACGATTCCCTTTCCGCGTATGCTGCAGCGGCTCTATCCCTGAAACCTGATTCCCATATCAGACAACGGACATGACTTCTACATCTTCGCAACCAACAGAAACCGAAGAGCCTGGGGCAGCCGGCTACGCCTTTCGCGAGATCGAGGCGCGCTGGAGGCAGGCGTGGCTGGACTCGAAGACGTTTCGGACGCTCTCTCCGGGAGACGACGGATTTAACCCCGATCAGCCGAAGTGCTACGTGCTGGACATGTTTCCCTACCCGAGCGGCTCAGGGTTGCACATCGGACATCCGAAGGGCTACATCGCCACAGATATCTACAGCCGCTTCAAGCGCATGCAGGGGTTCAACGTTCTGCACCCCATGGGGTTCGATAGTTTCGGACTGCCCACGGAGCAGTACGCACGCGAGCACAACATCCACCCCGCGGTGGTGACCCGTGAGAACATCGACAACATGCGCAGTCAGCTTCAGTTCCTCGGTCTCAGCTACGATTGGGACCGCGAAATCGCCACGTCACATCCAGACTACTATCGCTGGACCCAATGGATCTTTCTCCAGCTGTTCCATACCTGGTTCGATTCAGAGCACGAATGGGTGGACAAAAACGGAAGGCGGATCCAGGGCAAGGGTCGGCCGATCGGCGATCTCATCCAAGCGTTTTCGGAAGGTCGACCGTTAACGCAGGGCGATTCCGCGGCGGCTAGTGTGGGCGAAGGCGCACGATGGGAAACGCTTATAGAAGCGCAGAAACAGACCGTGCTCAACAATTATCGGTTGGCCTACGAAAAGGAAGTCGTCGTCAACTGGTGCCCCGCATTGGGAACCGTACTGGCCAACGAGGAAGTCACCAGCGAGGGAAAGAGCGAGAGGGGAGACCATCCTGTCTTTAAGCGCCCTCTTCGGCAGTGGATCATGCGTATCACCGATTACGCCGATCGGCTGCTGGAAGATCTTCACGCAGAACTCGATAACGGCAAACGTGAGAGTTACCGCCTGGAGTGGCCGGACGCCGTAAAGTTGATGCAGCAGAACTGGATCGGACGCAGTACCGGCGCCGAGGTCCTGTTCGATGTTCTGGATCCAGGGTCAGAACAGGCCGGGGGACAGCTGTCTGTCTTTACCACACGTCCCGACACACTCTTCGGCGCGACCTTTATGGTTGTCGCCCCGGAGCACCCCCTTGTTGCTGAAGGATCGGAAAGCTTCCTGGCACCGGACGCCTGGCCATCAGAAGCACCCGACTCGTGGAAGGGCGAAGATCCTTCGTTGGGGATCCGGGAGGCTTTGCAGGCATACCGTGTTGAGGCCGAAAGGAACGCCCAGGCCCGAGAAAAGGGTAAGGAAAAGACCGGCATCTTCACCGGTATCTTTGCCCGCAATCCGGTGAACGACGCCAAGGTCCCGATCTTTGCGGCCGACTACGTGAGCATGGATTACGGATCCGGCGCCATCATGGGTGTGCCTGCTCACGACGAGCGGGATTTCGACTTCGCGAAGGCCCATGGACTGGATGTTATCACCGTCGTAGAACCTGTTGACGGCGAAGTTGACGGCTGCTTCTCCGGAGCAGGCGTATCGGTGGACTCCCCGGCACAAGGGGCCAATCCGTTCGCCATTTCGGGGCTTCCTACTGAGCAGGCGCAGAAGACTATCATCCTGGCCCTGGAAGCGCAGGGAATAGGGTCTGCAAGCGTCAACTACCGGTTGAGGGACTGGATTTTTTCCCGGCAGTGGTACTGGGGCGAACCGTTTCCACTCGCCCATCACCCGGAGACCTACGCCATTCCGGTGGACCCACCTGTGGCTCTCCCGGATCTGGAGGATTTCAGACCCGATACGTCCGACGACCCCTCGGCCGATATCCGGCCGCCTCTAGGACGATCCCCTGAATCGTGGCGCATCGTCGATGTGGACGGCACGGGGTGCCTACGCGAACTGAACGTGATGCCGCAGTGGGCTGGATCCTGCTGGTACTATCTCCGATTCATGGATCCCAGGAATACGGAGCGCTTCTGCGAGCCGGAGAAGGAGGAGTTCTTCGGTCCTGTCGATCTATATATCGGCGGAGCAGAGCATGCGGTCCTTCACCTGCTCTACGCAAGGTTCTGGCACAAGGCGCTCTATGACCTGGGGCATGTCTCGACGCCTGAGCCCTTCCGGAAGCTCTTCAACCAGGGCATGATCACCGCAGATTCCTTCGCCGACGAGCGGGGTGTATACGTCGATATCAGGAAGGTGGAGTTCAAAGAGGGCGTTCCTTTTGACTCCGATACGGGCAAGCAGCTCGAACGCTTTGCAGGGAAAATGGGAAAGCGCTACAAGAACGGGCTTCCACCGGAGGAAGTAGGTGAAGAATTCGGCGTTGATGCTCTCCGGCTTTACGAAATGTACATGGGCCCCCTGGAAGCCAGCGCCCCCTGGGCGATGGACGGGATTCGGGGGATGCAGCGATTCTTACAGCGAGTGTGGCGCAATTTCGTGGGCTCAGAAGGGGAGATGAAGCTCGGCGGCGAGCTCTCGTCCGATATCGATTCGCTTCGGCATCGAACGGTTCTCAGAGTCACGGAGGACCTGGAGAACCTCCGGTTTAATACCGCCATTGCAGCCATGATCGAGCTGAACAACGAACTGGTGGCGTTGGAAGCCCTGCCACAGGACCTTGCAAAAGATTTCCTTAAGCTGCTCAATCCGTTCGCCCCTCATCTGGCTGAAGAGCTCTGGCTCAAAGCAGGATTCGGGAATGCCGGTGTTTCCTATGAGCCCTGGCCGGTGGCCGACGCCCAGAGAGCGAAGGCCGAAACCGTCGAGATTCCGGTCCAGATCAACGGAAAAGTCCGGGCAAAGTTCGAAGCTGACGTGGATGCCACTAAAGAAGCAGTGGAAGCCCTGGCCCTGGAACAGCCAAATGTGCAGGCTCACCTGGGGGACAAGACACCCAAGAAGGTCATTGTGGTCCCGAACCGGCTGGTCAACATCGTGGTCTGAGTCCATGGTCTGAATAGCCCTCTTCTGAGGGCTCTCAAAGCAGGAAAGCGGAAGCTCCGTCGGTTTGACGGAACTTCCGCTTTTTTATTTTCAGCCAGATTCGTCCAGGACGACGCGGCTGGTAAAAAGCTACAAACCATTCCTACCGTGAAGGTCGTCTGTAGAAGGGTCGCTTTACGACAACGGCCTTTCGCGCTCGCCCACGGATATCGACCCAGTATTCCCGCCCGATTCGAGTTAGCTTGGCCGGCACAAAGGCCATTGCAATGCTCTTTTTTAGCCAGGGCGCGAAACTTCCGCTGGTCACCCGCCCCACAGGATCGCCTATCTTGTTCAGAATGGCATAACCTTCCCTCGGGATGCCCGACTCTACCATCTCCAGCATCACCAAGCGCTTCGAAAGACCTTGTTCCTTCATACGCTGCAGAACATCCGCGCCGATGTAGTCAGTTCGATCCGACACACAGAAATCGAGCCTGGCTTCCAGAGGAGAGGTCGATTCGTCGAGCTCATGTCCATACAGGGCGAGCGACGCCTCGAGTCGAAGAGTATCCCTGGCTCCCAGCCCGGCGGGGAGGATTCCGTCGCCGGATCCGACCTCCAGAATGAGCTCGATGACCTCAGCCGCCCTCTCGGGGGAGATGAAGAGTTCGAAACCGTTCTCACCGGTATAGCCAGATGTGGCCACCAGCACAGGAATACCGTTGATTTTCATTCGAGAAGTTCTGTGGAAGGGGAGGCCGGCCGGGTCTGAATCCACCACGCGACCCAGAATGGCAGCCGCTTTGGGCCCCTGGAGGGCAAGAAGGGCGTAGTCTGAGCTTACATTCTCAACCCGTGCTTCAGGAAAATCCTTGGCGACAGAGGTTACATGATCCCAGTCCTTGGAGATGTTCGAAGCGTTCACCACGGCGAGGACCGTTTCAGAATCGAGGCGATAGAGCATCGTGTCATCGACGGTACCGCCAGAGGAGTTCAGGAACATCGAGTACTGCACAGAACCCACTTCGAGCTCCTTAATGTCGCTGACCACAAGACGTTCCAGCAAGTCCAGCCCACCCGAACCAGAGAACTCGAACTCCCCCATGTGACTGACGTCGAAAACACCTGCCGATGTTCGGACCCCGCGATGCTCCCCAACAATCCCACTATACTGAACTGGCATTTCCCACCCGCCAAAGGCCACCATTTTGGCGCCCCTGGCGACGTGCCAATCAAAAAGGGGGGGTCGCTTCAGCAACTCTTCAGGCATTCCGTAGGCCCTCATCTGCCATAAAACACTTGACGACGAAAGAAATAGACACAATACTTCAACTATACTTCCAATGTAATAGCAACTTAATGTAAGTTACTTGCTATAATACTGATAATATAATGGAACTTATATGGAATCCATTGCTTTGAGCCTTGACGCCGCAACTATACCTCAGGCTGCTGGGTTTTTGAACGTCACGACCAAAACGATCCGAAATTATATTACTAAGGGCATCCTGGTTGCCGAAAAATGGAACGGGGCCTGGCGGATACCCAGCGACAGCCTGTTAGCGGTCCAGCAGAGGCGCCTGGGAATTCCACCTAAAGTATTGTCCCCAGTTGACAGGAAACCTGTGGAATCGCCTCTGCCTGAATCAGATCGGGCTGATGGCGCCCGGGAAGCCGGAAAGCAGGCAGGGCGACTGGAATATGCTGAGAAGACACTCAATGATCTGAAGAAGGATAACCAGAAGTTGCGGAATCGTGTCGAGCAGCTGGAGGCATCGACCGCATCCGGGTGGACCGAGCTGCGGTTCATGAAATCCGAACTCCTGGAAGCGAACCAGCGACTTTCAGAGATCCGTGAGGAGAAAGACCAGCTGGAGGCCAACTTGAAGGAGGCGGACGTGAACCTTGGGGCATCTCGGAGAACTGCGGCCAGCGCAGCCGCCGAAAAGGATCGCATTGCAGAGTGGTTCAAAGAGGAGCAGGAGGAACGCCGGACCCTGGATGAGCGCTACGCTGAAATAAAGGCCTTGTATCGGCAGGCGCTCCTCGGCAATAAGCCCTGACACTGAAGATACCCAGGGAGCAGCTCGCAATGCGGAAGTTTACATAATGTATCTTATACGTTTTATGTCGGCTTCGACGCGTGGTTCATGTCTTCAGGAACCCTCGCCCATCAGTTTCAATTCGTTCTCCGCTGTCTGGCGCGCCGTTGACAGTGGGTGGGTGTTGATGAGTCGGTTGTAGATCTGGGCTGATTGTGCGGTGTATCCGGCCAGACGGTAGCAGCGTGCGGCCTCCGAGAGCGCCATTGGCGCAAACGCGGAACCGGGCTGGCTTTCGGCATACTTGAGGTACTCGCCAGCCGCCTCGGCAAGGTTACCCGCCTGTTCGTAGGTTGTCGCCAATCCGGACCACGCCGCAAAACCACCGGGGCCGTCGTGTCCCCTTGCCAACCTCTTCCGAAACGCTTCCTGAGCCTCTGGCGTTCTATTCAGGTCGAAGTAGAGGTTCCCAAGGATCAGAAGTGCCTGGTCCGCAGTCTGTGAGTCCTTGTACTGGTCAACGATTCGTTCTGCGCCCAGAATGGCCTCACCGTTCTCATTGTTCAGAACGTGGAGTTGCACATCTCCCAGGAGATCTATTGCCGCCAACTCTTTCTGGGTGGCCTGATTTTGGAGGAAGACACCCAGAAAGACCAAACCTGCCACAGCGGCTATTCCGGCAAACACTTTGGCTGAGTTCTCTTGCACATAGGTCCACGTCTTGAGGAATGAAGATACCAGTTCATCATCTTTTAAATCCTGCCTGCGACCGGGAGTATGAAGCGTCATCGTTCCTCCTGCTTGCCTTCGTTCACGTCCAGGCGCCCTGTTGGGCGTTAGGAGTCAGTGGCTACGAGTTGAGACATTTCAGCGAATGGCTCCCTGAGCCTGGGATACAGGTCCTGGAATCGCTGGTAATACTGATCGTATCTGGCGGAGTTCGCTTTGATGGGATCAAGTGTTTCGCCCATGGTGAGGGCTTCGTCCGTGGCTTCCTCGAGGCTCGAGTAGGAACCCAGACCTACTGCTGCCATCAGGGCTGCTCCGAATGCCGGCCCTTCTTCAGAATTCATGGTTGTGACCGGATGCCCGAAGATGTCGGCCTGAAGTTGCCTCCAGAATGGGCTTCGAGCCCCCCCCCCAGTGCACCGAATATCCTGAACAGGCACATTCAGACCCTTGATAATCTCCAGGGAATCACGAAGGGCGAATGTAATGCCTTCCAGAACCGAACGGATCAGGTGCTCCCGCCTGTGCCGATGGCTGAGGCCGAACCAGACTCCCCTGGCAGACGCATCCTGGTGAGGTGTTCGCTCGCCTGCCAGGTAAGGGAGGAAGAGGAGACCTTCTGCACCCGGGCTGCACGTCGCGGCGGCCTTAGTAAGCAGTTCATAGGCGTCCGTTCCAGATTTTGCTTCCTCGGCTCTCTCCAAGGGCGACAGGACGTCTCGGTACCACTTCAGGGCGCTGCCGGCGGATAGGGAGACTCCCATGAGGTAAGACTTGAGAGGTACACTGTGGCAGAACGAATGTACCCTCATTCCAGGGTCCACCCGCATCTGGTCGCTGTGCGCGAAGATGACGCCTGACGTTCCTATGCTCGAGAGCACCCTTCCCGGCTTCACAACACCGTTTCCAACTGCGCCGCATGTATTGTCCGCCCCACCCGCCACAACCTGAGTACCGGCCCTGAGCCCGGTTGCTTCTGCGACTTCGGCTGTGACCTGGCCGCAGACTTCAATCGATTCTGCAAGCCCCGGCAGAATGCCAGAAGGTATGCCCGTTTTCTTTAGGAACTCGCCCGACCACTCCCTTTTTCGGACGTCCAGCATCAAAGTGCCGGCTGCATCCGAAAAATCCATCCTCATCTCACCCGTAAGCCTGTAGCGAATGTAATCCTTGGGGAGCAGAAGGTACGTCAGTTTCTCGAAATTTTCAGGCTCCTGGTCGCGCAACCAGACAACCTTTGGAGCCGTAAACCCTTCCAGTGCAGGATTTCCGACTGTTTTCTTAAGGTTCTCTGTCCCCACCTTCTCCGTGATCCACCGACAGGCTTCGGTCGTGCGGGCATCGTTCCACAGAATCGCCGGACGGATGACACTTCCAGACCTGTCCAGGAATACGGATGTGTGCATCTGTCCGGACAGCCCGATTCCGCCGACCTGCTCCCCCGGCCCTGCCTTGGTGACCACCTGTCGAACGGTTTCCAGGGTGCCCCGCCACCATACCTCAGGGTTCTGCTCTGTCCATCCAGGATGCGGTGATTGAACATCGTGCTCCACGGATGCGGATGCCACCGTCCTCCCCTTATCGTCTATGAGGAGGGACTTGATGCCTGTAGTACCGATGTCGATTCCAAGAAAACAGGCCACTTTACGGCCGCTCCAGGTGGGGGTCTGCCGGGTGGGTTCGAACGGATGAATATACTGCGAACCCCGGTCCAAAGCAAGGTGCTTGCGGCCGTAAACCCCTGTTACGCATACAAAAAACCCCCGGCGGGTTCAGAGCGCCGGGGGGTGGAGGGCCGAGCAATTACGATTTTCGTGCTCGGGATTAGCCCAGGAGTGAAAGTGCGTTCTGCGGCACCGCGTTCGCCTGAGCCAGCATCGACGTTGACGCCTGGGTCAGGATCTGGTCACGGCTGAATTTGGTGACCGTTTCAGCGACGTCTGTGTCTCGAATCAGGGATTCGGTGTCCTGCATATTCTCGACTGCCACGCTGTTGTTTCGAATGGTATGCTCGAGCCTGTTCTGCTGAGCTCCCAGGTCACCGCGGGTGCGGGAGACCTTATCGATAATGAGGTCCAGGGACGAAATAGCGCTTCTGGCACTGAGAAGGGTGCTTACGGAGAGCCCTGACATGTTCAGCTTGGCGCCGCTGGCGCTCAGGTCGTCAATGGTCAGCTCAATCCTATCCACAGCTTTGTTGTCAGCGCCCACCTGAATGCTTCCGCCCGTTCCACCTTCAACCAGGAGCGTCAGCCCATCCAGTTCGCCATCACGGTATCCGTCTGTGGAGGGGTCGAATTCGGTCGCATTCCGGGCCCCCGACAGGGTCAGCTGAACGCCCAGGCGATCGAAACTGGCGATGATGCTGGAGCCTGTTGCCACCACACTTCCGGTCGCATCATGGTCAAGCTGCGGACCGATGTTGATCGTCTGAGTGGCGATTCCATTGCCCAGAGTAATCTGGTTATCACCTGGGGAATCGATGAAGGTGTAGCCCCCTGCCTGTGCTGCCGACAGCTGGACATCCGTGACACCAGAAGTGCCCGACGCCAGGGCGCTGGATGCCGCCGCAGTCTGACTGACGGTGTTTCCAAGCCCTCGAAGCAAGGTAGTGTTGTTGTAGCTCGTCGAATTGGCGATCCGATCGACTTCCGAGATCAGCTGCCCGAATTCGGCATTGATGGCGTCCCGGTTGTTGTCGTTCACCGTAGAGGACGCGGCCTGTACTGAGAGTTCTCGCATTCTAATCAGGATCGCACTCACCTCGTTCAGCGCACCTTCGGCGGTCTGAATGAGGTTGGACCCTTGTTCGGCGTTCCGAGTACCTACTGTAAGGCTTCGGATTTCAGCACGGAATCCCTCTGAAACAGAGAGGCCAGAGGGGTCATCGGCGGCGCGGTTGATCCGCATACCGGACGAGAGCCTTTCCAGGCTCGTACCGAGGCTCCGGCCGTTGTTGCCCATATGGCGTTTTACGTTGAGCGCCATAATATTGTGGTTGACCATCAAAGCCGACATGCCATTCCTCCTTGAAAGGCTATTCTCTGCAGCAGTGAATCCCTAAGTCATTAAGTGCGCTTTGTTGATGTTGCCTATTACTACTTCGTATGCTTTGTTATCGGTCGAATGACGTTGAGCCTTTAGTAAAAAGTTGCTACCTGCTGTGGGTGGCGGCAATAGTGATACTATTGCCCTGTAAGAGGTTCTCCAGGGGCCGTCTCAAGGTGGTCATGACTCTACCTATACTATTAGGTAAGGCGGGCCGAGCGACTTGGGGTCGTTGGGCGGCCGTAACCTCAATCCGATCCGGGCTCCGGAACTCGGCCTTCCTCCCCCTACTGCTGCCCGCAGCCAGCAGCCCCTCAAGTGCCTTCGGAAGAAACTTTGCGATTCCACTAAAGATTCGATCAAGGAATGCCGATAGCCTACGTAGACCGGGCAAACGCCTTGTCTGGAAGGGGCGACCACCTTGCCGGTTCGGCACTGACCCTGTCGAACATGATTGCCCCACCACACCGACATACAACCTTCTACTCATGACCAAGGTAGAAGGTGCGCCATGCCACTCCGCATCAATACAAATCTGCCCTCATTGAATGCCCGGCGTATTATGGGGATAACGGGCCGCGATCTGAAGCATCGGATCGAGCGCCTCTCCTCAGGCCTCCGCGTGAACCGCGCGGCCGACGCCGCCGCCGGCCTCAGCGTTTCCGAAGGTCTCCGCGCCGAAATCAGCGGATTCCGCCAAGGTATTCGGAACTCGGAACAGGCGATAAACCTTGTACAGACAGCCGAGGGAGCCTTGAACGAAGTGAACAGCATGCTGCTCCGCATGCGCGAATTGGCAGTGCAGTCCTCCTCCTCCACCGTCAACGACTCCAACCGTACGTCCATCAACGCGGAATTCGTCCAACTCATCAGTGAAGTGGATCGGGTTGCCCGAGTGACCAGCTATAACAATGATACGTTGCTCACCGGGTTCGGGAACACGGTGAGCCAGGCCGTGGCGGTTTCCACCGCCCTCAGTTCCGATAGCACCGGAGTCATTGCTGTAGGTATCACCGGCGCCAGCGCCGGAACATATGCGTTCAGCGATACCGGAAATGGCTCCATTACGCTTGGAAACGGGCTTACGACTCAAACGATCAACATTCGTCCTACAATGGACTTCGACACGTCCTCGGTTGTCGCCACGGGGAGTTCAATAGTCGCCAACTTCGACCGCCTCGGCATTCAATTTACGCTCAGCGGTCAGCGTGGGGCTACGGCATTCTCCCCTGCCACCGATGGCTATCGCACGGGCGATCTGGATGGTCGTAATCTGATAATTGAATCAGGGACAGGCGGGCAGTTTCAGGTGGGGCCTGATGAAGGAGCCGTACATCGTCTGAATCTGAACATCGGAGATTTGCGTGCATCGGGGCAGCTGCTGAATCTTGGCGGCGCTTCGCTGGCGACCGTGGGTTCGTCGCAGCAGGCTATCTCGGGGATCGACCAGGCGATCACCCAGGTCACGCGGGTGCGCGGTGATCTGGGGGCAATTCAGAACCGGCTTTCGTTCAATGTTCGAGCCAGCTCCGTGATGGAAGAGAACGACATTGCAACAGACTCCAGCATCAGGGATGCTGATATTGCCGCAGAAGTCTCCGCCTTTTCCAAGGCGCAGATCCTGACCCAAACGGGTTTGGCCATATTTGCCCAGGCGAATATTCAGGCGGCCAGCGCCCTGACCCTGCTCGGCTAATCAGCGTTTCCCTACAGCAGCGATACCCGGTCGAGGTGACGATATCAAGGACGACGGCACGTCATCTTATCTTTATCTGCCAACAGCCCCACGGATGGGGCTTTTTTTGCCCGCAAGTGACTATTTTCTCAGTAGGCAGGTTCTGCCGGCAATGCCTCCTGGCCATCTTCGTGTACGAGGTGAGAGATGTTACAGCGATTCAAAGTGAAATTCGGTTCGACTGAAGAAGTGGTGAAGAAAGAGCTTATGAAAATTGCCGAAGTTAACGGCTGGGACCCGGCTCATGTGCACTACGTCCTGGACATCAACTCAAGCACAGTGACAGATACGGTATACGCTACATCCAATGTAAACACCGAACTTCCCTCTCACCCGAGCGGTCCGGACGCCATCATGAAGCTCACGGGTTGAAGGATACCTTTTCGCTAAACCATCACCGAATCCTGCCGATAGAATCAATGGCAAGTGTGTGTCGGTGTATCATTCCTCGAGCGTCGATCTCTTAACCGGGATCGGCGCTTTTTTGTTTGCCCATCTTCTTCCCCATCCTACGCGCCTCCTCAGCAGCGCCAGGATTCCCTAAAATGTCCTGAGTTTCTGCTACAAGAGCGTAGGCCTGTATAAAGTCGGGGTGGTGTCCGACTACCTCGAGAGCAACATTCAGGGCGTCTCTATGACGCCCTGCCAGTACCAGGCCTACTGCTAGATTGGCTCCGTAGGTCGGTTCGCCTGGATGAGTTGCGGCCAGGTCGATGAGGGAGGCGATGCCTTCTTTAAGTCGGCCGAGCTGTAGTTTCGTTACAGCTGCAGCGTTCAGGAAGGCGGGATTCTCGGGTTCCACCCGCACCAACAGCTGGCAGATACGGTCTGAAAGGTTAAGTGTCAAGCTGTCAATGGGTCCTCCCAGAAGCACCGGGTCGGTAATTGGAAGAAGCATGCCCAGGACGGCACGGGCCTCCAGGATGAGCCCATTCTCCTGGTAGATGTCGGCCAGCTGAAGCCCGATCTCGGCTCCTTCGGGTTTCAGGATCCGAGGCCCGACAGCCTGTACCAGACGCCCCAACACTTCCCGTGCTTCGTCTGGCCTGCCCAGTTCGAAATAGAACCGGGCAAGCTGAATGCCGGTTGCCCATTGCTCGGGATAGAGATCGAAGAGCTTGCGCATGGCATCGGCCTGCGATTCCCGGTCCCCTGACCTGGAATAGTGGTCGATGAGCATCGCGTAGCCGTCCGCGGGATTGGGATGAACCTCCAGAACAGACGCAGATTCAAACTTGTGGAGCTGGTTGAACAGGCGCTTATGTTTCTCGATAGCCGGAAAGAGGAACCGAATGTTGGAGTCGAATTCCCCGAAAGTGTCCATCACCAGGTGTGTGACCCTGCGACTTCCCAGGTCGCGGATAATAGCCTCGGGGGTGTCGAAGGCATACCGGACCGACTTTCGATGCGACTCCAGGAACATGAGGTGGGGCTTCCTGCACGCAATGAGCGCGTTTGGTTGTGTGTGGTCACGGATCCAGCGAGCGGCGGCGTAATAGTCCCGCCAGGAGGTCGTCTCCACTTCTCTCGACATTGCCATGGCGCCGGAAGCGATGGTGTTTACACCAAGTACGGCAGTCACCAGAACCACAGTCAGTCGGGTCCGATTCAATGCTGATAAGGAGAGCCGGCACAAAAGGTCCTGGGCTCCTCGAAAATGTACGTGAAAAACAAAAGGAGCAACCGGGATCAGGAATCGGAGCCCGCTCCACGCCTCGGGCCAGCAGAGAAGCATCCCTGAGTAGACGGCCAGGTAAAGAGTCGGAAGGCTGATGCCCTTTCGTACGGCCTCATAGGCATGCGCCGCCAGGCAGATCATTACGATTCCGTGGCCCAGCGCGTCTGTGTAGCCGTAGTCATCAGAATCTACTGAAAGCAGCGGAATCGTCATCCGACCGAAGTACAGCTGACCGTAGGCAAACAGGTTGCGCATTACCCTTCCAATTGCATCACCTGCGCCAATGTACCCCAACTGCGGCCGGTAGGGGTCGACCAGCAGAAGGGCCTGCCCATATATGCCACCACCGTTTGACTGCAGATAGAGGGTCCAGGGAAGGCTCAGCAGCACCATCCCAGTGGCCAGGACAGTTACCGATCGCCATTTTCCCAGGCGGGCGTCGTAGAGCAAGACGGCGACCATCAGGGCAATACCTGCCGTCCGCACGTAGTAGGCGGCCATCACCAGGGCCAGAATAGCAGCCAGGCTCCGCCACCCACGGTCTTCTCGGGAAGCGACAAGTACAGCCGCAGCCGAAAGCGCAAGGAACGGAACCTCCGACATCACCTCGTGGGACAGGTCGAGGAGATAGGGCGACACCAAACAGGTCGCCGAAACCAGCCACGCGTGAGGCGTTCCCGACTGTTCTTGGAACAGCTTGAAGATCACGGGAATGGAAGCTGCGTAGAAGAGGACGATCAACCATTTCATCGCCGGGATGCTTCCTGGAGCAACCCACTCCACAAGGGCCAGCATTCCAGGGAACAGTGGTGGGAACTTTGTGGCGGGCTGTGGATCAGGCGTGCTGTCCACCTGATACTCGCCGGTGTGACTCAGAGATCGGGCAAGGATGATAAACTCGGCGTTGTCTCCCGATTGCGAGAGTTGAGCGTCGAAGCAGATCGAAGCGCTCAGCAGGGCAGACAGGAACAACAAGACTCCGATGCCCCGGGTAGTTATCCCGTTTTCCCTCAAGCGCAGGTACGAATATCGGAGTATCACTCTCTCCTGCTCCCCTTGTGCACAGAATCGGATTTGATCGATCGAACCCGCTGCCTGTCGGCTGTGCCCGGTTCTTTCCGACTGTCAACCGTTTGAGACATCATCGAACAATGGTCTCTCGAGTTTTGGCTTCTTCGAGCCGTTTCTCCTCCTGCAGACGGGCCTCGAGAAGGAACTGCGCAGCCTCTGGGTTCTCCGGATAGAGTTCCACCAGGTCTTGGAGCGCCAGGATGGCAAGGTCGGTTGCTCCACTCTCCTGCGATGTGCGAGCCAGGTCCAGGTAGCGTTGCTGGGGATCCGAGTGAAGCTGAAGGACGGCCACAAAGTCTGTTTGGTAGAGAGGTCTGAACAACTCCCCGAAGCGATTTGACGCTGGGAACAGAAACCGGGTGTTGGAGCTGTACTCACTGAAGGCATCCAACACGAGAATCGTAACGCCCCGTTCATACAGGTCTCGTATCAGGGAGGCCGGTGGCCGGAATGCGTACCGAACAGATCTCCTCCCGGACGCGATGAACATCAGGTGCGGCTTCCGGCAAGCGACGACGATGTCTGCCCCTGTGTTCTCCTTAACCCACTCCGCCGCTCGGTAGTAGTCGCGCCAGGCTTCGTCCGGCTGCTGCCTGTTCCGTAGGAGCAAAGCGTCGGCTCCGGTGTTCAACATTATTACGGTCACAACTAGAACAACCGAGGCCCATCTCCGGAATGACTCCCGCATGGGAAGTCTGACTATTATGTCGGCGCCACCGGCATATACAGAATAGAATACGAGAGGCGCCA
>Ga0114996_10005716_pt1 | contig 14548 bp, 15 predicted proteins | sample ArcticOcean_MG_C_4_FD_87039 | JGI IMG/M metagenome (GOLD analysis project Ga0114996, IMG submission 87039) | Marine microbial communities from western Arctic Ocean - ArcticOcean_MG_CB4_134 | ecosystem: Environmental > Aquatic > Marine > Oceanic | place: Arctic Ocean: Canada Basin | collected...
CTGGGTTGTTCGTCCGGAGCCCATCTCGCGACATTGATTGGCGTCACGAATGGCAAGGATCTGTTTTCAGAGCAACCAAGCGATCGCGATCCGTCCGGCGACGTGCAGGCGATCATCAACATCGATGGCGTGGTGTCGTTCATCCACCCGGAGGCCAGGGCGGAGATCAGGGGCAAGGGGGCCCGCACCTGGTTGGGCGCGCAGTACGAGGAGAATCCGGCGCTTTGGAAGCAGGCCTCGCCGTTGGAGTATGCCGGGCCGAAGTCGCCGCCGGTCCTCTTTGTCAACAGCTCGATCCCCCGGTTTCATGCGGGCCGCGATGACCTCATCAAGGTGCTGGACCGCTACGGGATCTATAACGAGGTGCACACGTTCGACAAGTCACCGCATCCATTCTGGCTGTTCCATCCCTGGCTCGAGCCGACCGTTCAACAGGTACGCGGATTTCTCGATCGCGTTTTCAAGCAGGCGAAGTGATCTTGATGATGGAAGGACGAAAGCGGTGCCTGGCGCGGCATGCTGCCTGGTCACGGAAAGGTGCCGCCGCGCTGACTTCCCTTTGCCGAAACTGGATCCGGCCACGGTGCCCGAGCCCGCGAACCAGTGCGCTGTAATGCTCCGCCAGGTTGGTTGGCTCGTTTAGCTCGAGCGCTGGCCTGGGATCAGTTCGACGGCCTGCAGCGCTGCACCGAGTTGCGGGTCGAGTGGCAAGTTGTGTACCCGGGCGCTCCAAATGTGAGATACCACTCTCCCACCGAATACTTGATCGCAAGACTTAAGTAACGGGGTGCGCATTGCGGCGCGGCTGATGCCCCTTGGGCCGCCGCGATTTTCTCAGGACGATTATTCGTCCACGATCAAGACAATGACGCGAAGACGAAATAAACTTCATTGCCAGGTCGCGCGCTTCGCTGCTCTGTTGGCACCCGGGCTGCTATGAATTGCTCAGGAACCAGTCACACCAACATCCAGGAGCATTCCCGAACGCAAGATTGCCTCCCTGCAATGAGAGCTTTCCGAAGTTGGCGAGGCGAAAGGAGCTACCGAAAGACAGAAAAATGTAATAGCACACTTGACTCACACACGGCTTCGTAGTCGACCGTTTTTCGGCACTGCTAACCGGCGTCGGTCACATCGACCTGCTTCACGAAGCGGACGAGGGCGAGCAGGTCATTTTGTCGTCAGGTTGATGACACCAAGAGACCGAGTGCTGACCGAATCAAACTGCTCTCGGTCGACAACACCTCGGAAGTTTTTGATTGCGCTAAAAATCGCTTCGATAAGACGTCCGCCCCCGCCAGATAGGCGTCTCGGCGTCTCTTGGGTACAAACGTGGAATGATCAAGTGGAGGGGCAAATGCGATAGCTCTGATAGGTAAGAAAAAAGAGTCGCGCCGCCCCGAGGGACGGCCCGACTGGGATGAGTGCGTCGGTGGTCACGTCGTCATCGACGCCGCCGATGGCGCTGATGGCGTCGGCGGACGCGGCCGGCACCGTAACCCTTTCGGCTTCCTTCCTGTTTACCGTACTTGTAGAGCCACCATCCGCCAAAGCCGATGACGGCAAGAATCGCCAAGCTGTCCATTTGTCCTCCTGTATATGTATGGTCTGTAATGGCAGGGTCCGAATTGACGTAAACACATCGCGTCATCGCTTTGGCGGACACCAACAACTGCCGAGATGGCAGCTGCAATTTCTGCGGCGGCGGGAACGACCCGAGCCCTTGCCTCCTCCTCCGCCGGACCTCATTGCCCAGGCGGCAATGAAACAAATCACGCCAATCGTAATAACAGCTTCCATAGAAATTCCTCCTCGACTGTGTTTATGTGCCGGCACTGGAAAACGTTCCGACGTAACCGTGCCTAATTGTCGTTCGTACGCGGAGTCGTCTTCGTTCCGCAATGTCGGTGGCGTATTCGTCCATGATGCTGGCGACGACCGCGCTTTTGGCCAGCCCGCATGCTGATGCACAACGGCCGTCGCACCATGTCGGCAGTGGCGGCCGTCGATAGGACAGAGATTCGCTTGTGTACGCTAGATTCAGGATAGGGCCAGTTCACGATAGGTCCTCCCGTTGCTGCCGCCGTACCGCTGAGTCTCAAGAGCGTCCCAGTCGATCACCTCTGCATCACATAATTGAGGGTCGCACGTTACGGCGACCGGATCGTCCAGCAAGAACCCAAGACGTCGAATCGTGGTAACTGTTTCGCCTGTCGCTCGGGCGACGGCCCGATCAAGATCAGCTTGTTGCATGATGAAACTCCTATCAGATGGTTCACAAATAGAAAGAGCCCCGGCAGCACGGCGGTTATGCCGCGCTGCCAGGGCTCACAAAACAAAACAACTTGCTTGCCGTACCTACATCGCTGCCGTAGGCACGAGCCAATGGTCGCCAAGCCAACGTGATTCGGCGGACAGCGCTTCGCTGCGCCTGCCAAAAGGTCCGAGCTTCGGACCATCCACAGGACTGAGATCCGCATGCCAATCACCTTTGGCGTCTGGCTCGACATACGATCCTCGCGAGATCATAACTCTCCCAAGTTGGGCCAGTTCCACGGTTTCGCTATACAGACAGCGAATGTTGCCCTGAGCGTCGATCAAGATGTGCATCGCCGGACCTCCTATTTTGGCGAGCGGATGATGCGGCGACGCGGTCGATCAACCAGCAAGCCATCAAGGACGCTCGTAACCGCCGACAGCTCGGTGGCCACATGCTGTCTTAACGATGCTTGATCGCGAAGCTGTTGCGGCCTGACGCCCCGCACGATGCCTTGCACCTGATCGACCAGTCCGTCCAGTTGCTCGTTGCTGCCGATGTTGAGTGATCGAAACCGCTCAAAGAACTCATTCAGGTTGGAGACGGCCGAATCTCGAAAGACCTTCGCCTTGCCATCGTCATTTCCAGACAATCGTTCCGTCAGATGCGAGACCAAATTGGCCAGCTCGTCGGTAAAAGCCTGTTCGGCCAGTTGTACGGCCTCATCAAACCGCGCCGTCACACGCTGGCACTCTTGCCGATACAACTCGGGATTGAGATCGCGCAGGTAGTCGGGCGCTTCGACACTTGGGAAATCATATTCCACGCCAAACAGACGCTGCAGCGATTCAGGATAGTCGCCCTCGCTGAACAGCGTGCCGAGCCGATCACGTGCCGCTTCTTTGAGCTGAGCATAGCAGCTGTCGAGTCGCTCGACCCTTTCGGCCATTTCCGCCTTGAGCGTGGTTAGCTGGACGTCAAAGGTCTGGATGTCGTCCTGTCGAACGAGCCGGATCCCAGGCTCAGGATACGGTAAGGTCACGCCGTGGAAATATGCGACGATGCGAGTGCGCACCGCAGTAACGGCTCTAAACGCCGGATGACTCGTATCAAGGAGCTTCTTACCGGCCGACAGAAAAGCTCCTTCGGCGCCGAACGTCTCGGCGGCTTGATTCTTCTGCGCGACCGACAACGTTTTCGTCGTGCCCAGCCATGAGATGGATAACCGCATCGCGGCCATGGTGGTTCGCAGGCGTTCTACCGGCGCGCTGCTGATTGTAGAATCCTCAGTCAAAGTGCTCATCGTGTGTTCTCCGTTTAATGATGTTTGTGAGGTCAACCGGATGGAAGTCGGCAGTCTCAGGCGATGCCAGCCACTAGCCGCGACTGTTCCGGCACGAGTTGATGCAGGGACAATATGTGAGCCAGATGCTCGCAAACATCAGCCCCGCTCCACTCCTTGTCTGGGGCCCAGATCTCTCGCCCCGCGTTGTCCCGATCGATGTACAGATATCTCTGGATCGATTCGACGATCCGCTGAAGATCGAGATAAGAAAGTTCACTCGGTCCGCGCATGGCGTTCTCCTGTAATGAGTGTGATAACAACACGCGCTCGGTCCGCGCGCCGATCTTCCTTGCTCGCTGGCCGCTTGCAGAACATTAGTTTTCCGACGGTTTGGAAATTACGCGACGTCGTCGCTTGCGGCCGTTTGACGCATGGACATAGATGCCCGCCGCATCGGCGCTTAGGCAGCGACCGCTGGCCCAGTTCCGCAGGCGGTCAACCGACTCGGCAGCCGTTACGGCGACCGGTACTACGTTCTGTGCGGCGGCGGACAGAGGTACGTCTAAAAGCGTCGCCAGTCGGCAGCACGAACGAATCTCGGCACCAGTCCATTGGTCATCCTTGGGCCTTTGTTGGTCGCGGTCGAGACCAAATAGCTCCAGGTAAAGATTCCAGATCATGTTCTTTTGTTCGCGGCCGGGCAGGTCAAGGAAGAACAGTCCGTCAAACCGCTCGGCTCTTGAGAATTCTGGCGGCAGCTTGGAGATGTCATTGCAGGTGCAGACGGTGAACACGTCTGAGGTGTGGTCATTGAGCCACGACAAGAACGTACCAAACAGTCGAGCAGAAACACCCGAGTCGGTCTGGCCAGAAGTGGCAACGCCACTTAATGCTTTCTCAACCTCGTCAAGAAACGCCACGCATGGCGCCATCGCGTCGACGATCTTGAGTGCCTTGCGAATGTTTTGCTCCGACTGACCAACGAGTGACCCCATCAGGGCACCGATGTCCAGAACCAACGTTGGCCGCCCTGTCTCATTGCCCAGCGCCTTGCAGAACTGACTCTTGCCGCAACCAGGCGGCGAAAGAAGCAACACGCCCCGCGGTCGCTTGTGAGGCTCGGTAACACCCTGCCGCCGCATCGCACGTTTGCAGAACGCCTTGAGCGAATCAAGCCCGCCGAGGTCTTCAAACCGTTCGCTGCCGCGATGCAGCGTTAGGAGGCCACTTTTCTTTAGCTGCTGGGTCTTCAGGTCCCAGATGGTTGCCGGCTGAAGATTGCCATGACGAACAAGAGAAAGGCTATAGGCTCCTTCCGCCTCAAATCGCGTCAAGCCAGCCGAAGCATCCAGCACTGGCGTCATATCGTCCGGGCACTCACCGTTCTCGGTGGCGATGCCTTGGGCAATTTCTTCGAGTTGATCACGACCGGGTAACTCATGTTCCAACACGACGAACATCTTCTCCAGCTCGATCGGAATCTCCACAGTCGGAGATAAAATCACGATGAACGCGCGGTTCTGCTTGCCGGCGATGATCTGACAAGACAAGGCCTGTATTATCTCCGCAGACTGCATAAAGCGATGGAAGTTCTGGAGCACCAGGATCGCCGTGCCTTCGGCCGTGGCCAGAGCGTTTACCGATCGGATCGCCGCGAGTGGATCGGAACTCTCCGTATCGGATTCCGTCTGACCTGGGATGCACAGCCCGGCCTCAACATCCCAGGTGGCCATCTGCCAATCTTCCTGGTGGCACAGCCGGGCAATCTCCAGCAACGCATCATTGTGTTCATAACTTTGAATCCAAATTCCGGAAAAGCACGCGCGTACGTACTCCGCCAACCGCTCGGAAAGCGACATGGTCAGTTCCTTTCATAATGGGGAAAGTCGACGCGAAGAGATCACGTCAACGAAGAACGAAAAGCTCGATAGACCGTCGAGCAGCGAGAATGTCAATGATTGCCAACCACGAAACAATGTCGCCCTGCGGGTCACTGGCCCGCAAAAGCTGTCGGGTCATGCAAGCGACGGCTCGTGTGTTGAGCCATTTCTTCGCTCGATTCGACAGCCGTTTCTGAGACCGGCGTTTCAAGGTGTCCCACGGGACTTGCGGATATCGGGCGCAGAACGCGGTCTTGGCTACCACCTCCGGCACCGAGTCGTCTTTGCCGAAGTCAACTTTCGGTCCGCCAGCGGCAAGAACCGCATCCGGATGCAGGTAGTTTTCCAGACTGCGCATTCTTGTCAGCACGCCATGGCAACCGGGCCGAGACTTGATGCGTCCGATCACCTGTTGCCGGAGTACAGTTTCCGGCGGCATTTCGCGATCATAAATATGGAATTCAGGGCAACTAATCGGTGCAAGACGGTCACTCCAGGCGGTTACGCCGCCGCCAATCGGCAGAAACACGAGGCCACCGCTTGCCTCCCTTGCTGCCAGGTCGGGCACGTTCGAATTATGCTCGTGCAGCATTGCGGAGATCCGCCGCAGGAATTCGACGTCGTTAATCCCCTCCACCACGACCAGTACACAGTTGCCGGACAAAACATGCCTGTCAGGTAACCGCACCGCCGTGTGATCAACGACAGATTCTGGTGGTGATCGCGTATCGTATTTTGTGTTCATTCAATAGTCTCCTGATGCGATACTCGAAACGGGCTAACCTTGCTGCTGCGTACGAGCCTCTTCTTTCGTGGTCGTGTCGTGATACTCTGCCGTGAGTCGCTCCTCGGTGGCCTTGCCAAGCGCCGCTTCCAGCAACTTGCTCGCATCGCGGCACTGCGATCCTGCAAAGCCTTTGGTCTCCAGCTTTGTCTGCCCACCGGGCGCGACGATAATGTCGATTGTTTTCATCGCTCACCTCCGATCTGAATGGTCAACTTGATCGATCCGTCGGCGAGCGACTGCTCGCGAATCGAATGCCCCTGTTTTCGCGCCTGTACTTTCACGCTTTCAGTGGCATACGCTTGCATCAGGCGATCCAGCTGGCGCTGCTCGCCCCAACGGCCGCCATAGTTGTCGAAGTTGATCGTGCCGCTGGCCAGATCACAGACCACCGGGTAGCTCCAACCGGGCAGTTGCACGACCTGTCCGGTCGCTTCGCCGCTGAAGAGTTGGACTGTCTCATGACGAGGTTCTTCTAATCCCAGCCGCCGACATGCAGTGCGCAGTGCCGCTGCGTCGCGAACTTCGGTTTTTATCCTCACAATGTGTGACAAAGTGTGCCTCCTTAGATTTCATAATGGCCTGGTGTGTAAGACTATTTTCCCGCAAGATCCGATTCGCCGAACTGGTCACGCGCACTTTTTTCAGCGTGCTGGCGTTCCGCTGGCTGCTCAACAACCGCCAATAGCATGCTGCTTACTGTCCAAGTTGTTGTGACGCGAAAACCGCTTGAATTTAGCTCGCCAATCGGCCGTGTCGATCGCGGCTGCCTATCCGGCAGCATCTGCGCATAGCAAGGGCCGACTTTTGGCCGGCCCTTGCATCTTCGAGAGGGAAAGGAGACGTTCCAATTCCCTATGCAGCGGATGCTGTGTCTTCTGTATCATCTTCATCCTCAGCCTCAGTGCGAGGTTTTGGCACCTTGCGGTCCAGGGTCTTACGGCGTGTGCGACCGTCCGGCACTTCCAGCCCGCGTGATTCGTGCCAAAACGCCAACGCCTTAGTGACCGTATTGGGATCGCAGTTTAATTGAGCAGCGATTTCCCCAAGCAACCACGGTCCATCGCAAAGCCGCTTGACCTCGTTGCTGATCCGTTGGTACAGCGGTGGTTCGGAATGCTTGCGTTTCAGCTTGGATCGGCGGCTGCGACCATCAGGCTTTTGTTGACCACGCGACTCAAACCAGTGTTTAAGTAGTTTGGTAACCTTGCTCTTTGAGTAACCGAGTTGCTCGTGAATTTCAACGTTCATGAGCCCTTCATCGTATAACTCCTTTGCCCTTTCGGACTCGGCATCGAGTGGATTGGGGTCAACGAAATCGATCATAATGTCCTCGGTCACGTTGGCTGTACCACTCTCGTTGTCTTCGCCGCCAGTGCACTGACTGGCCACAGCGTCGGCGAGCAGATTAGTGCAGAGAGTAAAGCGGCCCTGCAAATAGAATCGCTTACGATCATCTTCGCGGATTTCGGTAACGACGATGCTGCCGCCGACCAAGCCACGAAGCGCGTAGGCAGCGGCGGGCGTGTCTCCGTTCAAGGTTGCTCCCAGCTGCTCCAATCTTTCACGCACCCAATCCTCATCCGGCGGCGGACCACAGTGTTCACTTGCTTGCTTCAATCGCTTGATCGTTTCGGACAGATCACGTCGTTCGGCACGGCGCTCATCAAGACGGCGCTTTACATCCGGATCGTCGTGTCCATTTTCGATCGAATCAACGAGTCGCGTAAGCTTTTGCTCGGTGTCCGCTAGTGCCCGCCCGGCAGACACCAACTCCTTCGGTACCTGCTGCTCGTGCCGTTGCCATGACTTCAGTGTCTGATCGTAGACGGCGCGGAACCAAACGGGATCAGCTAGAATCCGCCTGCCGATCTCGCTCAATATCATTCGTTGGGCACGATCTCGTTGCAGCGTTGTCTTGCACGAACAGATGCCTTTTTGGTAACGGGGGCAGAACAAATACTTGCCGTGTGCTCCACCGACGTGAAACGTCGAACCACACTCTGCGCACTTGATCAGTCCAGAAAGCAGGTGACGCGGCGGACAATCGGCACTGCCCCTCTGTTTCCAGTGAAGCGTGCCATTCGAACGGCGACTGGCAACATGCTTCTCATAATTCTCTTGCAGTAATTGCTGAGCTTTCTCAAAGGTCTCGTCGTCGATGATTCGCAAATGAGGGAACTGCCGCGTCCATTTTTCGCATTCTTCGTCAGATCTCGGATCCTGCCGGATCTTGCCAGTTTCCGGATCGCGAGTGTTCTTACTCTCGCCCCATGCCCAAAAACCAACGTACTTTGGGCTGGCCAACAAATCGGCGACCTGCTGGTGATGCCAGTGTTCTGTGGTCGAGCGATGATCCTTTGGCGCACCGCGACGGTTAAGTTCCCGAGTAATCCGTCTTAGAGACTGTTGTTCCTTGACAAACCAGTGAAAAATGCGAACCACCCACGGTGCCGTCATATCGTCAATGACGTACGTCATCCGTGGTTTGGCGTGTCGGCCACGGCGAGTGGCCTCGCTGCCAGGAATCGGCTCGGACGTATATCCGAATCGATAATCGCCGACACACAGACCCGCCAGCACCGCGCCTTCCTGTCCACGGAAGACATTTTCAGCTAGTTCCTTGACGTACCGCTCGTGCAACAGGCTCATGACCGAAGCGATCATTTCCCAGTTATCACGATCCGTGTCGATCCCTTCGGTCACGCTTATGACGCGGACTTTATACACATATACCAGCCGCTTGAGAATCGGCATCGTGATCACCGACTCGCGGGCGAGGCGACTCAAGCTGAATAAGTACAGAACTTGAAAGTCGCCAGCTTCGGCACCCCGCAGCATCGCATCGAGGCCTTCTCGGTGTAGCTTCGTCCCCGAAACAGCTTTGTCAGCATATTCAAGTTCTGGTAGGACCTGATGCCCATTGTTCTCCGCAGCATCCTGGCATATTCGCTGTTGGTCTGTGTTACTTTCGTCACGCTGCATGTCGCTGCTGAACCGAGAGTAACTCGCCGCGACGACTCCAAGAAAAGACTCACCATCGGCCGAAGTTCCTCGCGGCCGACGTCGCCGACCAGAACTCCCCGCTCTACCGCCGGCTGTAGTAGGCGAGGCCAAAGGAGGATCGTGTGGCGCAAAGTGTGCTGAAAATGTGCTGAAACCATTGCCAAATAACGGCAAACAACCACAAGTAACGGCTAGCAACCAGAAGTACACAAGTCGTTGCAATATCGCAACTTGCGCTCTAAACCGTGCCGAGGAAACAACATACGGAAATGGGCCCGGGAGAGTCCCTTGCCCTCCGCTTTGTAACTCCCTTGATCACTTGGGGTTACGCTCTTCCTTGGCAACTCCATCGGACGGCTCCGCACAGTTGCCGAACTCCATGAATAATCCGGGCTAGCGTCGTGGCGTCGTTTTTCTGCCGCGCTAGGGACTTGGTGACGTGACCGCAACTTTGTGTTTTGTTTATGCCGACTCGTCTCTCTCGCCGGATAGTGCCGTCAGGCGTTGCTGTAATGCTTTGTGCCAAGATGGCATGACCGGGCCGGCTAGGTGCTGGTATTTCGTGATGTCAAGAACGCTGTAGTTAGGGCGCCGTGCGGGAGTGGCGTAATGGGCGGTGGGGATGGGGATCGCCTCGCACTCCACGTTGGCTAGCTGGAAGATGGTTTGGGCCAGTTCACACCACGTGGTGCTGCCGGTATTCGTGATGTGGTACGTGCCGTAGGCTTCGGTCTCTAACAGAAAAAGCAGGGCACGACACAGATGGGGAATGTACGTCGGTGTACAGCGCTGGTCGTTGACGACTTGCACACTCTCTCGCTGGGCGGCCAGCCTCAACATGGTGTTGACGAAGTTGCTGCTATTTTCGTCGTCGCAATACAGGCCGCACGAGCGGACGATGAAATACTTCGCCAGTTCCCTCACGGGCAATTCGCTGTCGAGTTTGCTTTGCCCATACACGGAAAGGGGTGCCGGTAAGTCGGTCTCGTCATAGGGTTGCGTGCGAGAACAATCTCCGCCAAACACGTAGTCGGAGCTGATGTGCATCAGCGTGCAGTCGAGATCGCGGCACACGGCTGCCAGATTGGCGACGCCTTTGACGTTGACTGCTTGACAGGTCACGACGTCCGTTTCGGCGCGGTCGACTTCGGTGTAGGCGGCGGTGTTGATCACGACCGAAGGGCGAAGGTCGGCGAGCATCCGGTGGAGTTGGGCACGGTCGCTGATGTCGCACGCCGAACGCGGCAGCGGGATCGCTTTTTCTGCAAGAACCCTGCAGAGAAAGCGACCAAGCTGCCCAGAGGCTCCAAGTACGGCGATCTTCATTGGTCGGGCTTCATTGGTCGGAGGCGGGTGAGAATTTCGATCGTGTCTAACCTAGCAGATCCCGCAGGTACTCGCCGTACGAATTAGGCAGCGCGGCCGCTTGTTCAGCAAGCTGATCGGCCCCAATAAAGCCATTGCGAAAGGCGATCTCTTCCAGGCAGGCGATCTTGAGGCCCTGGCGCAGTTCGACTGTTTCGACGAAGTTAGCCGCTTGCATCAGCGATGCATGCGTCCCCGTGTCGAGCCAGGCGAAGCCGCGGCTGAAGCATTCGACAACAAGCTCACCCCGACGTAGGTACTCGCAGTTGACGTCGGTGATTTCCAATTCGCCGCGCGCCGAGGGCTGCAAGGCCGCGGCGATGTCGAGAACTTGATTGTCATAGAAGTAGAGTCCCGTCACGGCCAGCGACGATTTCGGATCGGTCGGCTTCTCCTCGATCGATACGCCGCGTCCGTGAGCGTCGATTTCGATCACGCCGTATCGCCGGGGGTCTTTGACCGGATAGCCGAACACCGTCGCGCCGTCAGGCCGGGCAACTGCGCGGGCGAGCATTTCCTGAAACCCTTGGCCATAGAAGATATTGTCGCCCAACACCAGCGCGACGTGGTCACGACCGATGAACGGGCGTCCGATCACAAACGCTTCGGCTAGCCCTTTGGGTTCGGCCTGCTGGGCGTAGCGGATGGAAATCCCCAACCGGCTACCATCGCCCAACAGTCGCTGGAAGCTCGACAGGTCGCGGGGCGTGGTGATCAGCAGGATGTCGCGGATGCCAGCCAGCATCAATACCGACAATGGATAATAGACCAGCGGTTTATCGTAGACCGGCAATAGCTGTTTGCTGACCGCGGCGGTCACCGGAAACAGTCGACTGCCTGTGCCGCCGGCCAGGATGATCCCTTTCGAGAAATGACGGGTTGCGCTCATGCGTTATGTTTGCTCTGTCGCAGTCGCTGCCAGCCCGAGCCGCTCTCGGCGATAAACGCCTGAGGTGACCCGTTGTGTCCAGCGATGGTTATCCAAGTACCAGCGTACCGTGCGCTGGATTCCGTCGTCGAAGTCGACCTCCGGCCGCCAGCCGAGTTGTTCTTGCATCTTGCTAGGATCGATCGCATAGCGGCGATCGTGGCCCGGTCGGTCTTCGACCAGTTGAATCAACTGGTCACACGGCGCGTGCGGCAGGTTGGGACCGAGTTGGTCGACCGCCTTGCAAATCGCTTTGACGACTTGCAGATTGGCCCGCTCGCAATTGCCGCCAATGTGATAAACCTCGCCCGGATGGCCGTAACGGAGAACGGTGTCGATCGCGCGACAATGGTCCTCGACAAACAGCCAGTCGCGCACTTGTTGTCCGTCGCCATAAACGGGCAACGGACGACCTTCCAGACAGTTGAGCAGGATCAACGGGATCAGCTTCTCGGGAAACTGATATGGACCGTAGTTGTTAGAGCAGGTTGTCGTCAGCACCGGCAGGCCATGCGTCCGGTAAGCGGCCCGCACGAAGTGATCGGCGGCTGCCTTGGACGCGGCGTAGGGGGAATTGGGCGCATGTCGGCTGGTCTCGCTGAATTGCCCCGTCTCCCCCAGTGAACCGTGGACTTCGTCGGTCGACACGTGGAGGAATCGAAACCGTTGATGCTCGGCGTCGGTCAGTGTGGCCCAATACGCTCGCGCCGCCTCGAGCATCGTGAACGTGCCGACGACGTTGGTCTGGACGAACTCGGCTGCCCCGTCGATCGATCGGTCGACATGCGATTCGGCCGCCATGTGAACGATCGCTTGCGGCTGGTACTGCCGCAAGAGTCGATCCACCAGCGCGCGATCGCAGATGTCACCTTCGACGAACACGTGCCGGGGATCGTCGGCCAGGGGCTTGAGCGAATCGAGGTTTCCAGCGTAGGTAAGTTTGTCGAGGTTAATAACGCGATTGCCGGTTTCCGCGAACTGACCGCGAACATAGCAACTGCCGATGAAGCCCGCGCCGCCGGTTACAAGGATGGTTGCCATGGGACGTTTTTTCCAGAGGTGCAATCGTGCAAGTCGCTAGCGGATCGTTCAGTCTAAGCAGAACGGGCTGGACGGATCGTTCTCATGACGGATTTCGTCGACTGGGTCGCATTTGCCTTCGCCGGCGTAGAGTCGGTTGGGGAAATTCAGCACGGTGGCCATTTGCTTGCCAATGTTCTTGTAGCCGTGAATAACGCCGGGGGGAATGATCACGCTGACCCGGCTGGACTCCCCCACGGTCAGTGTCTGGCGATGGCCATAGGTCGGCGAATTGGAACGCGGATCCCACAACGACAACCTCAGGTCGCCCGGCCCGAGAAACGCGAACAGATCCGACTGCTCGATATGCTCGTGAGGGCCTCGGGCCTCGCCGGGCAACGTCACGCTCACATAGGCCATTTGCGGCAGGTTCTCTTGCGGAAGTTCGTCCCCGCGAAACAACTCGACAAGCCAGCCGCGGCCGTCGCTATGCTGACCAAGCGGCGCGACGACCACGCCTTCGATCAGTCCGTCACGGAAAACTCCGTCACTAATAACAATGTCTCGCGAAGGCCTTGGTTCTGGATCCGCGGCCTTGTCAATAGGCATGTTCATCACCAGCTTTCGATCACTTAAGGTTGCTTCGGTCTGATTGAGGTCGGTTCATGCGCGTGGAACTGGTCGACGTGGTCAGCGGCGCACCGAATTCTTACCCAAGCGCCCGACCTCAACGGGTTATCTGATCGCAATCGAACACGTCGGGTACATTTACGATCAACGGCCTTTCGCATTTAAGACGACATTGTGGGTACTGGACGGTCCGGCGGTACAAATGTACGTTAGATAGCCTGTAGCGTATACCTCGTTATGGGATGCATCTAGTTTACCTCCACAAGTCCGTCTGGGAGTATATTATCATATAGTATGGACAATAGGGAAATAGGGGCCAGCAAAGAAACCTCGATTAAACGCCGACACCTACATTGCGCGAGGAACTTGCCAAATCGATCTGCTGACGGCTGCACGTGCGGTCCTAATTGCACTGATACACTCGACGATGTGATGCTCTTCGTTTCTAGTAAGTATGACACCAGTAATCATACGGTTCGCCTTATGGAGAGAAAGCATCGGCAGGATTCCTGATCGGGATGACGGAGATCGGCGCGACCGTTCAGCGGACAAAGTGGGAGCCTTGTCAAGATGAGAAACGGTTCGCCGTGATCCACAATTTGTGCCTACGCCGATGGCCTAGAAACCAGTATCAATGAAATATTTAATATACCTCTTATTCTATCAAATGCTACTAGCGAACCCATGCACCACTATTCAACCCGTAGCGGTTAATTCTATAGGATTGGCCAAGCGAGCGTCAACTTGACCGCCTCCGCAGTCGGTGGGGACTGCGGCACGATTCCATCCGTAGCTCAAGAAGCCCGATGTGCCAATACACCGAGGCGTTATTGGATCATTTTCAATCACCTCGCAACGCTGGCGAGATGTGTTGCCCTGACGCCGTTGGCAATTCGAGCCTCGAAGGTCGGGCACCGCGAATGACAATTTTTGTTCGTGCGCGCCGGGGCGTCGTCATGCGAGGAATGTTTCAGACTTTTGGTTGCGGCGTCGCAATTGCATCGTGCTCCGCGCTAACCGAGTTGGTGTTGGCACGCTCAATTACAGATTGCCTTTCTCTAGGTGCCGATGACATTATCGACGTTTTGGGCGAAATACCTTCGTCGAGGATCTTTTGCGCGGACTTGGCCATCCGCGCGCTACGAGATGCTTTAGACAAGCTACCGCCGGCCTTGTTGATAGCGGATTCCGATCGTGGACAATCAGGGGGCGAACCGCTGTGACAAAACAAATTGAAGGCACCGGCCAACCTCGACTTTCTCTATGTATGATCGTGCGAGACGCCGCGAAGACGCTGCCCGACTGCCTAGAGAGCATTCGTCGGTGGGTTGATGAAATGGTCATCGTCGATACTGGGTCCTCTGACGAAACTCCCCGAATCGTCGAACAATTC
>Ga0114996_10005718_pt1 | contig 14545 bp, 16 predicted proteins | sample ArcticOcean_MG_C_4_FD_87039 | JGI IMG/M metagenome (GOLD analysis project Ga0114996, IMG submission 87039) | Marine microbial communities from western Arctic Ocean - ArcticOcean_MG_CB4_134 | ecosystem: Environmental > Aquatic > Marine > Oceanic | place: Arctic Ocean: Canada Basin | collected...
AAAGATTGGTGAATCTTTCTGTGATAGTTAATTCAGGGGGATCGAATGGGAATTTTGCATGTGTCATAATTGCAAGTTTTCTATCATTAGCAAATTCGTATGCAGGGAAATAAGCAGGGTCATCATTTGCTTTTCCGAAATAGTCAGGATAAATTTTAATAAAAACAGATCCTATTTTTTCAAAGCATCTTTCAAGTTCTTTGATTACATTTTCGGGGTAATGTGGATTTACGTAAGCTACGTGCCTAAATCTATTTGGATATTTTGAAACAAAAGTTTCAGCTATGTTGTTGCCAATTTTGGAGTTGCCATTGAAAATAGAGTTTATACATGCGATATCTATGCCAGCCTTGTCCATGATATGAACATATGTATCAATATTATCGTCCATGGTATACCTGCCCCAATTACCACCATGGGAATGAAAATCAATTACATGATTATTTTTCTGCATTTTTTAATCCTAAAAGTTCAATAGTATTTTCCCCTAAAATTTGTTTTTTCTCTTTTTCAGTGATTTTAGATGTGATTATTCGTGCAATTTGGTTTCTAGCATCAAATAACGGCATATCTGATCCAAATAATATTTTTTTTGCTCCTACATTTGAAACTAATGTTTCAAAACCTTCAAATGTATCCAAGCTTCCAGCAGTTTCTACATATAGTTTGGGCACTTTGTTGACTGCTTCAGTGATTTCATCTATTGATCTTCGATCTCCAGTTGCTCCATGAGCCATAACCCATGAAATTCCAGGGAACTTATCAGCCAAATTACTATATCTATCAACAAGTGTAGGTCTGTTTGTTTCAAAAGTTTCAGATGAGTGGCTCATGATTGTTTTTTTGTTATCACTGCACCATTTGAAAATTTTTTCATATCCTGGGTCATCAACTGGGTGTTGATAATATGTAGGATATATTTTTAAGAATTTAGCTTCAAGCTCGTCGAAACATCTTTCAAGTTCTCCGATTACATCGTTTTGATAATGCGGGGTAACAAATGCAACAGGCACAAACCTATCGGGAGTTTCTTTAACTACTGATGCAACTATATCGTTTCCTATAGAAGCGTTACCAAAAAATATGCAGTTTACACACGCTAAATCTACCCCACTAAGATCCATTATTCTAAGGTATCTATCAATCAGGTCATCTATTCTATGCCTACCCCAACGAGCCAGGTGGCAATGGAAATCAATTATTTTTGTTTCTGACAATTTTTTACCTATAATTCATTTCAAAATTTGTGAGTAACCTAGAAGTTCTTGAATGTTTTTATAACATATAGCTTCTAGAACATTTTTTTCTAATTCTGATTGGTGGACAGAATAAAGTTGTCTGCCAATGTTGTTTTCTGGAAAACCGGAACCAAATAATATTCTTTCATATCCTATACGTTGAATTAATTCTTCAATTGCGCCAGTACCGATAATTTGGGAGATTTCCACATGGCAATTTGGAAGATCTTCAAGGAATTGAAAGATCCAACTAAATTTGTAATGAACATCTGAGATAACTACTTGCAGTCTTGGATACTGACTGATTGTTTCATGTAATTCACTTGGATTCACAGGAGATTCATCTCCTAGGAATTCATATGATAGAGGTATCCATAATGGAATTCTTGATTCCTGGAGCCAAGAAAGCCATGGTTTTACTATCCAATTTTTAAATGGATATTTATGAACACCAGGAGTCATTCTAACAGATGATATTTGATTTTTTTCTATTTCTTCTTGAAATTGTTCTAAATTATCCCAAGTTGGATTGAAAACAAATTGGGGAATTAAGCGTTTATTTGAGTCTATTAAATCAATTAGATAATTGTTTCCATCGTTCGAGTCAAAACCAACCGAGTGTGGAGAATATACAATTGCTTTTTCAATTTTTAGGCGGTCCATTTCTTCTAAGGTTTGTTCTGCATTATCTACGCTGACTTTAAAATCATGTCTTGGCCCTAAAGAAGCGTTAGCATCCCAAACTTCAACTGTAGGTTTGAAATCAAATTCTATGTTGCCCAATATATTCCTTCTCTTTAATACTAAGATTGAAATTTTTTAACCATTATTTATATATTAGTTAGATGTTGAGTTTAGCAACGAGTGATTAATGAGTCAATATATCAATATACGAATAGTATATGAATAATTTACCGAGGAATTTATTTTGATGGTTTTATATGAATTAATCTTAGAAGGATTAGTATAATCAATGACTCTATAATAGTAGCAAGTGCGATATAGATCGTTGAATCGTAAAAGAATTTTGGATTGAAAATTTTTATTAAATAATCTTTACTTGGATCTAAAATCCATAAATCATTTGTAAAGCTAAGTTGGTGAAATAAAATAAATATTTGATCAAAAGAAAATAAAACTCCAATTCCAACAAATATTATTCCTCCAATGGTTATAATGGACCCCAAGAAGATATTACGTTTTAGTGTTTTTTTTCTAAAAATCAGGTCTATGCAAAACATTAATGTTAAGAAAAACCCTGTGATCAATTGAGTCGAGTAAGTTGTTTTAACAAGTTTCTTCACGTCAAACATATGGGATATCTCTCGATCATTGAATAAAGGTTGTTTTATTCCATTAATGAAAGTTTCAATATTCAAATAATCTTGATTGTTATTAAAATAAGATCTAATTTGTTGAGATATAGATAACAATTCTTGTTTTTCAATATTTGTTTTGGAAGAAATATCCATTTGATTGAATTCCATGGAATATACAAATGGAGAATTTATAAGAAGACGTGTGTTAGCTGTTATTAAAAAGATAGGAATTGATAACACGAATAAAATATTTGCAAATATTTTCAAAGTTTTCATAATAAATTTATTAGATCACACCAAGGTTACAAATGTATATTTTTAAATTTTAGAGTTATTATAGTTTAAACTTGTGATCCTAAAAAGTACTTTTCAGGAGATATATAGATGAAACAATCGTCAAATTTTAAATCGTCTTTTGAGGGGCTGTCTGATTTAATTTCAATTCTTCTGGGACCTGAAGGGTGTCCATGGGATAGGAAGCAGTCTTTTTCAGATTTAAAAAGATATTTTCTTGAAGAATCCCATGAATTATTAGAAGCCATTGATTTAGGAGATTCAGAAAATATTAAGGAAGAATTAGGTGACGTCGTATTTAATTTATGTTTTATGATGCATATCGCTGAAAATCTTTTTCAATTTGGATCTGAAGATGTTTTTTGTTATTTAATCAATAAAATTATTAAAAGACATCCTCATGTTTTTGACAAAAATAAAGATATAAACATTGATCAAGTTGTTTCTAATTGGGACAAAATTAAAAGTCAAGAAAAAGGGGATAAAAAATCTGTATTAGGAAATAGTTTACCTAGTTCATTACCGGCTTTGGCAAGTAGTTTTGATATTCAAGAAAAGGCGTCTAGATTTGGGTTTGATTGGGACAAAATAGATGATGTTGAAGAGAACCTTCAAGAAGAATTCCAAGAATTGAAAAATGCTCGCAATGATTTTGAAAAAGAGTTAGAAATAGGGGATGTATTTTTTTCTATGGTGAATTTAGCTCGATGGCATAATGTAGATTCAGAGACATCTCTTAGAAAAGCAAATCGAAGATTTACCAATAGACTAATAGAAGTGGAACGTCTGTGCAATGAACGTGAAATTGAAATTCAATCTTTAGGTAGTGAGTTGAGGGATAAACTTTGGATTGAAGCGAAAAATAATACAGAGGGTTAAAGTAAAAACATTTTAACTGATATCATCTGTATTGAGTGTTTCTATGAATTTTGAGTAGGCGGATAAATTTTTCTCTTCTTGTTCCGAAATTGATGTAAATGAATTATCTGGGTTTGACATTTCTGTCTCTTTTTTTAATTCATCAGGGTTAACATCCATTTTCACTGCAGCTTTCTCAATCACCTCATTTGCAGCAAAAATTGGAGATTCAGTTCTTACGGCTAAAGCGATAGCATCACTAGGTCTACAGTCGATTTCTAGGATTGAATTTTCGGTAACAAGTTCAATTTTTGCGAAAAAAGTATTTTCATCCATTCCAGAAATTATAATCTTATTTACCTTAGCATTCAATTCCGTAATGACATCATTCAATAGGTCGTGAGTAAGAGGTCTAGGAGCAGAAATTTCCTGTAATTTATAAGCTATTGAATCAGCTTCATGAGAACCTATCCAAATAGGGAGATATTTACCAGTTTCTTTAGCACGTAAAATTACCACTCGTTGATAATTGACGAGGCTGACTCTAATACTTTCTATTATCATTTCATACATGTGAAACTACCTTTGCAAAGTTATTTTATGTTTAGGATTTTTTCGTGTCAAACCAAAATAGATACTGTAATGATAAACAATTTATGACTTATTGAATTTTAAAAGTAGAAATAATTTTTCTTCATAAATAAGAATTAATTTCTGAATTCATTTTTTTTGCAGCTTCTTCAATATTGTTAGTAGATTTATTATTTTGAGGATAAATAATCGAACGAGATGAACTAATTATAAGATTTTCAGGAGATGTTGCGATTGTTTGTTTCAAGTTTCCCCCTTGTTTGCCAATTCCTGGAATTAGTATCTTCATATTTGGACAGATTTCTCGAATTTCTTTTAAATGATCATGATAAGTTCCACCGACCACAAGTCCTAGATTGTTATTTTGGTTCCATTCAATAGATTTTTGAGCAAGAGTTTTATAAAATGGTTGGGGTTTGTGGTTTCCACTGACAATATTTAAATCTTGTAAATCTCGAGAACTTGGATTGGAAGATTTACACCAGATGAAGATTCCTTTTTCTTTATATTTAGTAAAAGGTTTGATGGAGTCTTCACCACCGAAAGCATTTATTGTGGAAGCATCAAATTTCCAAGTATCAAAAATTGCTTTAGCATACATTTCGTTACTGGAAGCAATATCACCTCTTTTTCCATCGCCAATAATTGGTATATGAGGAGATATTTCTTTGATATATGAAATTATTTTTTCCATCTTTTTTATTCCTAAATAACCATAAACTTCGAAGAATGATAAATTAATTTTATATGCACAAACTAAATTATTTGTTGATTGTACAATTTTTTTTGCATAATTAATTATTTGGTTTGGCGGTGTAATTTCTGGGTGAATATCTAAACCAACACATAATATACTGGAGTTTTTTTCTGAAGAAAACTTTAATTTTTCAGTGAAAGAATTCATTTTTTGTTTCTAAAGTCAAGAAAAGTATTTAATGTTATTCAATTATATCAGTTAAAAAATTTCTTTTGTAATTAATTAGATGGAAAATTATTCGCCTTGCTTTTTGTTTAACATTACATCTCTTGGCTTTGACCCGTCTCCAGGACCTACGATGCTGGCAGCTTCTAGTTCATCCATTAGACGAGCAGCTCGCGGATATCCTATTCTTAATTTTCTTTGAAGTAATGAGGTAGATAATTTTTTGTGCATTTGAGCAAGTTTGATTGATTTTTGGATTAGATCATTATCATCGGGCAATTTTTCAGGAGTGATATATTCATTGATTTCATTATTTTGAATTTTATTGATGGTAAGTGAAATGTTTTCTAGTTCAGGCCACGTAGATGTTTGCCAAGAAGTTACTATGTCTTTAATTTCTTTGTCTGACAAGAAAGCGCCTTGAATTCTTTCAGATTTGGATCCTTCTCTAGCGAGATATAACATATCTCCTTTTCCTAATAATTTTTCTGCTCCATTAGAATCTAATATTGTTCTAGAGTCTATTTGAGATGTGACGCTAAAACTTATTCTGCTTGGAAAATTTGCTTTAATTAAACCAGTTATAACGTCTACAGACGGTCTTTGCGTAGCTATGACTAGATGTATGCCTGTAGCTCTTCCAAGTTGAGCTAGTCGACAAAGAGATTGTTCTATATCAAAAGATGAAGCCATCATGAGATCAGCTAATTCATCTATAGCTATTAGTAGGTAAGGCATTTTCTGATCAGATTGTTCATTGTATGAAATAATATTTCTTGCACCCAATTTTTCCATTTTTTTATATCGATTTTGCATTTCTTGTATCAAGGCTTTCAGAACAGCAACAACTCGATCATTTTCAACTAACACAGGTGAAATTAAGTGAGGTATTCCATTGTATGGAGTTAACTCTACTCGTTTAGGGTCTATGAGTAGTAGCCTTAACGTTTCAGGAGTATTTTGCATGATTAAGCAAGATAACAAAGAATTAATAAACACACTTTTTCCACTTCCTGTAGATCCTGCGATTAGTAAATGAGGCATTTGACTTAAATCGCTTACCTTTGTCTCGCCCGAACTACCTATACCAAATACTACTGGTAATTGAGCTTTTAATTGTAGTTTAACAAAAGGATCACTTTGCATAATTCTTCTTAAAGTAACTAGATTTGGTTTAGGGTTTGGCACTTCGATTCCAACTAATGATTCCCCCATAACAGGTGTTTCGATTCTTATGCTTGGTGTTTTAAGAGCAAGGGCTAAATCTTTTTCTCTAGAAATAATGCTATCTACTTTTACCCTGGTTTTCGTTTCAACTTTATTGCTATTTGAAATAGTTAAATCGGTATCATTTTGTGGCGATTTGTATTTTTTTATCCACCCAGGAATAATTCCATACATAGTTACAGTAGGGCCGGGCTGGATTTTGCCAATTTCAACATCTACATTGTAATCTGCTAGAGTTTTTTCAATTGTTTGGGCAGTTTTATTTATGTCTTCTTTCGAGATGCCAGATTCTTCGAAATCTTCTAGTAGATCTAATTTAGGAAGTTCCCATTTTAGGGGACTTGTTTGGGCAATTTCCAAGTCATCATTTTCTTGTTTCGTATTTGGTGCCCAATATTTATTAAATTTATTTTGAGAGTCTTGAGAGGGATCAACTTCACGTTTTTTAAGATTTTCAATATTTCTTGAAAGATGATTTTGAATTTCTGAATTTGTATCGAAATGACTTTTTTGTATCGAATCATTATTGGCAATGTGTTTGTTTGTTTGAATTTGATTTGAGTTAATGTTTAGAAAATTTTTAATTTTTGAAGTAATTGAAAAATCTATTTTGAAATAGTTAATTGATTTATTTGGAACAATTAATCCTAATGCGATGCCAGTTATCAGCGTTTGGAGTGCAGTTAAATGCCATGACCATAAATCTGAGATATATTCCCATATTTTACCGCCTAATGGAACTTCACCACTTACTGTAAAAACACTAAGTGGGCCCGTGTAAAATTCGAATCGGGATATTATTAGCATTAATGAACACGTGAGTACGAAATAACAAAATATGATTTTGGTTTTTTTAAATAAATGATTATATTTGATAGTTATTATCGAAATAACAAAGATCCAAATCAAAATTGGTATTAAGTTTATACCAACAGTAAGAAATATATTGTCTATCAATTTATCATCCCAAGTTTATATTGCTAAATTGATTCTTGAATTATATTAAGCAATATATTATTTGCAAATATTCATTTCTACCAGTATGTTTGGTTTTTGAAACGTTTGTCTATAAACTAATTTCATTAAACTTGATTTAAGTTCAATATCTAGTTCAGTCAAATTTATTTCATTTGAAATGTATTTTTCTAGGTAATACTGGGTGTTCGATTTTAACATTTCAGTAATTTTGTTGTCTTTGCATTTATCAATCACGCCTATAGAAGAAATTTTTGGACTGGTAACAATCGATGGTGGATTTGTTTCAATAGTAGCAGACACAATTATGATGCCATTTTTTGAAAGATCAATTCTTTCTTTCATTATGTTTCCTGAATCTTGCCAAATAGTATTTCCACGAACAAAAATTTCTTTTTGTAGTATCGAGTCTACTACTTGTCCTGTTTGATTATTCAACTCCAAGATATCTCCATTTTTGAGTATAAATATATTTGATTTTTCAATTCCGCTTTCATAGGCGAGCTTGCCATGTAAATATAGATGTCTGAATTCTCCATGAATTGGCATGAAGAATTTTGGTTTTAACAGATTTAACATCAATTTTAATTCTTCTTGACTTGCATGACCGTGTACATGAACAAAAGAAGTTTTACTATGAAAAACTTCTGCTCCTAGTTTAAATAAATTATCAATTGTTTTTGAAACTAATGTTTCATTACCAGGAATAGGTGAGGCTGAGATTATTATAATATCTTTTTTCTCAATCTTTATATCGTTGTGTTTGTTTTCACTCATTTTTACTAAGGCAGAAGTTGGTTCTCCTTGTGCTCCGGTTGCTAGAATCAAGGTTTCGTTTTTCGAAATTTCTTTAATTTTTTTAATAGGAATAATTGCATCTTTTGGGGCATTGATATATTTGGTGTCTGTAGCCATTCTGACATTTCTCACCATGCTTCTGCCAGTAATTGCAATTTTACGAGAATTTTTGATTGCTGAATTAATAACCTGTTGTATTCTAGATATTTGTGATGCAAATGTTGCAACTATGATTCTAGATTTTGCTGTAGATATTATTCTATCAAGCGCTTCTACCACTATTTTTTCAGAAGGTGTATAACCTGAAACTTCTGCGTATGTAGAATCTGAACACAGTAACAGAACTCCTTCGGAGGCATATTCTGACAATGCTTCGAAATCTGTCTTTTTGTTGTCTACAGGAGTGTGATCTATTTTAAAATCACCAGTGTGGATTATCAGTCCATCTGGTGTTCGTATAGCGATACCCATAGCATCAGGAATTGAGTGACATACTCTGAAGAATTCTACAGAAAATTTTCCAATTCTGATTTTTTTTCTTGGTTCTACGACATTTAATTTTGATTCTGATAATAATTTCGCATCTTTTAATTTCACATTAATAAGGTTGCTTGTAAGTTTTGATGAATATACAGGAACGTTGATTTGAGGAATTATATAGGGTAAAGCACCGATGTGGTCTTCATGTCCATGAGTAATAAATATTGCTTTTACTTTTTTGCGATTTTGAATTAAGTAAGATATATCAGGAATGATGAAATCAACACCAAGATTTCGTTCGTCAGGAAATTTTAGGCCAGCATCTATAACTATAATTTGGTCTTTATATTCAATCGCTAAAATATTTTTACCGATTTCATCTAATCCACCAATTGGGATGATACGTACAGACATTTTATAAAAAACTCAACTTAATTTTTTGAAGAGATTTGATTATTCCTAAGAAATCTTGTTCAAGTTTTATTTTTATACTTGAATTTCTTAGTGCAGCTGCGGGGTGATAAACAGGATAAATAAAAACATTTTTCCATTTAAAAAGTTTTCCTCTATCTTGACTGATAAACTTGTCAGGGAAAAATCTTGAGAACGAATATCTCCCCAAAGTTACAATCATTTTTGGCTTTAGTAATTCTATTTGTTCATTTAAGAAGTTTGCACAATTGTAAATTTCTTGATCTATAGGATCCCTATTGTTTGGAGGTCTGCATTTGATCAAATTTGTAATAAAAACTTCATTTCTTGAAAGATTAATTGAGGAAAGGAGTTGGTCAAGAATTTTGCCTGCCGCTCCTACAAATGGTTTGCCTTGTAAATCTTCGTTTTTACCCGGGGCTTCCCCAATAAACATTATTTCAGGCTCCCCATTTCCTTCTCCAGGGACTGTTTTATTTCTCAAGGAATGTATTTGACATAAAGTGCATTTTTCAATTTTTGTTCTAATAATCTGTAATTCGAACATATGTTAAATTTTTTTCATAATAACCAAAAAGTTCCAACGCAACAAATTTATATAGTTAAGATGTTTTTCAATAAATGATTTGGGGAGTAAATCATTATTCTTTCACACCATTATTTTTTAGATAATCTATTGCTTCCTGAACGGTTGTTATATTTTCCGCATCTTCATCTGAAATTTCTATTGTAGTGGAGTCGTCAGAGAATTCTTCTTCGAAAGCCATGATTAATTCTACCAAATCAAGTGAATCTGCATTTAGGTTTTCGGTAAATGAAGCTGTTGGAACAACTTCTGATACATCAACACTTAATTTTTCAGATACTATTGTTTTAACTTTATCTAATAAGCTCGACATTAAAGGTTGCCTCCTAAATATTAATATTTTTTTCAGAAATTTCTTCTAAAAGAGTCCCTAAAACACCATTTATAAATTTTGGTGATTTCTCAGTTCCGTATAGTTTTGCTATTTCAATAGCTTCATTAATTGCAACTTTTTCTGGGATTTGTTTATCTAAAATTATTTCTTGTATTGCTATTCTGAGTATATTTTTATCTACGCTAGGCATTTGGGAAACTGGCCATGCCTTAGCGTACTTAGAGATGATATCATCTATTTGACCCATGTGACAAATGATATTTGTAATTAATTCAGTTGCATATGATTTTGAATGTTCCAATTCTGGAGTTACTTCAATTAAACGAGCTACTATTAAATGGGGATTGTGTTTTGTTTTGTCGTTTTCGAATAAAGCTTGCAAAGCTAAAATTCTTGATTGCCTTCTTTTTGTTGATTTGATCGCTTTTGATTTTATCATAATTTATTTAAATTTTATTGATATCTTCAGAGGTTTGGACGCTTAAAACATTAAGTTTTTTTGACATTCTTTTTGCTATTGAACTCAAAGCTACTCCAGGCCCAATTTCAATGAAGTTTGTGATGCCGTTTTCCATCATGAATACCATTGTTTTTTCCCATTGTACGCATTCAGATATTTGTGACACAATCTCTTTCTTGATGCTATCTGAATCATATATAGGTTTACCTGTAATATTTGCAATGATTGGAATGTTTGGATTTTTAAAATCTAGTTTTCCAACAAATCTTTTGAATCCTGGAATTGTATCTTTCATTAAAGGTGAATGGAAGGCACCATTCACTCTTAACAAAATTGATTTGCGAGCTTTTAGATTTTTTGCCATCAATATCGCATCGTGCACTTCTTTTTCTTGGCCACTGATGACTATTTGATCTGGGCTATTTATATTGGAAATATGTATATTAAATTGTGTTTCGATTTTTTGGATTTCTTTAATAGATAAACCTAAAATTGCTGCCATGGTTCCGGGGTTTTCATCACAAGCTTTTTGCATTAGATTTGCTCGTTCTTTAACAAGTTGTACGCAAGAATCTATATCCAAAGAATTTGTTGCAGCTATTGCCGTGAATTCTCCTAAGCTATGACCAGCTACAAATGCTGGCGCAGGCATACTGTTTTTTAGAGATTCTTGCATGTATATTATTGCGGCCAGGCTTACTGCCATTATGCTTGGTTGAGCGTTTTCTGTTTTATTCAATTCTTCTTCAGGTCCGTAAAAAATAATTTTTGATAATGGCTTGTCTAAAATTTTATCTATTCTGTTAAATAATTGTTTTGCACCCGGAGATTTTTTAAAAAAACTTAACCCCATTCCAACCTTTTGGGATCCTTGCCCTGGAAAAAGGTAAGCAGTGTTAGCATTTGTAGTGGGTATAGATATATTAGTACTCATTGAAAATCAATCGTACTCTTCTATTTAGAGGTTTCTTTCGCTTCGGAGCCCAGGATCAGTCTCCCATCATAGTATCCGCAGGATTGACATATACGATGGGAACGTTTTGGTTGTTGGCAATTAGGACATGAAGGCACAGAGAATTTAGCAATTCCATGATGAGCTGCTCTTTTACCTTTTCTGCCTTTAGAGTGTTTTTTCTTTGGGAGAGGGGCCATGATTTTACCTTAATTTATTTTTCAATTATTAGAAATTTATTTCATTTATAACTTTTATTTTAATTCAGCCTATATAAATAAACCAACGGGCACAAATTAGAATTTTATGAATGGCAATTAATTATGTCAAGTAATTAGATGTAAATTTACTGATTATTTGAAGTTTTTAAATACTTCATTTAAACTTCCAGATCTGAATCCTTCAAGGTCAATAGTAACATAAACGTATCCTAAAGAATGTAGAAAGTTTACGATCTTTTTTTTAGTGTTTTTTTCAATCAGAGAATTTATTTGATTTTCATTAACTTCTATTCTAGCCAAATCACCATGAATTCTAACGCGAAGTGTACCTAGGCCTAGCGTTTTTAAAAATTTTTCAGCTGATTCAATTTTTTGGATATGGTTAGTTGAAATTTTTTCTCCGTAAGGAATCCTAGATGACAAGCAAGCTTGGGCTGGTTTGTTCCAGTTAGGGAGTTGAATTTCCTTGGAGATTTTTCGTATTTCCTCTTTAGACAATGAAGCTTCAATAAGAGGACTTCTAATCCCTCTATTTTGAGCAGATTTCATTCCTGGACGAAAATCATTTACGTCATCTAAATTATGTCCATTTGCTATGTGTTTGATGTTGTAGTTTGTTGCAATTATTTTAAGGTGTGAGTAAAGCTCCTCTTTACACAAAAAACATCTGTTAGGGGTGTTCGCCAAGTAATTGTCATTAGAAAATTCATTAGTGAAAACGATTTTGTGGTTGAGGTTTAAAATTTTTGCTAATCCAGTTGCTTCTGCAAGCTCATCTCTAGGTATACTTGAAGAATCAGCTGTTACAGCGACAGTGTTCTTGTGTCCTAAAACCGAAACTGCTGTTTTCGCTACCAATGTGCTGTCAATTCCTCCAGAAAATGCTACTACAACAGATTGCATTTCAGACACAATAGATTGTAAATCTAAGAATTTTTGATTTAAATCAGGATCCTTAATTGTAAGAATATTGCAATTTGCTTCTGTCAAATCTATTTCATTTCATTTTTTAAAGGGAGTATTACTTATATTTATCTGTATATTATAAATTTTTCTTATTCAAAATAACATTCATTTAAATGGGGCAGGAACTATTTTAACAACTCATCTAAAGCAAATTTTGGTTAAATAAAAAAATGTGTTGATTCTGATTCTTTTGAAGGATACTATGATGGCATATTATATATTGAATTGTTGGTTTCATAAAGTATTAATATGGGAGGGTATAAAAATGACAGAGAAAAAATATCATGTTGGAATAGTTGGATTAAGTGGGATTACCTCGGGGACTGATGGAGCATTGGAAAGAGGAAACATTGGTCAAGATTCACAGTCTCCTTTAAGGCGAAAATTAATTACGTCTCACTCTGCATGTTTAAGCTTGATGAGCAATATCGAAGTGGTGGGTTATTGTGACTTATCTGATACACGTTTAGATAGCTATAAAAATATTTGGGGAGGTAAGTGGCCTCTTGCAAAACCTTATCATGACTACAAAGATATGCTTGATAAAGAAAATATTGACATTTTAACAGTGGCAACTGGAGATAATAAGCATTCCCAGATTGTTATTGATGGAGCAAATTCTGGTGTGAAGGGTATATTTTGTGAAAAGCCATTATCTACAACTGTTGAAGATTCTAATGAAATGTTAAAGGCTTGTGAATTTAATGGAGTATACATAAGTGTGGGCCATACTAGAAGATGGTTGCCTTTGTATAATAAAGTTAGAGAAGTTATAAGAACAGGCCTAATTGGAAAATTGACTACAATTGAAGCTTTTCAGGGTGGCCCTAGAGCTATGATGTTCAGAAACGGGACTCATATTATTGATGGAATTTGTTTTTTTGCTGAATCTGAGCCTTCAAAAGTTGTGGGTATTTTAGAAGATGGTTTTGATGACTGGGATGTATATAAGGGTGATGGAGGGAAATTACCTGAAAATGAGCCCTCAGTTAGTGGGATTATTTTGTTTAAAAATGGAATTCGTGGTTTTTATAATGCAACAAAAGAATCTTATCCCAATGCTCCAAGTTTGCGGATTACAGGCTCATTAGGTCAGATTGAATTTTCTTTACAGGGAGGCTCTGCTTCTATGACAGTTGTTCATCCAGTTACGAATGAAAGTAGCGTGCAATCAATTAATCCTGATAATTTTCAGTCTGCAAATTACGTTGCTGGTTATGAAGAAATGATCAGATTGATTGAGAATGGTGGAATAGGAATAGGTTCTGGCGAACAGGCAAAATGGGTTGTGCAGATTCTTGTTGGATTTTTAGATTCTCAAAATCAAGGATCTAAATTAGTTGATGTAAGGAAATAAATATAATTAGTATGTATATCTGGAATTATTAAGCGAATGGACAAAATAAAAAAAATACTTGATAAATACAAAAATCACGAGATTGATTATGATCAAGTTTTAGAACAATTGAATTTGCCTGTTTTTGATGATTTGGGTTTTGCCAAGGTAGATCATGACAGAAGGACTCGTACTGGATTTTCAGAAGTTATTTTTGGGTTAGGTAAAACCCCTTCTCAAATTTGTAAAATCGCTCAGTCGATTTTGCAAAAATCTGACAAGTTACTTATTACTAGAGTCGATAGAGATGTTTTTAAAAAAGTGCAATTAGTTTCTAAAGATGCAACGTTTCATGCAGAGGCTGCCCCGTCGCCGTGCAGCACAGTGTCCGGTGCTGCTGCACTGTGGAGTGTACTATCATGCTATTATTATGATAGCATCATGATATCATTATTATAGCAATGATATTATGACATGATATTATTATTATAGCATCATGATTTCATTATTATAGCATCATGATATTATTATTATAGCATCATGATATTATTATTAT
>Ga0114996_10005719_pt1 | contig 14543 bp, 12 predicted proteins | sample ArcticOcean_MG_C_4_FD_87039 | JGI IMG/M metagenome (GOLD analysis project Ga0114996, IMG submission 87039) | Marine microbial communities from western Arctic Ocean - ArcticOcean_MG_CB4_134 | ecosystem: Environmental > Aquatic > Marine > Oceanic | place: Arctic Ocean: Canada Basin | collected...
ATGCCCATAGTTGCCAGCCTAGATTTACATGGAAACATCAGTCCGAAGTTTATTGACCTCGTAAGTGCTGTAACAATTTATAGAACTTACCCCCATATAGATATGGCTATGACCGGGCGTAGAGCAGCGGCTTTATTAAGACAAGTACTGGCTGCAAAAGCACCCATTTTCAAAGCGTTCAAACAAGCCAATTTCCTAATTCCTATTACTGCCCAATCAACACGCCGGGAGCCGGCAGGAGAACTTTATAAGAAACTTAGCACGTTAGAAAAAGAAGGCGTGTTATCTGTGGATTTGGCTTTCGGTTTTCCTCCCGCAGATATTCCGAATTGTGGAATTTCCATCTTCGCTTGCGGCACAAATAAAGAAGCGGTTGATAGAGCAGCGGATGAAATGCTTAACTCTATAAATAATTTTGAATCTTCATTTGATGATCAATTAATTAGCGCAGACCAAGCTGTATTGCAGGCGAGAGAATTAGCAAAATCTGCAACCTCACCAATAGTCATAGCCGATCCTCAGGACAATCCTGGTGCAGGTGCGACGGGAGACAGTACTGGCCTGCTAGCAACATTCCTAAAACATAAAGTACCTGCTCTACTTGGTGTTTTTTGGGACCCTAAGGCAGCCGAACTATGTCACAAGGCAGGTAAAGGGAGTGAAATAACAATAAGTTTGGGGGGTAAGTTTCCGAATGATAATGGCCCGGCTCTAGAGGTAACAGGTGTAGTCAAAAATATTTCTGATGGTCGGTTTACCTGCACTGGTCCGATGTTCTTAAACGTTAAAGCCAATCTAGGGAAAATGGCAGCTCTGCATATTGATTTGGAAGATGGAAAAGAACTGATAATTGTTATCGGATCAAAACGGGCTCAGAATGCTGACCAAGCTTTCTTTAAGCACCTAGGGTACGACCCCAAAGAGCATGGCATAGTAGCAGTGAAGAGCGCTGTCCATTTTTTAGCAGATTATGAACCTATTGCTCACAAAATTCTTTTTGCCGTAGCACCAGGGCAAAACCCATGTAAAATAGATCAGATTAAATATACAAAACTCAGACCTGGAGTTAGACTTGGAATAAACGGCAAAGCGTTCGCAATCGATTAAGAAAGCTTCATAAACTCTCCCTACCTTCAAAAGGAAAACCCATGTCTAATAAAATTACCGTATATAAAGCAAAAAAAATAATTACTATGGACCATAATAATCCCCACGCCACCCACGTAGCGGTTCGTAACGGAATTATTTTAGCTGTTGGAGACGAAGGCTGTGCCCATGGATGGGGGGATTTAGAAATTAATGACAGGTATATTAATGCAGTAATATTGCCGGGCCTCATTGAAGCGCATGCACATGTTTCTGCTGGAGGAGTTTGGGATCACACCTATTGTGGCCACTATAGTCGAACTGACCCAGGAGGAAAGATTGCAAAAGGGTTACCCACCAGTAAAGCTTTGATACAGCGGTTAAGGGAAGTACCTGGCATCGGCCCGATTGTCGGATGGGGGTTTGACCCCAATTTTCTAGACGGGCCTAGGTTGAGTAAAGTAGAATTAGATCAAGTCTCAGAAGAGAGACCCGTTATCTTAATCCATTCAAATTTCCATTTAGTTACTGTTAACTCAACTGCGCTTAATAAAAGTGGGATTTCAGCTGGCATGAATATAGAGGGCATCGTACGTGGTGAGGATGGTCAGCCGAACGGTGAATTACAAGAGTTTGCTGCTATGGCCCCAGCCCTCAAGCTAGGGAGAGTAGAGATAGGCGATCTTTCTTCAGATTCTAAAGCAATCAGAAATTATGCAGCAATGGCTAAACATGTCGGCGTAACTACAATCGCAGACCTTCTTTCTGATTTGGATACACCTGAAGTTGATATGCTAGAGAAAGTAACAGCTGACGAAAATTTTCCAGTCCGATATGTGCCCATAATGAACGCAATGCGTGGTGATCCGGCAGCTGAAGCCGAAAGAGCAAAAAAATTGAAATCTAAATCTACAGATAAACTACGCTTGGGTTTTGCTAAACTTTTTACAGATGGCGCCATTCAAGGTTTTACGGCCAAACTTAATTCTCCAGGGTATTATAATGGTCCAGATAATGGTATTTATAATATGGAGGATCAGCATTTTAGAAGGGCGATATTTGAACTTCATAAAGCAGGTATAAAAACTCATATCCATACGAATGGGGATGCCGCATCCGATTATGCTACGGATGTGCTCGAAGAAGCCATAAGAGAATTTCCGGATGCAAATCACAGGCACACGCTAGAGCATGTACAACTCGCTGACCGATCGGACTTCGTCCGAATGAGGAAATTAGGTATATGTGTTAACTTATTTGCCAATCATCTTTACTATTTTGGAGATGTACACTGGAAATCAACTTTGGGACCAGATCGTGCTAAAAGAATGGACGCATGTAGAGATGCAAACGATATATTTAATGGTGATTTTGCTATTCATTCCGATGCTCCTGTAACACCTTTAGCTCCCCTAGTGACCGCCTGGTGTGCTGTAAATCGCATTACTGAATCCGGACGCGTTTTAGGATCGACCCAACAAATCACTGTTGAGCAAGCCCTTCGTTGTATTACTCTTGGCGCGGCCTACATACTTAAATTAGAGCGTGAAATCGGTTCAATCGAAACAGGCAAAAAAGCTGATTTTTGTATCATTGATCGGGACCCGTTAACTCAAAAACCAGAAGCTTTACGTAATATTGAAGTTATCGATACAGTATTTGGAGGAGTGCCAACTTCAACTCTAAAGCCAATACATTCCTTTTAGTTCAAATTAGTACAAAACTATAAGTGCTTACCATAAACAAGTTCCGGTGAGATACTCTGCTACCAATTCGTTGGAACCATTTCTCTTAGCAAGGGCAATCGTAAATAACCCACTCTCTCTTTGTATCGACACTATGCTCGTCTCATTTCGAGCCTTCAGATAAAATTCGTTGGCTTCAATTATGTTTAACTCTTCCTCAGCTCCGCCGACCATTGCCCATCTTACTTTACCAAGTCTCTCATCTACCCGAACACTGGCCTCTGCAGACACAGTATCATATTTGCATATCAATGTCGTGCTGGACGCTAGCGCAGTGCTACCCTCAAACATGAGAAAGAAAATAAAAATAAAAAATTTCATACCCTAAATCTTTCGAAAAGTTAATTCTCAATCAGTATTCATATAGACATCATACCTTGTCGATTTTCCTAAGATTTGATGAGAACATGGCCTAACATCCCCGATAACCTCTGCGTATCTAGGTAGTTTTAGCACCACTCTATTACTAGCATGCTCTAGGGCGACCTCAAGTAGCTCAGTATAATCATCATCAGACCCAACAATCTTTCGTACTAGACGCATCTCATTGCCAACCAGCGCTGTTTTCTTTCTTGGCGGATGCATGGGATCCACAAACACAACTTGGGGAGATAGCTTTGGAACCAAATCTTTGGAATCTCCATGTATCAAAACCATACGGCTAACAATTTGTGCTATATCTCCACCTGCCTTTTGCGCCTCCGCTAAACCTTGCTTTAAAAGCCGGTGCATCTGCTCTGAGCGCTCGATTAAAGTAACTGTAGCACCCAAAGAGGCCAATAAGAATGCATCCCGACCTAGCCCTGCTGTAGCGTCCACAATTTCGGGCGTTTTACCACCACGCATTCCCACAGCCTTGGGTAAATCTTGCTCTCTTCCCCCGCCAAATCTTAGACGATACAAAACTGCCCCACTTACGAAATTGCACATAAGGGTCTCAACATTGGGGGTAAGTTTTTTTTGTACCATCTAATCTTTGCCTATAATCTGACTTCAAAACGAGCAAGAGCCTGTTGAGAAATGACTTCCCACAGCTTATCTAGCGGTATTAAATCCAAAGTTAAATTAAAAAAATATGTGTTAGATTATGACAGATAACTGAAATTTAATTCGAGGTAGTTTACTAATGGCAAAAAGCAATATCCCCTGCAAGACCATAGTTGAGAAATTTCCATTAGGGCCGCCCAAAGCTTTACAATCAAGTGTTACTCGACAGGTATATTAAAGTGGCTCTTTGTACGAGCCCTCCTTAAGCAACATCCAATCAGACTATCACTCGGCGCAGAAATCATGAAAAATTGTGCAGAATTCGTGCACTGGCATTTTTTGGGTTCATTTAAAAAGATATTCGTAGCAAGATGATGCTTAAAATAGAGAAAGCATATATAAAATCCATGAAACACATTGTTCTAGTAGATGACGAGGCCGCTGTTCTGACACCATTAACCGAAATGCTTGAATCTGAGAGTTATAAAGTTTCGGCATTTCAGTCTAGTATTTTAGCTAGAGAATTCTTAAAAAACTCTACATGTGATTTAGCAATTTTTGATATAAAAATTTCTGAGGTTAATGGGCATCAATTATTGAGAGAGTGTTCGTGCTGCCGGTTATCCAGTTAAGCGCCACCCACATAGCTATACATTTGCATGGGTACACGCGATTCGAATTAATGCAGGAAAGCTAGACGGGGGCGCAGATCCGGGAGCTGACGGAATGGTAGGAAGCACATACAAAGTAAAAAATATTAAAACTTTAAAAAGGATTGAACATGACTTGGCAGATTTGGCGAGAACATAATTTAGAATCTCAATTTAACCCTCGAGCAGCAATTGGGGAAAAGACTAATGGAATATTATTAGGTTGGGCTAACCAATCTAATAAGCGTAGATCCGAACTTAAGGGTCTTTTTGATATACCTTATGGCGAGCATCCCCTTATGCAATATGATCGCCATGTTGCTCACGGAAATGATCTAATAATAATAAATATTCATGGTGGGTATTTTCGTGCATTAGACAAATCAGACATGGATCATCACATGGCTGATTTAGTTAAAGCAGGAAATGGTGTTATTAATATCAATTACCCCCTATGCCCTGAGGTATCCCTTACAGAAATAATAGCAACTCTGAAAAATGGGATTAAAAAAATTCTTTCAGACCTTTCAACCGAAGGTTTAATGCAGAAAATCATTTTAATGGGTCATTCTGCAGGCGCACATTTAGCAATGCATCTCTCACAAGAAAAAATACTGCAGTCAAGATTGGTAGGTATTATAGCATTATCTGGGGCTTATGAATTAGGGTTCGTACGCGAATTAACCGTAAATCAGGATGTTCGCCTATCAAGTGCTGAGATGCATCAGTTTAATTGTTTAAATAATCTCCCCGCACAGGGGCCTAAATATTATATCGCTGTTGGGGGCGGTGAGCCTTCCGGCTGGATAGATCAGTCCTGGTTAATTGCTAGAGAGCTTACAAAACGTGGCGATGACACCACATTTCACGTGTGCTCAAAAGCCAACCATTTTAATCTCATTGATTATCTATGTGATAGTGAAAACCCGGAGGGAGCACTGTTAAATAAATGGATAAAATCTATTTTAAAGTAAAACTCTAAAAATTTATACCTATTTTCTTTACACCCTCTAAAGCCATTAAGCTATCCTATAGTGCCTCTAAAGGTTTTATAACTGAGTTCCTCATCAACCAGGTTAACGCTATTTTTTAAGAATAACTTCTAAAGCGCTGCAAGCATAATTATCATCAAAAACTTTAAAAATCCATTAGACTTTTTCTTCTGAATTTCTACTGGTGCCTGCTGGAGAACTACTATTGGATCTGGCTCCGGTAATGGTTCTGGCTCAGGCATTCCACCAGCAATAGCTGCATTGCTATAAAGTATGACTAATATTAGGCCAATACGTTTTTTCATTCTGTATTCCTCAAATTGATCATTAAATATAAGTTTTTAATTCGACTGAAGATTGGATAAACTCTAAGTTTGCAGAAAATATCGCCGATTTAAGAAATTTTGGCAGATAATTGTGAAGAAAAAACCTACTTAAAAAACATCACTATTGTGATGGAAAAAGTTGGTGAACGCAGCAGGACTCGAACCTGCGACCCCCTGCTTAGAAGGCAGATGCTCTATCCAGCTGAGCTATGCGTCCACTAAGACTTTCTATGACTAAACACTCCCAGACAGTCAATACTGTGTGTTCTAAAAGGTATTCAAATATAGGTTATAAATTCGTAGTAGTATTTATAAGAGCCTAACAAAGCCACACAAGAATAATCTTTAAATATTTCTCTAACTTTGCCAGAACTAACAAACTACTAGTCCTAACTTTATTTGCTGCCTTGGATACATAAAGGGTAAAGAATCAAAACTTACGTAATACTGAGTTGCTTGCATATTAATTTTTGTCTTCTAAAAATAATTTGCAATCCTCAATCAAGCTTGATTGGGACATTAAATTAGCTTATTCTTAGGATGAAACTTTATTCCATTCATGCAACACATTAATTTCAAATATCAAGGTTATACTAAATGCTCGACACAAAATATCCGAAAATCATTACAGGGCCACCGAGGCCGAGTCAAATTATCCAACCGCAAAATCTCTCGCTTCCAGCTGGGCAAGAAAATTATAGGGTTGAAGGTGGTGGAGCCATTCAGATTAATGTTGAGCCCAATGATCAAATAAAAATAATAAATGAAGAAGGCGGACAGATTTGCGAAGTACTAGCAATCGACAAAAACGGGAGAAGTAATGCAGGTGTCCTAAATGAGACGCCAAAAGCAAGCGCGATTGGGCTAAGACAACTGCTCGAAAGCTCTGATCCATCCTTAAAAAAAGTTCGCCGGGCCATAGAGCTCAGCGGTGTAAATCTATCTAACTCTTTAGTTATTAGATTTTTTCATAGCAAAACACCAGCTAAGGAAGAATGCTCAATGCTCGTTGAAAAGTCTGGATTTGCAATCATAGGAGCTCCGGGAAATGCGATGAACCCAGAATTGCAAAATACTGTTTCTCCCCTAAAAATTATAGTTCAGAGGGCAAAAATTAAGACACATGTCAACTTTGACCTACCAAATCCTTTGGCTGATCCTGTTCAAGATTTACGTATACACAGTAGTACAGCTGGTACCTTTTTTGTCAAAAAAGGTGAGTATATTCAAATTATTGATGTCGACGGGCGACAATGTTCTGACTTTGAATGTTTTTCCGCCCGCAAATTAGATAAAGGTCTAGAACACGCTCTTGACGTTACCACAACTCGAACGCTAATGGGGCATTCTTACCCCATGCCGGGCCTTCACTCAAAATACTATGATCAAGAAATGCTTCCCCTCGTAGAGGTTGTACAAGATACATGCGGGCGTCATGATGCGCTTTCCCTAGCATGCTCAGCTAAGTATTATGATGATATTGGTTACCCTGGTCATATAAATTGCTCAGAAAACTTTAACAACGTTCTCGAGAAATTTAGTATAAGACCCCGTGCGGGATGGATGGCAATAAATTTCTTTTTTAACACTGGGATTGATGCACATGGCGTATTATATGGAGACGAGCCCTGGTCTCATCCCGGAGATTATGTCTTACTAAGAGCTTTGACAGATATCGTTTGTGTTAGCTCAGCCTGTCCCGATGACACTACAGCTGCAAATGGTTGGAACCCTACCGATATTCATATCCGCACCTATGCTGGAGAAGAGAGATTTCATCGTGCTATCGCTAATCGCGTCACACCAAACTCGGAGTTAAAGATGACTAAAAAAACTGGCTTTCACAATAGTTTCTCAAAATTTACACGAAATTTTGTTGAATACAATGGTTATTGGCTCGCCAACAGTTTTGGTGAAGTTGGTCCAATTGAGGAATATTTAGCCTGTCGACAAAAAGCAGTTATCATGGACTTATCTCCCTTAAGAAAGTTTGAAGTTACCGGACCCGACAGTGAAGTGCTTTGCCAATACATTTTTACTCGGAATGTTAAGAAGCTTGCAGCTGGTAGCTCTGCTTATACAGCAATGTGTTACGAGCACGGAGGAATGATTGATGATGGGATAATCTTTCGTCTAGGCAAGAATAATTTTAGATGGGTTGGTGGAAATGATTATGGCGGGGAATGGCTAAGAGATAAGGCTGCCGAACTAAACCTCAAGGTTTTAATTAGGGGCTCCACTGACCAATTACATAACATCGCAATTCAGGGCCCTAATAGTCGAGATTTATTAAAAAACCTAATTTGGACAGCCCCACATAATTGCGAATTTATTAAACTTGACTGGTTCAGGTTTACTCCTGCGAGGTTAAACGATGAATCCGGCACACCAATTGTTATATCAAGAACAGGCTACACAGGTGAATTAGGGTATGAGATAATGTGCCATCCAAAAGATTGCTCCGAAATCTTCGATACAATTTGGAATGCCGGCCAAAGTTTTGGACTAAAACCTATGGGTCTTGAGGCCTTAAATATGATTAGGATCGAAGCAGGTTTAATATTCGCCGGTTATGAATTCACCGATCAAACAGACCCATTTGAAGCGGGAATCGGATTTACTGTTCCTCTTAAATCGAAATTAGACGACTTTATTGGTCGAGAAGCTCTTATTCGACGTAAAGAAAACCCAGTGAGAAAATTAATTGGTCTCGACATCGATAGCAATGTCGACATCAACAATGGGGACGGGATTTTTATAGGCCGCGCACAAATTGGTGAGGTTACCTCTGCTATCAGATCACCATTATTAAATAAAAATATTGCTATGGCACGGGTCGACATTACCCATTCTTCACCCGGTACCAAGCTACAAATCGGAAAGTTAGACGGTCACCAAAAACGCATCCCGGCTAAAGTCGTACCGTTTGCCCATTATGACCCTAAAAAAGAACGACCTAGGTCTTAAAAGGTTTTCCCTTATAACTTCACTGAAATTTTAAACATCAAGAGTGTTTTCTTTTTCCCAAACTGAAAAGTGGGAAGTATATGAATTCCACTCTTGCATTTTCATCTTAATATAAGCAGATGAGAACTCTTCTCCTAAAGCTTTCTTAAGCTCTTTATCTTTATCAAATTCACGAATTGCATCTAACATATTAAGAGGGAGCTTTGGAGCTCCTCTAACTTTGTGACCCTCGGCATACATATCTATATCATATCGTTTTCCGGGGTCGGCCTGAGTGCGTATGCCATCCAGCCCTGCAGCGAGTATTACGGCCTGAAGTAAATAAGGGTTTACTGCACCGTCGGGCAAGCGCAATTCAAACCGTCCAGGACCTGGCACCCTAACCATATGGGTTCTATTGTTACCAGTCCAAGTAACAGTATTCGGTGCCCATGTGGCACCAGAAGTTGTCCTAGGAGCATTAATCCTTTTATAACTATTAACAGTCGGATTCGTTATCGCTGCCAATGCACTCGCATGCTTCATAATACCCCCAAGGAAATGGCGTCCCTTGTCTGAAAGACCTAATTCTTTACTCGCATCGGCAAAAATATTATTTTTAGCCGCCTTACCGGGAGCGTCCCATACTGATATGTGTGCATGGCAACCATTTCCCGTTAAGCCCTCAATTGGCTTTGGCATAAAGGTTGCTCTCAGACCATGCTTCTCAGCTACAGACCTCGTCATAAATTTAAAAAATGAATGTTTATCAGCAGTATTTAATACGTCGTCAAACTCCCAATTCATTTCAAACTGCCCATTAGCGTCCTCGTGATCATTCTGATAAGGACCCCAACCAAGCTCAAGCATGTAATCACAAATTTCTGCTATAACGTCGTATCTACGCATTATTGCTTGTTGATCGTAGCATGGTTTTACAGCAGTATCATAAATATCGGAAATTTGATTTCCATCCGGAGTTAATAAGAAAAACTCTGGCTCCACGCCTGTTTTTACATGCATCCCTTCAGCGGCCGCAGATGCTATCAAACGGTTCAAAACATTTCTGGGAGCCTGGGCTACTTCTTCATCTTCCATAATACAATTTCCAGCAACCCAAGCAACTTCTGGCTTCCAAGGCATTTGAATAACAGAATTTGAATCTGGAATAGCCAGCATATCCGGGTGTGCTGGAGTCAAATCCAGCCATGTAGCAAACCCGGCAAAACCCGCTCCATCGCTTTGCATCTGCGATATGGCTGAAGCTGGAACAAGTTTAGCTCGTTGACCTCCAAAAAGATCCGTATACGAAATCATAAAATATTTAATATTCTTTTCTTTTGCAAAGTTTGTTAAATCCATCGCCATTTCCACTCTCCCTTTATCCCATTAACATTAACTTTTTTTTCTAACTAAAAAGGTGATCCTGACTTCCCTGGCCACCAATCTGTCCCCGCCAGAGGAACCCGAGCCATTGCGGCTGCTTCCAAAGTTAAAGCACAAAGGTCCTCAGGTTCCAAGTTATGAAGATGGTTTTTTCCACAAGCTCTTGCAATTGTTTGAGCCTCAAGAGTCAGAACTTTAAGATAGTTGCTGAGTCGACGACCACCTTCAATTGGATCAAGGCGTGACATCAGCATAGGATCTTGTGTGGTAATTCCCGCTGGATCTTTTCCTTGGTGCCAGTCGTCGTAAGCTCCAGCAGTAGTGCCAAGGGCCTGATATTCGCTTTCCAACTTAGGATCGTTATCTCCCAACGCAATCAAAGCCGCTGTTCCAATTGAAACTGCATCCGCACCTAGTGCTATTGCTTTAGCTACATCTGCCCCGGTACGAATACCTCCAGAGACAATCAACTGAACCTCCCTATGCATACCCAAATCTTGTAAAGCACGAACCGCTTCTCGTATCGATGAAAGGATGGGTTGACCCACGTGTTCTATGAAAACGTCCTGGGTTGCAGCAGTACCACCCTGCATTCCGTCCAAAACGACTACATCAGCTCCCGCTTTAACGGCAAGAGACGTATCAAAATATGGCCGCGAAGCAGCTATCTTTAAGTAAATTGGTACCTTCCAGCCCGTGATTTCTCGCAGTTCAAGTATTTTTATTTCTAGATCGTCTGGCCCAGTCCAATCTGGATGGCGGCAAGACGATCGTTGATCTATTCCTTGTGGCAAATTTCTCATCTGAGCTACCCGATCACTTATCTTTTGACCTAATAACATTCCTCCGCCACCCGGTTTAGCACCCTGCCCAACAACAATCTCTATAGCATCTGCTTTGCGAAGATCGTCAGGGTTCATTCCATACCGGGATGGTAGATATTGATAAACAAGCTTCTGTGAATGGTTTCTCTCTTCTGGGGTCATCCCTCCGTCACCCGTAGTAGTTGATGTTCCTGATAATGTTGCACCGCGACCTAAAGCCTCTTTAGCAGGTCCAGACAATGCTCCAAAACTCATTCCAGCAATTGTAATCGGAATATCTAGCTCGATAGGGCTTTTAGCAAACCGAGTACCTAAAAGAACTTTTGTTTCACACTTCTCCCTGTAACCCTCGAGGGGATACCTTGATATTGAAGCTCCTAGAAATAAAAGGTCGTCAAAATGGGGTACCTTTCTTTTAGCGCCTCCTCCTCGAATATCATAAATTCCGGTAGCTGCTGCACGACGTATTTCAGAGTTAATGGAGTTACTAAAAGTTGCAGATTGCACAGGGTCAGTACGAGGGATATTTTTACTTTGATCGTCTTCCATCCAATTTCCCTTAATAAGCATTATCAATATTAAAATTATATAGTTTCCTAGCCGATCCATAGCGCCGGAATTCTTTTGGCTTTGCGTTTGAACCAGATTTTTTTAATAATTCCTCAAGAATTATAAGATGTTCCGGACGCATCTCTTTTTTTACACAATCAGCGCCTAAAGACTTTACAGAACCTCTAACGAAAAGCTTTGCTTCATATAATGAATCACCTAAAGCATCACCTGCACTTCCACAAACGACCAAGTTACCAGATTGCCCCATAAATGCACTCATATGGCCGATATTTCCGAAGACAACTATATCAATGCCTTTCATAGAGATACCACAACGCGAAGACGCATTTCCCTTAACAACTAATAAGCCACCATTTCCTGTAGCTCCAGCATATTGGCTTGCATCACCCTCAACAATAACACATCCAGACATCATATTTTCTGCCACACCTGGTCCAACAGAACCCTCGACTCTAACAGTTGCCAACTGGTTCATTCCTGCCAGATAATAACCAGTAGATCCTTTAATAGTAACATCGATTGGTGCGTTTAAACCGGCAGCAATCGCGTGTCCTCCCTTTGGGTTTGACACTTCCCAGACTTTCTGGCTTGCACTAGAGCTCTGAGCTTGTAATTTTGCATTCAGCTCTCTTAAACTTTTATTTTCAAGATCAATTATTTGCATATTAGTGCTTCCAAACATAAACTGTTGCAGGTTCAGGTTCCCAAACCGTAGCTTTTTCGATATTAGGCAAATCCACTAGGGCACGGTACTCAGATCCAAAGGCAACATATTGATCTGTTTCAGCCATAATTGCTGGCTTGCAAGCTATCGGGTCTCTAACTACACCAAACCCATCTTTTGTACCTACTAAGAAAGTGAAAAAGCCATCCAAATCAATAAGACTGCTTTGGAGCGCTTCCTGAAGGGTACTTCCCTGCTGCATTTTATAAGATATGTATGCTGCTCCTACCTCTGTATCATTCTCAGTTTCAATGACCACTCCTGCTCTGCGCAGTTTTCGCCTAAGAGAATTATGATTAGACAGAGATCCATTATGTACAAGGCATTGATCTATTCCTGTGGAAAAAGGGTGCGCGCCCATTGTCGTCACAGCTGATTCTGTAGCCATGCGTGTGTGGCCTATCCCATGAGTCCCAGACATAGTTGAGATAGAAAACCTATCAGCAACGTTTTTTGGAAGTCCAACTTCCTTATAAATCTCAATTTTCTCTCCTACGCTCATAACTCTTACATTAGGACACAACTCTCCAATAACTTGGCGCGCCAGGTTTACTTTATCCATATCCATGCCTAAGACGGCATGTGTATCGTTAACCACTACCGTAACCGCTGTATCAATTATAACCGCCAACCGAGACCGTAGAATCTCGAAATCATTATCTGGATGTTCAGATTGTATGGTAATTTTTACTCCAGTGCTTTTGTTGGAATCGTAGATTGCTATTCCGGCACTATCTGGTCCGCGCTCGGTCATCGTAATAAGCATACTCGTTAGAAAATAACCAAGATTAGCCTGAAGCCCTTGATCTTTCAAAAAAAGTCCAACAATTCCACACATAAATATAACCTCTTGGATTTTCCTTGGTTAATAAATTTTTGAATCTATACTCAAACATATACTAGTATAAAAAAAAAAGCTTGACAACCACAGGAAACTTACTTTCATGTGCGGCAAAAAGCTAGCTTTTAAAATAAAGCGTGATATGGTGAATTTAGAATCGAATGCACGTTAGAACAAAGGAGACAAGAAGATGACAGCATCTTGGCGATTTTCAACATTAGCGTCTAGACATATAGCCATGGGTTCAAACCTGGAGGATTGGTCTGGTATGGGTACAGCTTGGTCTTACGACAAGAATCAAGAGGAAGAATATTTAGCCATTCGTACCAAAGCCGGTTTTATGGATGTTTCTGGATTAAAAAAAGTTCATATCGTAGGACCCCATGCTTTCCATGTTATAGACAGAGCAACTACGCGCGATGCAGATAAAATTAAACCTGGGAGATCCTCCTACGCTTGTATGCTAAACGATGATGGCAAATTTATAGATGATTGTGTTATTTATCGTACTGGTCCAAATTCCTATATGGTCGTTCATGGTTCAGGACAAGGTCACGAACAACTAACCATGGCAGCTACTGGTCGAGATGTTGAGATTCGCTTTGATGACAATTTACATAATATTTCACTTCAAGGCCCCTTAGCAGTAGATTTTCTAAGCGAATTTGTACCTGGAATAAGAGACCTTGTATATTTCTCACATACCCAGACCATGCTATGGGATAAGCCAGCAATGATATCTCGAACAGGTTATACCGGTGAACGTGGTTACGAAATTTTTTGTCGCTCACAGGATGTTTTAGAAATTTGGGACACACTTGTTAAGAAAGGTGCCTCTAGTGGAATAATTCCAACTCGTTTTACAACTCTAGACTGGTTGCGCGCAGAAAGTTATCTGCTGTTTTTTCCTTTTGATAATTCAGACATGTATCCTTTCTCTAATGAAAAACATGGCGATACACTTTGGGAGTTAGGCCTCGACTTTACCGTTTCCCCTGGAAAAACCGGCTTCCGTGGAGCAGAGGAACACTATCGATTAAAGGGAAAAGAACGCTTTAAAATTTTTGGCGTAAAATTAAATGGCGTTGAACCCGCCGAAGAAGGGGCTGCCTTAATGAAGGACGGAAACCAAGTAGGAATTGTCACTATTGGAATGTACTCTTCACTTAACAATCATAACGTCGGTATAGCTAGAATGCCCGTAGAATGTGCTGTTGATGGTGTAAGTATGACTGTAAAGAATGTAAATTCTACGATTAATTGTGTTGCAAGCTCTATGCCATTTTATGATCCGGATAAAAAAAGGAGAACCGCTAAAGGATAAGCCTATCAGAAATTATTAAGTAGGATCTATAAAACTTTTAAACAAATATGCAATCGCACTGTGCGTGATTGCATATTCTCGGAGTTCTCTAAAATACATAGGATCAAAGCTTAAATATTTATGTTTCATATCATGAAAA
>Ga0114996_10005720_pt1 | contig 14543 bp, 13 predicted proteins | sample ArcticOcean_MG_C_4_FD_87039 | JGI IMG/M metagenome (GOLD analysis project Ga0114996, IMG submission 87039) | Marine microbial communities from western Arctic Ocean - ArcticOcean_MG_CB4_134 | ecosystem: Environmental > Aquatic > Marine > Oceanic | place: Arctic Ocean: Canada Basin | collected...
CCAAAAAAGCGTTCCTGAAATTCGAAGCCCGTCTGCAACGGGATGAGACGCTGCCCCAATACTATGTTCGAATCCTACCACAGCTTGGTTGATATGGTAGATTATTTTCTGGGAGTTACCTTATTGCTTAGTACATCCGTTGCCATCACCGCCCCCACACCACTAAAGGACAGCGTTGCACCCAGTATTTTTTTGGGGGTGAGGTGTTCGTGGCCCAGCCAGCGGGCTACGAACACTGTTAGGATGGGGACTACGGCCATGATTAGGCCGCCGCGCGCTGCTGTGGTGGATTGCAGGGCGAATCCCAGACCGGCGGAAAAGAAGCTGAAGAACATGATACCTAGTGCGATAATGGCTGCCAGGTCGCGTCTTGTTATGCGTGGGCTGGGTGTCCAATAGGCTCCGGGTAGTAGGCATAGGGTGGCGATGCCGAGGCGGAAAATTGCTAGTGTGAAGGGGTCTATTTGGGTTATTACGAAGCGAGTGCCTACTACCATGGTACCGGCGAGGATGGCGGCTAGACAGGCGGCTATGATTGCCCAGGGGTCGCTGTTGTGTTTGGTGGGGCTTGGCAATGGGTAGGGGTTTTCTTCTGGCCTTTGGGGGGATGGGTGTTAACTATGCTGGGTTTAATAGATCGTGGTTATCGTTCCTGGTTGATCGCTACTTTGGCTACTACTTTGTGGAGGTCGCCGGGGGAGATATTGGGGGCGTGGGCGTCCTGGGGGAAGAAGATGGCGAAGGCGCCGGGGCCGGTTGCGACTGAGGCATCGGAGGGGTCGGAGAATAGGCGGGCGTCGGTTTCTGGATCGTGGTCGCCTTGGGGGGCGGTACAGGCTGAAAGGGGTTTCCAGCCCATTTCGTCGGTGCCGGCTAAGACTAATTGGATATCGATGTACTCTTGGTGGGCTTCTAGCAAGGCTTCCTCTTTGCTGCGGCCGGGGGCTTTGACTACTATGGCATAGAGGCGGTCCCCGTCGATTTCGTGTTTGCCTTCTGGCAGGTCGGCTAGGTCGGGGCGCGAGAGGAATTCGAAGGCTTTGGCGAAGCCGGGGTTGAGGCTGGTGTAGTTGTCGGCGTTTTCTAGCAGGTCCAGAATCATGGTTTTGTTTCCTTTTTTGAAGTTATTGTTGTCGCAGCAGGCGTTTGAGCACTTTGCCCGAGGGGTTGCGGGGAATCTCTTCGACAAAATCTACGAATTTTGGGCATTTAAAACGCGTTAGATGTGCACGGCAGAAATCTAGGAGTTCGGCGGTGGAGACTTCGACTCCGGGCCGCGGGGCCACCACGGCCTTGATGGCTTCGCCCCATTCCGGATCTGGTACGCCGATGACGGCGCATTCGAATACGGCGGCATGGGTGTAGAGTACCTCTTCTATTTCTTTGGGATAGACATTAAATCCTCCGGTGATGATGACATCCTTCTTGCGGTCGGTGAGGAAAATGTAATCTTCGGCGTCGCGGTAGGCCAGGTCGCCCGAGTGGAACCAACCGTTTTTGATGGACTCGGCGGTGACCTCGGGTAGGTTCCAATAGCCCTGCATGACGGTGGGGCCGCGGATGACCACTTCGCCTACTGTGCCGATGGGTACTTCGTCTCCTTGTTCGTCGACGATGCGCACTTCGACGTTTTGCACCGGGCGGCCGCAGGAGGCGAGGCGTTCGACCTGGGGGCTGTGCAAGCTGTGCTCTTCCTGTTGTAAGCAGACGGCCATGGCGCAGGTTTCAGTGAGTCCGTACATCTGCGCGAAGATGGGGCCGATGCGGTGCAGGGCCTCTTTGAGTCGGTCCACCGGCATCGGCGCCGAGCCGTAGCCGAAGACTTGGAGACTGGAGGTGTCGCTGTCTTGTAAGGCGGCGGATTCGAGCAGGCGGACGATGAGGGTGGGGACCACTTGGACGTGGGTGATGTGTTCTGCGGCGATGGTGTGGAGGAAATCTTCGGGGGTAAAACGCCGCTGGATGACGACGGTGCCGCCTTGTGAGATGCAGGGGAAACCGATGCCGTTGAGTGCGGCTCCGACAAAGTAGGGCAAGATGATGAAGCCGCGACTTTGGTGACTGATTTTGTAGTCGCGTACCATATGGTGCGCGTGGGCGACGATATTGGCGTGGCTGAGCATCACGCCCTTGGGCAGGCCGGTGGTGCCGCTGGTGTACATCAGACCAAAGAGGTCCGTTTCGCTGACAGGGAACGATTGGGCTTGTCCCTCTTGGGTAAGTGTTGCGAGATCGGCGGTGGCGTTTTCGATGTCGCCCAGGCCGATGAGGTGTTGTAGCGAGGGCAGGTCTTTGAGGATGGGGGCGATAGAGGGGTAGAGTTCGGGTTCGGTGACGATGGCGCGCACGCCGGCATGATCGGCGATGGCGGCCAGTTCGCGACTGTTGAGCATGAAGTTGAGCGGTACGAAAACTAGGCCGCTAAGGGCGGTGGCTAGCAGGGTCTCGTAGGCGTGGTGAGAATTGTAGAGCAAGAGGCCAACGCGGTCGCCGTGTTGCAGGCCAAGGTCGCGCAGGCCGCCGGCCAGGCGTTGGACGCGGGTGGCCAGTTCGGCGTAGGTGAGCCGGGTGTCGTTGTAGACGAGGGCTTCTTTTTCTGGCGTTTGTTGGGCGCTTTTGAGGAGGAGATCGCCGACCGTCATGGTTGGTTCCGTTGGGTTTTTGGGCGGCCGGTAGGAGGATTTCCTAGAGACCGCCTCCCGTCAACAGCGACCTTTTAACCTTGCAATTCCTGGCGTACGATTTCTACTCCCTTGACCATGGTCTTGATCTTTTGGAAAGCCAACCAACGCGGCAATTGAAAGAAACCACAGTCGGGTGTGATCCACAGTTTTTCGGCCGGCACGTATTCCAAGGTTTTGCGCACGCGCTCTGCCACCTCTTCGGGGGGTTCGATGTAGAACGATTTGACGTCGATCAGTCCGGCGGCGACTTCGAATTTTTGGGCGAGTTCGCCGCACAACTCCAGCTCGACTAATTCGCGGTTAGCGAATTCCAGGGAGATTTGGTCGGCGTTGGCGCGCATGATGTCGTCCAGCATCCAATCGTAGCGGCGTTTGCCGCGCGGGCGGCTGCCCAGATTGCCAAAGCAGATGTGCAGGCCAATCTTGGCGTCGACGCCCTCCACTGTGCGGTTAAAGAGATCGATCCAATTATCGTCGCCGCCGGGAATGATTGAGAAGGACGGTTCATCGAGGAAAATAAAATCGGCGCCGGCCGCTGCCAGGGCTTTCAGCTCTTTGTTGACTACATCGGCAAATTCGTAGGCTAGTTCGATGCGATCCTTGTAGATCTTGTCGTCGCGCAATTGAATGTGGATGGTCAGGGTCAGGGGCCCTGGACAGGTGGCCTTGAGGGGACGGTCGGTATGTTTCTGGGCGTATTCGAATTCTTCGACGATGCCCAGGCCGTCGGGTACCTTGATGCGTTCGGTAGGCCGCCAACGCGGTACGCTATCGTAGCCGTAAACGCCGGTCTGCCGCAAAACCGGTCGCTCTTCCAGCCCTTCAAAGCGGTGGTAGAAGCTCTGCACAAAGTACCAGCGCCGCATTTCGCCGTCGGTGATGACGTCGACGCCGGCGCGCTGCTGATCGAGCATGGCTAGATTGACGGCGTCGTCAAAGGCCTCTTTGATGTCAGATGGCCCATATTTCTCCTGGTCGATTTGTTCGGTAACGGTCGATAACCAGCCCGGAGTGGCATAACTACCAATTACGCTGGTGGGCAGCAGGGGAAGGCTGTCGCTCATTGTTTTCTCCTGTACTTTATTCCGAGTTAATAAATGCGCGACTTGATAATACGGTCTGCGGTCTACTCAATCAAGCCCTGTCAACGTTTTCTACCTTATAGGACACCTGGTTGCGAGGTGGCAATTTTTTTATAATATTGCTCTTCACTATTAAGATATTGTAAAACGAACGAATGTAATTGGAGCAATATGGATAGAAAAACTGTTCGTCCTCTCAGCATTCTTCTAACCGGCCTTTTCCTGCTGGCCATGTTCATGGGGTCGGGGCCAGGTCTGCGTCTTATCAACCCCGATCCAAACGACGTCAATGCTGCTTTTACTACCTGGGGCTTGCCGACGATCTATTTATGGGGCCTGTGCTGGTACGCAGTGCAAATAACGGTGATCTTAGTGGCCTACTTCAAATTGTGGGACGGAGAGGGAGGGGATCATGACTGAGCCTGCACATTGGGGATCGATTCCCTATATCGTAGTTGGTCTTTATCTACTCATGTTGCTGGTTTTTGGTTACCTGGGTTATCGCCGCAGCGTCAGCAACGAGGAAGACTATTACTTGGCTGGCCGCAGTCAGGGTTGGACGGTGACGTCGTTGACCATCATGGCCACGTTTTTCAGCTCGTTTGCGCTGCTGGGGGCGCCGGGCATGGTCTACCGCGACGGCGTGGTTTTTGCGCTCTTTAGTCTCAATGTGCCGGTGGCGGGTGCGGCTATTTATATCATTGGCTCCCGCATTCGCCGCATTGGCCGCGAAAAAGGGTATGTGACGCCGGCCGATATGATCGCCGATTATTACGGCAGCCGGGCTGGCTTGCGTTTGTTGGTGGCGTTGATTGGCATACTCTACGCCGTGCCTTATGTGGTGATTCAAATCCAGGCTGGCGGCATTTTGGCACAGCAATTGTTTCCCGGCGCTGCCGCGTTTGAAAACGGCGCCGTGGTCTTGGCGTTGGTTACCATGCTCTACATCATGGTGGGCGGCATGCGCAGTGTGGCCTGGACCGATGTGGTGCAGGGGTTGTTGCTGGTGGGCGGCATGTTGCTGGCCGGGGTGGCTGTCGTTGCTGTATTGGGAGGGCCGTCGTCTTTTTTTAAAGCTATTGCCGCGCTGCCGCCCAAATCGCTATCGGTGCCGGGTACGACCGGACGTTGGACGCCGGAGATGCTCTTCACTGCTTCCGTTTTTGCTTCGTTGGGGTCGATGATTCAGCCGGCCCAGTGGATGCGGTTCTACGCGGCGCGTTCGGGTGCGGTGTTGCGGCGCAGTGCCCTGATTTTTTCTGTGGTGCTGACGGCTTGTTTTTTCTTTGGCGTTATGCTCGTTGGTTTGGGGGGGCAGGCGGCCTACCCGCTGGTGGATGGGGCGGGGCAGTACCGCATGGATGAAATGGGGCGCGTTTTGCCGCATGCGGCTGTGGGCAGTAAGGCCAGTGAGTTCGACCAGGTTCTGGTGGTGATACTCAAGAATCATCTACCGGAATTGTTGGGGCCTTTTGGGGTGGTGCTGGCTGCTCTGATATTGGTTGCGATTATGGCGGCGGCTATGAGTACGGCGGATAGCAATTTGCATGCGTTGAGTGCTTTGTTGACTCATGATGTGTACGATCAATTTGTGCGGCCGCAGGCGAGTCAGGTGGAGCGCACCTGGGTGGGGCGGGCGATTATTGCGCTGGTTACGGTGTTGGCGTTGGGGCTGGTGCTTTGGGGACGGCGGAGTGCACATAATCCGTTGGGTATGATTGTTATTCTGGGTTTGTTGGCGATTGCTTTTTCGACGCAATTGCTGCCTTTGACGATTGATATGCTTTTTGTGCGACGAGGGACGCGTGTTGGGGCTATTTGGGGGGTGGTGACGGGGTTGGTTATTATCTTTTTCTTGAGTCCATTTTTTTCTATGATGGCGGGGGATACGTTTAAAGATGTGTTGACTAGCATGAAGGGGATGATTGATGTTGGGGCTTGGGGGTTGGGGGGGAATGTGGTGGTTTTTGTGGGGGTTAGTGTTTGGACTAGGGAGAAGGGAGGATTGGAAGGGGGTGTTGCCTAGAAATGGTCCGGAGCCCAGAAGATTGGTTCCTGGGTGGGGAAGAGGACGGACAGGAGGGCAGATACGTCATCGGGTAACTTCAGCCCCAATGCCTCCAGGGTTGGTGCCAGCTGACTCCAGCCGGTTTCGCCGAAGAGCAGACGCCAGAAATGCGCTGCCGATATCTGCAGAGCAACGGCGTCGGTGCCGTTAGTGGCAATCTCTAATTTGTTCCCAGAAGACAGTTTTAAGACGCATTCCTGTTCGTTGAGCGCCAGGCGCAGTGCTATGGGAGTAAAATCCCGGCCCCAGTCGTCCAGGCGCTGCTGTAGTTCGGGCAGTAGTTCTTGCATCAGGCCGGGCAGGTTTGCGGCGTAGATCATGGCATTGTCTTTGCCATTGAGGTGGAGGTCGCCGTCGGTGGCGGTGACGAGTGATTCGACCAAAGGATGGCGGTGCGGCAACTCACCGTAGAGGTGTTTGACGTCTTTGGCGGTGCAGTCTTGTAATAAGTGGTCGACTAGGGCGGCGAGGATGGTTGGGTCGTTACGGTCGTAGGCAATTTCCAGGATGTAGGCGTTGGCGTCGGAGATTTGGTAGTTGAGATAACCGCCCAGGGTATTTCCCCGGCGCGCTACTACTGTGGGAAGCAGGTCGCGAAAGCGGGCTGGCATCGTATCCCAGTGGGCGCGGGGGCGCACGATGGAAGCGCTTTGCTGGGCGTTGTAGGTGTCGTAGAGAGTTACGGCCTCTTCCAGGTCGCGGGTTTCGTCGAAGAGGGTGATTTGCCAGTCGTTTGTTGCCGGTGGGTCGATGTGATAGATTTCGATGTGGAAACCGGTCATGGGCAGGCTGGCCCAGCCCTGGCGGCGGTAGAAGCGGCAGGGCACTTCGGTGAAGAGCATGCCGATGTGGTAGCCGGCGCTTTGCAGGTAGTTGTTGGCATCGCGCACCAGGGCGCTGGCGCGGCCGGCGCCGCGGAAGTCGGGGTGGGTACCAACGCCGCCGATGCCGCCCATGCGCACGCAACGGGCGCCGATGCGTATTTGGCGGTCCCAGATGCGTAAGGTGGAGATCATGCGGCCGTCTTCTAGGCCGATGCGGGTTTGTTCCCAGGTGTAGCTGGAGTCGCCGCGGATGTATTGGGTGTAGCGTTGGTGGCCATCGGGGCGGAAGATCACACACTGTAGGGCGATCATCTCTGCCATTTCTGTTTCGCGCAAGCCGCGGCATTCCATAGTTTGTTTTCCTCTCGCTTCGAGCGGATCTCTTCTCTTGAGGCTGCTTTAATATATTGTTATTCTTTGGCGGCGATCAAATTCGTTCATTGAGGAGAAAAGAGATGATTTTATTACAGAACGGTACGGTGATTGACGGCACGGGCGCAGCGGCGCAAGCTGCCGCGGTCTTAATAGAAGGGGCAAAGGTAAAGGAAGTTGGGCAGATTGTACCGACGCCGGACATGGAAGTGATCGATTGTACGGGGCTGGTGATCTGTCCTGGCTTTATCGATGTGCACAGCCACGCCGATCTGGAAATTTTGCAGCATCGCAGCGAGAAGGTGCGCCAGGGGGTGACTTCGGAAGTGGTGGGCAATTGCGGATTTTCTCTCTTTCCGACTCTGCCGCGCGAAGGGCTGTCGCCCACTTTTAATATTTTTGAGGCGCGGGGGGAAAAAGAATGGGCCGATGCCGGCGCTTATTTTGCCGATGTCGAGGCGGCGCGCAGTTATACCAATGTTGCCGCGCTGACCGGGCATTCGACTTTGAGGGCGCATGTGTCGGGTGTCAAAGCTGGCAAATTGGATGCGGCGCAACAGCAGCGTGCCGAGGCGGCTTTGGCGCGCTGTCTGGAGCAGGGATCGATCGGTTTGTCTACTGGCCTCAACGAAGCACCGGGTGGTTATGGTGATATAGATGAGTTGGTTGTTTTGTGCGCTGTGGTGCGGCAGTATGGCGCTTTTTATACCAGCCATTTGCGCGATTATAAATTTCACTTTGTCGAGGCGGTGGAAGAGGCACTGGAGATTGGCCGACGGGCCGATGTGGCGGTGCAGTTGAGCCATCTACAGGCGGCGGGGCGCAAGAATTGGGACAAGATGGACCCGGTGCTCGAATTGATCGATCGGGCTGTGGCCGAGGGAGTGGATGTGGGCGTTGACGCTTATCCTTATGTGGCGGGGTCGTGCAATATAACGCAGTTGCTGCCGCTATGGTGCATGGAGGGCGGCGCCGGGGGGTTGCTAGAGCGTCTGGCCGATGCGGAACTCAGGCCGCGCATCGCCGCCGAGACGGAAGAGGATATGAGCAATGATTGGAAAGATATTTTGATCGCCGCGGTGGAGGGCAAGGATGAGTTGGTCGGCAAGACGGTGCAGGATGTGGCCGACGAGCGCGGTATTGCAGGGGCGCAGGCGGCCATCGATCTATTGCTAGAAAATAAAGGCGTCGTGACGATTGTCTCTTTTAATCAGTCCGATGAAAATTTGCGCAAGGTGCTGACGCATCCCTGTACGTCGATTATTACCGATGGGCTGGTGACGCAGGGCAAACCGCATCCCCGCACCTTTGGCACCTACGTCAAGTTTCTGGGAGAATATGTGCGCGACAAGGGGTGGTTGTCGTTGGAGGAAGGGGTGCGCAAGTCGACGGGGTTGCCGGCACAGCGCTTTGGGCTGGAAGGCCGGGGTGTGGTGGCAGCGGGCAATTGGGCCGATCTGGTGGTCTTTTCGGCGGAGCAGATTGGCACGAAAGCGACCTACGAAGAACCGGATCTGCCGCCCGAGGGCATTCAGCATGTGTTTGTCAACGGGGAGTGGGTGTTGCGGCAAGGGGCATTGCAGGAGGAGTTGGCGGGGCAGCCGTTGCGCAATGGGTGATGCCGTACTAGCAGTGTGGTCTCTTAACTCCAAACGAGAATTGGGATGAAAATAACAGGCATAAAAACATATAAGTTTAGCGTGCCGACTGGACAGGATATTCGCGATCCGCAGAGCGGCGAGTTGCTGTCCAGTGCTTCCAAAGCGTGGCTCTTCCTCAAGATCGAGACCGATGTTGGCATTAGCGGTTGGGGAGAAGGCACGGGGGAGTGGTTGGTGGAGCCGGTGGAAGCCACCTTAAAGGATTGGCAAGTGTTATTGGTAGATCGCAATCCCCTTGAAGTGAGCATGCTGGTCGAAGATATCCAGAATCGCCTGCCGTGGAAGGGAGGACCGGTGTTTGGCACCGCCATTGCCGCCATCGATGCAGCGCTCTACGATATCGCCGGCAAGGCGTGGGGTGTGCCGGTGCATACGATTTTGGGTGGCAAGCGGCGCGACCGGGTGCGGGTCTACAGCAATGGGGGTTTGTTTGGGTCGCCGCAGGAGGCGGCCGCGGGGGCAAAGGAGATAAAAGCAAAGGGATTCGCCGGGGTCAAAGGCAATCCGCTCGAATCGCGGGTATGGGCTATGGATGGGGAGGCGGTGGCGCATTCGACTGCATGTGTGGCGGCCATGCGCCAGGCGGTGGGAGACGATTTTGATATTCTGCTGGATACACACGGCAGTCCAACGCCGGAGTTGAGTGTGGAATTCGCTCGCCAGGTGGCCCAGTACAAACCGCTCTTTCTGGAAGAGCCAGTCAAGGTGGGGTCGTTGCAGGCGTTGTTGGAATTGACGCGCAAGAGTCCGGTGCCCATTGCTACGGGTGAAAAACTTTTTACCCTCGGGGACTTTGCGCCGTTGATCGAGGCGCGGGCCTGCGCTTTTTTGCAGCCGGATGTGACGCATTGTTTTGGCATCACCCACCTGGTGGAGATCGGCAAAGCGGCGGCGAAAGCACAGATGTTGATGGCGCCGCACAATGCGGGAGGACCGCTGTGCACGGCTGCCTCGTTGCACGCCGACGCAGTGACGGGCAATTTTCTCATCCAGGAGATCAACCACACCTGGCTGCAGGGGTACAGTCGTTATGCCGAACACGATTGGGAAGTGAAGGATGGATATATAAATGTGTCGGAGGCGCCGGGACTGGGGGTCGAGGTCAAGGAGGCAGATCTAGCAGAATTGCCGTACGTGCCCATGGCCTATCGTCAGTACCGGCACGAAGACGGTAGTTGGAAAGGATGGTGAGGCATGATTCGACCGTACGATAAACACGACATTATACATATTGGGGCAGTAGATCATCCCGAGTCGATCGGCATTGGTCCAGAGGGGGAAGCTTATACTACGGGCACGGGCTGCCAGGTCTATCGTATCAATTTGGAAAATAATATGGGCGAGCAATTCGCCACCACGTCGGCACGCTGTTTAGGGCAGGCGGTGGATGCGGCCGGCAATCTCTACGCGGCGCATGCAGGCGGTGGCGAGGTTTTGAAGATCGCACCAGACGGCCAGATCGACGAATACGCCAGGGGACCGGGAGGACGTGCGCTGGTGTGCGCTAACTATCCGGCATTTGACCGAGCGGGCAATATGTATTTGTCTGAAAGCGGCGATTGGTCTGGGCAGATCAACGGGCATCTGCTAAAGATTGCGCCGGGTGGGGGCGAGGCAGAGTTGTGGTACCCGGAGGCGGTGGACACACCCAACGCCATCGCTTTGGACGCAGAGGAGCGTTACCTCTACTTTGTGGAGACCTTTGGTAGCGGCATTGCCCGGGTGGCGATTCAAGCCGACGGGTCGGCCGGTGCCTTCGAGCGCGTGGTGCATATGCCGCGGCATATACCGGACGGCATCGCTTTTGACACTGAGGGGCGGCTGTGGATTGCCTGTCACCGGCCGGATGCGATTTATGTGTTTGATTTGGCAAGCCGGCGTTTGCAGTTGTTTGTCGACGATTGGATGGGGGAGGCGTTGCGCGGACCTTCGGATGTGGCGTTTGCCGGCAAGGATCGCGATATCATGTTGGCGGCGTCGTTGGACAATTTGGTTGTACATCGATTCGATGGGACGGGGGTTATAGGGTTGCAGTTGAATAATCCGGGATTTTGACGTGGGACTTTACCTTTATTAGAGGAGAGAAATTGTGATACCATTGGATTATGGCAGGTCGTTTTTGCTCGGCAATGGGCCGGACAATGAGGTGCGGTTCTGGGTCGAGTCGAGGACGCGTATTATCGATGAGGAAACGGGGCAGAGTGAGGATTATTTACAGGTGGGATCGTGCAAGAGCGAGGCCACTTTTGCCGAGAAAGATTTGCTCTACAAAGACAACTACGATTTTCTGCCCATCTTTGGGCCGGAGTGGGATATTGTCTACCGGCGCAAGGCCTCGCTGAATCCCCACTATAAGGAAATTCGCAAGGCAAAGGAATTGTTCGGTGGCTTGAAACATTATTTGGTCGAAGGCAAGGAAGTAGAAGAATTAACTACCAACACGGCCATCTTGCAGACGACCTACGATTTTGTGCCTATTGTGTCGCAGACGGAAATTTGGAACGAACAAACCAAGTTGCGCGCCATCCTCGAATGCCCGGTCAAGACGATAAACACCCACCGCGAGCGGGATATCTACCAAGTTGATACCGGCCCGCTGGCTTTTCCAGATTTGAATCAGCGCCACGAGCGCTACGTGGATGGCATAGCGTTGGCCTTTGTAGTATTCAACGCGCCGCACTTTGCCGATTTTGTCTTAGAAGTACCGACCCAGGTGGGCGGCGAGCAAATACACCATTATTCGGAAATATTTTCATTGGAAGCAAAAAACCGAATTTACGCAGTCAAAGTGTGAGACCTGTGCAGGATGTATAACCAACGAGACGGTTGCCTATGAAAATTGTCGACATTGTCGTCCATGTCATGAATATTCCCGCCGCCGACGGGCACACATCCCGGCGCAATTGGATTTTTGTGGAGGTGCAGACCGACGAGGGGCTCAGCGGCATTGGCGAAGCTACCACCGAATATCACGAGATGGCGGTCAAGGCGCAGATCGAAAGCGAGTTAAAGCCGCGCCTGCTGGGCATGGATCCGACCGACGTGGAGCGTGCCTGGCAGCTGGGTTTTCGCGATTTCTGGTGGAAGCGCGGAGTGGTGCACACCAGCGCTGTCAGCGGCATCGACCAGGCGTTGTGGGATATCGCTGGCAAGGCGGCGGGGCAGCCGGTATTTAAGCTGCTAGGGGGGCGGGTGCGCGATCAGGTGCGCTGTTACGCTCGGGGAGATCTGGATTTTTCGACGCTTGAGGGACATGCGGCGCAGGCGTTGGAGGAAGGTTTCGACGCGTTTAAATACGGTTACGGGACGCCGACCCAGCCTTTTGACGTGGAGCGCCAGGTCGAGGTGGTAGTAGATGATTATGGCCGCTTGCGCCAGGCCCTAGGGCCAGAAGTAGCGTTGATGATCGATTGCGCCGGGATGTTCACGCCGCAGACGGCGCAGCGGCTGGTTGAGGCTTTGCTACCGCTCAATATGTTCTTTGTCGAAGAGCCGCTGGAGCAGAGCATGGTGGAGCCTTATTTGCGTCTAAAGCGCGATTTTCCGGATGTGCATTTTGCCGCCGGCGAGCGCTGGATGACGCGTTGGGATTGCCGCGAGTGGTTCGAGCGCCAGGCCATCGATGTGTGCCAGGTGGACATCAGCCACACCGGGGGCTTGAGCGAGTTGATGAAAATTGCCCACTTTGCCGAGGTCTACGGTATCTCGGTGGCGCCGCACAATCCTTATGGCCCGGTGGCGCTGGCGGCGGCGGCACACGCAGCAGCGGCTATGCAGAACTTTCTCATCCTGGAGCATTGCCGTTTGCGCCCATGGTTCGACGAGGTGCAAACGGTCAAGGTGCCGTTGGAGGGGGGGTATATCAATGTGGACGAGCTGGGGCGGCGGCCGGGGTTGGGCGTGGAATTGGATATGGAATTAGTGGGCTCGCGGCCTTTCCAGCCACTGGCGGCGGGGCGCTTTGCAAACGCCGATGGATCGACCAATATGTATTAAAACCGGCATGTGGTGCACAAGCACCGTTTTACCACTGCCGCGAGTCCTCCACCTCCAACCAGGCGCCGTCGCTGGCAATGGATTGCTGGCTGACTAACCCCGGCAAAGTCATATCCATGGCCTCGTGGATACCCAGGGCGGGTGGTCTATTCTCCTGAATGGCATCGACAAATTCCATAATGGTAAAAAGATCGCTGCCGCCGTGCCCGGCCCGTTGCGTTGCCTGGCCCGCCGTCCGCCACATGGGCGGCATAAATTCCTCTTCCAATTCAGTCAGATCGAGCCAGGTCTGTTGGTCGGGACAACGGGATTTTAACCAGACGCGATTTTTCTCGCCGGGAGCGCGGGCCGACTCGTAACATCCTTCCGTGCCCTGCAATTGGTAGGTGGTGGTCACGGAAGGGCGGCGAGAGAGCAAGTCGACGCGAATTTTGACCAGACCGCCGCCGTGCATCTTTGCCAACATTATACTGGTGTCTTGGGCGTAGAGTTCATTGCGCGGATCGCGGTAGTGGTGGCTACTGCCGACACAACAGACGGAGACGACACGGTCGTGCGGCATCCACTGCAGCACCGGTCCCAGTGCGTGGGTCCCATATGTTATACCGTCGATGCCGGTCTGCCAGTGACGGCGCCAGGGCGTGTCCTCGCTCAGCTTCTGGACGTCGTGGAGATACTCCCCCTCGGCAAAATAGGTGGTGCCGAACAAGCCCTGGCGCACCAGTTCGCGGACGACGAGATTGGCTCGGCTATAATTGCAGTTTTCGGCCAGCATGTACTGGGCGCGAGATGTGTTGCAGGCGGCGACCAAATCGCGGCATTCGTCGATGGTGACGGTAGCCGTTACTTCACTGAGCACGTGGATGTTTTGGCTGAGGGCCTTGATGGCCTGGTCGGTGTGTAGGTGCATGGGAGTGGCGATGACGACGGCGTCGAGGTTTGCTTTTTCGAGCATGTCGTCGTAGTCGACGTAGCGTTGGTCGGCACCTAGTCGGTGGGCGGCTTCCTCCAGGTCGTCTTCGTTGGTGTCGCAGACGGCTTGGATGTGTACGTTATTGAGTTGGGCACATCCCGCTTTGAAGCTCGCGCCGCGGCGGCAGGCGCCGACGATGCCTAGATTGAGTTGGTTCATGTGATTTCCGTTTCGTTGGAATATCGGGGACGGTGTTATAACTACGTTTCAAAGTAATAATGATTATATATAATAGATAGGGAATTTGCTATTTTGTAGTGACGTTTGTGGGAGATGGAGTATGCTATGAGAATAGTGATCCGAGTATTTTCAGGGCTTTTTTTGGTGACGATTGGGGTTGGGTTTTGCATGCGGGGGAGGGCAGCTTTTGATGACCAGATGCTCAGTGGTTTTCTTCTGGTTATAGGAGTTGCATCGATCCTGATGGGAATATTTGTTCTGGTGGGTAAAAGAGGTTCTAAGGAATAGAGTGATGTGTGCCTTCTGACCGTTCAATGGAGGAAGAGATGACAGTTGCGACAAACTGGACTCCCGTTGGTCCGGACCTGGAAAGTATTTTTGCCAAGTACGACGATCCATTAGGGGCACTATCGCGAGCTGAGATTCCGGCGATCATCTTGCGGCAGGCGTACGACCCCTCTCATTGCCAGGCGCTTGTAACGCGTTTTATCGATAGGGGGCTGATACGCGATCCGGCGGTAGAAGCTGGGGAAAATGCTCCCAAGCGCATCGATATCGGCACCAGCTTGGGCACGAAGGGTAATGACAAAGAGGATTTCCTGCAACATTCGCAGGAGACGCACGCGCTCTTTGCGCAGCTGTTTGAAGGTTATGACGATCCAGTGAAAACGCTGTACGACGATCTTTCTCGGTTGGCAGTGGG
>Ga0114996_10005724_pt1 | contig 14539 bp, 17 predicted proteins | sample ArcticOcean_MG_C_4_FD_87039 | JGI IMG/M metagenome (GOLD analysis project Ga0114996, IMG submission 87039) | Marine microbial communities from western Arctic Ocean - ArcticOcean_MG_CB4_134 | ecosystem: Environmental > Aquatic > Marine > Oceanic | place: Arctic Ocean: Canada Basin | collected...
ATAATTAAAGTATATTTCTAGAATAATGAATAAAGATATTTTTTTAACAAATAATTTAAGTAACAAAAAAGAAAAATTTGTTCCTATAAATGAAAAAAAAATTAGTATGTATGTGTGTGGCCCTACTGTTTATGATGACCCGCACATAGGTAACGCACGACCTTTAGTTATTTTTGATATTTTATTTAAAGTTTTAAAATGTAAATATGGTAATGACTCAGTTAATTATGTGAGAAATATTACTGATGTTGATGATAAAATAATTAAATCAGCACAAGAAAACAATACTTCTATTTCAAATTTAACTAAAAAAATAATTAAAAGTTTTAATGAAGATTGTAATTTTTTAAATTGCGAAACGCCATCAGAACAACCAAAGGCTACTGAGCATATTGATATAATGATTAAAATGATTTCTGAGCTTATAATCAAAGGATTTGCATATGAAAATAATGATCATGTTTATTTTCAGGTAAATAAATTTAGTGATTATGGAAAGTTATCCAATAAAAAATTAGAAGATTTAATAGCTGGATCAAGAATCGAGGTTTCAAAAAATAAAAAAAATCCGGAAGATTTTGTTTTGTGGAAGCCGTCAATTAAAGATGAACCTTCTTGGGACTCCCCATGGGGCATTGGTAGGCCTGGTTGGCATTTAGAATGTTCTGCTATGTCTAAAAAATATTTAGGTAAAGAATTTGACATTCATGGAGGAGGAATAGATTTACTTTTTCCACATCATGAAAATGAATTAGCACAATCAAGGTGTGTAAATGATACTAAAGTTTTGGCAAATTATTGGGTACATAATGCTTTTGTTACCATGTCTAATGAAAAAATGTCAAAATCGCAGGGTAATATTTTAAAAATAAAAGATTTTAGGGATAAAATGAAAGGTCAAGTTTTAAGACTTGCTCTAATGAGTGCGCATTACAAACAGCCACTAGACTGGAATGAGAAGCTTTTAAACGACTGCAAAATTACAATAGAAAAATGGTATACTGTGTATTTATCATCAAGAACTCCATCTAAAATTCCAGATGACATGCTTTTACCTTTGTATGACGATTTGAATACTCCTGGATATATAGCAAACCTTCATAAATTATTTGATAACGCTAGTAATGGCAATGATGATGATAAGAAAATGTTTATATCAGCTTGCAACTTTATTGGAATCCTTAATGAGACAAAAACTCAATGGCTAGATTTTAAAAGTAAAAAATCTTTAATCTCAAAAAAAGATATTACTAAAAAAATAGAATTAAGAAATAAGGCTCGAGAAAGTAAGGATTATAAAGAAGCTGATAAAATTAGAGATGAACTTTTAGATAAAGGAGTTTTAATAGAGGATAAAGATGGTAAAACATCTTGGAAAATTAAATGAGTAAAGAAAAACTTTATATATTCGATACAACACTTAGAGATGGAGCGCAGACACAAGGTGTAGATTTTTCTTTGGATGATAAACAAAAAATATCAGTCGCATTGGACAATCTTGGTGTTGACTATATAGAGGGAGGATGGCCTGGAGCTAACCCAACTGACACAGAATTTTTTCAAAAAGAACATAATTTTAAGAATGCTAAGCTTACTTCATTTGGTATGACGAAAAAAGTTGGACGAAGTGCAGATAATGATCCAGGTTTATCTGCTCTTATTAATTCTAATACACCATCAGTTTGTTTAGTGGGTAAAGCGTGGGATTTTCACGTTGATATAGCTCTTGGAATATCCAATGAGGAAAATTTAGAAAATATCAGAGAAAGTGCAAAACATTTTATTAAAAATAAAAAAGAATTTATGTTTGATGCAGAACATTTTTTTGATGGGTATAAGGATAACCCGCTATATGCAATAAATTGTCTTAAAGCTGCTTTTGATCAAGGTGCAAGATGGATCATTTTATGTGACACTAACGGTGGAACTTTACCTCATGAAGTTACTAAAATTGTTACTGAAGTTATTAAAGTTATCCCAGGTAAAAACTTAGGAATTCATGCACATAACGATACTGGAAATGCTGTAGCAAACTCTTTAGCAGCAGTTTTAGCTGGAGTCAGACAAATACAAGGCACAATTAATGGCCTTGGTGAAAGATGTGGAAATGCAAATTTAATGTCATTAATTCCAACATTTTTTTTAAAAAAAGATTTTTCATCTAAATTTGAAATAAATATAAAACCAAGTAATATTAAAAATTTAACACAATGTTCTAGGCTATTAGATGAAATTTTAAATAGAAAACCTAACAAACATTTACCATATGTTGGAGCCGCTGCATTTTCCCACAAAGGAGGTTTGCATGTATCAGCTGTACAAAAGGATCCAAAAACGTATGAACATATAAAACCTGAAGAAGTAGGAAATTCAAGAAACATTATTGTCTCTGATCAAGCAGGAAAATCTAATATAATATCTCGTTTAAAAACTATAGGTATAAATATTAAAGAAAACGATCCAAAAATTAAAAAACTTTTGGAAGAAGTGAAAGATAGAGAATTTATTGGTTATAGTTATGATGGTGCAGATGCATCATTTGAATTATTAGCAAGAAGGCTTTTAGGTGAAATACCAAAGTATCTCACTATTTCTAAATATGATGTATCTGTAAAAAAAGATTCAAAAAATAAAATTAGTTCTATAGCTAAAGCCCATATTCTGGTTGATGGAAAAGAAATTGTTTGTGAAGGTATAGGAAACGGTCCCGTTAATGCATTAGATAATGCAATTAGATCAAATGTCACAAACATTGGGAAGTATTCTAAATATTTGAAAGACTTAAAACTTGTAGATTATAAAGTTAGAATATTAAATACTGGAACTAATGCCACTACTAGAGTTTCAATTGAAAGCACAGACAGAGAAGGCAAAAGCTGGTTTACAATTGGAGTGTCGCCAAATATAATTGAAGCTTCCTTTAAAGCTTTAATTGATAGTCTGGATTATAAACTTTATAAAGAAAATGCACCTGCAAATAACTAAAAAATTTTAATGAGTTTAAAAAATATTTATTTTATTTTAGTTAGACCGCAGTTAGGTGAAAATATTGGATCTACAGCACGAGCTCTTAAAAACTTTAATATTCCAAATCTACGAATAGTTAATCCAAGGTGTGCGTGGCCAAATTCAAAAGCTTTAGCAACTTCTGTTGGTGCTAAAAATATTTTACAATCAGTAAAAATCTCAAAATCTATAGAACAGACCGTAAGCGACTTAGATATTATTTTTGCAAGCACATCTCGTAAAAGAAAAGTTAATAAAAAAGTTATTTCAATAACCGAATTTACAAAAAAAATTAAAAATAATCAAAAAGTAGGTATTATTTTTGGTCCCGAAGCTTCTGGGTTGACAAATGATGAGGTTAATTCTGCTGATTACTTAGTTACAGTACCCACCAATACAAGTTTTACTTCAATTAATTTGTCTCACACTGTAATTTTATTTTGTTTTCAACTATTTCAACATTTTTATAAAAAAAAATTTTCCCCTAAATCTGGTTATAAAAGCTCTTTAGCTACAAAATCTGAAGTAAATAAATTCATCAATTTCATTGTTAAAGGACTTGATAATAAAGGTTTTTTACAACCAAAACACAAAAGACAAAGCATGATTAGAAATATCAATAATATATTTCATAGATTAAATTTATCTGAACAAGAAATACGTATTTTACTTGGAATTTTTACTACTTTAAATGAACTAAATAACAAAAGCTGAATTGACAAAAGCTCCTCTTTGTTTATAAATCACGAATAATTAAATATGACAAAAAGATTAGCATCTAAACACAAGGTTGATAGAAGACTTAAAGTAAACCTATGGGGTAGACCAAAAAGCCCATTTAATTCTAGAGATTATGCTCCAGGCCAACATGGCAAAAATAAAAGAGGAAAACTTTCAGATTACGGAATTCAGCTTCAAGCTAAGCAAAAAATGAAATTTTATTATGGAAATATGAATGAAAGGCAATTTAGAAACGTTTATAGAAAAGCTATGCAAAAGAGAGGCAACACAACAGAAAATTTAGTTGGTTTACTTGAACGAAGATTAGACACAGTTATTTATAGAGCAAAATTTGCGCCTACAGTATTTTCATCAAGACAATTAATTAATCATGGTCATGTAAAGGTAAATGGAAAAAAAGTTAATATCTCAAGTTTTTTATTGAAATCAGATGATCAAATAGAAATAAGAGATAAATCTAAGGAATTAGTTGTAATAGCAGGCTCTTTAATTAGCAAAGAAAGAGAAGTTCCAGATTATATTCAAATGGATGAAAAAAATAAGCAGGCAAAGTTATTAAGAGTACCAAAGTTTGCAGAAATCCCTTATCCAACAATTATGGAACCAAGTTTAGTAATTGAATATTATTCAAGGTAGTAACTAAACTTGCTAAAAAGAACTTCAATAGAATTTGTTAACAAAAATTTAGAAGAAAATCCAAACTGGAAAATTTTGGATGTAGGCTGTGGTTATAGACCAAATAAAAACGCAACAGTTATTGCTGACGTACAAGATTTTTCAAATCACTATAAAGATAAAAATTTTGTAAAAATTAATGATAAAAAATTACCCTTTAAAGATAAAGAATTTGATTTTGTAATATCAAGTCACGTTATAGAGCATGTAAGTGATTTTGAATTTTTTATTAAAGAATTAGAGAGAATCTCATCAAAAGGATATATTGAATTACCAAGTAGATTTGGAGATAATTTAGTTTTTGAAAATGTAAATGATCATATCTGGTGGTTTACATACGATGATATTAAAAACTCACTTATTGTTTCAAAAAAAAATCAAAATTTAGAACCATTTTTAACTGTCTCTTCAGCAAAACTTTTAGAAAAAATCTTTAGAGAGAGTTTAGTTATTGAATTATTTTGGGAAGATAAAATTAATTATGTTATTGATAACGCAATTAGAAATAATGATTTTACTAGAATATCTTTTTTAACTATTCTAAGAAAATATATAAGTAAAAAATTAAGAACTATTTTAAGAAAAAAAAGAACTAGCTAGCGTCCGAAAATAAAATTTTATTGTCTTTAAAAGTTTTTTGTAAATCTTTAGATTCATACATTTCTTTAATAATATCACAACCGCCAACAAAAGATCCCTTTATGTACAATTGTGGTATTGTGGGCCAATCACTAAAAGCTTTTATTCCATCTCTGATTTCTGAGTCATCTAAAACATTAATTCCAGTAAACTTGACATTTAAATGTTTAAGAACATTTGATACTGCCATTGAAAAACCACACTGTGGAACTTCAGGGGTTCCTTTCATGAAAAGACAAACTTCATTTACTTTAATTATATTTGTAATTTTTTCTTTTACAGCATCATTCATAGTATTAAATTTCTTTTGTGTTAAGTGCTAGCGCATGCAATTCATTACCCATCTTACCTTTTAACGCTTTGTATACAAGTTTATGTTGTTCAATTTTGTTTTTCCCCTTAAAAAGCTTAGATTTAATTGTCGCAGAATAGTGATTTTCATCACCGGCCAAATCAGTTATTGCTATATCGGCATCAGGAATTGATTCTTTAATTAAATCTTTAATCTCTTGAATTTTTAGTGGCATAATCTAATTATTCTTTAACAGTAATTTATAAACCATTCTGAATTTATTTTCTTCAATTCATCTATACTTATATTAAATTCATTTTTAATAACCATATTTTCTTTTATAGTTTTACCAATAATTTCAAAATACACACTATTTTCCTTAAGAATACTATAAACTTCATTTTTATTTGTTTCACTTATTTCAATTATATAGCGACTTTGATCCTCGCCAAATAAGTATTGATTATTGCTAATATTATTATTAGGAATTTCAATATTTACACCAATTTTACCCTCTGTACACATTTCAAATAATGTTAAAAGAATGCCTCCTGAAGAAATATCATGAACAGCACTTGTAAGTTTTTTAGATATAATATTTTGAATAGCAAATCCATTATTTTTTTCATTAAATAAATTAACCTCTGGTGGGGGGCCACTAATGTCATTAACTACTTCTCTAAAAAATTCACTTTGATTTAAATGCCCCAATGTTTTTCCCACAACTAAAATAATACTATTTTCATGTTTAAATTCTTTTGTCATCATATAATCAAGATTCTTCAATAATCCAACGCCACCAATTGTTGGTGTTGGTGATATCGCTTTACTATTTGTTTCATTGTAAAAAGATACATTCCCAGACACAACAGGAAAGTCCAGATATTTACAAGCTTGAGAAATACCATCAACACATTCAACAAATTGACCCATTATATTTTCTTTTTCTGGGTTACCAAAATTTAAACAATTAGTAATCGCTATTGGCGATGCTCCCACAGAAATTAAGTTCCTCCAAGCTTCACTAACGACTTGTTTTCCTCCTGTAATTGGATGAGAAAGACAATAATCAGTTGAAGAGTCGACGGTTACTGCAACACCTTTGTTGGATCCATGCACCCTTACAACAGCAGCATCACCACCAGATTTTTGCACTGTATCACCCATGACTGTTTGATCGTATTGATGATAAACCCAACTTTTGTTTGAATTATTTGGACTTCTTAGCAATTTTTTAAAAGATTCTAATATTTTAAAAGATTTAACTTTATCTGAAAACTCAGTTTTTTTTGGTAGAGGGTTGGTTTTCCATTTTCTATCATACAATGGAGCTTGTGTAGAAAGAGAACTTAAAGGTAGGTTTGCAACCTCTTCATCATTAAAATTTAAAACAATATTTTTTGTATTTGTTGTTTTTCCAATTATAGCAAAATCTAAACTCCATTTTTTAAAAATTTTTTTTGCATTCTCCTCTTTTTCTGGATTTAAAATAATTAACATTCTTTCTTGACTCTCAGATAGCATGATTTCGTATGGGGTCATTTTTTCTTCACGACATGGAATTTTATTTAAATTTATTTCAATTCCAAGATTACCCTTAGATGCCATTTCAACACTGGAAGAAGTTAAGCCAGCGGCACCCATATCTTGAATCGAAATTATAGAATTATCCTTCATAAGTTCTAAACAAGCTTCTAAAAGAAGCTTTTCTGTAAATGGATCACCAACCTGAACAGTAGGTTTTTTATCTTCAGCGTTTTCATCAAACTCAGCTGAAGCCATACTAGCACCATGAATTCCGTCTCTTCCAGTTTTAGACCCAACATAAATCACAGATTTATCTATCCCCTCGGCTTTTGAATAAAATATTTTATCTTTTTTAACTAGTCCAACAGCCATAGCGTTCACTAATATATTCTCATTATAAGATGAATTAAATTTTACTTCTCCACCAACTGTTGGAATACCAATGCAATTTCCATATCCTCCTATTCCTGAGACAACACCATTCAAAAGGTTTTTTGTTTTTTTATGATATTGATCACCAAAATGAATTGAATTTAAACAAGCAATAGGTCTTGCTCCCATTGTAAAAACATCACGTAAAATACCACCAACACCTGTTGCCGCCCCTTGATATGGCTCTATAAATGATGGATGGTTGTGACTTTCAATTTTAAAAACAATTGCATCATTATCTCCAATATCTATTACACCAGCATTTTCTCCGGGACCTTGTATCACTTTTTTATTTAACGTTGGTAGATTTTTAAGGTATTTTTTTGAAGATTTATATGAGCAGTGTTCATTCCACATTGCGGAAAAAATTCCTAATTCTAGTAGATTTGGATCCCTTTCTATCAAGCTAACAATTTTATTATATTCATCTTTATTTAAACCATGATCACTGATTATTCTGGAGGTTATTTTCATTTAAATATTATTGAAATATACTTTTAAACATTATTGATCCATCTACACCTGAAAGCAAAGGGTCTATTGCTCTTTCAGGATGCGGCATTAAGCCAAGGACATTTTTAGTATTATTAAGAATACCAGCTATATTTTTTGATGACCCATTTGGGTTTGAAATATCGTTTGCAACACCTTCACTATCACAATATTTAAAAGCTATTAGGTTTTTGTCTTCTAAATTTTTTATTATTTCATCTTTGGCAAAATAATTTCCTTCATTATGAGCTATTGGAAATTTTACTATATTTTTTTTTTTATAACCTAAACAAAATTTATTGTCTGAATTTGTTACTTTTAAATAAACATTTTTAGATAAAAATTTAAGCTTTTTATTTCTTAATAAGGTACCAGGGAGTAAACCAGTTTCAATTAATATTTGGAAACCATTACATATACCCAAAAGCAAACCACCTTTTGCTACATGATCTATAACACTTTTAATAATTTTAGATTTACTTGCTATGCATCCAGTTCTTAAATAATCACCAAAAGAAAATCCTCCAGGCAAAACTACCAAATCTGACTTCGGTAGATTGGTTTCAGCATGCCATACCATTTGGTTTTTTATATTAAATTTATTTAAAGCTACAGCAATATCTCTGTCGCAGTTTGAGCCAGGAAAAACAATTACTGATGATTTCATTACTTAAGATTTATTTTATAATCTTCAATTACTGTATTTGTTAATAATTTTTTACAAATTTCATCAGCAACTTTTATTGCTTTCTCTTCACTAGCTTCATTTAATTCAATTTCAAAATACTTTCCCTGTCTAATATTTGTTATATTATTATATCCCATGTTTTTAAGAGTTTGGTTTACTACTTTACCTTGTGGATCAAGCACATCTTCTTTCAAAGTTACTATTGCAGATATTTTCAATTTATTATTTTTTTAAATTAACCGATTTTGGTTTTCCAAATTGGACTTCACTTATATTGCCATCTTCATGAATTATACCTAATCTTCTAGCCACCTCTTGATAAGCTTGAATAATATTCCCAAGATCTTTTCTAAATCTATCTTTATCTAATTTCTTTTCACTTACCACATCCCAAAGTCTACAAGTGTCTGGGCTAATTTCATCAGCTAGTATGATTTCTCTTTTTCCATCTATATCTACTGTTCCAAACTCTAATTTAAAATCAACTAATTTTATACCTACGCCCCTAAACATTCCTTGCATAAAATCGTTTATTCTTAAGCAATAATTATTAATAAGATCAATTTCTGAAGCAGTAGACCAATTAAATTCTAAAATATGTTCTCTGGCAACCAACGGATCTCCCAAATCATCATTTTTGTAGCTATATTCAATTAAAGGTTTTGATAATACAGTACCATCAGATATCCCTAATCTTTTTGTAAGAGAACCTGTGGCTACATTTCTTACAATAAATTCTATAGGAATAATTTCAACTAATCTAACAAGCTGCTCTCTCATATTTAATCTTTTAATTAAATGAGTTTTAATTCCAATTTGATTAAGGTTACTTAAAATATGTTCAGATATTCTATTATTTAGTACACCTTTGCCCTCAACTATAGATTTTTTTAAATTATTATAAGCTGTAGCGTCATCTTTAAAATGCTGAATTGCTGTACCTTTTTCTGGACCTTCATAAAGTATTTTTGCTTTACCTTCATAAAGTTTTTTGCCTTTATTCATTTTATTTAAAAATCCTTTTGAAAATTACATTAATTCTTTTAGTATGGTATTCAACTTCAAACATTTTGGATAAGTCTTTAATAGATATCTTGTTCATAATCATTTTATCTTTTGCTAAACTTTCATGAAAAGTTATATTTTTTTTCCAAGAATTTTGAGCATTTTTTTGAACTATTGTATATGCTTTTTCTCTTGAAAACCCATGTTTTGTTAATTCAAGCATTACTCTTTGTGAAAAAATTAAACCTTTAGTAATATTTAGGTTCTTTAACATTCTTTCAGGATAAACATTCATATTTGTTAAAATATTTTTCAATCTATTAAGTGCAAAATCTAGCGTAATAGTAGAATCAGGACCAATGTTTCGCTCCACACTAGAATGTGAAATATCTCTTTCATGCCATAGAGAAATATTTTCTAACGCAGGAACAACATAGCTTCTTACCATTCTGGCAAGTCCTGTTAAATTTTCACTTAATATTGGATTCCTTTTATGAGGCATTGCTGAAGAGCCTTTTTGTTTTTTATCAAAAAATTCTTCCACTTCTTGTAATTCAGTTTTCTGTAAATTCCTAATTTCTGTCGCAGCTCTTTCAACAGATCCAGCTATCACGCCCAAAACGGAGAAAAAATAAGCATGCCTATCTCTTGGTATAATTTGTGTAGATATTGGCTCAACTTTTAAATTAAGTTTTTTAGCAACATAAGCTTCGACACTAGGATTTATATTTGCATACGTTCCTACTGCGCCAGAAATTGCACATGTTGATATTTCATTTATTGCTCTATCGAGTCTTTCTTTATTTCTTCTAAACTCTTCATAAAAACTTGCCAACTTTAGTCCAAATGTAGTTGGTTCAGCATGTATGCCATGACTTCTACCTATACATATTGTTTTTTTATATTTTTTTGCTTTCGTTTTTAAAACTTTTAGAATTTCATTAATGTCATTCAGAATAATTTTAGATGATTGTGTTAGTTGTATATTAAAACATGTATCCAAAACATCCGATGAAGTCATTCCTTTATGCAAAAACTTACCATCAGGACCAACTTTTTCAGTTATAGATGTTAGGAAAGCAACAACATCATGATGAACGTTGCTTTCAATTTTATGAATTCTATCAACATTTATTCTAGCTTTTTTTTTAACTTTTTTTGCAACACCTTTTGGAATTACTTTAATTTTTTCCATAGCTTCAGCTGCAGCTATTTCTATATCTAACCAAATCTTATACTTATTTTCTTCGCTCCAAATATCCCTAAGATGTTTTCTTGAGTATCTATTAATCATTTTTAGTAAGGCGGTTTATCAAAATTTTTTTTTGAAGCAGTAAATATTTCAACCCCATCATTAGTTACTCCTACAGTATGTTCAAATTGTGCTGATAAAGTTTTATCTTTAGTAACTGCGGTCCATCCATCGCTTAACATCCTTGTGTAAAATGTCCCATCGTTAATCATTGGTTCTACAGTAAATATCATTCCAGATTTCAATTTTACACCTTCACCTTTTTTACCGTAATGTAAAATATTTGGCGATTCATGAAAAATTTTACCAATACCGTGACCACAAAAATCCCTGACTACAGAAAAACCTTTTTTTTCAACAAGTGTTTGTATTGTGTAACCAATATCTCCAATACTTATTCCATTTTTAATTATGGATATTGCTTTCATCATTGCATCATATGTAGTGGAAACTAAATTTTTACTTTTAACAGAAACATCTCCAGAGTAGTACATTCTGCTAGTGTCGCCGTGCCATCCATCAACAATCGCAGTGACATCAATATTTATAATATCTCCATCATTTAAATATTTATCACCTGGTATACCGTGACAAATTACGTGATTAATTGAAGTGCAACATGATTTTGGAAACCCTCTGTAAAAAAGTGGAGCTGAATAGCCTCCATTATCTTTTATAAACTCATAACATATTTTATCTAACTTACCAGTTGTTACTCCAGGTTTAACATATTGTGTTATTTCATCTAAAGTTTTGGAAGCTAAATTTCCAGCAATCTTTATTTTTTCAAAGTTTTCTTTGTAATTAAGACTCATATTTAATTTCTTTATTAAGTTTTATCTCTTCATTATTCAATTTACAATCGTAACAAAGTATTTTAACTCCATTTTTTAAAGCTCTATCAAATGCAATTTTGTATTGTTCATCAATATCTTCTGCAATTTTGAATGAATTACACCCCTCTATTTGAATTAAATATAATATATATGCTTTATATCCTTTTTTTGTAGCTTTTATAAGTTCATTCAAATGTTTAGTTCCCCTTGATGTTACGGCGTCTGGAAATTCAGCAACACTGTTTTTTCTTAATAAAGTTACATTTTTAACTTCAAGAAAACACTTTTCATTTTTATTACTTAGAAGAAAATCAAATCGTGTATTTTCAGAAAACTTAACTTCATTCTTTATTTCAGTGAATTTATTTAGTTTAATTATTTTTTTTAAACCTAAACTTTCATGAACAATTTTATTAGTTAATAGGGTATTTATACCAATTTTTTTTTTATTATTTTCGACTATTTGCAACGTATATTTTAATTTTCTTTTTGGGTTATCAGACTTTGAAAACCAAACTTTGCTCCCTTTATTAAGCAATCCCATCATAGAACCTGTATTTGGACAATGCCCTGTAATGACATCATTTTTATAATTTATGTCAACAAAAAATCTTTTATATCTTTTAATCAAAGTTCCTTGTAATAATCTTTCTTTAAATTTCATATAATATAAATATTATCAGAATATGAAAAAAGCTAATAAAAAATTAAATGCTGCTATTGTTATAATTGGTAACGAAGTATTATCAGGCAGAACACAAGATGTTAATGTTATAAATATTTCAAATTGGTTAAATAGTTTAGGAGTTAAGCTGGATGAAGTTAGAATTATTCCTGATATTGAAAGAACTATAATTAAAACAATTAATGAAGTAAGAAGAAAATTTACTTATATTTTTACTACAGGTGGAATTGGCCCCACGCACGATGATATTACTTCTAAATCTATATCAAAGGCTTTTAAAGTAAAATATTGTTACCATCCAGAGGCCTTTCAAATATTAGAAAACTATTATGAAAAAGGAAAGTTTAATACTGGAAGAAAAAAAATGGCTAAAATACCAAAAAATGCATCATTGATTTACAATCCATCAAGTGCAGCTCCAGGTTTTTTTATTAAAAACGTTTATTGCTTGCCAGGAGTTCCTTCAATACTGAAATCAATGCTTGGAGGTTTAAATAATAAAATAATAGGTGGAAAAAAAATTATAAGCAAAACATTAAGTTTAAGAACTGTAGAAAGTGAAATTTCTATCCCTTTAGAAAAAGTCCAGAATAAGAATAAAAATATTGAAATTGGAAGTTATCCTTTTTTTAAACAGGGAAAACTAGGGGTGTCATTAGTATTAAGGTCAAATAAACTAAACTTAATAGAAAAAAGCATAAAAGAAATTATGGTTTTTGTAAAAAAAAAGAAAATTAAAATTATAATTAACAAATAGTATGATTTATTATTTTGCTTACGGCAGTAACTTACATCATTCACAAATGAAAAAAAGGTGTCCCAAATGTCTTTATGTAAAAAAAATTATTTTAAAAAACTTTCAACTAACTTTTAGAAATAAAGGAGGATGGGCTGATATTGAAAAAAATAATAATAAGCAAGTATACGGAGGTTTGTATTCTATTTCTAAATTTGCGGAAACTAGATTAGATAAGTATGAAGATTATCCAGTTATATATAAAAAAATATATTTTAAATATAATGGTAAAAAAGTAATGACTTATACAATGGTTAGGAAAACAAAATTAGTTCATCCAACAGACCGATATTTAAATATTATTAAACAAGGTTATAAAGATTGTAAAATTAACATTAAAAGTTTAAATATTGCTCTGCAGCTTTTAGAACATCGTCGACGCTAATTGAAGAAATATTAGATTTATTTTTTATTTTTTTACTATCTAGTATTATTAAACCTTTATAATTTGGAGCAAATTTTTCTGATTTAGTTGGACCAAATAATACTATCATTGGTATTTTAGCTAATGAAAGCATGTGCATAATTCCATTATCAATTGAGATTGCAAAATCAAGTCTTTTACCTAAGCAAGTAACTAATGTGGGAGATGATAATTTGCTCTCATGTTCTGGAAATATTGCATTAGGTATTAATTCATTAATTTTATTTTTTAGTTCATTATTTTTTTTTTCTATAAAAAAAACTGGTATTTTATTTTTATCTTTTAATTTATTGCATAAACTGACAACATTACTTAATGGCCACTCTTTTTTTCTGTAAACATTTCCTTGAGTAATGGAAAAACCTACATAATTATTTTTTGGAAGTAATCTCTTTGATTCTTCTTTATACTTATTATCAATTTTATTAAAATCAAAATCTTGTAAGGTACACTTTGTATCTAGCATTTTGTTTAAAGCATTTAATATAGTTTCATTAATTTTGATTTTTTTTATAATATTGATTTTTGGCTTTGATAAGAAAAAATTAAAACAAGAGGATATAAAAAATTTATGTGGTATCATTTTTAATATTAATGAGTTTCTGATTTTAGACTGTAAATCAATTATCAAATCAAATTTTTCAATATTTTTCTTTTTGATTTGATTTTTGACTGTTAGTAAATGCCACCACCTAAAACCAAAGTATTTAATATTTAAATTAATGCTATTTATATGACAATTTAGATCTTTCAAACTATGGTTAAAATGATTTTCATGAGCACATAAATAATAAAAATTGGCATTTTTAAATTCCTTTTTTAATGAATTTATTAGAGGCAGTATTTGAATTGCGTCACCAATCCCTCCGCCTGAATTGTAAAAAAGTACTCGATTGATCATACAAAAAACTATACAAATAATTGATTTACTTGACTAACATAATAAATTAAAACATGTCTTTTTTAAGAAATGCCCTCGTGGTGAAATTGGTAGACACAAAGGACTTAAAATCCTTGCCCTTTTGGGAGTGCCAGTTCGAGTCTGGCCG
>Ga0114996_10005726_pt1 | contig 14537 bp, 12 predicted proteins | sample ArcticOcean_MG_C_4_FD_87039 | JGI IMG/M metagenome (GOLD analysis project Ga0114996, IMG submission 87039) | Marine microbial communities from western Arctic Ocean - ArcticOcean_MG_CB4_134 | ecosystem: Environmental > Aquatic > Marine > Oceanic | place: Arctic Ocean: Canada Basin | collected...
TGGAAAACCGCGCAGACCGCAGTTTCCCACAGCGCCCACAGCCATCATCTTCTTCTTCAGATCACGAGAAGCCACCAGCACCCGCGTAGTTAACCTGTCCACCGAAACGGATCAGGTCCAGGGGTCCCCACAAGGGTCCGCGGGGGGTGCGGGGCAACGCCCCGTCGAAAGCTGAAGGCACCTATGAATCAACGGTCTGTGTTCTGGAATCTGCTACTGCTCGCATCGGCCGTCGCCGCTTGCGTGTCGCTCCTGACCACTGGCGTCGGGCTTGCGCAATACCTGCCGGCGGTGCTCGCCTGGCCGCTGGCTCTGGCGGTGCAGATGGGCCTCTTCGGCCTGGCTTGGCTGATCGCCGTGCGTCATGTCACGTTGCGGGCTTTGGTCATCGCGTTGTACTGCCTCACGATGCCGTTCTCGGTGGTCTTCTCCTACGTCATGTTCCAGAGCGAGTTCACGTCCGAGATTCGTCCGCAAGAGTCGCAGCGCGGCCTGTTCGACGACCTCCGGCAGCGCTCGGCCACGGTGGCCGCCGAGATCGACGAAAGCCTGGCCGAGAGCAACGAACTCGAGCTTCGGCTCGCCTCCTGGCTCGAGATGGAACGGGCCCAGGGGTGGACGACGTCGAGCTGCGACGACGACAGTCATTGCTACCTCGCTGGCGTCTGCGAACGGGTGCAGCGCAGGATGGACAACTGGGAAGAGCGGGTGCAGCGCCCCTACCCGCAGGGACCAGGACAGGCGCTGATCTACGGCTCGCTCGAGACCGAGCGGTCGGCCGTGCAGCAGATCGGCGACACCCTCCGCGCCGCGCGGCAGGAGTGGGGCGCCAGCGAGCAGATCTTCGAGGCCAACCTCGACAATCGCGAGCGCCTTCGGCGTTTCGATGTGGCGCTGGCCGACGTGCCGCAGCGCGATCTTCAGGCAGTGCGCTGCGACGCGGTCGCGTTGCCGCTGGCGCCGCCCTACGAGCTCTTTGCGCGCGACGACGCCCTGCTGCACGCACGTCAGGGCGTCGAAGGGCGCCGCACGTTTCTCGCCGGGTTGATCGACACCCTGCGGTTCGACCGTGGCAACCGGGTCTTGTTCGTGGCCACGGATGCACGTGAGCGCCGGTTCGGCTTCCTGATGGCGAACGCACGAGCGGCAACGCCGGCACCAGTGTCGGGGGCCGACGAAGAATCAGTCACCTTCGTGCTCGAGGACTGGGTCTATCCCGCGCTGACCAGGTATCTCGCGGTGCCATCTTCCGGTTGAGGGCGGCTGGGGCTCCAGCAGCCCGTGGTAAAAGCCCCGCTGCATTCGATTGGCGCGGCATCCCGTCTGGCGGCGTTGCGGCTCGGTCACAAATGCCCCAATTTGCTCCCTCGGCGCGCCTTGCGCTGGCCAGCCGCGACAGTACCACGCTAGAATCTCGGTGCAACGCGGGGTTTCACCACGGACTGCTAGCTAGGTCCGTCCCAGGAAAATCGTGTGTCGTTCGCCCCCGCGCTCACGCGAGGATACGATCTCGCTACGGGCAGCGAAGCCGGCCTCGGCGAGTCGGTTCTCGAAGACCGACGAGCCCTCCACCGACCAGACGGCGAGCAGGCCACCCGGTGTCAACGCCCGCCGAATTCGCTGTAGACCCGGCCGGTCGTAGAGGCGCTCGTTCGAGGCCAGACTCCAGGCATCCGGGCCATTGTCCACGTCGAGCAGGATCGCGTCGAAGGGCCGCGTCACGTCCCGCAGGTAGTCGACCACGTCGGTGACCGCCACGACCACCCGCGGGTCGGCGAGTCGATCGGTCGCCGACTCGAAACCGAATTTGCGGTTCCAGTCGACGATGGTCTCGAAGAACTCGACCACCACCACCGACGCCTCGCGGGGCAGCACGTCGAGCGCGGCGCCCAGGGTGAAGCCAAGCCCCAGACCACCAATCAACACCCGCGGCTGACTGTTGTCGCCCAGCTCCTTCGCGGCGAGCGCAGCCAGGGCCTTTTCAGACCCCGGCGCCCGGGTCGACATCAACCCCTGGCCGTCAAGCTCGATGTAGTAGTCCCGGCCGCGCAGCGACAGGGTCATCCGCATCCCGTCGGGGGTGGTCGTCGACGCCAGCAGTTCGCGTCGCTTCACTGTGATGCCTTCGCCCAGGCGTGCGGCGCGCTCACGCGACCGACGCCTCGCGCATGTGCAGGTCCCACCATGCATCGGCCCGTCGGCTGTCCCAGGGTTCGGCGAGCGGCACTTCGCGGAGCGCTGCCGCCATCTCTCTGACACTCTGGAAGCGGTCCGCGGGATCCTTCGCGAGGCACGTCATGATGATCGCCTCGAGCGCGGACGGTATGAGCAACTCGGTGCGCTCGGAGGGCGGCGTCGGCGCCGTCTTGACGTGCTCGACGATCTGCGCGAGTCCGCCGTCGGTCTCGAACACCAGCTTTCCGGTCGACAGCCAGTAGGCGACACAGCCGAGCGTATAGATGTCCGAACGGCTGTCGACGCCGGTCTGCTTCACCGTTTCTGGCGCCATGTAGGCGGGGGTCCCGGCCGTCGTTCCCTCCCCGGTCAGCTTGTTGCACTCGGCCGCCGGTTGGTCTTGCTGCACGAGACCGAAGTCGAGCAGCTTGACGTGATCGCGACTCGGTCCCAGGCAGCTGAGGAAGAGGTTGGCAGGCTTGATGTCACGGTGGATCATGCCGTGGTCGTGCGCGTCCGCCAGGGAGTCGCAGGCCTGGAGCAACAGGTGGACGACGCGCTCCGCCGGGACCGGTCCGAACTGCTCGACGAGTGCCTGGAGGTCGCGGCCGTCGAGCAATTCCATGGCGTAAAAGAAATGTCCGTCCCCGGTGACGCCAAAATCGTAGACCTCGATCGTATGGGGGGGGCGCAGGGCGGCGGTGGCCCTGGCCTCGCGCTCGAAGCGTAGCAGCACCCGGCGAGCCTGGTCGGCGTCGACCCCCTTGATTCTGTCTTCCCGGATGAGCTTGATCGCCGCCGGCCGGGCCAGGGTCTGGTGCCGGCCACGCCAGACCTCGCCCATCCCGCCGCTGCCGATGCGCTCCTCCAGGTCATAGAAGGTGCGCTTGCGTTGATCGAACGCGAAGTTGAACAGGGTGAAAATGACAAATCCCGCAAAGATCGCCACCGCGGCAGTGGCCCCAAGAATGAGCACGGTCTCGAAGAGGCGGCCGGTCACCGCGGCATCGAAGGCGAGGCGCAAATCAGGGTCGCTGGCGCGCACGACGAAGGCCGACGCCAGCGGTGCCACGCCGATCGACACAACGCCGACGACGGCGCGCGGCAGGGCGTTGAGGACGAACACCCCGTAGGCGATCATCAGCAGCCCGGAGCCCAGCAGCGTGCTCGTCCAGGCGGCGGAGCCGGCGCCAGGGTCGGCGACCCCGACCCCGGCCGTTGTCGCCGCAAGGTAGAGCGTCAACGTGACAAAGACCACCGCCTCGACAACCCGCAGTGGGCGCAGTCGCCAGTGCTCACGTCTCACGATCAGGCCGGCGGCCGCCGCCATGACGACGAGGACGACGCCGCGCGCCAGCAGCCACCCCCCGCCGACCGAAAGGCCATCGCGTACCGTGATGAGCACGAAGCCGATGAACACCGCCGCGGTGAAGGCACTCAACAGACGCTGCCCGAGGTTGGCGATAGCGTCGTCGCGGGCTTCCCGACCGGGAAGCAGACCGGTGTCCGGTCAGAGATGGAGCAGCTCCTGGCCGGCCGAGCCCGCACCCTCCGGGGCGAGTATCTCACCGGTCGTCGCCTCGTTCGCGGAGCTGTCGTTCATGACTCTTTTTCGCTTAGGTGTGTGCCGCCTTCTGGGTGTCTCCCATGGCCGTGGCACTGCCGCCGAGGAGCGAGTCCAGGAAGGTTCGACGCTGCATCACGTTGATTCTACCTGTCGGGACGCGACTAGATGCTGAACTGGGCCGGCGTGGGATGGCGAAGCCCTGTCTAAAAGCAGACGCTGTCCCCTTCGGCCGGTGCGAGACACCGTGTCGAGGACGAGAGGGCCTCGAGATGTTTCTCGGCGTCCGTGAGCTTCGCGTCGATATCGCGATCGGTTTGGGTGGGGTCGTGGTGGAACAGACAGAGAGTCTTCGCGCCCGCGGTATGGGCAAGCTCGCACACCTGGCCGACGCCAGAGTGCCCCTGGCCAACCTTGGCAGGATAGTCGTGGTCTGAGTGTGTGGCGTCGATGATCAGCACGTCCGTGTCCCGGACAAACGCGCGCAGGCCGGCCACCCGTTGCGGGTCATGCTGGGGCGCCGACGGCAGGAACAGCTCGTTGTCGGTGACATAACAACACGACCGTCCATCGTGCATGACCCGGTAGCCCAGACAGGTGCCCCGATGCTGAAGCTCGATCGTGTGCACCTCGATGCCCGCGATGAGGTATCGACCCTGGGTCATGTCGGTAAATGTGAGTCGGGCACCGAGCTCCTGGAGCGTGACCGGAAATCGAACGCCGTCCATCAAGCCCGCGAGCACGTCGCGCGTGGTGACGCCGCCAGTCGGGGCGCCGCAGATCTCGATCGTCCAGGCGGTGTCGTACAGCGCGTCGAGAAACGGGAACCCGACGACGTGGTCAAGGTGGGGGTGTGACACCAGGAGCGTCAGTCGACTCGTGGTTCGACTTCGCGTGAGCTGGTCTGACAACCCGCTGAGTCCGCTGCCAGCGTCAAAGACGAACAGGGTGTCGTTGGGGAGCCGGAGACTGACACACGACGTCTGCCCACCGTAACGCACACGGTCCACGCCAGAGACCGGCCGCGTCCCGCCGACGCCCCAAAACGTGAGGCGCAACTCGTCGACGGGATCCCGAGCAGACTCAGTGGTCCTGTAGTAGATATCCGCCGACGGTCCCTACCCTGTCGACGACCCGCGGCTCTCCGGACAGTGACGGCAAGACGGAGCGGACGATGTCATATCGCCCACGCCGTGTGCTCGGGTTCAAGTCCATCGGCACTGTCAGTTGGCGAGCGGGTGTGGCCTCATCTGGAACTTCACCATCTTGCTGTTGGTGTTCTTGCCGCCCTCGATGTGCCAGGGGGCGATGGTCCCGAAGTCGGCGTAGGTCCCGCGCCCCTTCCAGCCGGTGTTCGGGTCGTCGATCCGGCCGTCGAGCCCGCGCGAGTAGAACCCGAGCGGGTACGGCACGCGCAGGGTCACCCACTCGCCGGTCGCCGGTAGCAGTGCCAGCAGCGAGTCCGAGCTGGTCCCGTTGGCGATCGGCACGTCCCGGCCGAGCCCCAGTGTGTCGAACTGGTCGACCCAGTTGTAGTAGTGGAAGTCAGCGCTACCAGCGAAGTCGACCCCCTGCATCTGCGGACCCGGGGTCGGGTAGAGCGTCCAGCCCTCGGGGCAGTGCTGGCCGGTGGCCGTCGGTCCGCTCGTCACCGCGCACTTGCTCCGGTCGAAGCTGGCCAAGTGCCCGCTGCCAGACAGCGCCGTCCAGATGATGCCGTCGCGGGAGACGTCGATCCCGCGCGGTGCGTAGCCCCACTGGTCGCGTGGCACGCGGTCGTTGTCGTATGGAGGCTCGTAGACCTCCGCCTTGCAGCTCGCGGGCGGGTTGTCGCCCAGCTCGAGTCGGACCAGACGGCCGGGCACCGTCCCGGTCCGCGCCACCCAGACCGAGCCGTCCGCCGGGTTCGGGATGATGCCGTAGGCGAACCCACCGATGCGGGTGTCGCGACCCGAGTCGAGCGCTGCCTCGCCGCCCCGCCCGACCGGTTCGTTCCACGGTCTGGTGATGCGACCGTCGCCGTTGGTGTCGAGGACGGTCGGGCACCAGCCCTGGGACACCTGCTCGTCACCGGTCTGGTCGAGCACTTTGGTGCGCAGCCAGCCGATCACCTGTGTGTCACCGCTGAACCAGAGCGTGTCGTCCGCGTCCTCGGCGAACTGCAGATGATGGGTCTCGTAGCAGGTGTCGACCAGCACGAACTTCTGTGTTGCCGGGTCGTAGTAGGACGCCTGCCTGCCGCTCCGCGCGATCGGAAAGTACTTGGCCGAGGGATGGTCCGAGTCTTCCTGGCACCAGGCCCCGTTTGGTTGCGGCCTGACCCGTGAGGTCATCCAGACCCGCCCCTTGCCGTCCATCATCGGGTTGTGGACGTTGGCCGGCGCGTCCATGATCCGCTCCTCGTCCCAGAACGGCGAGGGCTCGAAGTTGTCCTGCCGGAACGGTTCGTAGGTCGTGGTCGACGGGTCGCGCACCGGTACCTTGAGCGAGGTCGACCGGTGGTTCACCGGGTCGGTGATCACGAGGTAATCGTCCGACATCGACACGCCATACAGTGGGCCATTGGCGTTCACCCGGGGGTCTCGCTTGTCGCTCACCACCTCGTCGTGCACGAACGACGAGCCGTGCCCCCAGTCCCACATCGTGATGACCAGGTTGCGCTCTACCCCCTGCGGCCGCGGAGGCTGCGGTGGGAGCTCGCCGGCAGCAATCCGATCGGTCCAGTCGGCATACATCGCGATCGCGGGCTCGCGGCCCATGCCGGCGAGGATGCTGCCCATCCAGCTCCCGACCTGTCCGAACATCACACGGTGGTCCCAGGCGTCCACGGTCGAGTCGTAACGGTCGCGGATGTGGGTGGTCTCGCGTGTGAGCTTGGACCCGATCTGGTGGCAGAGCTGGCAGCCCTGCTTCATCTGGTCGACCCAGGCCTCCTGGCTCGTCATCCGCGGCCCGATGCCGTTCCCTCCTCTGCCGGTACCGGGGAAATCGCTCGGCGGTGGCGGCGCCAGCAGCGAAGCCCAGTAGCTGGCCGGGTAGATCTCGGCCGCCTCGGCCGGGGTCGCGGCGGCCGCGCGCAGGCTCAGCACCGCGCCCGGGGCACCCTCGACCGGTGTCGAGTCCTTCAAGCCATACCCGCGCACCCACACGTCGAACGTGGCATCGGGCAACTCCGGGATCAGGAACCGGCCGGCGTCGTCGGTGACGACGATCTTGATGACCTGGGTCTCGAGCTCATCGGTCTCGGCGATCACCCAGACCCCGGCTTCTGGCCCGGCGGGTCCGTGCACCACGCCGCTGATGTCGGCGGCTGCCGCACGCGGTGTCGTGCTGGCCATCCAGATGAAGACACCGGCGAGGGTTACCGTCAGCCGCCTACAGTTGCCTTGTCGCATGTGCATGTCTCCTTGGTGCGCGTCCTGGCTCGACCTTAGTGAACGACGTGGGGGGTGTCAAGAATCGATACCGTGAGAGATGGCTGGCGAGACCTGCAAGGGGAGGGTGCCTGGGTCCGGACCGAGAGACTCAGCGCACTCGACACTGGCCCTGGCCCTGGTGGTACGCTTGTCAACGCGTGTGAGTGTGTGCCGCGCGACTCGCGAACAGAGAGGAGATTGCGATGATCAGAATGGTGCTCGCGGCGTTCGTCACGGCGGCCGTTGTCCTCACGGTCGTACCCCCCTCGGCGACCGCACAGTCGGGCGAGCGCACGATGCCGATGCGAACGCCGGATGGCCAGCCGGACGTCTCCGGTATCTTCACCTTCCGCACCTTGACGCCCCTCCAGCGGCCCACGCAGTTCGAGGGACGAGACAACCTGACGCCCGAGGAGGCCGCGGCGTTCGAGGCGTCGGAGAGAACGCGTCAGAACCGCGACCTCTTCGACCCGGAGACCGGCGCGCCTAATGCGGGGTATCAACCGCGTGAGGAAGGCGGTGTGTTGTCGTACAACGAGTTCTGGTACGAGCGCGGCATCGAGTTGACGTCCGACAAACGGACGTCGCTGGTCGTCGATCCGCCTGATGGACGGTTCCCGCCGCAGACAGAGACCGCCCGCATGGCAGCCCAGGAGCGGCGCGCGTATGAGGACGAGCACCGGTACGATTCGTACGAGAACCGGACTATGGGCGACCGCTGCATCATGTTCTCCAAATCTGGCCCGCCGATGCGGCCCGGCGCGTACAACAACAACCTGATGATCTTCCAGACGCCCGGGTATGTGACGATCCTGAACGAGCAGTTACGTCAGGCGCGGCTCATCCCGATCGAGGACACCGCGAAGCCTCCGTTCGCGCAGCTCGCGGGCGTGTCACGCGGGCACTGGGAGGGGGCGACACTGGTCATCGAGACGACCCAGTTCCGTGGTCGCGGGAACGGGGGCACCGGCCCGAACATGCACCTGATCGAACGCCTGACCCGACTCGATCCAGACACCGTGGCCTACGAGTACACCGTCACGGACCCGACCGTGTACACCGCGCCGTATACGGTCATGCTGCCCCTCAGGCGCACCGACGGTCCGATCTTCGAGTATGCGTGCCATGAGGGCAACATCGGGCTGCACGGCATCCTGGCTGGCGCGCGGAACCTCGAGCGGCAGGGGCGCGAGTTGCGTCGGTGACGACCTCGCAGCCACGGAGACGGGCGGTTACAACAAAGACCGATTCGCGAGATCAACTTACTGACGATCTGACGGCAGCCCGCATGAGCTCTTCGGCTTGTGTGACCATTTCTGTAGAACCGATGAAGAGGGGCGTGCGCTGGTGCAAGGATGTGGCCTTGAGTCCGAGAATCCTGTCCTGACCATCCGATGCTTTGCCGCCCGCCTGCTCGACGATGTATGCAAGGGGATTGCACTCGTAGAGGAGCCGGAGCTTGCCTTGTGGCGATTTGGCGGTAGAGGGATAGATGAAGATTCCGCCCTTGAGGAGATTGCGATGAAAGTCGGCCACGAGCGAGCCGATGTAGCGTGAAGAATAGGGACGGCCGGTCCGGTCATCTTCGACCTGGCAGTACTTGATGTACTGCTTGACGCCCTCAGGAAACCGGGAGTAGTTGCCCTCGTTGATGGAATAGATGGACCCGCTTTCAGGGCATTTGACGTCGGGGTGGGAGAGGCAAAACTCACCGATGCTCGGGTCGAGGGTGAAGCCGTTCACCCCGCGCCCCGTTGTGTAAACGAGCATCGTTGATGACCCGTAGATAACATAGCCGGCGGCGACTTGCGCTGTGCCCTGCTGAAGGAAATCTGCTTCCGTGAGGGGTTCGTGAATGTCGATCCGGCGATAAATGGAAAAGATGGTTCCGATGGACACATTGACGTCGATGTTCGACGAGCCGTCAAGCGGGTCAACACAGACAACATACTTGGCGTTCTTTGACACCTTGGTCGTGATGGGAACCAGTTCGTCGTTCTCTTCGCTGGCGATGCCACAGGTTTCACCGCCTGAGCCGAGGGCGGCGATGAATTGCTCGTTGGCGTAGACGTCCAGTTTCTTCACGTGCTCGCCGTGGATGTTGGTGGTGCCCTGCTCACCGAGGATGTCGACAAGCCCCGCTTTGTTCACTTCGCGGTTCACGACCTTGGACGCGATGCCTATGTCGCGCAACATTCGGGAGAGCTCGCCCTTGGCATAGGGAAAATCAGCCTGCCGTTCGATGATGAATTGACCGAGAGTTTTTATTGGTGTCATAGCGGCGCCGCGGGCGATTTTATCACCGATGGTCCAATTTGGCCTGTCCGGCCCCCCACCGGCCAGTCATCTCGCGGCGCCTCGGAGGGTTCGCCCCGAAGGCCCCTACGGGTCGTGCTGCCGCCTCGGGCATTCATGCCGTGGACGGGCGTGGCAGGGCCGACCGGAGGGGTGAATCGTGAACCTCTCGGAACGCCGGAACGCCGATTGGAGGTAGCCTAAGAGGTCGTGCGACGACTGGCGAATCCGGGGAGCGCCTCGGTCAGCGGAGCGGATACACCGAAGGGCGCCGCGCCTGCGCCGCCCCCGACGCCCGATCGCCCCGCGCGGTCGGACCCAGCCGCCCCGACGCCCCACACCATCTGGACCACGCTGCGCGGCGATCATGTCCTGAGAATCGCCGCGGTCGTGGTGGCCCTGCTGCTCGTCCCCTACGCCGTACCGCTCCTGCCGCGCGAGCGGCTGGGTGCCCTCAGCGAGGACTACTTCGACATCATCCTGATCGGTCTCACCCTCGTCGCGCTGCTGTACCGGCTCGGACAGGTCGCGCATACCGAGGAGCGGCGGTTCTGGCGCCACCTCGCGGTCGGTCTCGGGTTCTGGCTGGCGGTCCGTGTGTTCTACGTCGCGTTGCCCGACATCCGGGCAACGATGCCCGCCGCCATCGTGGCCGACGTCCTGTATCTGATGTTCTACGTCTCGGTCGTGCTGGCCACCGAGACCAAGCCGCATCTCCCGTCCGGGTGGAGCTCGGCTGACCCCGGCTTCCGGCTGCGGTCGGCCGGGTCGGTGACCCTGGCCGCTGGTCTCCTGGTCTACTTCGTGCTGGTGCCCAGCAACGTGAACCCGGAAGCCTACGACTCATGGCTGCCTTCGCTGTACATGTATCTGGCCCTGGACGCGTATCTGGTGAACCGGTTCGCGTTTCTCGCGCTCCGTGCCGACCGAGGCCGCTGGCGCGTATTGTACGGAGTGCTCGGCGTGACGGCCACCCTCTGGGGGCTGACCGACCTGATCGAGTGCCTGTCTTTTGCGGATCAGCTGCAGATCGAGCCGGGCACCGCGATCGACCTGCTGTGGTGGCTGCCCTTCGGCTCGATCATGCTGGCCGCGCGTCTACGCGACCATCCCTTCTCTGAGACCGCCGGAGGAGCTGCGGGGGCGCCGCCCGCCCAGCTGCGGCCGGTGTGGAGCCCCCTCCTCCTGTCCGCCTTCGGGCTGCCGATCATGCACCTTGGCTGCTACGCCTTTGGGTTGCTCGACGAGGAGAGCCGGGCGACCCGCGAGGTGGTCGTGGTCACCTCGCTCATCGCGCTTGGCGCGCTGGCGGTCGTTCATCAGCGTCTGCTCGAGCGCCGCACCCGAACGCTGGAGTCGGATCTACACGCGGCGCACGAGCGGCTCGAGCAGACGCAACGGCTGGAGGCGCTCGGCAGGCTGGCGGGCGGCGTGGCGCACGACTTCAACAACCTGCTGACGGCGATCATCGGGCACAGCGAGCTGCTGCTCGACCAGCTCGACGGCCAGCCGGAGCTCCGCATGGAAGTCGAACAGGTCAAGCAGGCCGGGGACAGGGCCGCCGCGCTGACCCGGCAGCTCCTGGCGTTCAGCCGACGGCAGGTACTGCAGCCGAAGACCCTGGATCTCAACGTGACGGTCGCCGACACCGACCGGATGCTCCGCCGGTTGATCCGGGAAGACATCGACCTCGTCCTGCGTCAGGACCCGGAGCTGGGCTCCGTCCGAGCCGACCCGGGGCAGATCCAGCAGGTGCTCGTCAACCTGGCGGTGAACGCCGGCGACGCGATGCCCGGTGGGGGCCGGCTGACGGTGACGACCGCCAACGTCGACCTCGCCGACGAGGGGCACCCCGCTGGCGGCGAGATGGCCGCCGGTGCATATGTGACCCTGACGGTGAGCGACACCGGCCATGGGATGACCCCGGAGACGCAGGCCCGCATCTTCGAGCCGTTCTTCACCACGAAGGAGTCTGGACGCGGCACCGGGCTGGGGTTGTCGACCGTCTACGGGATCATCCAGCAGAGCGGGGGCGACATCCTGGTGGACAGCCGGGCGGGTGGCGGCACGACGTTCACCGTGTACCTGCCACGCGTGGATGCGCGGCCCGACCGCCCGGAGGCGGCCCCCGCCCCGGTCGCCGACACCCACGGGTCTGAGACGATCCTGCTGGTCGAGGACGAGGAGGTGGTCCGCCGGCTGGCCCGTCACATACTCGAGGCCCAGGGGTACGAGGTAATGGAGGCCACCGAGGGGGTCGCGGCCATCGGGCTCAGCCAGCGCCACACCGGCCCGATTCACCTGCTGCTGACCGATGTGGTCATGCCCGGTATGAACGGCCGTGAGCTGGCGCGGCAGGTGGCTCGGCTACGTCCCGACATGCGGATCCTGTACATGTCTGGACATGTGGACAACCCTATCGGGGACGGCTACGCGCCCGGCACGGGCACCGACTTCCTCCAGAAACCGTTCTCGCCCGCGTCGCTGGTCACCAAGGTGCGCCGGACGCTGGATGCTAGTAATTAGACGGGGCTTCGCCCCGAACCCCTCGCGGCCGCCACGCGGGGACCCCCAAGGCCCCACGCCGCGCCGAGGATCAGCGCGCCGCCACGGTCGTCAGCGCCGTTGACTGCGGGTCGATCAAGGTAGTAGCGGCGGGTGGGGCGGGCGGCATACTCGAGGACCAGCCGTGTGGCCGCCAGCACGGCCATGCTCACAACGGTAGGAAGAACCTCCAGCCCTCGGCCAGACGCTGCTCGGTCCGGGCTCGACCGTCGCCGGCCCCGCAGATGACCCGGGTCTGGGCCTGGCAGGCCTCGAGCACCCGGTCGAACATCGCATCGACCTCGGGGTGATTCTGCCCCCGCGGGTTGGGGCCGAGCCCCAGGTCCATCGCCATGTCCCCCGGAATCACCATGATCGCGCTGATTGGCGTTTGCAGAATCTCGTGAATGTTGTTCACCGCCTCCCGCGACTCGATCATCGCCACGGCGAACAGCTCGCCCTGCGGATTGAGCGGCCAGATATCCGCCCGGCGCGCATAGTCGGCACTGTTGAGCCCCCAGAGACGGGTCGCCCCCCCGGGTCCCCAGCCTCGCTCACCACGCGGCGCGGGATACGGCGTGCCGCGATAGGGCGGATACCGCATTGCCCGCACGAACCGCACCGCCTCTTCGGCGCGATCGACGTGCGGCAGAATGATCCCCATCGCGCCCAGGTCGAGCGCCTGCTTGATCGCCCACTTGAAATCCTCGTCGCCTTCCTGGGGAATCCTGACCAGCGGAGCCAGGCGCATCTGCCCGGCGGCGGTGCGGTCCTCGTTCATCTCGGCCAGCACCTCCCGCACCAGCGCCCCAGAGAACGGCGAATGCTCCATGTCGACGAACCGCCAGTGGGTGTTGGCGACCGCCGCCTCGCCGGCCTCGAGCGCTTCGATCGCCCTGTTGATCCGGGTCGGTTCCTGAGCGTGTGCCCCCTCGGTGGCCGGCAGGCCAACCAGGCTCGCCAGACCCAGAACGAACGCGACTTTCAGCACCGGTGCGCGCAGCGTCCGGCTCGAAGAACGTGTCAAGCGTGTCGAGCTCATGAGTCTCCCCTGGCTACGGCTATGGCGCAGGTCTTAGTCCCCTGGGACTAGACCCGCGTGGCAAGGCTGAAGCCTTGCCACGCGGAAGTCAACACCACCGCGTCTCCGGGCGGCGCGACGTGGTGTGTCTCGTTAGCGCCAGGCACGCCGGACCAGGCGGTGCCGTCACGACCGTGTCGTCGAGCGCAGCGAACAGCTCGGCCGTCGTCTGCGCCTCGGCCTGGCTGAAGCTCGGGACCTGGACGGACGCCTGCGCCGTCATTTGAGCCACCCCTCTCCGTCACGCTGAGCGTCAAGTCCTCGAATGGGGTCGTGGCCACAGTCATTTTCGCGTCTCCTTCTTACGAGGGCGTTTGGTCACGGTTGGCTTGCGCTGCTCGGCGCGCTGCTTGATCCGTCTCAGCTGATGCCGCCACAGGCGCTCGAACGTGGCAGTCCACTCGTGCAACGGCCTGAGCCCGTCAGCGTGAATCCGACACAGCCTCGCTACCATTTTGGGCGTCGCCGCTCGTATCATGAGCGCCAGATGGCGCCCCGTCCGTTCGCCGCCGAGACCTTGTTGGCCGCTCAACCGCATGCCGCCCGGCATCTGCTCGGCGCCGTGCTGGTGCACCGGACATCGGAGGGCACCACCAGCGGCATCATCGTCGAGACCGAAGCCTACTGCGAGAGCGACCCGGCCTCGCACACCTTCGGCGGCAGCACGCCGCGCAACCAGATCATGTTCGGACGCGCGGGCCACGCCTATGTCTATTTCACCTATGGCATCCACTGGTGCTTCAACGTCGTCACCGGACCAGAGGGACGGGGCGAAGCGGCGCTGATCCGTGCGCTGCAGCCGCTGACCGGCCTGGCGCTCATGGCTCGCCGGAGGGGTGTCGCGCTCCCCGGGGGTTCATCGGCGCAGCTCATCAGGCTGGCACCAGAGGACCGCGCCGTCCAGCGGGCCCTCACCGCGCTGTGCTCCGGACCCGCGAAGCTCACGCAAGCGATGGGACTCGATGGTCGCGTGTACGGGACCTGGCTGCTGACCAGGCGTGGCACACCGCGTCTCCGGGCGCCCGAGCGCCCCGTACCCGCTACACGGATCGTGGCCACTCCACGCATCGGGATCCGCAAAGCCACCGCGAAGCCCTGGCGTTTCCATCTTGCCGAAAACCCCTACGTCTCGCGCCCCTGACTGTGGCGTCGGCTGGCCCGACCATCACCCGACAGGGCGAAGACGAAGAGACCGTTCCCGGCGCCGGGGCGCCACTCGGGCGCTCTCGCCGCATGCCGCGGATTGATCATGGCTAACGCACCCCACACTTTGGGCAGACCCGCCCGTGCTCGTCGTTGCGCAGGCGGATGCCGTCGATGTGGTTCACCACGAAGTCCTGGGTCTATCCGGGTTTCCCAAAGACACTTGGCTGACGCAGTGACTTGATTTTCGCCCGTAAACACGGGCTTCATTCCCTCTGTTGAGTCGCATCGACAGGAAGGAGGAGAAGCCCGTGAGCAA
>Ga0114996_10005732_pt1 | contig 14528 bp, 14 predicted proteins | sample ArcticOcean_MG_C_4_FD_87039 | JGI IMG/M metagenome (GOLD analysis project Ga0114996, IMG submission 87039) | Marine microbial communities from western Arctic Ocean - ArcticOcean_MG_CB4_134 | ecosystem: Environmental > Aquatic > Marine > Oceanic | place: Arctic Ocean: Canada Basin | collected...
GATCTGACTCAATGCAGCCGTCACGAGCTCGAGATTCTTCGTCTTGCTTTCTTGCACTCTAGCGCTTAGCTCTACTTCTATTTCATCTAGCTGATTCAGTCTTTGTATCTCAAGGCCCTCAAATGCCCGTAATGCGGCGCCTTGCTTCTCCCCACCAGGATCTATACCGAACTGCCTGGCAAGTCTCACACGAGCTTCTGCCGTATTCCTATTAATAATACTATATCTAGCCTGCTGCTCTGTAGCAGGATCGAACCCAAGCTCCTTTACCATATCCTCTATCACGCCACCAAGTCGATCTGCAAGCAGGCTCTTCTCATCCTCACTTAGCAGTCTATAGGACTCTGCGCCTTCTCTTACGTCATCGTTTTCCTCGGAGTCGTTAATTACATCGTCTATAACTTCACTGCCAGAAGTGTCATCCTCTCCATCATCACCTTCACTATCATCCAGCAAATCCCCATATGACCCACCACCAGATAATACCTCTTCCACCTCCTCTTCGTCTAGTGAGCCATCTCCTACCTTATCTGCTACTTCAAAGAAATCGTCAAGGTCAACATCTTTATCATCATCCTTGTCGTTCAGTATCTCCTCAACTGTCGTCCCCTCACTTAATCCTATATTCAGTTCATTTGCGGTCAGTTCGCCCTCTCCCACCGCATCTGCCCCTGTAAAGAATTCATCGAGGAGATTGTACTCCTCCGCTGGTTCCTCAGAAGCGTCCTCTACTGGAGCTTCTTCTAATGAAACCTCCTCAGTGTCCTCATCTCCTCCCAGTCCCATGTCCGCGAGGGCCTGCTTATTATTCTCACTGATCTCGTCATCTGTCAGCCTGGCCTCCTCGGCTTCGGCCTCTTCACGTCTCAGTCTTTCAGCCTCAGTCTCATCACTATCTCTTGCGTCGGCCCGCGTCTCAGCCGCCTTCCACCCGTCCCAGCTCTGTGACCACCGCTCCATGTAGCTATGGTCTTTGTCATGGTAGGCCGACATATTGAGCTCACGAGGGTCGAATTTCCCTGTCTCGATGAGCTGTTTCTGATACTCAGTAAGACTCTTCAGATGTCCGGTGTCCCTATATCGCTGTGCAGCCTCAGGGTCATTGGCATTGATTCGAGCCCATCTGTCCTCGTTATAGCCATCAAATGGCTCTCCGCCTCCAGGTCTATGCTCCTCAATTATTTCATCAGGCTCCGTCGTCCCGTCGGCCTCTCTCCTAGCAGCTTCTTCATCTGCTAGAATATCAACCTCCTCTTGCATTCTACGCTCTTGCTCTCCCGCTAGCCTCTGAGTCTCCAGCTGATCGATTTCATCTTGCTGTCTACGCTCAGCTGCCCTATCAACTATTACACCCCTCTCAAAATCTAGCAGCGCTTGCTGTTTCTGCTCTACCTCGCGCTTCCTAGTAATAGTAGCGGTACGAATCTGCGTGAACTGAGCCGTAGTCAAATAGCTGTTATCTGGCCCATCCCTCACTATATCGTCAGGCTCCAGCTCGCCATTTCTAGCTGCCTCCAGCTGCGTATTATATAAGATCACACCCTGGCTCTTGCTCAGTATTCCTTTCGCGGTGTTATAAGGAACACCTAACGCTACAATCGAATCAATATCAGTGAACCCACCTGATAGCGCTACATCCTCAGCTACACTCGTAGAGTCTTTTATCTTCGCATCTCTAATCGCCTGACGAGCTACCTCCTGACGAGCTGCCTCCTGCTTCTCTACAGCGGCTATCTCCTCCGTCATCCTAGCTTCAGCATCCCGCTGCTGTCGGAGGACCTTTACTTGCTCATTTATTGCCTTGATCCTAATTTGATCCTCAGGCGAATAGTTAGTCGGATCGACTGGATAGAGGGTAGATCTAGCTTCACGCCCAACGTCGTCTGTCAGTACATCGTACTGAGTATCAGCTACACCACTACTAGTAAAGCCACTACCGCCCGGAGCCCCGAGTAGATGCAACGGGCGACCATCAGCATCGACCTCGACATCATCCGCCCCGTAGGTAGGACCTGCCCCAGCATCCACCCCGCTATCCCGAGCCTCAAGCGGCTCCGTCTCAGCCGGCGGAGGCCCGTAGCCCAGAAAGGGATCTCGAGTCTTCGGAGCCATGTCTGTAGTATCTGTAACATCGCCACCTCTAGCAGGCCGTGTTGCATCTTCAGATCTTTGTGCAACACCCCTCTTCGTAGCCTCCCCCTGCGCGTTAATCGCACGGATCCTACCCTTCAGCGCAGGAATGTACTGACTAGCATCAATCTGCGCACCTCCAGATCTAGCTGCTGCAATCACCTGATCTGGAATGATACTCTTTAGCGGCGTCTGAAGACCTCTTACAGGACGCTTATCGCGTGCAGGCTTGCCTTGTGTAGTACTTACAGGCAGCTGCGTATCAGCTACATTACTAGTAGCGAAATCCCTGCTAACTCGGGTAGCACCAAATATATGAGTCGGCGCTGCAACATTAGTCATTACTCATTACCTCATGTGAAATTATCACGTAAGCGTTACTATCTACTCCGCTCCTCAAGAATCTTCAATACTGCCTGGGTTTCAACAATTTTATCCCTTACGTCCTGCACATCCTCACGTATAAACTCTAGCGCCCTACTAGTCCTATCTTCGATCTTCCTATTCTGATCCTCATTCCAAGATCGCTCTGTAGACATTCTCGTACTAACTATGCCTATAATACCAGAGTGGTACTCTGTAGCCTCGTGAGCCATGAGCCTGTCTGCAGAGCTATCAATCCACATGCCATATAGCGTAGTTATAACCACCCCTAGCGCTATAGCCACTCCTAAAACATTCTTCGCCGCTCCACCGTTCTTGAGCGACTCCGTAGACATCTACGCCTCAGACTCGTTATTCATAAAGATCTTTCTGACCAGATTGCCGCCCCAAGTTAGCACTGGAATGCCTATAATCGGATCGTTGAACGGAGGCGGGAGCTGATCCCCGATTGCAGCAAACGCTACGGCCCCTACTCCAGTCACACCAGCGCTCTTCGCTACCTTGATAGCTTCAATCTTGCCGAACCCGATCTTGATAAGCTTCTTCATATTAAGCATAACATCCTCTCTATTAGTATAATTACTTCTTCTTTTCAGTTGTTTTACGTGCATTAGTTACAGACTTACCTGTGCGCTTTGCCTCCTTCGTGGCGGCAGCGCGTCCAGCCGTGGTGTAGCTGTAATGCTTTGCTGTTTTTCCACTCCCGACCTTAGGCACTTTCCGTCTCCTCATGGATGTCAAGCGTTGGGGTGGTTTCGCTTTGGAGAAAGCTGCGATACACCTCAAGCTGTCCGGTCAATCTCGCAATAAGCGGATCTTGAGAAGCAATCGCATTCGCCCTCTGCTGCACCTGCTGAGTCAACAACTCGATCTGCTGCTGTATTTCTTTCTGATTCATACGTCCTCCGCTTTATACGTCTGTGATGTCGGATAATGACGAGATGGCCGACGCTGGAGCAAGATTCACTAAATAAGTTTTCAGTGCCGTGTATATCTGATTCGGGATGTCGCCAGTCGGGTCCAGTTCGTCTGGCTCGCGGATTTTTATTCGATCAACGTGCGTCGATGTATAGGTAGAACCGGACGGGTCAGCCGCCGCTGCTGCGTTCGGATAGACGTCGATGTCAGCCACCACATAGTGGTAGGCGACTGGATACGGCTGCACCACATCCGACCCTGCTTCCGCTGCTGCGGCATTTATCCCGTCTACCTTGTCCTTTTGGTTTTGATTCATGCGAGTCTTGCCGAGTTGATAATTCTTGATTCGGACATACGCCCCGACCGTATCGGGGCCGAAGTTAATGGGGATAGTTGCTTGAATAGCCATTCTAATTCTCCAAATAAGCGAAGGCCGACTGCATCTCGGCAGGGAGTTGTTTGCGTTGCTTCTTCGTCAAGACTTTTGTCACCTCATGCAGCCATTTCAGATTCTGGAACCCCATGTCCCAACTGAATTTGATTCCTTTCTGCACATTCAGGAATCGATGTCCGGGCTTAAATCCCTCTCCCGGCAACTCAGCATGGGTGACGATTCCTGCATCTTCCATCCGCTGCACCAATGCAGGGGCGTGAATCTGATACCCACTCAGTAGTCCCCGCTCAGTGGTATACGCTCTGGCAGCAATCGCATCAGGCATGTCATCGAGCGCGGTAGCCCATGAAGTGTCTGCGGCATGAACGGTGCCGTCTGCCTTGAAGAGGACATATGTTGTCCCTCCCGACTGCAACGAAAAGGCATTCTCACTTCCAGTAACCCCTGTTGAAGTCGCTGCGCCGTTAGTTTTATATGAGCGAAAGTTGATAACCCCTGCCGATCCGGTTGTATCAGTTGAGTCTGGAGTCTCACCAAGAACCCCATCCAAGTTGAGCGCGTGACTTGCACCGCCCCCGCTTCCTCTAAATGCGCGCAAGTATACACCTCCATCGTCTACTATTGGAGCGATACTCATAAACGTATCTGTTTCTATAAAGTCAGTGAAACCGTTAGATGTTGTGTCTGCTTTTAATGCAAATACATGAGCATCGGTTCCGGCAGCATCAACGCCTTTGATGGTTAGGCCGAGGTCCATCTGGGCGTTAGATACTTCATGAATACCAACAACTCCTGTTCCAGCCACATTCATATGAATCACACCAGCAGCTGCAAGCTCCATATAAGAAGTGTTATGGTTATATCTAACGTGTCCTGCATTCCCATCAGCAGCATCGCCGAAGTTAAGAACACCGTAGTCAGCCCCTCCACTTGCTATGGTTATTCCGCCATTCGTTCCGCTGGCCACTCTGACGACAAGCTCGTCTGCTGTGCCGTCACCCACAATAGAATTGGCACCAGAGTTGACAATAAGAGTTCCATCCGACGCAACCCTCATTGCCTCCGCAGTAGCCGTGTAGATCTGCATGGAATCCGAGCTATGGTCATACCGAAGGCGGCCAGCAACAGTACTTCCGTCATCATCAGAAAACATGATGCTGTCGCCAGCATTCGTAGAAGCTCCGTAGAGATAGATTCCCTTGCCGTCCGCATGTCCATCAAATACATACCCGCCATTGGCGCCATCGAACGTCAGGAGATTCGCCGCATGAGTGAGGGTTACATCTCCTGAGTTGAAATTGATCACGCCGCCACTGGCGACCAGTAAATCATTACCGACAGATACATCTCCGGTGGCTGTTATGGTCTGTGGGAAGGTGCATCCCCCGCCGTCAGCGATTGTGATCGCATTGTCGCCATCGGTGAACCCGATCCCGGCTGTCTGGACTTCACCTCCAACTTTTATATCTGCTGATACATCAACTCTTGTGCTGGCATTGAGGTCAATAATAGCCTCGCCATCTATTCTTAATGTGCCATCTGCCGATTGCTGCACAAACGATGCGGTATCACCAAAAGTCAGCTTGTTGGTGCTGTTAAGCGTTAATCCAGTACCATCCGTATGCGTGAGCTTGGTATCTAAATCTGCTCCAAACTCAAGCACAGCGGAATCAGATTTTAGCTGAATATCATTTACGAATATCGCATTGCCTTCGTCACTCCCATCAAGCGTGAGTGCCGTAACTGATGCTCCACCATCATCGACCTTGATAATTACATCAGCATCATTAGCCTGGGCATCAAGTGTAATGTTCCCACTCGATGTAGCTATGCTGACTGCTGCATCGCCAGTAGATATATCGTCAGCGGCAACCGCGCTTATTCCACCAATATCACTGAGTACTTGAGCGCCTGTGCGATAGTCTACATTGCCGCTCCCATCGAGTACCAAGAACTTATCGGTGTCTGAACCCGCTGCCGCGACAGTGCCAATAGTCAACGTACTCGAAGTGGTAACGCCCCCGCCGTCTGCTATCGTGATGGCATCATCGCCATCGGTATAGGCGATCTTAGTGGTCTGCACCTCGCCGGGGACGTTGATCCCGGCAGCAGCGTCCAGAATCTTCATATTGGTCGCATCGCCGTTGTCGGTAAAGATCAAAGCCTTACCGTTGGTTTCCAGCTTGACCGTCACATCGCCGCTATTGCCCTCCGTAAACCGCAGAACCTCGGTACCAGCGTCTTTGATGATGAGGATACCCGTATGGGCATCGAGGGTGAGGTTGCCCCCTGAGTCAACGATAATGGGATTGGCGGCAATCGTAACACCCGTCGTGCCATCATGGGTCAGGGTCGCATCGCTACCATCCCCCAATGCCAGAACAGCGGAGTCTGACAACAATTTGAGGTCGTTCCCGATTATCGCATCCTTGGCTACGCTCAGTCCGCCATCGGTCTGGAGAGACCCGTCTGTGGTCGATGTGGCATCAGTGGCGTCATCTGTTTTAATGATGCCTGATCCGGTAATCGTAGAAGCAGTGAGGGCCGCTGTTGCCCATGTGCCCCCTGCGACCGTGACGGTATTGGCTGTATGAGTCAGGGTTACGTCCCCTGAGTCGAAGTTGACAACTGCACCAGAGTCGAGGAAGAGATCACTCCAGTTGAGGGCCGTAGTCCCAAGGCTCATCCCGTCAGTTGTCTCAGGGCTCAACGAGGCTTTCTTCATCCTCATCACCGCCCCTGCCGTCTCAGAGGTCGCAGCAGCAAAGACCAGATCGGTTGTATTGACGGTGGATGAGAAGGTGGCGTCTGCCTCTGCCCAGATACTTGCGGCTACGAGGATGGCGTCAGTGTCTGCATTATCCAGAGGAGCCTGAAAGTCAATCCTCCCTAAGATCCCCCCGTCTACATTGGTTAACTCTCCCGTAGAAAGGAGAAGGCTACCAGGGCCAGCGGCTGTGGCCCCCTGAATAATCTGCTTATCTGCCGACTCATCCCAGAGGCTGAACGCCCCAGCACTAGCACCAAACAACTGCACATCATGCCCTGTGTCATCTTGACCTACTACAACGTTGGCCTTAAACGTCTTAGCTCCAGTAATCGTCTGAGCTGTAGACTTGCCAACTAGGCCGTCTGATCCTGCAAGGTCTACATTAGCCTCATCGATATTCGTAGTCTCAAGGAACGACAGTATATTCGTAGTCCAATCTCTTACCTGCTCAGCATCCATGTCGTCGCCGGGGTCAGGCAACGCTGTGGACGGTCTAACTACAGTAGCCATTACTTACTCCCTTACGTGAAAGTAACACACAATCCATCATTGTCAGTTCTCCAATGGGATGTATTCTACCTGATATCCCTCTATCCCTGAAGGACCACTTCCTGTCCATTCAGGTGCTATAGACTCACAATGGCGGTTTACCTCGAAGTCAGTCCTTCTGGCTGACGCCCCAGGCCAGCCCTTACCAGTGTTCCATGAAGGTCCCTCGTTCCATTGAACCTCTACAGCCATCGCCAATGTTCCTGTTACAGTTCTAGAGCGGCCCTCGTCTAAATATGCTCGAAGTATTACGTCTTGCTGACCAAACCTCTTCCTATGTATAGTCTTAATATTCAGTACGTGCTTTTGTTGACCTGGCCGACCTAAGTCGTTCGGCGCCATCCCTATGCGCCAGTCAAAACCTGTTCCAGCATCATCCACATAGGTAGACAGATTCCCCTTATAAATGAATCCCGAAGTGCTCACCCTCCAGTGCTGCTCTACATCGCTAATGTCTATCCGTTCAGCTATGTTATGCACATGGACAGGGTTGTCCAGCCATATATCTCCAGTCTCCCAATCCCATACAAGCTCTTGATCGTGACCTGAAGTGTTATTAGCTGATGACACTAGCGTCCTCACCTGGTGCTCGTCCTCCACTATATACGGCTGAGCGTACTGCAGTCTAGATTTATTCAATCCCTTCCACATATTGTCATTATCTCTAGTCACTATCTCAAAGCTCATATCTGGTCGTATAACGAAGATACCTTCCCTAGCTATACCGAATACGAACTCAGGACGCGCCACTAGCTTCTTGCCTAACGGACTAAACCCACGTTGTGGCTTGCCTAATCTAAAGTCATTAAACCCTGGATCATCGTAGAAGATCTCGCCAGGATACATTCCATCCTTCTTGAAGAACAGCGCCGTACCCCAGTTATCTATAGCACTCACAATAGGCGGTCCGCCGTCGTATATCTCATAGACGTTCTTCGCAATCCACTTCGTAATGTCTACCACAAAGGTGCTTCTGTTAATATCGCACCAGCGCACACGCGTCGGCTGTCGAATAGAGCTCTCTGTCGTATCATAAACCATAAGTAGGTTCTTATGTACAAACATACCTCCGGCCTTAGTCCACAGCGTGCCTGTCAGATCTGCAGTGTTGCCAGAGCCCGAATACGTACGGATTTGATCTACTCTGTTATTTATGAGGATCCGATCTTTTAGAAACTCAAACTGAAACCTATCGTCAACTCCTCCAGTGAAGTCCGAGCCTGTGATATCCGCTCTTGTAGTGCCATCGTCCGTATACATCTTCGTCCGCGTAGCTACAAGCCTCTTCTCCGTGCCGCTCTTAAATGTCTCCTGAAACAATCCCACCCCAGCCTCTCCACCAGCCAGCTGCGTGGAATTATACAACACATACCCTGTTCTACTATTCGCTGTGCCTCGCTCTGACAGGTTGACGTTCCGCAGAATCTCACAATCTTCTGGCGTCAGCCTGGGATCTGGGTATCGCCAGTTTGATTTTTGGCCTTTGATCCTGTACACAGGACTAGTAATAACACCAGGGCCACCGACTCTAGCTTCAGTCATACCCCAACTCCTCACTCATATCCAGATTATCTAGATCCCACAACGCCTGAGCCAGAAGTATCTTCATGAGCTCAATCCCATCCCCATCAACTCCCACACCCTTTGCTCTCATGTTATACTTGCCTGCCCACGAGAACCTATCACTATCTCCGTCCGCGCTTATAAAAGGCACTATCAGAATCCCTATAGGGTTCGTCTTCAGCATTCCTACCATAGCTGACACATGAGTGCTCTCAGGAACTCCTTGTAGCCCTGAGGAGATCATTGTCCTGTGGCCAATCCGGCATCCACACCCTCAAGGTATGGTCCGCCTGGTCTTTGTCTAGATCCACTAGAATTCTGTACATTTGAGAATACCCATATAGCTCTGCCTGCGGCACCTTCGTCCCCCGTAAATTCAGCCAGACGTTCCTTAAATGTAAGCCTATGAGCGGCCGCTGCATCGCCTTTGCCCAGCGTCGGGAGGAGATCCATCGTAGTCCCCCAGACCAACAAGTCATGAAAATCTGCATCAAATTCGGGCCAGTCTCCGTCATTAATAAGTGGCGGCTTACGCATCTCACACCGCACTGTATACGTTCGAGCAGCGCTAGGACCAGGATGGAACTCTATCCAGTGGTAATCCGGACTGAGCCACCAGAAGGGGATAATCGCCAGCGTGTTTGCTGCCGCATCCTTCACAGTCACGTTGCCTGTAAACGTCATGCCGCTCGCTGGCTCCTTCGTAACCCTTTCCACACCTAGCGTAGAATCAAACGTGTTAGTACTGTTGACGAGCGTAGTGCCGTTCATAGTGATCTGCTCAGACACTAGCACGCCAGCAGCGTTGAACCCTGTAACTCTAACCTTAAAATTCGATCCCGTATCCAAGGCGTTATCACTCTGTACAGACACTATCCCATCTGCACTAGGGAACTTCTCCACCCCGCGTGTGCCGAGTGGGTATGAGAACTTTGGAGTTCCAGTCTCTGTAGTGCCTGGATACGTCCTATCGTATTTCCTTGCAGTAGTCTCGAAAATGAACTGCTTATCCGTAGCATCATCAATGTTCAAGACCTTGCGAACATAAAGCGGCATCCCCATCTGTGAAAAGTCAGCCGCACTGGTTATAGAGAACTCCCTCTGTTCGTGCTCCACCTCTCCCACATCCAGAATCCTTCTATAAACTCCATTACAGGTGACTTTGACTAATGTCTCAATATTACCACCTGTCGTCTGGCCTGCGTAGAAAAGTATAGCGTCTTGAACCTCTCTGTACGTCATTTTTGCTCTTCTGCCCTTCTCATACCCTCAGCGATAACGTCGCCAGCGTTGGGAGATAGTTCTCCGGACGCTTGTCCACTCATACCCATCTGGAACATTTTGGTGAACGCGTCATACATCTCTGTTTGAGAGTTAATACGCTTCTGGTCCTCCCCACGCGTAAGCTGACGTCGGGCTTCTGGGCCGTCGGTCTTCAGCACTTCACGGATCCTAAAGTCCCATTGCTGGAATCTAGGCACGTTCATACCCTGAGCCTCCTCATAGTCTTCCGCGGCCTCCTGACTCATCGGCGGCAATCCAGGCACCATTCCGACAATCGACGTCATAGTTGCTCTAAGCTTCACTATAGTTCCGTCGTCTACTCCAAGTGACCGTAACTCCCCGTCCGCACCTTCTACCTGAATCCTCTTAGTCTTTCCCCTTCCTCCTACGTCCACTGTGACCTCTTCGTCCCAGAAGGTGTCTGGCCTCCAATCAGCATGTTGTGGATCGGTGCTGATCCACTTAGTCATGACGACTTGTTCCTTCTGCGTGCCATCCAATAGGATAGGAACTCCATTAATGAGATCCCTATCGCCACTCGCTGACAGAACTTCCTTGCTAAGATCAAGCGTAACTGGTGCCATTTAAGCCCCCTTGTGTGAAGTAATCACGTGAGTGTGGATTATGCTATGCCTAGACTTACGTCGATGGCTCCAGAGCTCGTGCCACCGGTGGTAGTCAGCGCGGCGATAACCAGCCCATTGATGAAGTGCAGAGGCTTATGGAATGCCTGACTCGCATTTCCGTTAGCTATCATTCCTAGAACGTAATCAGGCAATGTAGTACCTATCGTAACATCTGCTACCGCTGCCGCATCAAACATCAGAAAGAACCCGACAGCCGCAGCGGCGTTATGCAGATCGATAGAATACACCAGTGTCTCACCCGTCTGCACTAACACATCTGACCCTGTTACGTCGCAGTTAAAGTAAGGCCTGCACGCGCCTATTCCCAAATCACTCTTAACAGCCATCTTAAACTCCTACAATTTTGAGCATCTCGTTGATCCGACACTCGTATGTGTGCTTCTCTCTAGCTAGCTCATGTCCTGCTTCTGCAATGCTCTCACGCTCCATAGGATTGTCCAGACACCACCCAACCTTCTCCACCGCATCATCCACGCCTTTGTATCCTACGAAATGCTTTCCATCTTCAAATCCAAGTTCTTCTATCCCATGTACATCTGTGTTAGTGACCAAACAGGTCCCATAAGACATAGTCTCGAAGAACCTCATGTTAAGGTCATTAGTAATGGAGATATTGAATCCTACACGTCCTCTTGCGTAATGTATAGCTGCCTCCTCAAAAAAGCAATTAAAGCTGAACCATGAGTCAGGGTGGGCAGCAAACACCTTATCCAAATACTCCACCCTGCTATTCCCCCCACCTTCCCAACCATTGTTAAGAAACCCTACAAACACTGCATCATGCTTCTTCTCCAAGCCCCACTGTCCCAAGCGCTCCTTAGGCAGTACCTTCAACTCCTCGCGTGAAGGATCCACACAAGGCAGACACGCTAACGGAAGCCAGTGCACATTTTCCACACCGTCTTTCTTCATCTTTTCCACAGCAGGCAGCTGTGCCAGGAACACATAGTCAAACTTCCTAGCCCACTCCAGCCTAATATCATATCCTAAATGCACATCCACCAAGTAGCACGCGCTAGGCACCCCTTCAGGCACCTCCATAGGAATCTCATCCCTGCCATCATCCACGAATAGCCAAAAATCATGATCTCCTGGCTGGAGCACTGGCCTGTTATACCTCACCATACCAGTCTCGCCAAATCCCATACGTAGCAAGGTCTCACTAATGCGACGCGCTGTGCCGTTGTTTCGTATCTCAGCGTTATAGAACACACCTGGTTTTTCCATTATGCTAGTACTCCCTCCATCTTAGTAATGCTCGCCCGAGCACTTGGCACTGGTGATTTGCTAGCTACTATCCGTATAGCTCCCATTGCGTGAGACTCGCAGAACTCTACTATAAACCCTGCATTAAACAGCAATCGCTTGAGTGTGACTGGTGTGTAAGCATGCACATGTGTGTAGTCTATAAGCATCGTCTGAAGCAGCTCATGATTCGGAGCAGTAAGAAACAACTTCCCATCAGACTTCAACACCCTTCTCCACTCAGCCAACGCCGATTCAGGGTCTATCAAATGCTCCAGCACATGCCCAGCGACGATATAATCCTGTGTGCTATCCATATACGGTATGCTCTCAGCATGAGCCGTTACGTCGCTATCCACAGTTGTTTGCTTAGCTCCACCAGCTCCACCGCTAGATCCGTTCTTTCTGACGTCCAGCCCCACAGTCTCTCCAAACCTATCCGATCCACAGCCTAGACTCACTCCGATCTTGCCACCAAACGCCTCCAGCTGCTCCTCGTACCAATCGTGCTCACTAGACTCATCCCTCACAGTGTCTACAGCGTCAGTATCCTTCCAGCTAGCCTGATAACACTCATACCAAGCCTTAAATCCATGCTTCTTCACCAGCGCATTATTTGTCAGCTCCTGCATCCACTGTGAGTTCCAGTGCTCGCCTTGCACACGCTTACCTGTCTGCTGCCCTGCATGATATAGGAAAGCTCTCTTATCAATCCTGATACACATGCCTGCTTGCAGTAGTCTCATAGACAGGTCCAAGTCATCACCACCAGGCAAGGACTCGTCTAGCCCTCCTAACTCCTTCAACGTATCCGTCCTCATGACATTACACACGCCTATGATAAGACTCGCATCAAACACATCAGGCGTAGTCAGCTCCATCAAGCTTTGCGTTCCAGCCACGTAGTTCGAACATGGTCCCACACTGCCCACTCTGCCGTCTCCTAGATGCGTAGTGAGCACTCTCCAGTACTCCTTCTGCCCAGGCAAAAAGCAAACATCATCATTCATCATGCAGAAGAGCATTGTGTCACACTGCTCAAGCGCTAGATTAATACTGCCCATCCATCCCAAGTTACAATCTGGCTCTAGCACTTCTATATGCTCAAACTCTAAACTCTTAACATCCTCTTTTACTAATCCAGCGCAACCGTTGTCTACTACTACAATCTTGTAAGGATAATCAGTATGCTTCAGCAAGGACGTTAGACACCAACCTAGCTGTTCCGGATTGTGCAGCGTCGGAATGCATATCGTAAGAACTGGATCCATTACACTGCCACCTCCTCCACCCTCGGCCCATCACCGTCTACAAAGATCTTAGTAATCATAGATTTACCATCCTTAACAGGCGGTATTGCTTCTCCGAACTGCTGCACATAGCTATCGCGTGACGCCTCTCGCGACCTCCAATACACTTCCTCATCACACCACATAGGCGCATGGGCTTTGTGCTGAGTCTTCGTCGCTGTATCTATATACCGCTTGATCTTATAGTTCTTGCACCTATGCGAGAAGAACCAGTCCTCCCCACATCCAGTGCTAGCAAACCACGGCTTGGGAATCTGCTTAAATACTCTCATATCGTAAAGCGTCACACCGCCACCTATAGCCAGCTCCCCACCCACATCCTCACTCCCTACCAACTGATCTCTAGGATAGTCAAACACTATGTCACTACCCACAGCCATCTGCATATTGTTAGTAGGATCCCACTTCTCCATAATGCGATACATAACAGGGTGAATAGGCTCCCTCGCAGTAAAAGCCAAGGCCCCAACTACTGGGACTTGATGCCTCCATAGACGCAGGAAGGTAGAATGCCGAAACCTCATATCTGCGTCCCACCAAAATAAGTAGTCCGATTTGAAATCCTGAGCCATCTCTACAATTCTCTCTCTAGCAACCCCAACCAAGCTAGTACGAGAGAAGTTACAGATCATAACCTCCAACTCCCCCATCCTGATCCAGTCTTCTTCCGTCGGCATCACAGACTCATCATCCACATGAGTCTGCTCGATAGGAGAAATATCCCCTATACGCTTCATAAACTCGTCATGCCCTAACACGCTCCGCCATCTCGATCTCTCTGCGAGCGCGCCATAATAAAGCATGTGGTCCATATACAGAGGAAACGTCGAATCCTCCGGCGCATTATACCAAGGCAGGCCTATAGTCAATCTCATGCTTCCCACCTTTTGAACATATCCCTATGTAGTTCACTAAGAGTCCTAAACTTCAGTACTCCCAACTTCATCATAAGAAATTCTTTCCACGTCCCTTGCTCACAGACCTTCATTGTATGACCTATGTGATGGCGTCTAATCTTCTGCGACGAGTCACTCCAATGCACTCTTCCGCACTCACACCTCATGAGCTGTCGATCTGTGTTGCTCGCATCATACGGAGCAAGCCATCTAAACAACCACGGTGTAGCATCTACCTTATCGTCTTTTTCCGAATCTCTTAACTTATTGACTCGATTTGTTAACTCTTCGTTATCTTCCATTGTCGCTTCCATCACAAGCCCCCTTGTGTGATTTATTCATGTAAGTGAGGGAGAGAACCCTGCAGAGCCCTCTCCCTCCCAAAAATCCTACAGACACCTCAAAAATACGTGATTGGAATAGAGGGTCGCAGTAACA
>Ga0114996_10005735_pt1 | contig 14521 bp, 9 predicted proteins | sample ArcticOcean_MG_C_4_FD_87039 | JGI IMG/M metagenome (GOLD analysis project Ga0114996, IMG submission 87039) | Marine microbial communities from western Arctic Ocean - ArcticOcean_MG_CB4_134 | ecosystem: Environmental > Aquatic > Marine > Oceanic | place: Arctic Ocean: Canada Basin | collected...
GATCTTGTCGAGTCGCAATAGGTCCGGGACAAAACGTTCGCGCTGCGCAATGGATCCGCGTGAGGAAATCGCCCCCGCCGTCAAACCCACGCTGACGCCCAACGCCGTCACCATACCAGGCGCGTATCGGCACAATTCAATGACGGGCAAGGCCCGCATCGCCGCCAGGTCACCGGCCATACTGTTTCCGGACGAAGAGGATGAATCACCCGTCTCTTCCGGAGGAGCTTTGTCTTTCGCCAACTTGGCTTTGTATTCTTGCATGGCCATTTCGCCCATACCGAACGCCGAGAAGAGCTTTTTCAGAATGGGATAGGGCAACATCTCCCCCGAATCCAGGGCGTCCAGATGAGGAGCCACCTCGGCTTCACAAAATTTGCGCAACATGCCTCGAATCATCTTGTGCTGTTCCGACCACTCGATCATCGTATTCTCCTTGCCCGGGGTGAACGGTTTTCGCAGCCATTCTACGCGCAAGACGAGCCAAGTGCCACTGCAGCCCAGGCGGTCGAATTCTGGCTTCCCAGCCCCCCGGAAGCGCCCACACCGGATGTCCCTCGTCATTTTCATGGACCCGCGATGAAGGAGAATCATCCGGACTCGAAGGAATGTCTATATCAGCCGTTGACGCTGGACGTCAGCGGCTGCATGCTCGTCGAGTGACTCGACTCAGACCGAGAATCATGGTTCTTGTGCTTCTGTTCGCCATGGGGTGCTCCGAACGCCCACAACACGGCACACTGAAGGGTGGCCCCACCGTACCCCCCCCACTGGAACCTAACGCCGACAATACGCTCACAGCCGCCGATTTGCCGCCCAACACCGAACACCTCCGACTGGGCGTCACCCCCTATTTGGGGCAGGCACTCATGGACGCCAGTTGGAAGCCCATCGCGGCCTACTTCAGTGACCAACTGGGCATTCCCGTTCAGTTCGTCTCCGCTACGTCGTACAAAGACCTCATCCAGCTTGTCGTCAAAGGGGAGGTCGACATCGCCTCCTTGTCGCCATTGTCGTACGTATTGGCCCGGCAAGAAACGGAGAAGCTGACCATGGTTGCACACGAGTTGGCCAATGGGGCGACCTCGTTTTCATCCTACATCATGGTAAAGACGGACGACCAGACCACATCCATCTACGATCTGGTCGGGCGGCGCATCGCTTTTGTGGATCCACGTTCGACCTCCGGATTTCTCTTCGCCTATGCGGCGTTATTGGACCATGGCATCGACCCGGAGACACAATTCAAAGAGGTGGTGTTCTCCGGGAGCCACATGGAATCCATCAAATTACTGTCTTCGGGCCGTGTCGATGCGGCGGCCATTGGCAGCGGCATGTTGAGCAGCGTTAATCGCGATCCCAACAAAGCGCCCACATTGGACACAGCCAGCATTCGCATCCTAATTAAGGCCGGACGCATCCCCTTTGACCCACTCTGTGTCAAAGCGAATATTCCAGCCACCGGTGTGGACAAGATCAAGAACGTGGTTTTGTCGTTGAACACACGCACCTCACTGGGACGCCAAATCTTGTCGACCAGTCCAGAGATAAGCGGCTGGGTGGCCGCAAAGGATTCACAATACGACAATGTTCGCCATGTGTTGAAACGCGTCTCGGCCCACCGAAGAGCTTCAAAGGCGAAGCAAGGAGGGCCCGCGCCGTGAAACCGACCGAGTCCTCGGCTCAGCCAGTCAAGACCGGTCCTGGCATCCAATCCCGCTTGTCTATGTTGGTGACCGTCGCCGTGTTGGTGGTCATGGGTTTGGGAGGCACTTTATTGGTTCGAACGCAGGCCGACACGATGCTGGCTGACGAACGAGAACGCGCAGCAGCTCTGGTCGAAAGCCTGGCCGTTCCCTGTGCCATTGCGCTGGCCACCAACGACATCGAACGCCTGGACGGCTACTTGGAAGAGGTCGTGCAAGCAGGGGGCACGCACCTGGGTATGCTTCATGTCACGATGTTGGATTATGGAGGCCGTGTCATCGCCCACAGCGGTCCGGGCGGGTTCACCGCGCGAGCAGACAAGAGCGAGCACCTACCCCCAACCAATGAAGCCCACACTTTTGTTCAACAGGCGGTTCAATCCCCCCGCCCCTTGTGGCGGCGTTATCGCACTATTGACGGTGAGCCGCAGCTCGACATCTCCATGCCCGCTGTCTCCGGGCTGCGATGGGGCACTCTGGTGGCCGGGTTCGACCTCCGCCCGTTCGAAGAGCGTCTGGCCCACACTCGAATGGTTTTGGTGATCGCTGCCGTTGCCTTCACGCTGACCATGTTTCTGGCCCTCTATTTTGGTCTCCATCGAATCGTCGTCCGCCCCATTAAAGCACTCACCAATTCTGCCAAGGAGTTGGAAAAGGGTGACTTGACCGCACGGGCGCACATCGATTCATCCGGGGAGCTTCATCTGTTGGCCAACCAACTCAATTCGATGGCGAGCGAGCTGCAAAGCTATACGGAGAGTTTGGAGCAAAAGGTCGAGGAGCGCTCTGCGGAAGTCCGTGAAAAAAACAACGAACTGGAACAAGTCAACGAACGGCTGAAGGCAGCGGTCAGTAAACTCGAGGAGCTGGCTCGCACCGACGCGCTGACCGGGATTTCCAATCGACGCTTCTTGATGGAAATCCTCGTATTTGAGTTGATGCGAAGTCAACGAACGCCTCGCCCCCTGTCGCTCCTAATGATCGACGTCGATCACTTCAAACGCGTCAATGATCTGCGAGGCCACGTCGTGGGCGACTCGGTGCTGCAACAACTCGCGTCGAATTTGGCGTCCAATCTACGTTCCACGGACGTAGTCGCTCGATATGGGGGAGAAGAATTTGTGGTATTACTCTTCGACACCGCATTGGACATCGCCATCGAAGTGGCCGACAAGATCCGCCAAAACATCGAAAACCTGTCATTCCATGACTGGGACGAAAACGCACATGGCCCCATCACCGTCAGCATTGGCCTCGCGGGATATCCCAACGACGCTCAGGAAGCCAAAGAGCTCATTGTACGAGCCGATCGTGCGCTGTACGCAGCCAAACAAGCCGGACGCAATCGCGTGGAAAAGTGGGGACTGACACTCTCTGACCAGAATTCGTAACGGCCCCTAATGCCGCGGCATCAGGGGCCACACTTGCGATGACTGGTCGCACATGCCACGATGCTCAACACCATGCAGAGCAAGGGAAAATCCGAGGCCGCACCCGGACGAAGTGCCCTGGTCAATGTCCAAAACAAGGCACTTCAAATCCTGGGCGACCTGCAAAAGGACGTACCGCCCGAACAGGGCGAACAAATTGCAGAGGCCGTGCAGGCACTCAAGGAACACGCCGAAGGCTTGCGACACTTCGATGACACCCTTGAGGACCAAACACACATTCTGCGGTCAATCCTCAACAGCATCCCAACGGGGGTCGTCGTCGCATCAAAGACGGGCGAATACCTTTTGATCAATCCAGCCGCTGCGCCCTACACCAACATTGTACAGGAAGAACAACGAGACCGGCCGGAACCCTACGGTGTCTTTATGCTGGACACCACCACCCCCTACCCCGCCGAGGAGATGCCCTTGGCCCGTGCCATTCGGGGTGAGGCCGCTACAAAAATCGAACTGTTCGTGCGGCATGAAAGTTTTCCAGCCGGCCGATGGTTGCTCTGTGATGCCGTACCCTTGACCGCGGAAAACGGAGCTCTTCGGGGTGGCATCGCTGTGTACAACGACATCACAGAACGAAAAAAGGCCGCGCAGGCACTGGCCAGACGGGCCGAAGCGCTCTCTCGCTCCAATCAGGAGTTGGAGCAATTTGCCTACGTCGCATCCCATGACCTCCAAGAGCCCTTGCGGATGGTCGCCAGCTACGTCCAACTGCTTGAACTCAAGTACAGCAAGAAAATGGGCGAGGAGGCCGATCAGTACATTGCGTACATCGTCGACGGCGCCAAACGAATGCACGACCTCATTCAAGATCTCTTGGCTTTCTCGCGGGCGGGCAAGGGCAACATGACCTTTGTCCCGGTCCACTGCGATGCCGTTGTGCAGGCGGCTCTCGAGAATCTCAAGACAGCGGTCGAGGACAGCAAAGCCAAAGTGACGGTCGACAAATTACCCATCATCACCGGAGATCCCTCTCAATTGCGTCAGCTCTTCCAGAACCTCGTCGAAAACGCCCTTAAGTACCGTGGCGACGCACGCCCAGAAATCCACATCCGCGCAGAGAAGGAAGATTCCGAATGGGTCATCCAAGTCCGCGACAACGGGATCGGCATGGATCCGGCCTACACAAAGCGGATCTTTCGCATCTTCCAACGTCTCCATGAAGACCGCCAACAATACTCAGGAAGCGGGATCGGGCTGGCTATCGCGAAGAAGATCGTCGAACGACACGGAGGCAGGATCTGGTGCACCTCACAACCGGGTGAAGGGTCGACCTTCGCTTTCGCAATGCCCACCTTCGGTCAATAGGATTGTCCATGAGTGAGGAATACAGCCATCGGATTCTCTTGGTGGAGGACAACCCCGCCGACGCCGAGTTGACCGCCGAGGCCATACGATTTGCGGGGCTTAATGTCGGCCTGGACGTGGCCAACAGCGTCGAGCAGGCGTTGGCGATGTTGCGTCGACAGGCTCCCTATGAGTCGGCATCACGACCTGATCTGATTCTATTGGATCTCAATCTTCCCCGCCGCGGAGGCCGCGAAGGCGTACGCGAGATTAAGGAAGATCCCCAACTTCAGACCATCCCGGTGCTGATCTTGTCGTCCTCCCGGGCTGAGCCAGACATTCGAGACAGCTACCAACTGCACGCCAATGGATACGTGGTGAAACCGGTCGACTTTCAGGAATTCGTCGATGTCTTGGAACGCATTCGGCGATTCTGGTTCGAAACTGTCAAACTTCCCCCACCGCCCAACAAGGACTGGTCTTGAGCGGGACATCACAACAGAGCACAACTGCCAGCCTGGACCCCGCAATTCGCCGCCGACGTGATCGCGTGTTCTTGGTGCTCGCGGGACTCTTCCTGGGCACTCTGGCCATGCTCAATATCTTGGGCATCAGCCGATTCATCGATTTTTCGTTCCACATCGGATCGTGGAAGATCCCCTTTGTGGTCGCGGTGGGGGTGCTCCCCTACCCCATCACCTTTCTGTGCACCGACTTGATCAGCGAATTGTATGGTCGCCGCCGGGCCAACCTTGTGGTGTGGGTGGGGTTGATGCTCAACGGCTGGGTTGTCTTCATCCTGTGGCTGGGTGGGGTTTTGCCCGGCACCGATTCGCCGGTTTTCTTCGCAATTCGTGAACAGACCTTTGCGGCGGTCACCGCATCGATGGTCGCCTACGTCGCGGCTCAATTCTGCGATGTCCACGTCTTCCACTATCTGAAGCGGCTCACGAAAGGAAAACACTTGTGGTTGCGAAACAATGGCTCAACGGTGCTCAGCCAACTGATCGACTCGGTGGCGGTGATCTTACTGACCCATTTCGCTGCCAGCGCCCTGCCCATTGATGCAGGACAAGCATTGTGGCCGCAGCTCATGGTCTTCATCGCCTCGGGATATGTCTTCAAAATGGTCGCGGCGCTTGTGGACACAGGGCCGGTCTACCTGGCCGTCCACTACCTCTCCCGTTACCTCCAGATCGACCCCACGCAAGAGAACGACGACTGAAGGCTAGGCGCCTGGAAACGTCCAATTTTTAGACAAGTGGGGACCCCATTGTCACGCTTCCCATCCCACAAAAAGAAGGCGTTGCCACATAATGGACTGTTATTACTCGGTTTTCCCAATGGGAGGGCATCGGCCTGAGAATTGCAGTACAATGTCTGAATGCAAGAGTCGAGGGAGCTTGAAGGAAACCACTCATGAAGAAACAAGCCACCATTTGGATCGCCGTCAACGTCATCGCTCTCATGCTCTGGGGTTGTGAACCCTCCAACATCATCCCTGAGCCAACGTTCGGACCCAATATGTCCGCCATTACGACGTCGAGTCTTGAAGTCGGAGGCAAGGTCGGAGGCGACTCGGAGCGGGCTATCGCCCTCGTCGGTTTTGACGGTGCGGTGGAACCGAACGGCATCATTCGAGTGACCCACGAGCGCCTTGGTCAAATCCACGAGAAGACCGCCTCGGCCGCCGGCTCCTTTGCCTTTCATCTGGAAGTCCGTTCGGGCGACACGTTGCTATTAACGGTTCAAGTTGGCGATTCGGGCGAGAGTGTTCCCGTAACCATGGACGTTCCGGCGGTAGAGGCCCAAAACGGACCGGTTTTGATGCCTGAAGGCTGTGAACCGAACCCCCACATGGAGATGGAATGGACCGAAGAGGGGGTTTGCTCCATGGCCGCAGATTCGTGTTTTCTCGGCACAGGGTTCGATATGGTGGCCGCCAACCTGAGAACGGGAGCCGTACAGCTCATTCCATTGAGCGCCCAAGGCGAACTCTACGGTGAGATGGAAGCGGTGGGCGGCGATCAATTCCTCGTGTTTGGCCAACACCAGACCGAAGACGGCCTGACCACACAGGTCCACATCATGGATGCCCCGCCACCGACGAACAACGAAGTCCAATAATTCGATTCGCAAACGCGGGGTTGGACTCGAACAAGCGCCATCACGCCTTCTGAATTCGATGAACGAGCCGTTGATAGGCCGGCGTAGCGGCAAGAAAACCGTCTCGCTCCTCGACCGTTGTGGTCAACGCATCGGCGCGCTCGTTCAGGTGCTGCCATGCCTCGGCAAACATCCTTTCCGCCTCGTCCATGGCCTCCGATTGCTCCAAAAGCTCGGCGTACACCACCAAGAGCTGGGTGTGTTGGTCAGCCCACAACTTCTTGCCGGCGAGCAATTGATGCGCCTGCTCGGCTTCCTTCAGGCCGTTCTCCACATCCCCAAGGGCTTGCATGCACTGAGCAAGCGCCGCACGGGCCGCCCCTTCGGACTCCAACCCGTCTCCCAGGGCCACGGCGGCCTCCGCGTGCGAACGAGCGCGGTCGGTCTCGCCCATGGCAAGCAACACGCTCGCCGCATCCGACAATCCTGCGACCTCCAGTCGCACATGCCCGAATTCCTTGCCGATAAAGGCTGCCTGTTCTTGCTGGTGCAATGCTTCCGAAAACAATTTGCCCTGATACAGTAAGCAGAGGCCCAAGTTGTTGCGGGCATAGCCCTCATGAAAACGGTTTCCGATCCGTTGGCACTGGCGAATGGACAGCCGAAGCTGGCGGATGGCATCCGAGTGCTTGCCCTGCTGCTGGGTGATATAGGCCAAGGTGCCTCGGACCTCGACAGCGCGACGCAGATCGCCGGCTTCTTCGCACGCGGCCAGTGCCTTTTCTCCTGTCGCCAGCGCCTCTCCAAGCAATCCGCCACCAAACTCCACGATCATCAACACCGCCAGGGCACGTGCCTGAGCGGCTACATCTTGATCCGCTAGAGACACTGCCATGCGTGCCGACTCTCGGCTTCCCCCCAATCCACCAAAGCGCCGATAAACGGCCATCACTGCATATGTTCTCGATTGCCGAGACCGCTCCTCGAGCTGCTCGTAGAGCGTCAAGGCTTCCTCAAGGACAGGAATACTCTCTGCATAGTGTGCCTGTCTTCCCTGCAATGCTCCCCGGCAAAAGAGGAACTCGGCCCGCTCCAACTTGGAGAGATCAGACTCCACCTTCGACAAAGGCTCCAACTCTTCTTGGCCAATCTTGACCATCCCAGCGCTGGTGGCCAAGAGCAGCCGCCGCAGCCGAAGCCCATTGACAACGGGTGGATCGGACGCCCCTCGAATGGCCCGCCCCAAGCAGTAGATGGCTTCGTCCAGATCGCCCTCACTCTCTGCGAATGTGGCGGCGGCGCACCAAAGGGGATGGGCAGCGTTGGCGTCGCCGCCCAACGAGAAGTGACGGGCGGCCTCCACGGCCCCCGCACCGCCCTGATTCGTCAGCCATTGACCCACAAGCAAATGAAGCCCAATCTTCTGTTGTTCGGTCAGCATGCTGTACGCCACGTCCCGTACAATGCGGTGCCGAAAAGCGTACTCCTCAAAGCCGGCCAATCGACCGTCGTTTTTCGGGCGACTCCGAATCACGCGCTGCCGGCACAATCGCCGCAAGCTCTCCGAAACGGCCGTCGCGCCACACGCCTCCAACGCTTCCCGCCAAAAGCGATCGCCCAATACGGAGGCCCGCTTGATCAGATCCTTGTCGTCGGGATCCAAATGATCGATGCGGACTTGAACCGCCTCTTCGATGGTCATTGGCAGGGAGAATCGTTCGGGATTGTATGACTCGTCCGCCTGGCAGGCCTGCAACGCCCCGACAATTTCGAGAACGAAGAGCGGGTTGCCGGCGGCGTGCTCAGCCACCTTGGCGGCCGTCGCCGCGTCCACCCCTTGCGCACGCGCCAGAGCCGTGCTGTCCGAACGAGACAATTCAGGGACCGCGCGTTGGACAATCTCCAATTTTTCGAACAGCGCTGCTCGATCCGTCGTCGTGTGCGGCTCACCCGTCATGAGCACAAAGTAAGGACACCTCTCCAATCGTCGGACGAGGATGTCAATCAGCTCCAAACTGGGCGTATCGGCCCAATGCACGTCATCGAGTAGGACCACGATGGGCCCCACGACCAGCAACGCCTCGAAGAAATCGCCCACCGCTTGAACCACCCGATCCCGCATGACCTGGCCATCGCGACGTGCGGCCTCCAGGGCCGGATCGCCGTCGGCCGACAGCGGCACACCCAAGGTGGCCGCGACAAAGTCGGCGCAATCCCGTGGCAACCCCAGTTCATTCACCACCCTGCGAATGCTGGCCAGGATGTCTTCATCCGAAGCATCGTCAGCGATGTCCACCGCACCACCCACGATGCTCCCAACGAGGCCCCAGGAACGATATCGCTGGGTGGAATCACAGCGTACGACCAAGAGTCGAACGGCATCGGCAGCGGCGGCCATTCGCTGGCCCACCTCTCGAAGTAAACGCGACTTTCCGATGCCCATGGGTCCGCTCAATAAGAGCCCCACGGACTCGGAATCGTTGAGCGCACGCTCCAACAAATCAAAAATCGCCACCAAGTCCGCATCGCGACCCACCAAAGGAAGCTCATCATCCTCTTCCGGAGTCACCACCATGGCCCGAACGCGGTGGCCGTCCAGAACGAAGCGACCGGCAATGCTCGCGCGCGTGGCATCATCCACGTACACGCCCTGGTCGGCGATCAACGTCGATTGCTCAGCCGCGTTCACGGCGTGCCCCTTGTAGGTGCTGCCCGTACCGATGGCTCGACCCGTGCCGATGCCCACGGTCAGACAATGGGACTGAACGGCCAACGCCGCCCGCACGGCTCGCTCCGGTTCATCCCCTTCGTGAACATCGCCACCAAAGACACCCACCACTTGACCATCCAACGCCGTCGCTTGCCCACCATGAGACCGGATCGAGTCGGCCACCTGCCGGCTGTCTTTAACCCCTGTCGCCAAGAGTACGGTGACAATACGGTCCTCCTCCGACAAACTCTTGACGCTCTTGCCGATGGGACGATCCGACCGAGAGACTTGGGTTCGGTCGCTACCCTCGGCCGCCACTGCCTGGAGAGCGTCCCGAAAGTCGGGCATGTTCTGGTAACGATCCCCCTGGTCCGACGCGATCGCGTGCATGATCACCGCCGCCACCGCGGGAGGGATCTCGGGAAAACAATCGGTGATCGGGATGGGGGCGCTGGTCACGGCGCGCACGAGGATTTGTAGTGTTGTACCCTCGCCGTAGGGTGACGAGCCCGCCAGAGACTGATAGAGAACAGCCCCCAAACCAAAGACGTCCGTGGCTTCATTCTCACTCTTGTCTCCCCTCGCCTGCTCGGGGGCCATGAACGCGGGCGTACCGATGACTTCGCCTGTTCGAGTGATGCGCGTGTCCATGGCGCCTCCGACCGCAAACATCGCCAACCCAAAATCCAATATCTTTACGGTGTGCGGACCCTCATCATTGGCGACGAGAAAAATGTTCGATGGTTTCAGGTCACGGTGGATCAGCCCAGAGGCGTGGACTGCAGTCATCCCATCGGCAGCCTCAACACCGACGCGAATCGCCTCTTCAACGGACAACACCCCTTCTCGGGCGAGCTGTGTGGAGAGGTCCTCCCCCTTCAACAACTCCATGACCAAATACAACTGCCCGCTGGGCAACACACCGTAGTCGTGGGCACGGCACAGATTGGGATGCTTTAATTCCAACATTCCACGCGCTTCTCGCTCGAAACGCCGACGCAACTGAGAGGACGGATCCTCCCGCTCCAGGACCTTGACGGCCAAGGCTTGCTCCGTGCCCTCTCGATGCGCACGATACACGACGCCCATGGCGCCACGACCGATCTCTTCCTCCAAGTGCATCCCGGGGATCACGATGGTCATGAAGACTTCAGTTCTCCCTTGGCTTGACGCTGTTCCCATTCACTCCGCCAGCGACGGCAGCGCTCGATCAGCTCCGGGCGTCCCATCTGAAGTGCCAACGTCAACGACCGCTCCAGGTTCGCTGTCACCGCATCCGGTAAAACCATTTGATCGCAGACCCAGGCCCACTGTAGCAGAGCTTCGACCTCGTTAACCCGGTCGCCCACCATCCGGGTCCGGGTCACGAGATCTTCCAAATGAAAGGCGGCTGCTTCCCACTGGCCCTCGGCGATCTCCATGTCGGTAAGAAGCTGCGCCACACGGATCGCGACCGCATCACTCACCCTAGAAGCATCAGGATTCAACAGAGCCTGCGCAGCCACTCGAACGTCCTGATTGGCTTCGCTAACCTGTCTCACACAGAGCTCGGCAAAGGGAAAGACGCTCAACTCCACGGCGTGTTCTCGTGCCAGAGTAAGCGCTTGCGACCATGTGGTCTGAGCAAGCGTTGCATCGTCCTTCGCCAACGCAATGACGAGCCCCGTCAGCGCACGCACCTGACGAACCACGTCGCCAGCCGTCGCAGCATGCTCTCTCGACTGTTCCAACAAATCGACCGCCAAATCACCACCTTGAGTCGCACCGTAACCGGCCAGGTACGCCTCCGCTCGCCAATAGGCATGGTCGGCTGCCAATACGGTCTCGTCGTCGATCACACGACCCGGAATACTGCCCAAGATCCGGACCACGTCATCCCACTCCCCCAAAGCGGCAGACAGATCCAACTGATTCATCAACAGACGTGATTTGCTGGATGGATCCAGGGTCAATGCGGCCGCAGTCCCCAGCATTGAAATCGCCATTCGAAAGTCCCCACAGGCGATGGCAGTGGATGCCGCATTCATCCAATGGGGACGAGATTCTGCAGCTCGATCGCCATGCACCAAGTGATACGCCACATCACGATGATTGTACGTATCGCACTCCAAGAGCCACCGACTCACGTCCCCGTGCATGCTCGTTTCCCGAAACGACGAACACATGCTCTGTGCCACTTCGTAGAACCCCCCCGATACAAATCGTTCGGTCGAGACGGGGCTGTCATCCACGGCAACAATCCCTTCAGCAACCAAAACCTGCCAAGCTTCGTTGATGGAATTGGGATTCCCAACGCAGGCCGTGGCTCGTCCAAAGGCGAAGCCCCCCACAGCACAACGATTGAGTAAATCGCGCGCCTGCGAATCCAGCTTCTCAATGCGCATGCGATACAAATCATCGACGGTCAATGGCAGGGTAAACGCCCCCGGATCAAATCCCTCTACACCAAATCGGTCGTACTTCTTTACGACGTCCGCCACCAGCTCACGTGCAAAAAGCGGGTTGCCCCGTGCATGACTCGCCAAGAGCTCCTTGGTGTCCTCATCCAAGAGCGTTTCGAGGTCTCCAAGCCAGTTTTCCACCAGGCGGCGAATGGAGATGGGATCCAAGCGGGTCAACTCTTCAAAGATCATTTGGGGATTTGAAAAGAAGTGCGATGTGGTTTCTACGACGTGCTCCCATCCCTCCAAGAGCACAATGAGCGGACGGTCCGAAAAGCGCAGCATCAAGCTACTCAGCGCATCCAACGTCGCCACATCCAGGTAGTGTGCGTCGTCGACGGATACCACCACGACGCGTTGGCGTGTGAGTTGTTCAAAAACGGCGGTGATTGGACGCATGATGGCCTCATGAGCCGTCCGACACCCCTCCGCGATCAAAGGCTCTGAGAGTTCGTGCGAAGACGCACCCCATTCCTCCGACTGAAGACGCGCCACAATGTTTTCGATAGACGGCAACTCGCCCAAATAACGCATGGTCCGAAACCCATTCCATGACACATGCTGGGCTAACGGGTCACCGGTCAGGGATAGCACTGTCGCATCCCCAAACAGGTCCACCATACCGTCAACCAGTGCCTGCGAGACGAAGGATTTACCCACGCCTGGAGCGCCCGTCAGCAATACGCTCGTCGCCTTTCCATTGCCTACAGAAGCACGTACGAGGGCCAAAAGGTGGCGAAGCACGCGACCTCGTCCTAAGACGCCACTATCATGCGACTTCAACCCTTTCGTCATGGGTGCTGACCGTCCCCGTCGTATCGCCTATGCGTCCGCCCCACCCTTCTCTGAAAAAGACGCCACCACCGAATCGTAATAGTCGATCATCTGACGTACGTAGGCGCGTTTTTCCAAATAGGACCCCGGGAAGAAACTGCGTTTGAACCCGTAAATGATGTAATGCCGCAGTTCGCGCGGTACCATGTGAAACGCTTTGACCGCCAAGGTCACCTCGTCGGTCACAGTCGTCCGACTGATGGTTCGGTTGTCGGTACAAAACGTAGCCGACAGACGGCCCTTGAACATATCTCGATAGGTGTGGTGTTCAAGCAACTTCAAATTCGGATTCGTTTGCAAATTGCTGGTGATACAGACCTCTATGGTGATCCGTAGATCAGCGATGTATTGACTCAAGTTCTCGACGTATTTGCGCCTGTCGCTCGTGTCGTCTTCGATGAGCCATGGGCTGAAAAGATGATACCCATGACCAATCCGTTCCGCATGCAGGTTGGTGATAGCCTGATAGATGGACTCAGGCCCATAGGCCTCTCCCGCATGGACCGTTTTCTTGAGAAAATGTGCATGAGCATACTGATACGCTTGCACATGATCGTTGGCGGGATAACCGTTCTCTTGGCCTGCTAAATCGAATCCAACGATGGGAAGATCGTACTGCTGTATCGCGTCTACTGCCGCACGCGCCAACTCCAGGGACGCCATCCCGTAGACCTGCTTGGGAGGAGCGTTCGGATGCACGCTAAACAATTGTGCGTAATACCGTGAAAATTTCGGGGTAAACATGCGCATCGCGCACACGATGATTCCATATTCAAAGGGTGGACGACCCTCATCGACAACCGCCGGACTGGTGTTGAACTCATCGCGAGCGCGACGCAACCCAGCGTCCACCGATCGAACCGCGTCAATAAACGTGAGGTCGTCGTGCATGTGCAGTTGGGGAGCAAAGCGTGGCTCGATGTAGTACACGCCTTCGTTTATGTTGTCCCACGCCAACTCATACGCCGACCGCTCAAGCGCCTCAATGTTCTGCAATACAGCGCACGTGTATTGAAACCCATGCAGATAGTCCGCGAGGCTTTCGTATCGCTCGCGAAACACCTTTTCAAGCAACCCTTCTTCCGAATGCGAAGGCAGCTTGATCTTTTGCTCTTTGGCCAACTCAATTAAGGTGGGAATGCGGATGGAGCCATCCAAGTGCACATGCAGATCCGTCTTCGGTAAAGCCCGAATCAGTTCCTCTGTAATGTTCAATTCAGCCATGCAAGAGAGGTAGCATAGATCGGCTGATTACGCCACCGAATGGCCCGTGGTTGAGGGGGGCTTCAACGGCGGGCCAACACCCGGAGAAATTCGCTTTCGAGCCCCTCAAGACGCGTAGAAGCACGGTCGGCCGCATGTTGGTCATACACTTCGCACACCTGAAAGTAGATCTTGAGCTTTGGCTCTGTCCCGCTGGGACGTACGATGATTCGGCTTCCGTCCGCCAACCACCAGGTCATGCAATTGGTCGGCGATAGGCCGCTGCCACCATGCATCAAATCTCTCGTCCGCACCACGGGCACATCCCCCAAAGCCTCCATACGGCGATCCCGCAAACGTTGAACGCTGTCGGCCATCCTCTCCTGACCGCCCGGTGCCGAATCCTCAAGGCTTCGCTGCCTGGTCGTCATGTAACCGTGGCGGATCCAAACATCCTCCAGGCGCTCCCAGATTGAGAAGTCACTTTGAGCGAGTCTCGCCACCAAGAGCGCGGCCCCCAGGCCATCTTTGTCCCGTACCGCCGTACCGACGCAGTAGCCCAAAGCCTCCTCATAACACATGACAAAACGACCACCGGACGCTTCACGTTCCAACGACGCATTCCACAACCACTTAAACCCAATGAGTGTTTCGATACAGTCCGCGTGATGGTGCCGCGCAATCCGCGCGAGCAGTTCGGACGACACGATGGTGGTGGCCACAAAGGCCTTGTCCGTGCGATTCCTGGCCGGACTGTAGACACCCAGGAGGGCGCTACCCAACACCGCA
>Ga0114996_10005737_pt1 | contig 14519 bp, 10 predicted proteins | sample ArcticOcean_MG_C_4_FD_87039 | JGI IMG/M metagenome (GOLD analysis project Ga0114996, IMG submission 87039) | Marine microbial communities from western Arctic Ocean - ArcticOcean_MG_CB4_134 | ecosystem: Environmental > Aquatic > Marine > Oceanic | place: Arctic Ocean: Canada Basin | collected...
ACGTCGTTCGGTTGATTTCGCCCAATCCATAGTATTTAATCTCCTTGCGACGGAATCTACCAAATTTACCGTCGCCATTCGAGGTGATTAAATCAACACGCCGTAACGCGTCGGGCTATGATTATAGGCACCCAAACCTATTTTTCAATATTATTGACAAAGCTCTAGGCAGCTACTCTTGACCCACGAGATGCAGAGCGCTGGCGGCTCGAGTCGGTCGTGCTCTTTCTCGCCATACGGAGGCATTTCGTTAGTAGATCCCGGCAGCTTTCTTCCCAGGTCAGAGTGGGGTAGGGCGTTCTTTGCAGTTTGGCGTGATGATCCGCCTGTTCCGTTTCGCGTATCTTCGCAACCAGCGAATTTGCATCGTCGAGATCGAAGTATTGGCAAAGTTCCTTGCCTACTTCTCGGTGTATCGGCGTGTCGCTCGCAAGCACGGGGAGTCCATGATTCAGCGATTCGACAATAGGCAGGCCAAAGCCTTCCGCGAATGAAGGAAAAACGAGGGCTTTGGCGTGTCGGTAGCAGAACCGCAGGTCGGCGTCACTGAGATCATTAAACATCATCAACGATTTGCCATACTGGGGATGCTCGCGAATACGAGACACCACTTGATCGCACTGCCAGCCGATCTTGCCAACGATGCACAATTTCGTCTCCGGAGACTCCTTCCAAACGCGGTCGAAAGCATCCAGTAGATAAGTATGGTTCTTGCGCGGTTCGATGGTAGCGACCAGCAGATAGGGATCTTTTGTACCCGAAAAAAAAGAGCGAACGGATTCCTGGGCAGGCACGATGCAATCGTCTATCGGCAGATCCGCGCCGAGCGAAAACGAAGAAAAACGATCGTCGGTCCACTTTCCGTGGACACCATGTGACTGAACGTATTGCTGAACGTTGTGAATGGTCGTCTGCGAGACGCCGACAAAGAAATCAGCATGTTCGACAGTTTGATCAAGCCACTTGCGAAACATACTTGGCAATTTCGGATGAAAAAACTGCGGGTAGTGAACTGGGATCAAATCGTGAATCACGACCCCTACGGTAGCACCCCGCTGCTTTGCTTGGCGAACGGCAGGCCAAATTTTTGTTCCCCAGGACGCATCTAGTAGAAGAAGCAGATCCGTATCGTTCCAAGCGACGGAGTTTGACCCCGTCAGCCGTTCAACGGTTCGGTCACAAGCGCGAACAAACCCTGCCAACGGCGTCGGCGAGGCCGGGGCATCGATCATCGGACTTGCGTCCCGCAACCGTCCTCCGTTGAGTGCGACCGGCGCACTTTCCACGTGGAACTCTTCCTGTAGCGAGCCCATCTCTTCGACGATCCTGCGTACAACACGGTGGATACCGCCCACGTCATGATAGACGTACGTGCGCGTACCTTCGACGAATACTCTCGTTGGCATAATATCGCCCTATTGATGTTTGTGCGGTCAAAGACCCTGGCGTGCCGCGATTAGCCCACGCTATGCCGTGCTTCCGTTGGGCGCCCTGGGTTCATTCGCGGCGCAACGGTGAACACGTATCGTCGTTGAATCGAATAATGCTGCTGAGTTCCCTTAGGCCGGGGCCTATTCATAATTAAGCAAGATCGGAACGATCTAGGCGGCTCGCCGGTTGCCGGTTGCCGGTTGGCTGGTCTTGGCCAGTCGGGGATACTTCTGGGGGAACCAGATGCGATGCGTCAATCCGGAGTCCGTCGCGGTGCTGCAAATGCAGCGAAGGATGTTGTGCTTTTTCGATTGACATGCGTTTCCCGCGAACGGCGCGGAGTTTGCTCGCATAACCCCAACAAGTACGCCCCGCAGTGGCAACGGCGAAGCTAATTCGACGCCGAAAATCCCACCAACTTGGCTTCCACCAAGTTCCGTAAAAAAGGTGGATCGCAAAACAATCGGAAAAGTCGGCGTTCGCTTTACCCGTGAGACGGAAATCAGTTGCCTGATGCAGCGTGAGTGGATAAAAATATCGGAACGAAAGAACATCCATGGAACTCTTGTCTGGAAAGTCCTCGTAGACACGAGAGAGCATCAGAGGGCCAGTACTGCTCAGCACCGGCTCCTTGCTCTCGACGCGATCCGCGAATTCCGACAACCGGCGGATCACGGTCTCGAAGAATGGATGGCCAGGCGCTGCCGCCATCAGAGCATTACACACGAGTTTCGCTACGCCCCAATGTCGGCAGTGGTTCGGTGGCTCTACGCCGAGAACACACTGGCGACCGCTGAGTAACGGGTCGATCGGCTTGCGAGACAAAAAGTCGAGGTCGGCGTACAGCCCACCGTGTCTGTGGAGAATAAAATAACGGACCGCATCTGCTCGTTGGATCGGCTTAGGATATGCATCGTACGTTTCCAAGAACCACGGGTAGTGCTCGGCAATCAAGCGCCGATTGTCGACATCGGTCCATAGACGGTATTCCCAGTCTGGATGATTTGTTTTCCAAGACGCGACATAGTCCGAAAACACGTCGGGAACCTGACTATCCTTCCAGGTTTGGTGCAATATCTTCGGAATTTTCACGCTCGTATCGTCCTGTCTTGCGTTTTGGCTCTTGTTCGCTAGGTCGAATCGGAAAATATGGAGTTCTATGCCTCGCCATCATGATCGGCTCAACGTGCTAGCACGACGGCGCCAGTTTCTGAGTGCTGGTAGAGGCTCAACGACGACTGTGGAACGTCGAATGCCTACGACGTTGTCGGAAACCGGTGCCCAAATGAATTACCAGTGGAGATACCATAGTGTCGAAACAGGACAAAGTAATTCAATCGCTCTTTTAGCGAACCGTCAGCCGAAGACCAAGAGGAATACATGAACAATCCAGACGTCTGATCTATCCCATTTCCTCACGTTCTCATCGTGCCAGTTCCTCACGTTCTCATCGTGCTAGCATGGTTTTTGGATCGTAATAATCGTTTAGATTGTCATAATCGTACCTGAGTTGCCGATGGGGTCCTTGTGACTTGTCTGTTTTCAACCCGATGCTGATCGCGGTGTCGTTTGTTGTATGGGTGGCGGTCGTGGAAATGGTTCGCTACGGTTCGATCCGGCGCTGTCGCTACCGTGCGGTCTGGCGCTGTAAGAATACGAACCTCCAAAGGCCAGCGACATCCGTGCATTCATGAGGTCACCAGTTTGAGCTATCGCTTTCGACTGACATCTGACCCCGGTCGACCAAACCCAAGATAGACGGAACATTGAGACTACTACTTCTTGCAATTCGATCGTCTTGGTTGGCGGGCCTATTATCAGTCATTGTGGGTGCCGCCGGCGGCCTGGCAACCTTGGCGTTGATTTCTCTGATCCACCAGTCGTTGACCGAGCCCGCGACCGATTCGCTGAGACTGCCAGCACTCTTCGCATGTGCCTGCGCCTTTGTGCTGGCAACGCAGGTTTTCTCAAAATGTGTGCAGGTTCGGTTGTCAAACTCGACCGCCGCGCGATTGCGATACGAACTCTCCGGCCGGATCATGACCGCTCCGTTGCCAAGACTTGAGGCAGTTGGTGCTCACCGACTAATCGCTTCGCTGGGCGCCGATGTCGACAGAATCACGGTGGCGTTGACCGGTTTTCCGGGCGTCTGTGCCGATGTAGCCGTGCTGATCTGTGGGATGGGCTATCTCGCGAGTCTCTCATTGCCGGTCGCGGGCTGCGTGATTCTGGTGGCCGGCATAGGAGTCGTCAACCACCTGATCGGCCTGAGGATCGCCAGACGTTACCTCATTCAGGCCCGAGAAGATCAGGACGAAGTGGTCGGACAAACGCGCGCGATGGTTCACGGTATCAAAGAGCTCAAGGGGAATCGTTCGCGTTGTCTTGACTTCTTTTACGGTGTGTTGCTGCCGGCGGATACCAAGATGCGCAAGAATGTGATCGTGGGTGCGAGCATCGAGGGCTTTGCACACAGTTGGGGACGCTTGTTTCTGTTGCTCGGCCTCGGTATGTTGCTCTTTGTGTGGCCCAGATGGTACCCAGTTTCTGCCGCCACGCTGACCGGTTATACGCTCACGATTCTCTATCTGACGCACCCGCTAGGCGGTATCTTGGGCTGGCTTCCTGCGATCAACTCTGCTTCGATCGCGCTGGCGAAAATCAATCGACTTGGCCTGTCGCTCGACGATTCCGAGGAGCAGACGCTCCCGATCGTAATCCCCCCGTTCGAGTCACTGGAAATGCGCGGCGTGACCTATGGGTATGAGTCGTCGGATGGGCGAGGTTTTTCGCTGGGACCTATCGATCTGAAGGTGACCGCGGGAGAAGAGCTGTTTATCGCCGGCGGAAATGGGAGCGGCAAGACGACGCTGGCGAAAATTCTGACGGGGCTCTACGTGCCGAACGATGGTCAGGTCGTGCTCAATGGAGAGGTCGTTTCCGACGCCATTCGCGGGAATTACCGGCAACTGTTTTCGACGGTCTTTGTCGAGGGACATGTTTTCGACCGTCTGTTGGGTATCGATCTCGATCAGGCTCGAATACGACACTTTGCGCGACTGTTGGGAATCGAAAAGTACATTGACCTTGAAACCGGGCATTTCTGTGCGGACAAGCTTTCCCGCGGCCAACACAAACGAATGGCGCTGCTTGTCGCGTGTATGGATGATCGGCCCATCCTCATATTTGACGAATGGGCGGCCGAACAGGATCCGGGATTCAAGGACACCTTCTATCGAGAGATCCTGCCGGAGTTGAGGAAGCAAGGCAAGACCGTGGTGGCAATCACTCACGACGATCGGTATTTCTCTGCCGCAGACCGAGTCTTGACCATAGTCGATGGACAACTCGATAGGACCGCCGCAAAAATCGCCGCATGACAAGTTGATCAGACGTCGCTCATGCGGGCGCGGCCCAGACAATCGATTAAACAGTTTTTGACGATTAGCCGATATAGAGAGTGTCGGCGAGAGGCGATCTCTTCGCATTCGGGCCCCGTGCAAGCGAATTCTCGGCTTGTTTGGCCAAGACTCGAAGCAACGAGTCACTTTGTCCAGCCTATCTGTCGGCACGAACAACGACTCATTTGTGGATTCGTCTGCTCGATTCCGAATGCGTCCATCGGCATGCTATCAGATCAAGTGACCTGTGATTGTCATTTACCGAAAACGCATCGCGACTATCCCCGGCATGCCAATCGCAGTTCGCTTGTTTAGGATCGAACGAGCACCAATGCATCGAGGCTTGCTAGGCGTTCTTGTCGTGATCGTGACGGTGTGTCTAGCCGGATGCCGGACACAGTCACCGGTCGGGTATGCGACGGAAAGACCGCCTCCTGTGGATTACAACGGTCCACAGATGCTGCCGAGCGCCCTGCCGACGAACACTAACGTTCAGCAGGTTTCGTACACGGTGGCAGCCGAGAGTGCTCCGCCGAGAGTGCGTGATATCGGGGCGTTGACACCGTGGCCAATGTCACTGGACGAAGCGGTCCGGATCGCGCTGGGCAACAGCCCCGTCATCAGCGGTGCTGGTGGCCGAACGCTAGGCACGGCATTCGATCCTGCCATTTTTGCCATCGATCCGAATGTTGGCCCGGAGGCGGCTCTGACTGCCTTCGATACGCAACTTACATCCAGCGTGAGCTACCGTGGTGGGAAAAGTGTTCTCTCCAGCAGCGCTTTTGGAATCCACTCGCAACCAACCAACACGGCACAACTCGGTCTGGCACGTACGTTCCGCAATGGTACTCGTGTCGGTTTGGGAGGCTTCGGTGGGCATGATACGGACTTGGCCGGAGGTTTTTTCGCTGCCTACGGAGCGGATCTGCGCCATCCACTTCTAAGAGGTGCTGGTACCGAGTTCAATCTCATCGCAGGACCTAACGCAACACCAGGCAGATACCGTGGCATCTGGATCGCCCAACTCGAGACCAATAGGGCCAATTTAGAGTTGGAACAGGCCGTTCGAGATCTGGTACGCGATGTGGCGACCGCCTACTGGGCGCTCTATTTTACCTATCACGATCTTGACGCAAAAAAGGCCGCTTTGGAGCGCGCTCGACAAACTTGGCACCGCGAACGGAAGCGCGTCGCTGAAAAGGCCAGCCCACCAGACGTCGAGGCAATCGCACGCCAGCAGTATTACTCCGCGGACGCCGCCGTGCAGAACGCGATTAGCGGTACTGGTCGGGGGGGAACGGGCGTCTTCGACGCAGAAATGAAACTTCGTACCATGCTGGCGCTGCCAGCTTTCGATGGTCGGCTAATTCGGCCGACAGCCCGGCCGCTTGAAGAAGAACTCCGTTTCGACTGGAATGAAGCGGTCCAACTAGCGAACTGTCGACGAATCGAGGTGCGCAAGCAACGCCTCAATGTCGAAAAGCGAGAGCTGGAACTCAAGGCTGCCCACAACCTGCGGAGGCCAAAGGTTGATATCGTAGGACAATATCGGCGTCCTGCAGGCGACCCTCGCAATCGAAACATCTCGTTTTCCGGGGCTCTGCAGACGTGGCAGATTGGTATCGAATATAGCCGGATGTTGGGAGATCGTCGCGAGAACGCCGCCATTCGCAGCGCGGAACTCCTATTGTCTCGTGACCGCGCGCTGCTAAATGAACAGAGGCAACAACTGTCTGTTCAGTTGCGCTCGGCGTTTACAGAGCTTGATCGCTCATTTGGCGTGACTCAGTCACTGGTGATTAGTCGTGATGCAGCGAGAATCCGTCAGGACGCAGAACAAAAACGTCACGCCGCAGGCGATGCTAACATCGATAGCGTGCTCGAAGCCCAAATTCGCGCAACGCGGTCCGAAACATCCATGCTGCGTTCGCTTGTCGATTACAATCTGGCGGTCATCAATTTGCATTACGCCCGTGGCACTCTGCTGGAGATGCTCGGTGTTGGGTTCTTGCCGCACGCCACAGAGCAGCAGATGTCCTTCGCACAGAACCATCCGTCGATTTACGCCGAGGCTCACGGACGTCGAACTGGCGGCTCTTCCGCGCTAATCGCTCGACCACCCTCGTCGAATCGTCCCGCGTCGCAACCATCGCGCCCGCTGCTCCGTTAGTCACCGGCAGCTTGTCGCACGGACGAGCCTCGTCCGTTTCTTGGGTGTTGCTGAGAGTTGTCGAGTGTGGGTCGGATGCCGTCACGGTCTCGACTCGCCTCACCTCTCTTCGCTCGCATTGAAAAGCGACCGACGTCAACGTTCGACTTTCGGCTGGAGATGTTCGGGGGGAAAACGGGCCTGCCGTAAAACAGGCATCCGATGTTAGTCCGGCATTCGTGTTGAACAGGGCGGAAAAGGGCGATTTTCTCGGTTGTAAGGGCTGCGGAATTATCAACAAACAGGGCAGTCACGGCCTATGAGTGTCCTGCGAAGATCGGGTAACTATGGTAGATTATTCCAGTTACCTTCGATCTTGTCTACGAATCGCTTGACTGAGGTAGCCTGAATTCGCAATTCTTGGTATTAGATGAGGCACTCGTCCCAGAGTCCCTTTCTATTGTTTTCTCTACGAAGGAGCGTTGTCGTGACCCGCTCATTATCGCCCGCGACCTGGATGTTGTGCTTGGTTTTGGCATCTGCCTGTTTCGTCGCTCCGGCGGCGGCCGAGGACCACTTGACCGAAGAAGTTCGAGCAACGCTCGCGACCGTTGACAAATGGCTTGGGGAAGGTGCGACGGCAAAGGGCTGGGGTAAGTATCTCAAGTCGAAAGAGCTGCGCGAACAACTCGGCAAAGGCGAGAAGGCCGACAAGGTGGTGCTCCAAGCCATCTTAAAACAATACAAAGGCAGCGCGGCCGGCTTGAACAAGCCGCAATTCGTTGCGGTCCGCAAGGCCATCGAGTTGTGGATTACCGATCTCTCGCTGCTCAAGAAGGCTGAGTTGGCGGCAGCCATCGCCAAGGCGAAAGGCACATTCACGCCCATTTCAAAAGAAAAATCCGCGAAATCAAAGACTGATCTCAATGCGGCCGTTAAGACGCTCGGTGCTTATCTGTCGCGTTCCGGCGCAGACGGAGCAGGCTGGAAAAAGTACCTGAAATTCGACGACCTGCAGAAAGCGCTCGCCGCCGAGAAGGGACCCGATCTCAAGGTCCTCGCCAAGAACGCCAAGCTTTATGCTGCCAAGCACAAAGGGCTGTCGCTGCCGAAGTTCAAGCAGGTGCGCAAGGCGATCGAGAATTACGTCAAGGTTGCTGATTTTGCCGATGATGAAAAACTGAAGAAACAATATGCAGAGATCCTCGGTGGGCTAGCGAAAGAAATCTCGCAGTACGAGAAGAAGCCGACCGACAAACTAAGCGAGATCATCGGTGCCCGATTGGGTTGGCTCGAGAAGAACGGCCAGGCGCCGGCGATCGTTGGTAGCGTTAGGCGGCACTACTCTAGCCGAAACCTCTTTATCGAGGTCGGAGCCGACATCGTTGCCGCGGGGATTGATCGCAAGATCGATCGGGTGATTACGCGACGTAGCGAGATTCTTGGCACCGACATCACAAGCACCGGACCGCTCAAGGGCGGAGTGACATTGCACTTGGTGCCGAATCGCCATAACGCCGAACTCAAAATGGTGCTCAAGGGAAAAACTCACACCAATAACGTGGGCTACAATGGCCCGGTCACGATCTATTCCAACAGCGTGACCTCGTTTGCCGCGACCAAACGGGTGTTTGTCTCGGATCGCGGCCTGCGCGCGATTCCGTCGATCTCGAAGGCCGTTACGCGGTCGAACGTCTACGACATTGCGGGTGGTCGAATCGCGACGAACGTTGCCTGGGACCGTGTCGCCCAGAGCAAGTCCACTGCCGAGTATCAGGGGGCCAGAAACGCCGAGCGCGACGTCAATCGTCAACTTGATAGCGAAGCCGATGTGTTGCTGACCAAGGCGAATCGAAATTTCCAGGAGAAGTTTCGCAAGCCGCTGATCGCGCGTGACGGGCTGCCGCGTCTGCTGCGATTTAGCACCACCGAAGAGACGCTCAACATCGTTACCGAGCAGGCCAACGGTTCGCAGCTTGGCGCCCCCGACAAAGCGCCGACGATCAAGGGTTCGAACGATATCGCGGTGCGAGTTCATCAGTCGATGGTCAACAATCTGGCCGCCTCCATGCTCGGTGGTCGCAAGATCACCGACGAAGGTCTGCGGAAAGAGATGATCAATCTGACTGGCAAACTGCCTGAGAAGCTTAAAGAAAAGGAAGACGAAGATCCCTGGTCGATCACGTTCGCCAGGCGCAAACCGGTAACCGTCGCCTTTGACGACGATCGGTTCATCGTTACGATTCGCGGACGACGATACACGTCCGGCGAAAAGTCGTTTATGTCGATGAACGTTACCGCCGAGTATAAGCTGGCAAAGACCAAAAACGGCATGATCGCCACACGTCAGGGCGATCTAAAGATCTTTCCGCCTGGGTTCGTCAAGGGAAAAACCAAACTGTCGATTCGCCAGCAGACGCTCCGCAAGATCCTCGAGCGTCGATTCGGATCGCTCTTCGAACAGAAATTCGAGTCGCACGGCATGGAACTGCCCGGCAATTGGAAAAAAGCCGGCAAGTTGAAGCTCGATCACTTGGCCTCTCGCGCCGGTTGGCTCTCGCTGGCCTGGAATCGAATCAACAAACCGGCCAATGTCGCGGAGCGCAAGAAGAAGGGCAAGATATCAACCTCACGATAGCACACGGCCCTGCGTCGACAGAGCGCTGTCATAGGATGGAGACGTTGCACGACGGCGCGACTGGTCAATGACGAATGAATCATGTCGAATGTCTAATACACGGTGGCGATCGTGTTGGGCGTGCAAAGGTGCATTACTCATTCGACATTCGTCATTCACGCCATACCGCGTTGCAGCGCCGATTCTCGAACCATCAGTAATCGCACAAGATGCCTCAGTACGTCGATATTACGTTTGATTGTTTGCCGCTTCGTTGCGTTGGGCGACTCGATATTCCGATCGACGCATCGCCCAAGTACCGCAAGCGGTGCGAGAGCATCAAGGTGGCCCTCGACAAGCATGGATCGCACAACACGTACTATCTGTACAATGCCCGGTGTACGTTTCGGCTCCTCAATCACGAGCGCGACGGGCGGATTCAGTTTCGATTTGACGGCACCGTACTGACGAATCAGGACGACTCAGAGACACTCCGTAGCGATCTCGACGTCGAGCTCCAAAGCGAAACTTGCCAGTGGCTCACCGAGCCGGCAGTCAACTGGCTGAGCGAAAGCGTCTCCCAAGCGGTCGTGGTCGAATTCGACCGCTATATCGCGGCGGGTGATCTACAGAAGACGGCCGAGCGAATCGAAAAGATCCGCGCCGAGAGTGACCAGTCCGGCGGCTTTGTCGGCATGTACTTGTAGCAGTGCTAGCACTGAAAGATGAGCGTGGGGCAGGTTTGTAACCTGCCATTTCGTACTTCTGGCAGGTTACAAACCTGCCCCACGAGAATTCTCGCCCACTCTGGGCCCCGCATATAGGAATACGTGATTTGGGTTGAGTGCGTCGATCCAAAAGAGTTTTCCGATTACGAAGATTCTTCAAAGTTTGCCGGTTAGGTGGTCGATATCAACTTTGTCGATTGTTCCGCACGTAGGCGACCGCGCCAGACGCGCTTGGCCTCGAGCGAGATAACGACTGGGGGGGAAATCGCTGGCAGCCGCCGGCAAACACTAAAAAACGAGTACACCTCTGGTCCACGGGACTGGTGGTCCATCAAGGCCATCAAAGGTCCTTAAGCTCCTCAAAATACGGATGCCTAATCGATGAACCGGCGACTGCACAAAGCCTGCGTTATTCTGATCGCGATCGCGATTCTTTCCACGGGTTGTCATCCGATACAACCTTTCTATTTCCACGAGAAGGGGGACCTGTCGAACTACATCGATCGGGCCACCGACATCGATTACCCTGACGTGGATCAGGAAAGACTCGCCGAGGTCAACGAAGCGGCCGAGCCGTACACGGCCCAGAACCCGCCCGACCCGAACAACACATGGGCGCTGCCCTTGGAAGAAGCCGTGCGTTTGACAATGGTCAACAGCAAGGTGCTTCGTCTGATCGGCACAGCGGGGCGCGTCAACGGCGTGAATCCGCCGGCGGTCTCCGACGGACTGTTGCGCACCACATCAGAAAGTCAGATCAACTCGATCTACGATCCGGCGATTCAGGAAACGAGCCCGTTCTCGGGTCGAATCGGTGTCGAGTCGGCGTTGTCGGCCTACGATGCGCAGCTCGAGATCAGTAGTATCTGGCAGAATAACGATCGTCTGCAGAACTCGAATAACGGTAATGTATTCGCTCCGGTATTTGTACAGGACCGAGCCGATGTTGGCGCGGAAATCTTTAAACGTTTTACCGGAGGCGGTTTCGCGTTTGTTCGAAACGATACGGTTTATGACCAGAATACTCAAGGATTCCGCGGCGTGCCGAGCGATTGGGATACGTCGTTTTCGGCCGGTGTTTCGCAACCGTTGTTGCGGGACTTTGGCACGCAAATCGGTCGCATCACGGGTCCGCGAAATCGCAACGTAGGCTCGTCCTTTAATACACTGGATCGTCAACGACTGCCGGGCGACCAGTTCAACGGTGTGATGATCGCACGGATCAACACCGACCAGCAGTTGCTCGACTTCGAGTGTGCGATTCGCGACATGGTCAGCAACGTCGAAACCTCCTACTGGGAGCTCTACTTCGCCTATCGCAACCTCGACGCCGTGATCTCGGGACGCGACAGCGCCCTGGCGACTTGGCGAACGGTTCACGCGAAGTTTGTCGTCGGTGCAAAAGACGGTGAAAAAGAAAAAGAAGCCCAGGCCCGTGAACAGTACTTCCTGTTCAAGGCTCAAGTTCAGCGAGCTCTGTGGACGCTCTATGCGGCCGAAAACCGGCTGCGATACATCATGGGACTCACGGCCACTGATGGTCGCGTGATTCGCCCGTCGGACGAGCCGACCACCGCCATGGTCGCGTTCGACTGGAGTGAAATCCACTGTGAAGCCCTGGCTCGCAGTTGCGAACTGCGTCGCGAAAAGTGGGAAATCAAACGACGCGAACTCGAACTGATCGCTACACGAAATCTATTGCTGCCGACGTTGGACGCCCACGCGGTCTACCGCTTTCGAGGTCTGGGTGACGACTTGCTCAACTCCAGCGGCTCGAACCCGGGGCCAGGCGGCCTGCCGGGAGACGCATTCACCGACTTGACGTCCGGTAAACACCAAGAGTGGCAACTTGGACTCCGCTTTAGCATGCCGATCGGTTTCCGCAAAGAACTGTCCGCCGTGCGACACCAGCAGCTATTGCTGACCAAGGAGAAAGCCGTCTTGCGGGACAAGGAACTAGAGCTTTCGCATCAGTTGTCTGATGCCTATCGGGAACTTGATGTGACGTATCACTTGATGCAGACGAACTTCAATCGAAGGATCGCTGCCAAAGATCAAGTCGATGCGGTCGAGGTGGCGTTGGACGCCGGTACCGTGACGCTCGACCTGTTACTTGACGCTCAGCGACGTCTGGCGGACGCCGAGAGCGCGTTCTTCCGCTCGCTGGTCGACTACAATCTGTCGATCCGCAATGTGCATCTTCGCAAGGGATCGCTGCTAGAGTACAATAACGTCACCCTGGCCGAGGGACCTTGGCCTGCCAAGGCGTACTACGATGCACAGGGACAGGCTCGGAAGCGGGGCGCTGGCCACTACATGAACTACGGGTTCACTCGACCCGACGTAATCAGCCGCGGTCCTGTGCGTCAGCACATCGGTAACCGTAGCGAGCGGATCGACGGCAAGCCGGTCGAGGCCTCTCCGGAAGAGATTCCCACGCCACCCTCGGGTCGTGGCTCAGGAAGTGGCGCCAAGTCGGTGCTGCAGCAAGGAAACGCGACCGCGCAGAATGGTGTGGACCGAAGTCGATACAGTTGGAACCTGAAACCGCAGTCGGACTCGACTGCCGCTGAAACGAAACATGCCGGCTCCCAATCTCGCAGCACCCAGAACGACGATGCGGCTTCCGCGACTGCTGCGGATGCTAAGACAGTTGGGTATGCTGCAGAGCCGGCGAGGGCACAACGTTGATTCGCTCTCGGTGGCCTGTGGCGTAAGCAGACGGACCATCTTTCGCGATCTCGACGCTCTGCGTGAGGCGGGCATTCCGCTGGTCTTTGACGAGCAGCGACAGAAGTACTCGATCCCTTCGACCTACTTTCTGCCGCCAACCAATTTCACGCCCGAAGAGGCGCTGGCCGTTATCGTGCTCTGTCACGAAATGGGTGACCAGGACCAATTGCCTTGCTACGGCGCGGCGCAAGCGGCTGCGCTGAAGCTCGAAAGCGCCCTGCCTTCTCGGCTCCGCGATCAACTCCGCGATCTGATCGGAGCGATCGAGATCAATCTTGCCCCGGTCAGCGAACTATCCGGTCAAACGCCCTTCTATAACGCGCTCGTCCATGCGGCCGCCGAAAAAAAATCGGTTCGGATCAAGTATGGCAGCTTGACCGAGTGGGAGATGATAACCACCAAGCTGAGCCCGTACCGTGTGTTGTTCAGCCATCGCAGTTGGTACGTCATCGGACGCTCGTCGCTGCATCGGTCGACCCGTACGTTCAATCTCAGCCGGATTAAGGAGTTGGAACTTCTTGACGACGGCTATAAGATCCCGCGTGGGTTCTCGGTCAGTCGCTACCTTCGCAACGCCTGGCATCTTATCCCCTCGGGCCCAGACCGAAAGGTCGTCATCCGGTTCGAGAAAATGGTCGCCCAGAACGTCAACGAGGTGAACTGGCACAAGACGCAAAAAACCAAGTGGAACGACGACGGCTCGCTCGAATTTCGGGTCACCGTGTCGGGGTTGAGCGAGATCTCCTGGTGGATCATGGGCTACGGCGATCAAGCCAAGGTGCTCGCACCGCGTGAGCTGCGCAATATGATCGTCCAGCGGGCCGAACGAACGGTTGAGCGTTATCGGGGAAAGGGTTGAGTTGTATAACTGCAGGAATAGGCCGTGAACGATGGCAGCGATCTAATGACGAATGAGTAATGTCGAATGTCTAAAGGGTTCGCCGGAAATAGATGCCCAGGCGACATGTTTGGGGTCGTTCAATCGGGGAGTATTTCGGTTCTGCCATTCAGGCCAAGTTCGACATTGGTCATTTCGGCATTAGGTATTTACCGGGATTCCATTTTCCTTGCTCTGCGAGGTGATATCTGATGGCTGGACACAAACCATTTTCGACGTTGCTCGACAAGATGTCGCCGGAGCGACGCGATCGTTCTGACGCCCGCGTCAAAGAGATACAACAGGAGATGTTGTTGACCGAGCTACGCAAACATTCTGGCATGACTCAACAGGATCTGGCAGATCGGCTTGGCATCAGCCAACCAAGTCTCTCCAAGATGGAGAGCCAGGAAGACATGCAGATCAGCACGCTTAATCGCTTGGTCGGATCGCTCGGCGGCACACTGGAACTAATCGTTCACTTGCCCGGCGGGGATGTAACCCTGACGCAGTTCGACGGGGATTAAACCTCGTTCTGTCAGAACAGCGGCCATCGGCAGCCGCGGGGGCTTCGCCGGCGACC
>Ga0114996_10005738_pt1 | contig 14518 bp, 8 predicted proteins | sample ArcticOcean_MG_C_4_FD_87039 | JGI IMG/M metagenome (GOLD analysis project Ga0114996, IMG submission 87039) | Marine microbial communities from western Arctic Ocean - ArcticOcean_MG_CB4_134 | ecosystem: Environmental > Aquatic > Marine > Oceanic | place: Arctic Ocean: Canada Basin | collected...
AAGACGTACCCGGAGTGCGATGTCTACTGCGCGCGGACGATCGAAGACGCGGTGAAGTTTGAGAAGCCGGAGACGATCGCGGCGTTCATCGCGGAGCCGATCTCCACGGCCAACGGCTGCTGGGTGCCGGCCCAGGAGTACTGGACGAAGGTGCGGGAGATTTGCGACAAGTACGACATCATCATGATCTGCGATGAGGTGATCGACGGCTTTGGCCGGACGGGTGAATGGTTCGGGATTCAGCACTTCCCGGTGGAGCCGGACATCATGACCGTGGCCAAGGGGATCTCCTCCGGCTACATCCCGATCGCGGCGGCGCTGGCTTCGGACAGGGTGGCGGAGGCGTTCGAGGGAGAGGCCAAAGACGCGCTCGTGGGCGGCATCACGTTTGGCACGCACCCCGTCTCCTGCGCGGTGGCCCTGGCGAACATCGAAATCATCGAGCGCGAGAACCTGGTCGCCAACTCCAAGAAGATGGGCGACTACCTGGCGGCGCAGCTGCAGGATCTGAAGTCGAAGCACAAGGTCGTTGCCGACACGCGGGGCATTGGCCTGATGCACACGATCGAGATGAAGCGTGACCCAGAATCCGGTGTCGACTTCAGCGAGGACGACGCCGTGGGCGAGCGGGTGCCCCGCCTCCTACGCGACGAGGGCATCTTGGCCCGGGCGGGGGCGTCGATCAGCGTCGCGCCGCCGCTGATCATCAACGGCGAGCAGGTCGACGAGATGGTGGAGAGCATCGATCGGACGATCACGCGGCTGGAGGCCGAGCTGGGGATCAGCTAGCTCCTTCGCCCGCCAGGGTTGCCCGCGTGGGTCTCCTTAGAGGAAGCGCTGGATCGGCAGTTCGCGATGGCGGACGCCGGTCTGATCGAAGACGGCGTTGGCGATGGCCGGGGCGACAGCGACGATGGCCGGTTCGCCCGCGCCCGTGGAGGGGACTTCGGGGTCGCCGATGAGGGCGACGTCGATGCGGGGGATGTTGTTGGAGCGCGGCACGCGGTAACGGGCGAAGCTGCCGTTGAGCAGACGGCCGCCCTCGAAATCGGCGCCTTCGTAGAGCGCGGTGCCGAGGCCCATGACGACGGAGCCTTCGACCTGGTTGCGCGCGCCGCTGGGATTGACGGTGAGCCCGCAATCGAGCGAGGCGCTGACGCGGCGTACGTGGACCTCTTTGCCCTGCACATCCAGCTCCACGCAGGCGGCGACGTAGCTGCCGACATCGAGGCCAAGGGCGACGCCCACGCCCCTGTTGGAGGGCTGCGGCGCGGGATCCCAGCCGAACTGCTCCGCCGCTGATTCCAAGACGGCGCGGAAACGGGGATGGCTGAGATTGCGGAGGCGGAGTTCTACGGGGTCGACGCCGACCGTGACGGCGATCTCATCCATGTGGACTTCGCGGGCGAAGTGATTGACGGAGCCGCCGAGCGATCGGTAGGAGCCGGGGCGCAATGGGCTGGCAGCGGCGGCGACGACGACGCGGTTGTGGGGCACGTCGTAGGGCGTCTCCGAGCCGCGCTGGCCAATCATGGGTCGGTCGGCGGTGGTGTGAGCGGCGTGGAAATCCCAGGCAAGTAGGGTGCCTTGGGCGTCGAAGCCACTACGGATCTTGATCAGGGCAGCGGGACGGAAGGTGGACCAGAACATCTCTTCGTCGCGGGTGTAGGCGATGCGGACGGGCCGCTGCGCGATCCGCGCCAGCCGCGCCGCTTCAAGGGCGGGGCGGTAGATGCTCTTGCCGCCAAAGCCGCCGCCGATCTCCGGCGCGATGACGCGGATGCGGCTCTCGTCGATGGCGAAGTGCTCGCCCAGTTCGGCGCGGGTGCCGAAGGGGCGTTGCGTCCCTGCCCAGACCGTGAGCAGGCTGTTCTCGGAGTCACCGTCCCATTCGGCGACGGCAGCCCGGGGCTCCATGGGAGCGATGGACACGTAGGGGATGAAATAGGTGGACTCCAGGATGTGTTCGGCGGCGGCGAAGCCCTCGTCGAGGTTGCCCGCTTCCTGGGTTGTGGCCGGATCGCTGGCGGTCTCGTCGAGGAGTGTGGGCAGATCCCAGCGGGAAACGTGGGCGGTGCGTTCCGTCCAGTCGGCGCGGATCAGAGGGATGGCGGCCTCGGCCTGTTCATCGCTCTCGGCGAGGACAGCGACCAGGGATCCATCGCGGATCACCTGCACGACGCCGGGCATCTGTTCGGCGATCGCGGTGTCCAGCTCGTCGAGCTTGGCGCCGTAGCTGGGTGGCCGCAGGATGGAGGCGAAGAGCATGCCGGGGCGTTGGATGTCTTGGGAGAAGACGGCTTCTCCGGTGACGCGGGCGATGGCATCGATGCGGGCGGAGTCGTGGCCCATGACCGTGAACTCGGACTCCGGGGTCAGGGGAGTCGTATCGATCAGATCATGGAGCATTCGTTCCTCGCCGATGAGGTCGCCATAGGAGATGGCGTGCGAGGCATCGTTTTTGGATCGGACTACGCCGTCGGCGCAGAAGAGGTCCGCGACGGGCAGGTCGAGATGGGAGGAGGCGAGGTCGAGCAGCGTCTGGCGGGCGGTGGCGGCGGCCTTGCGCAGCTGGAGGCCCGTGCGCCAGGTCGATTGGCTGCCGAAAGTGCCCATGTCCCAAGGAGTGGTTGCCGTGTCGCCAAGGATGACCTCGACGGCGGAGAGGGGGAGGCGGAGTTCGTCGGCGACCTCGACCGCGAGGCCCCAGCGGATGCCTTGGCCGTACTCGACCTTGCCGGCAAAGGCGGTGACGCGGCCGTCGGGCCGGACGACCAGCCAGGGCGAGGGTCCGTACTCCGGCGTGACGTTGCCATAGGCGCCGCGTGCGTAGCCGGAGGCCGGAGGCGGGAAGCCCAGGGCCGCGCCCCCTTGGATCCAGAGGCCGGGTGCATCGGTGCTGAGGTCCACGGACGAGGGCACGCGGTTAGTCATGGCTGGTTTGCCGCTCTTGGTGGTCTGGGTGGTTCGCGGCTTGGTTCGCGATGAGGAGTTCCGATGCGCGCAGGACGGCGTTTTCGATGCGCTGATAGGCGCCGCAGCGGCACATATTTTCGGAGAGGGCTTCGCGGACCTGCTCTCGCGAGGGTTGCGGTTCACGTTCGAGGAGGGCGACGGCGGTCATGATGAAGCCGGGTGTGCAGTAGCCGCACTGGAGGGCGGTCTCCTCCACGAAGGCGGCTTGGACGGGGTGAAGATCGGCGAGCTGGGGAGCGTCGCCGTTGGCGCTGGGAGCGAGGCCTTCGATGGTGCGAAGGTCGCCACCGGCGACGGCGCCGGTGTTGCTGAGGCAGGCCCGCAGGACTTGGCCGTCGACGAGGACGCTGCAGGAGCCGCAGAGGCCCTCGCCGCAGCCGTACTTGGTGCCGGTCAGGCCAAGGTCGAAGCGCAAGAAGCTGAGCAGGTTGCGCCGTGGATCGGCGACGGGGTGAGCGTCGCCATTGACTCGAATTTCCATCGTGGTTGATCTCCGTGGAAGCGGGAACGGGTGCTCAGAGGGCACCGATTCGTGAGGGGATTTCGTGAAGGCCCGTAGGCCAGCAGTAGTCGTGCACCGCATCATATTTGATCGCCGCCGCCTGAGCGATTCGTGCAGGCAAGGACCAAGGACCGGCGCAATGGGTAATTTCAACCCCCCAATATTCAGGATTTCAGAATCTTCCGTGACCCCTTAAATTCTTACTTGCGTGCCGCGTTCCGTCCCTCGATTTCAGGTCAACCCGGCAACAGTCCAAACCCGCCAGTTTGGGACGGCACGGTACTTATCGAAACCCCCGCTCCCCTGCGGGGGTTTCACTTTAACTTGGCTGGCTGGGGTTTGGCGCTGCCGGGCTTTGGCGCCGGGTCTGGGCATTACTGGGTCTGGGGATGCGGGAACTGGGTATCGTGGCCGGCCCGGCTGATCGGCGTGGGGTTGTTGCTACAGCGCTGCTTCGATCAGGGAAGGACCTGGCTCCGCGAAGCTGCGCTCCAGCGCTGCGGAGAGCTCTTCGGCGCTGCCAACTCGGGAGGCGGGGAGGCCGAAGCCTTGGGCGATCGTGGCCCAGTCGAGGCGGGGGTTGCCGAGGTCGGTGAGGGAACGGGCAGAGGGGCCTGGTTCGTCGATACCGGAGCGGTGGAGCTCCACTTGCAGGATGCGATAGGCATTGTTGGCGGCGATCACGACGGTGACATCGAGGGCTTCGCGGGCCATCGTCCAGAGCGACTGCACGGTGTACATGCCGGAGCCGTCGGCCTGGAAGGCGAGGACTTGGCGATCGGGCGCGGCGACGGCGGCGCCGACCGCGGTCGGAAGCCCCTGACCGATAGCGCCGCCAGTCAGTCCGAGAACGGTGTGCGGCGGGGCGGCGGCGCTGAGGGCGTCGAAGCCGGCCGCGGAGGTGGCCGCCTCATTGACGACGATGGCATTCTCCGGCAAGTGCGCGACGAGGGCCTGCCCGAGAGAGGTGACGTCCAGCTTGCCGGTGGGCGAGCTGGGTCGCTCAGTCAGCGGCGGGGCCACGTCGCCCGGCGCGCCCAGGAGATCGGCGACGGCGTTGAGAGCCGCGGCTGCGTTGTCCGGGGGGGCGGCGAGCAGGTGCAGCGAAGCCGTTTCGGGGGCCAGACGGCTGGGGAGGTCGGGGTAGCCAAAAAATGAGACGGGATCGAGCGCGCCCGCCAGGACGAGCGTGTCGGCGTCGCCCAAGGCCTCGATCGCCGGTTCGGGGAAATAAGGGAGGCGGTCGAAATTGGGGAGCCCGGCGCCGCCGTCGCGTCGAGCGGCGAAGGTTTCGATGTACACACGGCAGTTGCTGGCGGCCTGGACACGGGCGGCGGCGCGAAGCCCAGCTTCGGTCAGCGCGGAAGCCCCCAAGAGCAGGACCGCTGTCTGGGAGTTCTGGAGGGCTTGGGCGGTCGTTTCGATGGTCCCGGCGGAGGCGAGGGAGGGCGCGGCTGGCTGCGCGATGGAGGCGGGGCCGGTGGCGGGGTCCCATTGGCAGTCCTGCGGAATGATCAGTGTGGCGATGCCGCCGGGCGGCTGCAGCGCCGCGGTCAGCGCCGCCGCGCCATCCGCCGCCAGTCCCTGGGCGGAGGTGGCTTCGCGCACCCAGTTGGACATGGGCGTCGCGAGGGAGACGATGTCCGAGGTGAGGGGGGCGTCCGCGTTGCGGTGCCAGGTGGCGTGGTCGCCAACGAGGTTGATCAGCGGAGTGCGGGCGCGGCGGGCGTTGTGGAGATTGGCGAGACCGTTGGCCAGGCCCGGCCCCAGATGCATGACGGTGAGGGCGGGTCTGCCGGTGATGCGTCCGTAGCCATCGGCGGCGCCCGTGCAGACGCCTTCGAAGAGGGAGAGGACGGGGCGGATGGCGGGGACATCGTCGAGGGCGGCGACAAGCTGCATCTCGGTGGTGCCGGGGTTAGCGAAGCAAGTGTCGACACCACCCGCGACCAGGGTTTCGAGGAGAGCTTGCGCGCCGTTCATGTCGTTGTGTCCCCCACCGATCTGTTCACGTCGAATCGAAGATGATGACGCCTACTCGAACATGATGACGCCTATTCAAACATGATGACGCCGCGACCGTCCTCACCGCGTCCAAGGGCGTCGAAGGCAGCGTTGATTTCGCCGAGCGGATAGCGGCGCCGGATCAGGCTGTCGATTTCGATGCGGCCGTCGACGTAGAGGCCGACGAGGGTGTTGAAGGTCTCGTGGGGGCTGGAGGAGCCGTAGTAGGAGCCCACCAGGGTCTTTTGGTTACGCACCATGTCGACGAGGTCGATTGGGGCGCGATCTTCGAGCGGGGCGAGACCGATGACGACGGCGTGTCCGTTCTTGCGCAGCGCCTCCACAGCCTGGCGGGTGGTCTCGGCGCTGCCGAAGGTGTCGAAGGCGAAGTCGACGCCGCCGCCGCTGAGCTCCTTGATGGCGGCGACGGCGTCGACTTCGCGGGAGTTGACGACATCGGTCGCGCCGAAGCCCCGACTGAACTCCAGTTTGTGGTCATGAACGTCGACGGCAATGATCTGCGCGGCGTTCATGATGCGCGCGGCCTGGACGGTGTTGAGGCCGACGCCGCCACAGCCGATCACGGCGACCGAAGCGCCGGGGCGCATGCCGGGCTGCTGGAAGACCCCGCCGGCGCCGGTCGTGACGCAGCAGCCGATCAGCGCGGCGACGTCGATCGGCACCTGATCCGGGATCGGGAAGCAGGCCTGAGCCGGGGCGATGAGCTTCTGCGCGAAGACGCCGAGCTTGGCCATCTGGAACACGTCATTGCCGTCGTCGTCGTGGAGGCGGACGGTGCCGTCGAACTGGGTGGCGCCGGTTTGGGCGTTGGTGTCGCAGAGCTGCGGGTGGCCGCCGCGGCACTGGCGGCAGTGCCCGCAGTTGGAGACGAAGGAGAGGATGCAGCGCTGGCCGGGCTCGACATTCGTGACGCCAGGGCCGACGGCTTCGACGGTTCCGGCGCCCTCGTGACCGAGCACGGCGGGGAGGGGAAGCCGTGCGGTGCCGTGGATGACGTGGTAGTCGCTGGCGCAGACGCCGGCCGCGCCCATGCGGACCAGGACTTCGCCATGCTTGGGGGCATCCTGCTGCAAGCTGCGGACTTCGAGCGGGGAATTGGCTTGATAGAGAACGGCAGCGTCCATGATCGGGCCTCCAGCGTCGCTCGCGGTCGAGATGTCGTTGGCGGGCATGGTAGCTAGTCACTGGGGGAGGTGTGAGTGCGTGGGGAAGGGGAGGGTGAGGGGAGCCGGCCCGTCGATCTGAGGATGTTTGACGTACGTGGTCCCCAGCGTGCCAGGGATTGCGGGGCGACGGGCGTTTGGCTGCGGTCGCCGAGCGTGCGCTTCGGCGATCTCGCCTAGCCGCGACCGGGCTAACCGATGCCTTGCTTGACGGCGTAGGCGGCGGCCTGGGCGCGGCCGCGGACGCCGAGCTTGCGGTAAATGTTGGAGATGTGGCGATCGACGGTGTTGACGCTGATCTCCAGTCGCGCGCCGATCTCTTTGCTGGAGTCCCCCTGGGCGATGAGCCGCAGGACATCGCGCTCACGGGGGGTGAGGGAGTCCGTGTGGGCAGGGGCGGCATCAAAGTTCTCGCCCCAGCGCCGGGTGGCGGGTGGCTCAAAGCGGCCCGGGGTGGTGTTGAGTGCGTCGAGGACGGAGTAGGCGGTGCCTTCGATGTCTTCGGCGTAGGGCGAGATGGACTCCGCATCGACGAGCATCATGTGGGCATTGGGGATGGACGCCGTCAGCTGGCGCGCCTTTTCGACATCGAGGAGGCGCGAGCGGCTGGGGTGCATGACGAGGACATCGGCTTGGACTTGGGCCAGGACATCGTCGCTGATCTCCAGCCTGCGGAGGAGCTGGTTGGCGCCACGAATCCCGAGCGATTCCTTCAAGAGTTCCGTGAGCCAGGGGCCGGTCAGCCCGGCGCCCCAGCCCGCCAGGGTGTGGATCATGACCCGGAAGGCAAGGTCCGGATCGACTTCGCAGAGTCCGAGGATGGCACGTGCTTCCTCTGATTCAAAGATATCGGCGGGGCGTTGCGTGGGGCTCCAGAGCACGACCCGATCGACGCGTTCGCTGTGGGCGGCAGCCCACTCCAGGGCGGCGGGCGTGGACGAGAAGGCGCTGAAGATGCAGACCTTCGCCAGCCCGGCGGCTCGAACTACCGCCTGAATGTCGTTGGCATCGGTGGCGGCGGTCCGGCTGTCGATGTCGCCGCCCGAGGATCCCGTGCCGCGCTCATCGATCAGGATGAGCTCGTGCTGATCGGCGAGCATCTTGAGGAAGGCGAAGGCTTTGGGGTTGGTAATCACGTTTGGCTGGCAGGAGAGCATCGGGCCGCCCGTGATGACGACCGGCGATCCGGAGCCGAGGCGGGCGAAGGCGAGATGGACGCCATCTTCGGACTTTGCGTAGGAAACTGCCGGCATCACCATAATCGCGTCTCCCGTGCTACCTGTGTCCCGCGATCCACTCCTCTGTCGAGGCGGGAACCGTGTGATCCGTCATCGGCGTGACTCGCGTTGACCAACCGTTTTCGATCGTGTCCTGCTGCGAATCACGCATTCCGGTCAAAGCCGGATTTCAATCACGATGCGTATTGTGACCCCCAGGTACTTGGTTCCCAATCCCTTAAACTAGCCATTTCTTGATCCGACCTCGAGTTCGGGAGGTTGGTCGTTTGGTGCGCTCAAGCGGGGGATTCCCCCTGGGAACCCAACGGTTGGCGGGGCCAAGGATCCTGTGCCGAGCGGAATGCGACTCTCAGGTACGCACCAATCGCATGAGACGGACTTGGGTTCGATCCCGGGCGTTGCCTGGGAGGCGGCCCTTGCGAAGGCGGGAAGATGTGTGTTCCGCCGACGCCAGAAGGTGCTCTCCGCGCCGGCGAGTGCGCGCGGCAGCGCGTGCGGCGGATCCTGGATGTGCCGCCCGCGCGCGAAGCGGACCGTTGGCGTCTTGCAGTCTCTCCCAACCCATTCCGAGGCGAGTGCCTGTGACCGGCCGGATTCGAACCGGAGCGTTGCTCCGGGTTTCCGTGGGTTTCGAACTGAATTGTAATCGGACGGTGATTCGGGAATTCAGGTGATGGACGCGGTCTTCGAGGACGGGGAGGAGGTGGAGGGGGAGGGCACGAGCGCTGAGCCGCGTTCCGTGCAGGTGTCGCTATTGGGCAAGGTCTTTCGACTCACTGCGCGGAGTCCACCGGGAGATGGGAGAGGAATTCGGTAGTGAACAGAAGATGGTCATAAGTATGGATGTCTTTGCTGGCCATGACGAATTTTCGCCATTGCTGGGGGGCGAGTGGCGGCGGAGAGTTGCTGAGTCTTATGCGCCCGGAGGGATCCGGGCGTGAAGTTGCATCAGGACGCATTCGGTCGGCGTTCCCGGCGTAGGCCAGGGAGCGAGTCATTGCTGTGCCGCGTTGCGTGCACGGGTTGTGGGCGGGACAAATATGAATCGTGCGATGACTGGAGCCGCGGTGCTGCGTGAGGCCGCGATGCGATTGCCGGAGCAGGCACGGAACAGGCTTCCAGGCCGCGCGCAGCGGCCAGGCGACGTGGGGCGGAACACTGGCGCGCAAGCCCGGACGGCGCAGCAGCCCTGGCGCGTGCTGCTGCTGGTGGCTCTCATTGGTGCGATGTTCGCGCTGGCGCAGAGTGAGCGAACCCCCGTCCAGGCAAGCCACGGGATTGAGCTGCAGCCGATAAAAGGCCTGAATGAGTGGTCGCTGGATGGCGCGGGCGTGGACATCGTGCTGACCAACGGTGATCGGTTTGCTGTTGGCGCCGGCATTGCCAATATCGGGCTTCAGTCGGATGTGGCCGGGCTTTCAGTAGCCACGGCCACTCTGGACTTCTCTCGGACCACTATGTCCCTCAAGTTGGCATGGGCGGGCGCTGACTTCGATACGAGCGGGTTCCTGGAGATTGACCTCCAGGGGAGCGCCGTGGACAGCGGGACTCCCGGAACCTCCGATCGGGCTGATATCGGGTACCTCGTGGAGGGTGTGGCGAATGCAGACGGAATAGTCGCCGCGGCGGGACCGTGGGATCCCGGCCGGCCGTCGGAGGGGGCCCTGCAGCCGAGCGTGGAGTTTATCGTGACGTTGGAGGGTGGGACCTTCATCGGCCCGGATTTCCTGGCTGGCCTCACCCTCATCCAAGAGCTCGGCGATCAGCCCCATGGCTTCACGCTGACGGATGCTTCCCCGCTGGATATTCCCACGACGGCGCTGCGTGTGACCGTGACGAAGGATGCATCGGACTACGATATCGACACGCCATCCCCCTTGGGTGGGCTGCTTTTCCGCGTCGATCCGTCGATTCACAGCGGGGCGGCTGTGGCGGACGCGGGACGGTTCTGGCCGGGTGCCGTGATTGAGTCCGCGACGCTGACGCAAGTGGGTGGCGGCAACCCGATCGAGGCCGACTTAGACGGCGCCACACTGCTGGTCATCCTAGAGAACAACGTGTTTACCGCCGCTCCGCTAGTGGCGGCTGGGTTCGAAACCCAGAACTGGCCGCCGGGTTTGACAATCGCGGGTATCAACCGGAGCAGTAATACGACAGCGGAACTCACGTTGGCGTTCACGGGCGCGGACTTCAACACGGACTTCGACGGCTTCCTCAATGTAGTCGCGCCGAACGTGGCCTTCGGTGATCCGACGACGACGACGTCCCTGCGATTTGAGGCGGTAGAAGAAGGACCGCCCGGTGGCGGCGGGGCGTTTGCATGGATCAGGGGAACCGCCGATGAGAGCACGTTGGATGGCGCGATTTTCACGGTGGGGCTGGACGGACGGGTATTCGACGGCACGCCGGTGCCGAGCGACTTCCAGTTCCTGGGGACGATCAACGTCCCCACGATGCGTATCACGGTCAATGCGGTGACCCTGCTGTCCCCGACTCGTGTTGAACTGCAGGTGGACTACCCGGGCGTCGATTTCGATCAGGATCAGACGCTTTCGGTCCTTGTGGACGCGGCCGCGATGGTCCCCGCGGTCGACGCTCTTCTGACGGGTGAGACCACGGTTACCGGCATCAATGAGACGGGCAATGACGAGCGGGCCTTCATCAGCGCGACAAACCCGTCGCCACTGACGGAGGCGAATCTTGACGGCGCGACAGTGACTGTGGATCTTGTGGGCGCCAGCTACAAAGTTGGTGTGGGCATCGCGGACTTCCTCCTCCTAGGACCTGACTCTCCGCCTGGCGACTCGATCGTCTCGCTGACGGTAGTCTCCCTGACGCGGGTGATCCTCGATTTGGCCTACAACGGCACCGATTTCGACGTTGACACAGACCTCAAGATCCGCGTGCGGAACAGTGCGACCGAGGGGAGCGCGGCTCTGGCTACGGGCACCGTCCCGGTGACGGCGGTGATCGAGGCGGTCACGCTAGCGTTGTCCCCCGCGGCGCCGCCCTTGATCGAGACCGGCCTTGACGGGGCGATCCTGTTCGTGGATGTCAGCAATGGGGAATCCGTCTGGGTGCCGCAAGTCGATCTGGATCCCAACCTATTTTCTCTGAATGGGCAACCAGACGGGCTGACGATCGATACCGTGACGCGGACGAGCGGCACGCGGGTCACCGTGGCTTTGGCGTTCGATGGAACCGACTTCGACGTCGATGCCGCGATGAGTCTTCTGGCGAAGCCAGATGCCTTTGAAGCAGCGCTGGCCACGGCGACGACGAATACCGTCCCCATCACGGCGGTGATAGAAGCGTCAGCGCCTTCAATCACGGCGCCCGCGAATCAGACGATTCTTGAGGACGGCACAACCGGGCCCTTGGCCTACGTGGCCACCGATCCCGACCCGGGTCCCCTCACGGTGACGGCGACATCTAGCAACCAGGCATTGGTCACCAACGCGAGTCTGGCGGCGAACCTGACCCAGCCTGGCGGCGGGAGCACGGTCGAGGTGATCGGTCAGCCCGACGCCAACGGCGTGGTGACCATCACCTTGACGGTGTCGGATGGTAGCGAGATTGACATCGATACGTTCACCGTGACCGTCACGGCGGTGAACGACGAGCCGAGCTTCACGAAGGGGGCGAACGAGACGGTCCTAGAGGACGCGGGCGCGCAGACGGAGGCAGGCTGGGCGACGGCGATCAGCGCGGGGCCGCCGGACGAGGCCGGCCAGACGCTGACCTTCGAGATCACGAATAACACGAACGCCGCGCTGTTCGCGGCGGGCCCGGCGGTGGCGGCCAACGGGACCTTGACGTACGCGCCGGTGGCGAACGTGAACGGAACGGCGACGATCACCCTGCGGCTGACGGACGATGGGGGCACAGCGAACGGCGGGGATGATACGTTGACGACGCAGACGTTCATGATCACGGTGACGCCGGTGAATGACGAGCCGACGGTGATGGCGCCGGCGAACCAAACGATCGCGGAAGACGGGATGACGGCGGTACTGGTCTACGCGGTGGTGGATATTGACGGAGATCTCGTGACGGTGACGGCAACGTCGGACGACCAGGCGTTGGTGACCGACGCGAGTCTGGCGGCGAACCTGACGCAACCGGGGATGGACACGATTAAAGTCGTGCCGGTGGCGAACGCCAACGGCGGTCCTGTGACGATCACGCTGACGGTGACGGACTCGGGCGGGCTGATGGGGACGGATACGTTCACGGTGACGGTGACGCCAGTCATTGACGCGACAATCGTGTCGACGACTCCGGTGCCGCTGAACGAGGACAGCCTGCAAGGTGGGATCGTTGTGGTGGAGATTCAGGACTCCACATACGTCATCGCCGGGAGCCTTGGGCCGGAAGATTCCCACGATCGACACGGTGATGCCAAATCAGGGCGGGCTCGCGACCACGCTCGACCTCGTGATCGCCGGCACCGGTTTTGCCGTGGGTGACACGGTGTCGTTCGGCGATGCCAACGTCACCGTGTCAGCGACGGACCTGTCGATGGTTCCGGGCCAAATCGACGTCACGATTGATGTGGGAGCGGATGCCGCGGTTGGCATGACGGACCTGATTGTGACGGCGGCGGACGGCGGGAAGTTCACGCTCGTCGATGGGTTCGAGATTCTCGATCGCACGGCAACACTCGGTGCGCCGAGTCCGAGCCCGCTCAGTGAAACGAATTTGGATCAGGCGACGGTGCTGCTCACGCTCGTCGGCGACCTGTTCGAGGCGGCGTTGGTTCCGGCGGGCTTCGCCGTGACCGGACCGAACGGCGTCACGGGTGCGGTGACGGTGACGGACGTGGCGTTCGTTGATGACACGAACGCGACGCTGACCTTCGCCTACGACGGCGCGCTGAACTTGACGTCGGGCGCGACGATCCAGGTGGAGATCCTGGCGCTGTCGTTGCAGGGTGTCGATCCGCTGACGGCGCAAAACACCTTACCGGTCGTGGTGACTGAGGACGGGGTGACGGCGTCTCTGTCCCTGTTCGGCCCCGACGCGCTCCTGCGCGCCGATTCATCGATCCTGCTTGGTGGGATCACACCTGGTCCTCAGACAAACCTGGATGGAGCGCAGTTGACGGTGATGGTCACGAACGATGTGTTTGTGGCGGATCCGGCGTTCGATCCGAATCTGGACCCCGCCGACTTCGTCTTAGTGGACGCCCCCGCCGGCACGACCGTCGTGACTGCGGAGTTCATCAGTGCCACGGAAGTTCGGCTGACGCTGGCCCACGATGGGTCCGCAGTCGCGACCTTGAACGCCTTCCGCGTGGAGATCCTGCCGGGTGCTTTGCAGGCCGCTGGAAACCCCACGACCGGAGAGCTGGACGCCGATGTCGTTGATTCCGATGGCGACGAGTTCACGAACGATCAGGAAGAGTTCTTCGGGACCGATCCGTTTAGTGGCTGTGGAGGTCCCGATGCGTGGCCGTTGGACACCGACGGAAACGGGGTCATCACGATCGCTGACCCGCTCCGCGGAGTGACCTCTTTCGGACTAGCAGTACCCCGGTTCGACTTGTTTGACCTCAATGGCGTGATAAACATCGCCGACGTTTTGGTTGCAGTTCCGAGTCTTGGTGACTCATGCGCGGCCCCGTAGAGAGATCTTGATGCTGAAAGAGAGTACGCAATGACTGAACTCCTGATGATTTTGAGTTCTTCGACCATCGGAAAACGCGCGGCCGCGCTTCTGGCTGTTTTGGTTCTGGCTAGCCTCTTCTTGCTCCCAGGGATTAGGGCGGGCGGCATACCAAGTGCCGCGTGGATCGAAGTGGACTTGACCACGCAGGGCGATGGGATGGACAGCACGCGGACCCCCGCGATGAGCAACATTGGCGATACTTTCGTGGTGGATGTGACGTTGCAGATCGCGAATCCGGAGTTGGCGGGATACATCGCTTGATGTCGTCTATCCCGATTATCTGAAGGTGATTCAGGTGAATGACCCCACCAACTTTATGGGTGGGTATGTGCTTCCATTCGCGGGAATCGCGACCTTGTCGCAGTATGGGCCTCTGCCAGGTTCAATCGACTTTGCCGGTGGTGCGGGTGGGTTTGCTCCTGTCGTGGTGGTGGACGAGGATGGCGTGTTTGGGATCAGCGTTGGAATCACTACAGGGATGGTTGCTGGGCCGGTGACCGGGCTCATGCTGCAGATCACGTTTGAAGTGGTGGCGGGAGATGCTGGCGCCCCGGGAATGATCTTCGCCCGAGGGATCGCAGATTTTCCAGATGTGGCGCTATTGGACAAACTTGGGGCGATGGGTACGACCTATGATCCGGATGCGTTCTTCAGTCTGACGGTGGATGTGGCGGATGGGGCGGCGGCAATGGACGCGGACCTGGCGGGCTTGTCGTTGACGGTGCCGGCGGCGGCGCTGACGCCGGCGTTTGCGGCGGGGACGATCGCGTACACGGCGGATGCAGTGGCGGGGACGACGCAGATTACGGTGACGGGGACAACGGCGGACGCGAATGCGACGCTGACGATCGATGGCGTGGGAGCGGTGTCGGGGGTGGGATCGGTGGTCGCGGTGGGAGTGGGGGCGAACGCGATCGATGTCGTGGTGACGGCGGAGGATGGGG
>Ga0114996_10005740_pt1 | contig 14517 bp, 13 predicted proteins | sample ArcticOcean_MG_C_4_FD_87039 | JGI IMG/M metagenome (GOLD analysis project Ga0114996, IMG submission 87039) | Marine microbial communities from western Arctic Ocean - ArcticOcean_MG_CB4_134 | ecosystem: Environmental > Aquatic > Marine > Oceanic | place: Arctic Ocean: Canada Basin | collected...
GCTGAGCCGGCGAATCTTTCCGCGGCCGATCTACTTCCACTCATCGAAGTTCCGCCTGAGCCTGAAATGGGTGACTATGCATTGCCCTGTTTCACATTGGCAAAGACATTTCGCAAGTCTCCTAACCAGATCGCCGAAAATCTTGCGTCGAGCGTAACGCCCACGGAGCGTATTAAGGAAGTGCGCGCTACAGGACCCTATCTGAACTTCTTCATAGACCCGATTGCTCTCGTACGGGAGACTATGGGGGCCATATTTTTGAAAGGGCAAGAATTCGGTACCGGCACCGACGGATCTAGAAAGACGGTCGTCATTGACTTTTCTTCGCCGAATATTTCCAAACCCTTCACCATCGGACATTTGCGAACAACGGCCATTGGTCACTCACTTGGCCGGATATACGCTGCGCTTGGCTGGAATGTTGTGGGCATAAATCACCTTGGAGACTGGGGTGCACCCCACGGGATGAACATTGCGGCTTACAAACTATGGGGAGACGAAGAGGCTCTGCGAAAAAACCCTCCCTATGAACTTTTTAATCTTTACGTAAAATTCAACGCAGAATTGGAGAAAGATCCATCCCTTATCGAGGCAGTGCGGTCCTGGACTCGAAAACTGGAGCAGGGAGACGAGGAAGCCCTTTCGCTCTGGCAGTGGTTTCGTGACGAAACGATCAAGGATTTCCAAAAGATGTATGACCGAATGGGAATCACCTTCACGGAAACCATAGGGGAGAGTTTCTTCCACGAAAAGGTGGATGCTGTGGTGGAGGAATTAAGGGAGAAAGAGCTTGCAGAGGAGAGCGAGGGGGCTCTGGTGGTAAAGCTGGATGACTTCGATATGCCTCCCTGTATTTTGCAGACCGGGCATGGAACAAGTCTGTATCATGGTCGGGATCTTGCGGCCGCGATGTATCGCAAGGAGAAATACAATTTCGACCGGATGATTTACACCACCGATGCAGGTCAGTCTCTCCATTTCAAACAGTTCTTCAAAGTGCTGGAATTGGCAGGATACGAATGGGCTGAAGATTGCGTTCACGTACCGTTCGGTGTGATCACTTTCAAGGATGGCCGGATGTCGACCCGGCGAGGGAATGTTATTTTTCTTGAAGACGCGCTGAACCGTGCGGTGGAACTCACAAAACAGATCATTGAAGCTAAGAATCCTGACTTGCCTGACAAGGAGCAGATCGCAGAGGATGTAGGGGTAGGCGCTGTGATTTATGCAGACCTGGATTCGAGGCGGACCAGGGATGTCGTTTTCGATTGGGACGAGATTCTGAATTTCAATGGCGAGACCGGTCCGTATATCCAGTACACCCACGCGAGGTACTGCAGTGTTCTGCGCAAATATGGGGCAAAAGTAGATGGCTCCGATTTGGACCACACGTTGCTCCAGGAACCCGAGACCCTTGCTGTGGTCAAGTGCCTTGGACAGTTTCCCGGACGCATTCGCGCTGCGGCGGACACCAACGAACCTTCTGCAATAGCCACGTATTTGATCGAAGTGTGTGCGGTTGCCAATCGTTTCTACAATGCCCACCGGGTAGTCTCTGAGAATGAAGAGCTTACGAACGCACGTGTTTCCCTTGTATATGCCATCACGCTTGTACTTGCTCGAGGACTTTATCTGCTGGGCATAAAAGCCCCGGTTCGAATGTAGAGGGTGTATTCACAGTTGGATTGGACCAGTAAACTCTGGTCTCATTGGGGGAATCTGATATGGGGGAAGACCGAAAGAAATTTCACTGCGACACCTGTGGTAGGGAGACGGCGCATCTTCATCGGGATGTGCTGGACAGTGACTACAACGCCCTGATGAAGCCTGCGCTCTGGAATTGCCAGGAATGCTATGAAAAGAAGAGGGCTCAGCGGTTGACGAAGCAACAGCAGCCATGAAGCTTCTCGAGCGTAGACACATTTTCCTTATGGGATTTATGGCGACGGGGAAGAGCAAAATCGGGCCGATTCTGGCTGAAAGGCTTGGCCGAAAGTTTATCGATACGGACGACCTTATCGTACAGGCGGCAGGGAAGACCATTCCCGATCTCTTCGACCAGGATGGAGAGGCCGCCTTTCGTGTTTTTGAACACGAGTGTGTTGCCAAGGCGGCTACCGGCGAGGATGCCGTGATTGCACTGGGTGGTGGCGCGGTTACCCAGGAGGACAATTGGGTTACGATTCGGGAGACTGGCCTGTGTGTCTGCTTGCAAGCTTCGGCGGAGACCATTTTTGAGAGAGTAAGTCGGAACGCAGAAAGACCCCTGCTGGTGGGACTGACCGACGAGGAACGGATGGGTAAGATTCGCTCGATGCTCGAAGAACGTGGGAAGTATTACAGACGCGCGGATGTTTTCATTACCTCATCAGAATCCGCGACACCTGAGGAAACCGCTGACCTCGCGCTCCAGAAGTTTGAAGCCTTTTCCAGGAAAGAATCGATGTGACCATCCCCCGAGTAGATACCCACATACATGCTACCTCGTACCGGGCGGATCGACCTTCCAAGGAGGTCACTGTTGCGGCTTGCTTTGAGAGATGTTTGGAGGAAAACATTGCCTCCGTCGGTATCCTCGAACACCTCGGTGGGTGGCGACATCCGATAGCATGTCTCCACGACCTGAAGGCGGAATTTCTCCAGCTGGAACCGGGGATACCTGTCGCCCTCGGCATGGAGGTGAACATCCATGGGCCCGATGGAACCATGGATGGCACGGAGGCTGATCGCAACGAGCTGGGACTGGATTTTGTTCTGGCTGAATCCAGTTCAACGCCGGCAGATTTGAGTTCTGTTCAAGACCTCGTGGAATTCGATCACAAATGTCAAATGGCAGCCACCCAGACCTCATGGGTAGATGTGATCGTACATCCATGGTCGATTGTTCAGAAACGACTGGACAGCGCGGGATTGGAGGAGACATGGCATTTCTCGGATGTTCCGTTCATTTATCTTGAGGAATGGGCGGACGCGCTTGCTGACTGTAACACCGCCTGTGAGATCAATACCAAAAATATCAAATTCTTTGAGGATCCATTGTATATAGAGTTCATTGGTATCCTAGTGAAGCGCGGTGCCCGCATAGCGATAGGTTCAGATGCTCACAAGCTCGAGCGCATCGGGTCAACAGAGCCTATTTATCAGTTTCTGGAAGCGCAAGGATTTCCCGCTGAACTCATCTGGTTTCCCCACCTATGAAGCAGAGCAACATCCGATCACCCAGGTGGTGTCAGCCCCAGTTCGTAGAACCGCCAGGTCCAGTAGCCGTTGTCATAGACGATTGTTTTGGCGAGGATGTGGCGTTTTTTTTGCGTGACGGGAAGCAGTTGTTCGAACTTGAGGTACTGGAAACCCAATCGAGTCAGAGTAAAGGTATAAGGCGGTTTTGCTGCAGGGCGCCCATCGGCATGAGGGATGGATTGAAGGACCTGGTCGTCCGGTCTGAAACGGCAGAACAAATCAGCCTCAGATCTGTTGTGCTTCGGCGCGGACCGATCCACTCGGTAAATATGGTGTTCACGAGCGACTGGCATTTGTTACTTGTTGGACAAGATGGCCAGCTTGAAGACCAGTCGGAGAGATGCTTCAATCTTGTTCAGGAATTGAATGCTATGCAGCCGGATTTGGTGATCCACACCGGGGACCTGATCACTCGGTATCAGGGTTCTGGACTTCCACCTTTACCAGAAGCCGACATTCGAGGGCAGTTTACCAGAGCCCGAGAGATATTCGATCAGCTAAAGATACCGATGTTTCTTCTCCCTGGGAATCATGACCTAGGTTTCGAAGTCTGCCGCAGGCACTGGTGGAATCTGGTTGGAAAGCCCTGGCGGGGAGCAACTGATGATGTGTCTGTTCTGCTTGGACCGGTTCATTTCCTAATGGTGGATGGGTTTATGCACTATGATCCCGATACGTATCACATGATTGGCAGGAGTATGACCGGGGGGCAATTGGCCTGGCTGGAATCCTCTCTGGCGGAGACCCCGGCATCGCGTCGGGTGATTGCCATCCACTATGATTATTCAGACCAGCTGATGCCTCGGTTGAGGGAACTTTCGATAGATGCCATATTCTACGGGCATGGGAAGGCCAAGGATCAGGCGATATTTGACAGCGCAGGCACACTGAACGGGCATTTACCCGGGGATATGGCCTACAGGCAGGCCACGATTTCGGCCGAGCATTTCGACATGGGACCGCCGGTAAGCTTTGAGGCGTTGGGAACAACGACTGAGAAAGGGACGTGATGCCCAGCGATATGCCAGACCCCGTCGTGTTGACTGCGGCCCTCTTGTTCGACAGCGTAAGTGGAACGACATTGGCTGACCAGGGACTCTTGATCGAAGCGGGACGGATCTCACGTGTGGGGCCGGGTGAAGAGGTTCTTAAAGGCGCTTCAGTTGGTACACATCATATCGACTTTGGGGACAGATGCATTTCTCCAGGGATGATCGATAGCCACACCCACTTGAGCCTTGCTGGGGATGGCCGCGTTTACGCTGAGATGTTTACAGATACGGACGAGATGATGGTGCTTACTGGCGCGATGAATATGAAGCGTCATCTCGATGCGGGCATAACGACCATTCGGGAACATGGGGCGAGAAACAGAGTGGGTTTTACGCTCAAGGAAGGGCTCGCCAGGGGCTACATTCCCGGGCCCAGAATGCAGGTCAGCGGCAGACCGATCACCTGTACCGGAGGCCATTTCCATTTCTGCAATGAAGTAGCGGATGGGGAAGGAGAGATCCGAAGGTCGGTGCGTCGCCTGGTTCACGAAGGTGCGGACTATATCAAGGTAATGGCTTCGGGAGGTGGCACTGCCGGCACCATACCCGGCGCTGCAACATACACGACAGATGAGCTTCACGCTGCCGTGCACGAAGCGCATCACTTTCACAGATTGACAGCGGCTCATTGTCGTGCGAAGGAATCCATGGTTCGCGCGGTCGAGGCAGGTATCGATCTCATGGAACATGCGGAATTTCTGGAGCCCGACGGCGAGATGCGATTCGATCCGAAGATCGCCGAGATGATGGCCGAATCGGGAATCTGGGTCAGTCCGACCCTGCAAACGTGGACTCAGTATCCCCGCATAGTAGAGTTGAGAGAAAAGCGGGAGTCCGGAATTTCCAGGGCGGAGGAAGAAGAACTGCAGCGTCTCGAAGACCGGGCAGAGATTCGGCTCGATATCATGCGAAAGATGCTGGAATATGATATGCAGGACAGGGTCGTGCCGGGTACGGATTCAGGTGTAAACAGTATTGCATTCGGCCACCTCGACTACGATTTGAGGCTGCTTGTGGAGGTGGGCTTTACACCGGCGGAGGCGCTCGTCTCAGCCACAAGGATTTCAGCAGAAGCGATGGGAATCGAGGCGGAGATCGGCACTCTGGAGCAGGGAAAGATCGCGGACCTTGTGATATTCGAAGGAGATCCCTCGGTCGACATTATGGCATGCAGCAAGGTGGCAGCGATTTTCCAGGCGGGAAATAGAATAACGTAATTGCACTGAGAACCCAGCGGGATTGGCAGATAGGACGTCAATTCCGCGCTGAGCCCAATTGAGCGTGTCCATGGCCCTGAGAGTTGGCATAGATACAGGTGGTACCTTTACAGATCTTGTCGCCTACGACAGCCAGAGTGGAACTCTGTTGTCAAGCAAGAGTCACTCGACTCCAGAGGCGCCCATGGAGGCTTTCCGGCTGGTATTCGATCTTGCGGGTATCCGTGCTTCCGAGATTAACGAGCTGATCCACGGGACGACAATTGCCACCAACGCCCTTATCGAGCGCAAAGGCGCACGAGTGGCTTTTGTCACAACCGCCGGATTCGAGGATATGCCGTATATCCAGCGGATTAATCGAAGGGAACTATATAATCTTTCCTGGCAAAAAAGCGTACCTCTGGTGGACAGTCGACACAGTTGCTTCGGGTTGAACGAGCGAATATTGTCCGACGGTGAAGTCCTCACGCCTCTGGATGAAGGGGAGGTCAAATCACTGTGCGCCAGAATTGTCAGCGAAGGATTCGAGGCCGCCGCAGTATGTCTGTTGTTCTCTTTTCTGAATCCGATTCATGAACAACAGGTAAGGTCCGCTTTTGAGCACAATCTGCAGGGAATACCTTTCTCGATAAGCCACCAGGTGGCCCCCATCTGGCGAGAATATGAGCGATCGAGCACCACGATTGCCGATGCGTATATCAAACCTCTCGTAGAGAACTATATAGCTGAATTGAGTTCCGGTCTTGAGGATGCTGGCGCTCAGGTACCGTGGTCTGTGATGAAGAGCAATGGGGGGATCGTTTCGGCATCGGCAGCAGCAGACAATCCGATTCAGATGGCCATGAGTGGACCCGCTGGAGGTATGATCGCGTCTCAGGCGATTGCTAGAGAATTGAAGCATGACCAGGTCGTCACACTAGATATGGGGGGCACAAGCTGTGATGTCGGGCTGCTGATAAACGGCGAGCAGCGGCTGACCACCGAGTATGAAATCGAATTTGGGCTACCTGCCAGTATCCCTCTGATAGATGTGAAAACCATAGGTGCTGGCGGGGGATCTGTTGCCTGGGTCGATGCCGGGGGATTCCTTCAAGTTGGGCCTCAGTCTGCAGGTGCACTCCCCGGGCCATCCTGTTATGGACTTGGGGGAGATATCCCCACAGTCACCGACGCAAACCTGCACCTTGGTCGTCTGGATCCAGACTACTTTCTGGAAGGGCGGATGGCGCTTTCAAAAGAATTGGCGAAGTCGTCGTTGGCAAGTCTGAGGAATGATGTCGACCTGGACGAACTGGAGTTGGCATCCTCGATTATACAGATTGCCGAAAACAACATGGCCAACGCGATCCGGATGGTGTCCATAGCTCAGGGATTCGATCCCAGAGATTTTACGCTTATCGCCTTCGGAGGAGCCGGACCCCTGCACGCATCCGCCATTGCCCGGAGTCTGGATATGCCCCGAGTGGCGGTCCCGGTCGTCCCGGGCAATGCATCAGCTTTCGGATTTCTCCTTGCAGATGCAAGAGTGGACAAGGTGTGGACGCAGGCCTATCGGAGCGATACTGTTCAGGAGGAAGACGTTGAGAGCCAGTTCAACGTGATGCGTTCGGAAGTTCTGAAGGAATTGGTTGAGGGAGGTTTCTCGGGTGAGCCGCTGGTTCTGTATACGATTCATATGAGGTATCTTGGGCAGAATTACGAACAGGAAGTCCCGGTCGCCTCGCTGAAGATCACCAGGAAGGTCATTGTAGATGCGGTGGAATCGTTTCACGAGATGCATCGATCTCTATACGGGTACGCCTTCGAGGCGTCTGTCGTGGAGCTGATCAGCTTTCAGGTAACCGCAATCGGGAGTACGGATAAGCCGAATCTGTCGGCCCTTCGTCCACCCACGCAGGATACGCAAACTCAGTATCGAGAAGTTTTCTTTCCAGGTAAGGGTTGGGAACGCACCTCCGTTTTTCAGCGATCCGGACTCGAGGTTGGCAAAGAAATCACCGGTCCAGCAATAATCCAGGAGGCGGGTTCCACGACCGTGCTGGAACCAGGGGATGATATGATTGTGGACAACCGGGGCATTTTGCTAATCGATGTTAGGCCAGAAACTTCGGACTGATGAGGGAACGTGTGGATCAGGTAACACTAACCGTTATACACAACTATTTAACGAGCACGTGCAGAGAAATGGGTCTGGCCATGATGCGCACGGCCTACTCTCCGATATTCAATGAGTCTCTGGATTTCTCCTGCGTGATCTTCAATCGGGCCGGCAGGCTGATCGGTCAGGCCGAGTTCTGTCCATCGCAGATCGGCACGATCAAGGGAACCGTTGAAATTCTGCTCGAAGAGTTGGGGATGGATGCATTCAGTCCCGGTGATGTTCTGCTTACGAATGACCCATACCGTGGGTGCGGGCATGTTCCGGAGTTTACTGTATTGAAAGGCGTTTTCGATTCAGAGGGCAATCTTCTCTTCTATGTCGCGAATTGTGCGCATATGGCTGAACCGGGTGCGAAGTCTCCAGGCGGTCTGGCCGGGGACGCCACCGATATCTATCAGGAGGGGTTGATTCTGCCTCCCGTATGGCTCCAGAGAGAAGGCAAAGATGTGCAGGATATATGGGAGATCATTTTTGCGAACCATCGTACACCGGAAGTAACCAATGGAGATCTGCACGCGATGGTCGGGTCGCTGGATATTGCGGAGAGAAGGCTGAACGAATTGCTTACACGATACGGGTCCGATCAGGTTGACCTGGCCAGCGATGAGCTGCTTGCCATTTCTGAGCGGCGCATGCGGGCTGAGATACAAGCTATTCCCGACGGAGTATATACGTTCGAAGATGTGATCGAAGATGACGGAATCGAGGAACGACCGCTTCCTATTCGAGTGACAGTTACGGTTTCCGGAGAGGATTTCAAGGCGGACTTCACCGGGAGTGCACCACAAGCCAGAGGCCCGATGAACGCGAACTACTCCGTTACCGCCTCGGCAGTCTACAATGCATTGCTCCATTTGACGGATTCGACGATCCCTAGAAATGATGGGTGCTATCGCCCGATCCAGATTGTCGCTCCCGAGGGCACCCTTCTCAACTGCAGGCATCCTGCGGCCCTCGTTGGTGGCAACACAGAGATCAGCCCACGGATTACAGACATCATATTCGGCGCGCTTTCGGAGGCCCTGCCAGACCGAGTACCGGCCTCTCTCGGAGGCACGTCCTGCTGTTTCCTGTTTGGCGGGCAGCATCCCGGTGGAGAACCCTACGCGCATTTCCATTTCGAAGGGGTGGGGTGGGGCGCCAGGAATGAACAGGATGGGAATAACACGGTGGTTGTGATCAATGGCAACTGCCGGAACACACCGGTAGAGATTTTCGAAACGCGTTACCCCTTCATTACCGAGTGCTACAGGTTGTTAACGGATTCAGGAGGACCGGGTAAATGGCGAGGGGGATTGGGCGGCGAGCGCATATTGACGGTGACGGCACACCGAATTACGGTCAGCGCCCTGTTCAATCGGATGACGATTTCGCCATTTGGTTTGTTTGGCGGGAAGGAGGGCGCCCGTTCCGGGATTTACGTCAAGCCGGCCGGTAGTGAAAACTTTCGAACATTTCAGGATGTTTTTGGTACGCTGTCTCCATCCAAATTCAGCGGGGTGGAACTGAAAAAAGGAGATCAGGTCAGGATCGTATTCCCGGGTGGCGGTGGATATGGCAACCCTTCCGAGAGGAGTCGTGACGCGGTAGCATCTGATGTTCGGGTTGGCTTCGTCTCGGAGGATCAGGCGGAACGTGCTTACGCACCCAAGCCCTAGTGTTAATGTGAATCCTCTTCGTAGCCACACCAGGCCAGCACGGTCAGCGCAATCGCTTTTGTGGCATCCAGCATATCTGATACTGGAACAAACTCGTCCGGGCTATGGGCGTTTGCAATATCACCTGGACCGAATATGATGCCCGGGATCCCCTTCTCAGCATACCAGGCCAGATCAGCCGCCGCGGTAAACCCCTTGATCTGGGGCGCGTGACCCAGATACCCCAGAAAGTCTTCGAGGTATTTAACCCCTGGATGTGATGGATCAGTATTGACGGGTGGAAAAGAGATGTTTCGTAAATTCCACGTGAATTTCGGCGGATTGTCCTTAAGCCACGGATCGTGTTTGGCCACAGCCATTACACATGCCTCCACATCACGTTTTATATCTTCGAAACTTTCGTGCGGATAATACCAGATGTTATATTCTATTGAGCAGTAGTTGGGCGTTGTCCCGGGGTTGGAGTGGATCTTGAGCCTGCCATCCTCACCTCCTCCCGGACCGCCGATGAAAATTCCGGGCAAAAGTGTGTTGAATCCTGGAGGTAGAAGCGGATGGCTTTTTGAGATGGACCAGTTTCGCTCCAGTTCCTGCAATGCCTGCACGATCTTCAGCCCTTTTTCAACCGCATTGGCACCGTGACCGGGCTCCGCGCCTGTTGGGTAGATGGATGAGAATCGTCTGCCGGCGTGTTCTTCACGTCCCGTGATTTCAATCCGCATGTGTTCCAGCCCGCCTTCAACGGGCAGGATATCGAGGCGGGTTGGTTCAGTTACAATGAGGAAATCTGGACGCTCTGCCTTGTCTGCGCATTCGCGGCTCCCAAAACCGACGACTTCTTCGTCCGAAACGATGTGTACGAATACGTCGCCCTTCAGGCGAATCCCACAGTCTCTCAGGATCTTGACAGCAAACATCATCGATGTCACGCCGCCTTTCATATCGCAGGTTCCTCGGCCCCAGACCTTGTTGTCTTCGATATCCGCCGACCAGGGGTCGTGATTCCAGGCCGACGTATCTCCGGTTGGCGTAACGTCAACGTGTCCATTAAGAGCGATGGAGGGGCCACCTCCACTGCCTCTGAGTGTTCCAACAAGAACGGGATGTTCGTCGAAACTCATGGGGGGTGCCAGCCACGATTCGAGGCTGAAGGATTGCGATTCCAGAAATTTCCCGATGTAAGTGTGGATGCTCTGGATCTCTTCTGGAAAATGCCGGTCTTCAGGATCCTGGCTCGGAGTTTTATATCGGACAAGGTCTTGCAGAAAGCTGATAATTTCGGTTTCCGATTTTTCGACCTGTCGGGTCACACGATCTAGAATGGGTTGAGGCAACAATTTGTTCTCAGACATGCTGATAACTCCATGTGTGGTAAGGTATCGACGATAATGGTAAAGGGAAAAATAGGTCCGGTCCGCAAGGTTCACAATAGTTTTCCGGCAGGCGGGTTAAGAGGTGCAAATGGAACAAGTTGAAGTTCGGCTGGGTGACCGGAGTTACGGGATCAAAATCGGATACGGGATTCTGAATGATTTCGGCCAGGCGTATTCCGACATGGGATTTGCTATCTCGGTTGTGATTGTAACGAATCCCACAGTTGCGGAACTCTATCTGAAGCCGGTCCGGCAGGGTTTGGAGGCCGCCGGCTGCCGCGTGACCGTGCTGACAATGCCGGATGGCGAGGAGCATAAGACCCTCGAGACGGCAAGAGAGCTATATGGGGGTCTCATTCAGGCTGGTATCGATAGATCTTCGATGCTGGTTGCGCTTGGGGGAGGTGTTGTCGGAGATACTGCTGGTTTTGTAGCGGCAACATACCTTCGAGGAATAGATTTCGTTCAGGTTCCTACAACACTGGAAGCACAGGTGGACGCGAGTGTGGGCGGAAAAACGGCGGTGGATCATCCCCTTGGGAAAAACATGGTCGGGGCCTTTCACCAACCCCGAATGGTCTATATAGATACGGAAACCTTGATGAGTTTGCCAAGACGTGAAGTGGCCGCCGGAACATCCGAGGTGATCAAGCACGGTATTATCAGAGATCCTGAACTCTTTGGGTTTCTGGAGAACAACCTGGAAGCCATGGTTGATCTGGAATTGGCACCGGAAGATCTGATTTGGGTCATTGCTCGAAATTGCCAAATCAAGGCTGGCGTGGTGTCCTCGGATGAAACGGAGAAGGGGTTGAGGGAGATCCTGAACTATGGCCATACCGTTGGTCATGCCATTGAAGTGGTCACAGAGTATCAGGAATTCAAACATGGGGAGGCCGTCAGCCTCGGCATGATCGCGGCAGGAAAGATTGCCCTGGACAAAGGTCTGTGGCATCCGGACGATTTCGACAGGCAAACCGAGTTACTGCGCAGATTGGGAATCCAAAAAGGTGTCAATCATCTGGACCCTCTGGCGCTTCTGGATCGTATGGAAAGCGACAAGAAGGTGCGCGATGGAGTCATTCGATTTGTGCTTCCGGAATCCATCGGGCAGGCGTCAACCTGCGATACCGTAACACGCGATGAAATGCTGAATGGCATAGCGTTCATGATGAAAATCCATTAGGATGAATCCTGTTCGGATATCAATTCCGGCGGCGGCCACTGACGTAGATCAGCTGATCTCTCAGACTCTGTCCGAACCCTCACTGGTATTTGACAATTGGTTGGCGGACTCCTCGAACGCACCACGATGGAAACCTGACTACGATGCATCAGGTGGGGTCCGCTTAACCCGAGCTTTGAATCGCACCTTTATTTTGAATACTGGAATCGAATATGGCAGGTGAGTCGGCATTTACACTTCATGGTACAATCCTGGTAGCAGATGATGCACCGGATTACCTTCTCCTGATGGTTCAGGCGCTTCAGAATGAAGGCCACCGTGTATTTGAGGCCACAGGCGGAGCGGCTGCACTGGAGATCCTGAATCGTGAATCGATAGACGCTGTGGTTACCGATCTGCAAATGCCCACTGTGGATGGTTTCGAGGTGCTCAGGACCGCGAGCGCCAAGATGCCCCCCGTTCCTGTGGTAGTTGTGACGGGGTTCGGGACCGTGGAAAGTGCAGTGGAGGCGATGAAACTCGGTGCGCTCGACTTTATCGCGAAACCGCTAGATGTTACCGACCTGGGGACGTGCGTCCTGAAAGCTCTGGAGCATCGGAGGATGTTGATTGGTGCAGGGAGTGACGCTTCTGCGGAGGATTCAGGTCTTGGCGAGCTGTTTGGGATATCTCCACCCATGCAGGACGTGTTCGAACAGATCCGGCGGGTTGCCCCGTTCAAGCCAACGGTCTTGATTACAGGGGAAAGTGGTACAGGGAAGGAACTGGTAGCCCGGGCGGTACACGCCCTCAGCGCTTACAGATCTGGACCCTTCGTGGCCCTGAACTGCTCGGCTCTTCCCAGAGAGTTGGCCGAGAGCCAGTTGTTCGGTCATGAAAAGGGGGCATTCACAGGTGCAGTGACATCCAGCCAGGGACATTTTGAGGCTGCGGACGGCGGCACACTCTTTCTGGACGAAATTGGCGATCTGCCTCTGGAGATGCAGGCCAAGTTGCTCCGTGTAATTGAGGAGAGACAGGTTGTTCGTGTTGGCAATACTCAACCGGTATCCGTGGATGTTCGACTTCTTGCTGCCACAAATGTAGATTTGAAAAAAGCGATAGAGACTTCAAAATTCAGAGAGGATCTCTATCATCGCCTAAACGTGCTGAAGATAATCCTGCCTTCGCTACGTGAGAGACGGGACGATATCGCATTGCTTGTCAGGATTTTCCTGGATCGCTTTACAGCAGAGCACAATCTTGAACACAGGGAGATGCCTCCGGATGTACTTAGTCGCTTAACGGGGTATAATTGGCCAGGCAATGTAAGGGAACTTAAGAATATCATCGAGCGTGTCGCAATAACCTCCCATGGCAGAGAGATCCAAATCTCCGATCTTCCTCCAGAAATTCTGGAGAAGGAATCGACCGTTCCGTCGGCCGGAATTGGCAGCTTGCCTATACCCGGGACGTCCCTGGAAGAAATCGAGCAGAACGTAATTCTTCATACACTGAAGCACACGAAGGGAAATCGCACCAAGTCCGCAAAGATTCTGGGTATCAGTGTGCGAACGCTGCAGCGAAAGCTGAACCAGTACAACCTCTCATAGACACCCGTCTACTGCGTCATCCTGTCACACCCACAACCTCACTTCCCGGACATCCTGTCCCAGGAAAAACATCTTCAGAGCATACCAGAACTCCCCAAAGTCGCGTTAAGCTATTGTTATTACACACCTAATCCCGACCTGCTTTTTGGTTTCGGCAGTATGGCACGCATGTTGTTAAGTAAAACTGTATCTAACGTGCCACAAGCTGAACTCAGCAAGTATCCCAGGAAGAGGGTGTGAGGTGGATTCGATCCAAGAGATGGCAGACTCAGAGGAAAAATTTGATGTGCAGATTGCGCTTCGTCGATACAATGGAGACTGGGAGGCTCTGAGGAGGAAACTGAAGGACTTTTTGGCAGATAGTCCGGGACTCCTCAATGACGTCAGGGAGGCTGTGTTTTATGGTTACAGGAAAAGGTTGGAGAGATCAGCCTATAGATTGGGCTGGGCGCTGAGCACACTGAGCGCGAAGGGTGCATTCGAGGCGGCGTTACAGCTGGAGGATATGGCAAGAAAGGGGAATCTGTCTCAGGCGGACAGGGTGTATTTGAGACTCAAACGTGAGCTGGATGAATTGGAGACCATACTGTGGAGAGTTGGCCGGGATACCGAGACTACTCTTGCATAGGAAGGAAGTCGTGTCGCTTTACGGAAGGAGTAAAAGTGAAAAAGATACTGGTGGTCGATGACACGCTTGAAATTCGCAATTTGTATCGGATGCTGTTCGAGTATCCTGGGCTTGGTGTCCTGGAGGCTTCGGATGGCGTCGAGGCTCTTGAAGTTCTCGCAGATACAGATGCGGATCTGATTATCACCGATTGCACTATGCCGAGAATGTCGGGTCCGGAGATGATTTCAGAAGTGAAACGCCTTCACCCGTCGCTGCCTTTCGTCGTGGTTTCCTCCACAGCACGGAAGCAAGATTTCAGTCGATTCAATCCTGAGGCCATGATCTCAAAACCATTCTATCTGAAAGAGCTAGTGGATACGGTGGAAGAGTTATTGGGCATGAAGATAACGCCGGACAATCAGGTGTGA
>Ga0114996_10005742_pt1 | contig 14512 bp, 10 predicted proteins | sample ArcticOcean_MG_C_4_FD_87039 | JGI IMG/M metagenome (GOLD analysis project Ga0114996, IMG submission 87039) | Marine microbial communities from western Arctic Ocean - ArcticOcean_MG_CB4_134 | ecosystem: Environmental > Aquatic > Marine > Oceanic | place: Arctic Ocean: Canada Basin | collected...
CTAACAGACCTGGCACCACCACTTCGGAAGGCAGGTTCTGCTTGGGCATGGCGCGCAGCGCCGCGGCCATATCTGCCGGGTTCCGTTTGCCGTCATTGATCAGCACCTTGGCCAGCCCGAGCTCCTGCGCCCGCATTGCGCGGATGCGTTGTTCGAGGCGCGGTTTCTCGCGCGGCACGATAAGTGCCCGTTTATCGAACGACAGAATCTCGCAAAAAGTATTGTAGCCGCCCATGGCAACAACGCCGGCGGCATGGGTCATCAGGCTCTCCAGATGCGGATCGAAGGTAATGGCTTGGACCCGGTCCAGATTGGCGGCGCGTTTGGTAAATCGCGCGCGCGTTTCGGGCTGCATGAACGGTCCGAGCACCAGCAGCACCGGATAGGGCAGCAGCGGGTCCGATTCATAGGCGCTCAGCACCCAGTCCACCATTTCTTCGCCATCGCCGCCGCCGCCGGTGGTCGCCAGCAGGTACGGGCGCTTGACGATGTCGAGGTCGGGCAGGTTTGGCGCGGCCCCGACCTGGCGCGGCAAGTAGCCGGTATAAATGGTCTTGCGCTGGGTCTTCGCGCTCAGCCCCATATTTTCCAACGGATTGCAAATTTGCGGCAAGCCATAAACCCAGATTTCGTCGTACAGCTCTTCTACCACCGGGCGGACCTTTTTCGAGCGCCACTCTGCGGCGAGAAGTTTGGGCTCGTCCATCACGTCGCGCAGGCCGAGAATCAAACGCGTGCCGCGCTCTTTCAGCATTTCTAGGGTTTCTTTGACTTCGCCGCGCAGGCCGATCGGCTCCTTGTCGACGATAAACACGTCGGGGTCGAATATGCTCGCCGTATGTTTGATGATCGAGGAGCGCAGCATCAGCGTGTCTTCGATATCCATATGCAGGCTGAGCGACGTGTATTCCCCGTTTCTCAGTTTGATCACGCCCGGCACACGGACGAAATCCACGCGGGTACGAAAATCGAAGCTACCGATGATCGGCGAGCCCGATAGGATCAGCACCGTCAATTGCTTGTTCTGCTCAACCAGATGATGGGCGATCACCCGGCACCGCCGAAGATGCCCCAGCCCGAACGTATCATGGCTGTATATCAGTATGCGCGAGCTATTGTTTTTGCCCATATGCTTCGCTTCCCTGTGCTTCCGGCTACTGATCGAGCCAGAATGTATCGGGCATGTAGATGCCTAAATGTGACCCGGGGTTCCAATTATAAATCCCCACTTCAGGTACATTGCGGAGGTTATCAACCACGACGACAGGCTGTAGGACTCCGCTGATAAGCCCGATCGTAAATACGTTGTCGGCATGCAGGTCGAGAATTTCGTGCCAAATGCGTTCGCGCTCCGGTCCCTTGCCGACGCGGAACCATTCTTCGTGCAATTCCAAAAGCTGCCTCGCTGCGGGCAACTCGGGCGCCTCGCCCGCCATGCCTGAGGTCTCGTAATGCTGGCCCCATTTCGACCATTGCAAACCCGTTTGTCGGGTCGGGGCAAATTCCCCGGGACTCATATTGGCGGTGGGCATGGCATTTTCGTAGCCGGCCCAGATCGACATTTGCGATTCGCCGGCATAGATGCGATTGCGGAAGACCTCGCGTTGTGACGGCTTGGTATAGACCTTGATGCCGATCTCGGCCCAGGCGTCGCGCACCAGCTCCAGCACATCCGATTGCTCAGTATCTTCGCCCGCGGTTTCGACGATGATTTCAAGCCGGCGGCCATCGGGGAACAGGCGGAATTCATCGTCGTCAAAATCTGTCAGGCCGATCTGGTCCAGCAAACGTTTCGCCGCATCCACATCATAGCGTGCCCATTCGTCGCGATAGCGCGGCTCAAACAGTGGGCTGTCGGGAAGCACCGTGTTATTGCCCTCGATACCAAGGCCGTAATACATCGCCTGATTGATTTCATGGCGGTTGATGGCCATCGATAGCGCGCGGCGGAAGCGCACGTCGCGGAACAGGCCGCGCCAGCCCTCGTCTTTGACATTGAGATTGGGATACAGCGCCAGACGCGCGCCACCCGCCGTGCGCCACAGCCGTACAGTATAGTTGTGCCGCTCTTCACCTTCTTTGAGAAAGGTGTAGTCGCTGAAATTCAGACTACGAGCCTGCAGGTCTACTTCGCCCGAGCCTACTTTGGCCGGGATCAGCTTGCTGTCGGCCACGGTCATTGTAATCTCATCTAAATAAGGCAGTTGACGGCCGTTCGGGTCGACACGGTGAAAGTAAGGATTGCGCAATCCGACGAAGCGGGTCGCCGGCGGCTTGGTGGTGTTGATCCAAGGTTGCAGTGTGGGCAGATCAGGATTATCGAATTTGTATTGATTGTCCTTGTTATTATGCTCTGCGGCCCAATTTCTCAGCCGCCTTTCGGAAAGCGCGCTCAGTTTCTTTTTCTTCTCTTTATAGCGGGCGTGAAATTGCTTGAGATAATGGGCGGGCCGGTAGATGAACAGCGGCGCCGCGCCGGCGAGCGACGGAATAAATGTCGGATTGGGTTGCGACCAGCTATAGCGCACGGTCGTTTCGTCGATAATCTCGACCACCGGAAGTTCATTTCTCACACGCAGGGAACGCGGCGGCCCGGACGGTGAGAGCTCTTCATTGTTGGCGACATCTTCCCAGTAATAGCGAAAATCTTCGCTCGTGAAGGGATGGCCGTCCGACCATTTATGTCCCTCGCGGAGTTTCAACGTATAGACACGCTCGTCTTCGGCGATCATGTCGGCGAGTATATCGGGCACCAAATCTAGAGCTTCGTTGTAGGTGACGAGGCGGGTGTAGCCATAGACCGAGAACATTTTCACGTCTTTGGAGCGGTGGATCAGCATCCGCCAGCGGCCGCCATGGCGGCCCGCCACCCGCTTTTTACCGTCCATCGCGATCACCCGGGGCACCGTCGGCAGGCGTTCGGCGATGGGTGGCAGATCGCCGGCCGCCACCCGCGCTTCAAGCACCGGGGTCTCGATATAGGTTTGGGCGTCCGCCTTCTCCGCCCTGCCGATGACGGCGGCGAGCAACACCACGGCCATGACGCCAGCCAGCAGCGCGGCGCCGGGCAATCTTATGCAAAGGGGCTGTTGAACTGACACGAAATCGCGATTCCGCAGCGTTGCCTAGCGGCAAGTCCTGAGTGAGCGCACCGAGGCACTTTCTGCGGCTCGCACATTTTCGCCGCCGCGCAAATCGCGCATGCCTTCCTCTGCTCGCGTCAGCGCGCAAATCGTAACCATTGTTTCGTCCCCTGAATTCCGGTCGCCGTCTTGAATTATGTCTTGTTGGCCCTGGCGTATGTTGGCCGCCAAAGCTCGATAAGGGTACCATATAGGCCTTTTCCGGTCGAACAATTCAATCGCCCTGGTAAGCCTCGGCAGGCGCCGTTTGTTATTGTTTCAGCGGCACTTAGGCGGCTGATGTAGGAGCGAATAGCTAGGCAATATGGAAGATAGCCGTCTCGATCAATTCATTCGCCGAATAAAGGCGCAACGCGCCTGCCTAAATTTGGCGGCGCGGCTGATTGGCGGCATGGACGGCCCCATATTGGAGCTTGGCCTCGGCAACGGCCGCACCTATGACCATCTGCGCGAACTATTCCCGGGCCGCGATATCTATGTTTTCGAACGCGACGTTTCGGCGCATCCGGATTGCATTCCCGATGCGGCGCATTTGCTGCAGGGCGACTTCAAAGAAACGGTGCCCGGCGCGCTGGCGCGGATCGGCGCGCCGGCCGCTCTCATACATGGCGATATCGGCAGCGCCGATACGGCGCGTGACGCTGAGCTTGCCGCTTGGCTGGGACCGGCGCTCCGTCTCCTGGCGGCTCCGGGTGCGGTGATCCTCAGCGATCGTGAACTCGGTGCGGAAATTTGGCCGTCGGAGCCGCTGCCACCCGATGTCGCGCCGGGCGTTTATTTCATGTACCGCGCCGTGGCACTCGCTTAGGAAACTCCTCGAACCCTCTTTCAGAGAAGTCTCTACTCCGGGAGTTGTGCGAAATATTACGCCTCGATGACCTCTTCTTCACCTTCGTCGGCGCCGGGCCGCATCCAAGCTAATACCAGCGCCGAGGTGCCCTTCTTCTGGAAATATTCCAGCTTCATGGGATACCAAACGCCGGCTTCCACGCTGATGTCGGCGGGGCCGACCAGGCGGTCAGAAAGCTTGCGCGGGTCGTCGAGGACCGGCTTGCTGTTGTCTTGCCCGACCCACAGACGCATGCCGTCATTGACCAGAGCGAGGAGCTTAAATTTTCCGGATTCAGGAAAGCGGACAAAGCCGGTTATGACGGCGACAATGACTGAGCCGCGATCGCTGCTCAGCACCGGTCCCTGCTCGTTGGCGACAAAATCCAAATTCGCCAGCGGTGCGCCGCGATCCGGCTTCTTGTGATCTAGCCAGCTATACAACTCGTCGAGCAAATCCAGTTTCAAATAGTAATAATCTACAGCGAGGCCCGGCTCGAGCGCGTCGGCTTGTGGTTGCAGATCGGCGGCTTGCGCGCTCTCAGCGTAGGCGGCGGGTGACTGGAGCGCCACCAAAAGCGCCAAAGATAGCGCTAGTGAAAAGGTGACAGCCAAACTCGCCGATGCCGCCCTATTTTTAAGTCCGATTAACATTTTCATTTTATGTGGCCTCCTTCTACTTGGGCCCAATAACCGCTCACGATGCCGTGGCGGAGATGCCGGCCGCCCGGGCCGGATCCGCACGCACAAAATGGCCAGGCTCAAATTCTACCAAACCCAAACTGCTTGAGCCGTCGATGGTGAACGGCTGCGGCCAGGCAGCGGGCGACGAGGCTTTGCCTTCCATCAGCGCGCTCAGATCGAGCTTGCTGTCGAGATTGGGCTCCGGCACGGCGCTAAGCAGCGCCTGGGTATAGGGGTGTATGGGGTTTTGAAATAATTGCTCGCGCGGCGCAATCTCGACCAGCCGCCCGGCGCACATCACGGCGATGCGCTGGGCGATGTAATCAACCACGGCGAGATTATGCGAGATGAAAAGATAGGTCAGCCCCAGCTTGTCCTGCAAATCCTTGAGCAAATTCAGCACCTGCGCCTGAATGGACACATCTAGGGCCGAGACCGGTTCATCGCAAATGATCATTTCCGGGCGCAGCGCCAGCGCCCGTGCAATGCCGATGCGCTGGCGTTGGCCACCTGAGAAGCTATGCGGATAGCGCCTGAGGTAGCGCGGATCAAGTCCGACGAGGCGCATCAATTCCTGTACAAATTCTCGGCGCTCTTGTTTGCTGCCGATACGATGGATGATCAGCGGTTCGGCCACGATGTCGAAAACCGTCATGCGCGGATTGAGTGAGCCAAAGGGGTCTTGGAAGATGAACTGAATCTTGCGCCGGAACGGAATGAGCTGAGATGTCGATAGCGCGCGTATGTCGATTTCATGTCCACGGTCGTTAAATTTGATGTCGCCGGAATCTGCGGCGATGGCGCGCAGGATCAGTTTGCTAAGGGTAGTTTTGCCGCAGCCGCTCTCGCCGACCAAGCCGAGACATTCGCCGCGCCGCACGTCGAAGCTGACATTGTCGACTGCGCATAGGGTGCCTGCGGATTTATTGCCAATAAATCCGGCCTTGCGGATCACGAAGTTTTTGGTGACATGCGAGACCTTGAGTAAGGCTTGATCTGCGCCTTCCGCGTGCGGCTCGAACTTGGTTTGCTCCAACATGGTTCCGGCTTCCGCTTTTATTTCGCGGATTGGTACCAGCCGTTCGCCGGGCTTCATGTTGAAGCGCGGCACCGCGCGCAACAGGGATTTCAAATAGGGGTGCTCGGCATTGCGGAAAATGTCCTCAACCGAGCCGCTTTCCATGAGCTTGCCGTGATACATGACCACAACTTCATCGGCGACATTGGCGACAACGCCGAGGTCGTGGGTGATCATCAGCACTGCCATGCCGAGCTCACCCTGCAAGTCCTTCATCAATTTGAGAATTTGTGCCTGGATGGTGACGTCGAGCGCGGTCGTTGGCTCATCGGCGATAAGCAGCGCCGGGTGGCAGATCAGCGCCATGGCGATCATCGCCCGCTGGCGCAATCCGCCGGATAGCTCAAACGGATATGTTTTTAGCGCGCGTGCGGGATCGGGAAACCCCACTAAGCGTAAAATTTCCTGAGTGGTACTTCGGATCTCATCCTTGCCGGCGTCGTAGTGCAGGCGAAACGCTTCACCGACCTGATCGCCCACCGTGTGCAGCGGTGAAAGCGAGGTCATGGGCTCCTGGAAAATGATTGATATCCGCCCGCCGCGAATATTGCGCATGCGCGCACTGTTGGGTTTCAGTTTGACGATGTCGATCGGCGGATCGTCCGTCGCCGGATCGTCGAGCAGGATCTCACCGCCCTCGATGTTTGCCACCTTGGGCAGGATTTGCATGATGGTCTGCGACACCGCCGATTTGCCGGATCCGGATTCGCCGACCAGCGCCACGGTGCCGCCTTTGGGAATGCGGAACGATATGCCGTCGACCGCCTTGATGATTCCCTCGGCGACATGGAAATGAACTTTGAGATTGTTGATTTGTAGGAGGTCCGTCACGGCGTGCTCCCGCCACCGCCGCTGCGACCATCGCTGCTAACGTTATTGTCAGAATGGGACATTGCGTCAGCCGATTCCGCAACGCCGAGCGCCATTAAATTTTGTACTGTCTCCAGGCCGAGTTCGAGTTCCCGCGCACGCGCCTCGCGTGCGGCGCGTGCCACCAGTTTTTCAAATCTATCGAGCGTGGAATCCATTCTGATCGTCCGTTTCTGTCCTCTCAGGCGAAGCTGCATCCACCCTCCATGCCGGTCCCGTCTGGTGGTAAAATAGCTCAGCTTGAGTTCGCGCAATTCGCTCCAGGGCACGTTAGAGCCCCCTAGGCTACGCAGCGTTACACCGCTATTCGAGATCTCGACAAATGTATTGTGACGGATCGCGGTGCGCAGGCCAAATATGAAGAACAAAATAGCGAACCCGGCAAGAACACCGGTGACCGCCGGAAGCGGCGTTACCAGGGCCAGGGGTACCAAGGTAAAAGCCAGGCCGAGCACAGTATAGAAATAATCCAACATTATGGCACGCGCCGGATAACGTAGACGTTGGCCGGATTCATCCATTAGGCGGCTCCTGCGCCGAGCAAGTCGGCCGGTGCGATCCATTGGGCGCCGGGATGATTGACCGTGCGGGCAAAAAATTCTGCCAGGAACCGCCATGCTGCTTTGTCGTGGCGCAAATGATGGCTGAGCAGGCCGGTCGGCTCGTCGGCATCGGCCGTGCCGCGGCGGCGCGCCGATAAATGTTCGCAGGCAAGCCTCAACGCTTCGGCTTCGCCGATAAATACTGCGCCTTGGCGCCAATTTAGAATGTCGACATGACAATTAATCTGGCTGAAGCCGGTCTCGGATTGCGCCACGCGGCGCGCGCCATAGGTCGATATTGCGGCGTAGCCCAGCCCCGGTAGGCGCGGTATCAAGTCCGGCGCGATGCGGTTCCAGGGCGGCACCAACATGGGCAGGAATTGCGCTTTGAAACGTGATGACAGCAGCGCCAGCCCGGCGCGCAACTGGCTCTCGCACAGCGCCGCCGGATGACTGCCACCGAGCTCGATCTTTTTCTCATTGTCGCGTGCGTGATTGGCGTGCGCGTAGCCATGCTGCACCACCCAGCGGCCCTGCCCCGCGTCGGCACTAATTCGTTCCGCCGTGGTGTCGCTTAATGTAGCGGGAATAACCGCGATCACCACCGGAGGCGCGTCGCCGCCGGCGAGGTCGAGTAATTGTCGCAACGCTGGCGAATCTTCCGCCGCGTCGTCGTCGCGCCACCACAATCCAGCGCGCCGCCCATCTCCCGCCCAGGCGCGCAGCTCATCGTCCAAAGCTTGCCAACTGGTCACATTGAAACCGATTCGGAAATTATTCTGGCGCTCTCGCCAGCGCCGGCAACGCCGATATTTACGTCCGGCCGTGGCGCCGCCCAGGCTGTGTCGACGGCGGCGGCGAGGCGCTCTGGGGTTATCCCATCCTCGCGCACAATCTGTGCCAATCCTGCCGCGGCCATACGCTCGGCGCGCACGGTTTGTTCGGTTTCGCCCTTGGCGGCGAACGGGACGAGGACCGCGCGCACCCGTGCACTCACCACATCCAGGACGGTATTGTAGCCAGCCTGCGAAATAGACAAAGCGGCAGCTTCGAGAAGCGCGGGAAAATCCTCGCGCGCGCGTTCCACGACGGTACCGTCATGCGACAAGCGCTTCAGCGCATCAAACCATTCCGCCGGTAAATTAGGCCCCGCCAGCAGACGCCAACGCCGGTCCGCCAAGACACTCAGCTCGCGCGCTTCGAGCGCGGTCTGCAGGAGATGGGCGCTAACCGCGCCGCCGCCCGCCGAGACGATCACTTCGCCCGATGCGCCGTAGGGTCCGCCGGGGCCAACGGCGCCGATATAGCCGGTATAGCGGATCAAATGAGAGATGCGCACGGCTTCCGGAAAGCTCGCCTCGAACGGGATCAATTCCGGGTCGCCATGCACCAGGACGGCGCGGTACCAGCGCAACGCGAGGCGTGCCATCTCGCTGTTGCGATGTGGGTCGCTGCGCTCCGTGAGGATGTCGCGCACCGACGCAAAAATCGCCGGCTTCGGCCGGGTGTGATGCGCTACCTCAAACAGCGGCAAGAGTTCGGCGGCGAACTGCCGTCGCCCAAACGGGTACATTTCAGTGATGATCACCTGTGGCCGATGGGCGCGGTAGAGGCTGATCAGACGGTCTCGGCGAGTGGCGCGAAAGGCGCTGTCGGGTGCCTGCCCATTGGCGTCCACCGTGGCGGAAAAAGTGGCGTCGGTGGCACGCAGCGGCGGTAATTGTTCAAATTTGGCGGCGCCGAGGTCAAGCCCATGCAGCGGCATGCCGCCCGACACCAGGAGTACATTGAATTCGCGTTCCGCCAGAGCCCGGGCGAGGGCGGCGGCGCGCCGTAGGTGTCCGATGCCGAGAAGATGCTGTACCCAGATCAGCGCCCGTGCCTCGCTCATCACGCACCCGTGGCCGCGAGTAGACTCACATTGCTGCGCTCCAGGCTTGGCCGGCCCTCGGCATCCAGGCGAAACTCTTGGGCGGCGTTCCAATCAAACTTGATCGGAGGGCGGCCGAGCATATCCCAGCCCACGGCCCGGGCGAAAAGGGCGCGCACGATCCCCTTGTGGCAGACGCCGATCACCGTGCCCTTTTCCGCCGCGATATCGCGCAGCCACGGCGCCAGACGCTCCTGCAATTGGCGCGGGCTTTCGCCTCCGGGGGCGGAAAAATCCAAGCCGCGCGCTTCGACCTCGGTCATATATTGCGGATCATTGAGGCGCAATTCGTCGAGTGTCCGGCCTTCCCATTCACCCCAATGCATTTCAACCAGGCGCGGCTCGCAGCTCAACTTCCAGGCGCCCAATGCGCGCGCCGTCTGCACCGCGCGGAGCAACGGGCTGGAGACCCAGCGGCCGTCCGCGAATTCCGCCGGTAAGCGCCAGCCCGCGACTTCAGCCCAGCCTTTGGCGCTGAGCGCAATATCCGTGCGCCCTTGCAGACGCCGTGCTTCGTTCCAGGCCGTCGTGGCATGACGGATCATGACCAACCGTGTCATTGTCGGGTCCCTCGTCGTATGGCCTGCGCCGCCGCGAGAGCCTGGTTCAAAACTGTGACTGCCGCCGTCATGCCATGTTTCGTTTCCGCCCGCGCGGCCGCCGCTTCGGCCATGGCAATCCGCCGCGTGCTGTCGCGGGTCAGATCGACCACCGCTTCGGCGAAGTCGATATCGTCCCACGGGTCGATCAGTATGCCGGTTTCGCCGGTGGCGACAATCTCCGACACGCCGCGCCAATTTCCCGCCACCGCCGGCAGGCCCGCCGCCGCCGCCTCCAGGAAAACCATGCCGAACGCCTCGTTCACCGCCGGCCAAACCAGTAAATCCGCCGCCGCGTAATAGGCGGTCAAATCTTCGGCGTTCTGTTTGCCGGTAAAAAATACATAGTCACCGCCGATCGGCAGCAACGCCTCCTCGACGTGCTCGCGCGCTGCGCCATCGCCCACGACGAGCAGTTGCCACGGCGGATCGGCGATCAGGTTGAGGGTGCGGCCCAACAGTCGATAGGAGGCCAGCTTGTCGCCGGGGCGCATCATGGCGACGGTCAGCAACCACGGGCGATTTAGGTCGAGGCCATGACGCGCGGCGAACGCCGCGCGGTGCCGGAGGCGCTCGCCGCGCGCTGCGCGGTAGGGCGCCGCCTCGAGAAATGGCGCGATGCGATGCAGGCAGGCCGGGTTTTTCACCACTGGCAAAAGCGCTTCCTGATCCTCCGGCGTGAACGACAAGATCGCGTCGGCGCGGGCGATCGCGTGCAGCGATGCCTCGAGGCCGGCACCAAAGGGCCCGCCGCTCTGCTTGCGCGCGTAAGACGCCTCGGCGACAACGTAAGGTATGTCGAGCGCCGCACTAACCGCCGGGCCGAGCCAATCTGGCGCTTTATGGTAAAGATGATAGGAGAACCAGAGATCAGGCTGCGGCGGCCCGCCGGCGGCCTGCCAGTCGGCGATCATCGCCGCTGCAATCTCGCCGCCTTGCTGGGCCAGCGCACCCTGCGCCGCGCTATCGCCGGCGCCGTCATAGGCGCGAAAATCCGACGCCAGCGTCACCTCATGGCCGCCTGCCTCGAGCGCTTGCCACAGCAGTTGAGCGACGCGCCGGTCGCCCGACGGCGACGGATGGTTGGGCGCTTTCATCGGCGCGTAAAAAGCGATGCGCATCTCTTAAGGTGCCGGCGCTGGTTTCACTGGCGCCAGCCCGAAGCGTGGCGCCAGCCCGAAGCGCGCCGCCAGCGATTCGATACAGGGCTCAAGCGAAAATTTCTCATGCACCAAAATCCGTCCGGCGGTGCCGAGGCGATCGCGCAGCGCCGCGTCGGTGATCAGCCGCGTCAGTGCCTGAGCCGCGCCGTCGATATCACCGGGAGCCACAAGCAGGCCATTTTGCTCCGGCGCGATCAATTCGGGGATGGCGGAGATATCGGTTGCCATCACCGCAAGGCCTTGGGACTGCGCCTCCATCAGCACATTGGGCAGGCCGTCGCGGTCACCGTCGGCCGCCTGGCGGCTCATCAACGCGAACAGATCGGCGCGGCGATAGGCGTCGAGCACGGCGGCCTGCGCCAAGGCGCCGCGAAAGACACACCGGCGGGCGATGCCGAGCTGCTCAGCTTGGTTCTTCAAACGCTCCTGCAAGGGCCCGCCCCCGATAAGTTCAAAACGCCAATTCAGCGTTTCGGGAAGGCGGGCCAGAGCCGCGAGCAGATCGTCATGACCCTTCTTTTCCACCGCGCGGCCGATCGAGAGGATCATCACCGGGTCTTCCGCCGAGCTGCCCTCGCGCTCCGGGCGGGTCTCCAGCGGCTGTGCCGGGGGAGGCGGGGGTGGAAAGCGCGTCAGATCAAGTCCGTGATAGGACAAATGCACGCGGCCCCCGGGCGCAAGCGCCGATAGATGCTCGAAATTTGCCCGCGTGCAGGTCACCGCCCAGGCGCAATCCGCGAGCTTTTCCGATTTTTCCCAGCGCGCCGAGGTCCAAATATCTTTGGCGTGGGCCGAGCAGCTCCATTTGAGGCCGCGCACCAGGGCGGCATAACGCGTGACCGAGGCAGGGGTATGGAGAAAATGGGCGTGCAAATGGGTGATGTCGGGCGCTAGTTCATGCGCCAGCACCAGCGCCTGGCCAAACCGTCGGATTCGATTGCGCGTGCGGTCGCGGCGTAAATCGGCGAGCCAGCAGCGCCGCGCGCCTGCGTAACCGGGGGCTCGTCTCAGAGCCCGCCAGGCGCGGGCCACGCGAATCGGCTCTTGGTGCAGATATTCCGGCAGATAGCTTACCGGAGCGATGATTTCGCCATGCACCGGGTGACGTTCGCGGTCGGTCGGGTGGCGCAGCGAATAGAGCCGGATATCAAGGCCCCGCTTTTCCAGCGCCCTGATTTCCTGCGCAATGAAGGTTTCAGAGAGTCGCGGATAGCCCTTCAGCACAAATGCTACAGCGCCGCTCATGGCCGGATTTGCGCCTTGCCTAAACGGTCGGCACTAGGGGTATGTAATTGCAAGCATTTCATGAACGCACTGTTTACCGCGGGCGGCCGGTACATTAACCTAGGCCGCTGAGCCTGTGGGAGCAATTAGCGAGCGCCTGTCCGTATGGACAAGAATATCTACAAATTTATCTTCAAACACACCAAGGGGCAGCAGCTTTATATCCTCTTGGTGACGTTATTCTCTATGCCGTTTTACTATGCGTCGCTTGATATCCCCAAGCTGATCATCAATTCGGCATTACAGGTCGACGATCCCGTCGTTATCGGCGATGAGTTTCCGCGTCCGCTGAAGATTTTCGGTATCGGAATAGTGGACATGGAGCAGCTGACCCTATTGGGGTCATTGTGCATCATTTTCCTCGTTCTCGTGCTCATTAACGGCGGCTTTAAGATGTACATCAACGTCTATAAAGGCCGCATGGGCGAGCGCATGCTGCGGCGCCTCAGATTTTTGCTCTACTCGCGCATCCTGCGCTTTCCGTTGTCGCATTTCCGCAAAGTGAGTCAGGGCGAGCTGATTCCGATGATTACCGCCGAGGTCGAGCCGCTCGGCGGCTTTATCGGCGACGCCTTCGCCGTGCCGGCTCTTCAAGGCGGCCTGCTGATGACAGCGATCTTTTACATTTTCTCTCAGGATCCCCTGATGGGCGTGGCGTCGATCCTGCTTTATCCGGTTCAGGGCTGGATCATTCCGAAGCTGCAAAAGAAAGTGAATTTGCTGGGCAAAGCGCGTGTGCGCGAAGTGCGCAAGCTGTCCGAAAAGATTGGCGAATCGGTTTCCGGCATTCAAGAAATTCATGCCAACGACACGGCGCAGTACGAATTGGCCGATTTCTCGGAGCGCTTGGGCACGATCTTCCATATTCGTTTTCAGATCTATAACAAAAAGTTCTTTATCAAGTTCCTGAACAATCTGCTGGCCCAGCTCACGCCGTTCTTCTTCTTTTCTATTGGCGGTTATTTGGTGATCCAAAATAAAATATCGATGGGATCGTTGGTTGCCGTATTGGCGGCCTACAAGGATCTGTCGCCGCCGTGGAAGGAACTGCTGAACTATTACCAAATTCAGGCCGACTCGCGCATCAAGTATGACCAAGTAATCAGCCAGTTTGAGCCCCAAGGCTTGATGGATGAGGACAAACAATATTCCGACGCCGATGAGTTCGAATCGTGGGAGGGCGAAGTCGCGGCGGCCAATATGAGCCTGCAAGATGAAGACCAGGTGACCATCGTCAACGGCGTCAGTTTCAAGTTTCCAGTTTCCGATCATGTCGCCATCGTCGGCTCTTCCGGCAGCGGCAAGGAAGAGCTGATGCTGTTGCTGGCGCGCCTCATTGAGCCGACCGGCGGGCGCCTCAACGCCGGCGGTAAAGAGTTGAGTGACCTGCCCGAATCAATCACAGGACGGCGAATCGGCTTCGTCGGGCAAAATTCGTACATCTTTTCGTCCAGCCTGATGGAGAATCTGCTGTATGGCCTGAAGCATCGTCCGCGCGTGGAAGACGAGCCCGCTTCGGCAGAGACCCCTGAGAACGCTGAGACGCCGGAAACTTCTGAGGCGCCGGAACACAATGGGAAGAAGGCAAAGAAACAGAAGAAGCGGAAGAAAGGCGGCGACGATCCGCCGGACAGCGCTTCCGCGCGCCGCAGTTGGCTTGCCGAATCGGCACGCGCCGGTAATTCCTCGCACGATATTTATAACGATTGGGTGGATTACGAAGGCGCCGGCATGGGCTCGCCGAGTGGCGTCGCCGAGGCTGCCCTCAAAGCGATCGAAATCGCCGACATGGCGGAGGATGTTTACCAATACGGAATGCGTGGCTCGCTCGACCCGACGCAGAGCCGCGAGGCGGCCGAACGTATTCTTAAAGCCCGTGCCGCCCTCATGGCACGCCTCAAAGAGCCGGCCTATGCCGAACTGGTCGAGCCGTTCGACCGCGCGACCTATAATTTAAACGCGACTTTGGCGGAAAACCTGATCTTCGGAAACCCGGTCGGCGACGCCTTCGATATCGATAAGCTGGCCGAGAATTCCTATGTATTGGAAGTGCTAGAGAAAGCGGATTTGGTCGACGATCTGCTGAGCTGTGGCCACCAACTCACCGCCACCATGATCGAGCTGTTCGCCGATTTGCCGCCGGATCATGAATTGTTCCAGCGCTTCAGCTTTATCAGCGCCGATGATTTGCCAGAATACCAGACGCTGGCAACTCATACCGACAAGGACAAGCTCTCCGAATTGGGCACCGAAGATCGCACGCGCCTGCTGTCGCTGCCGTTCAAATTGATTCCCGCACGTCACCGCCTCGGCCTCATCGATGAGGATATGCAAGTTAAAATCCTTGAGGCGCGGCGTATCTTTCATGAGGAATTGCCGGAGGAATTGCAG
>Ga0114996_10005744_pt1 | contig 14512 bp, 13 predicted proteins | sample ArcticOcean_MG_C_4_FD_87039 | JGI IMG/M metagenome (GOLD analysis project Ga0114996, IMG submission 87039) | Marine microbial communities from western Arctic Ocean - ArcticOcean_MG_CB4_134 | ecosystem: Environmental > Aquatic > Marine > Oceanic | place: Arctic Ocean: Canada Basin | collected...
CGCCAAGCCGTTTAGCGTCGCCCTCATCAGGATGACGGTCGCGAAGGTTCTGTAGATGCGGCACATCAAGACCATCGCACAGAAGGACAGTCCCAAGGAGAATACCTTCGCAATGGATGGGGGGACGGATCGAGGCGGTGTCGACACAAGGAGAGGGTGCAACGTTCGTAGTTACGCTGCCCCTCAATCAGGGATAGGGAGCAGGGACAAGATGGATCGGTCGAACCGGTCGGCGATCGTTCTGATGGCCGACGACGATTCGGAGGATAGGGTGCTCGCAAGGGACGCTATGCGAGAGTGCCGACCGTCCATCGATTTCCGAGCTGTGGTGGATGGGGCATAGCTGATGGACTACCTGTATCAGCGAGGGGAGTACGCCGACCAGGACGCCGCGCCGCGCCCGGACCTGATTCTGCTCGATCTGAACATGCCGAGGAATACGGGGCGCGAGGCCTTGATGGAGATCAAGGTCGATCGCGACCTGGGCACGATACCGGTGGTCGTACTAACGACATCCCGGGCCGATGAGGACGCCTTCGTTGGATACAAGCTGGGCGCAAATTCGTGTTTGATCAAACCTATGTCTTTTGAAGGACTGGTAGGAGCGATGGATTCGCTCGCAACCAACTGGTTCGAGACCGCCAAATTGCCACCACTAGAGCCCGGAGGCCGACATGGATAGCGACTTAGTTAGGATACTGCTCGTCGACGATGACGAGGAGGACTTCAGATTGACCCGCGACCTACTAGTCGGAGATAGAGGGCACGGAATACAAACTCGAATGGGAGCCTGATTACCAGGCAGCGGTGGAGCTGGCAAGCGGCGATGCCCACGATGTTTACCTGGTGGACTACGACCTGGGACTGCACTCGGGGCTGGATCTGCTCGAAGAGGCTATGGCTCAGGGTTGCACGGCCCCAATGATCGTGCTGACTGGGATGGGTGATCGCAGCGTCGATAACGCCGCGATGATGGCCGGAGCGGCCGATTATTTACTAAAAGGTCACCTCGACGCTTCGATGTTGGAGATGGCGATTCGCTATCGCGCAAGAGGGCCGAGCAGGAACGAGAGGCTCTTGAGCAGCAGTTCAGGCAGGCCCAAAAGATGGAGGCGATCGGCCAGCTCGCAGGTGGCATCGCTCACGACTTCAATAACCTGCTCACCGCGATCCTTGGGTACTCGGAGATTGGTGTCATTCAAGCGCCAAACGAGGGCCCGTCCAAGTCCAGTTTCGAGGAAATCCGTGACGCTGCCAGGCGGGCGGGCGGCTGACCTGACGAAGCAGCTACTCTCCTTCTCGAAGGGACGGGCTCAGGAGACGAGCATCCTCGACCTCAATGAAGTGGTGAAGAGCACCCAAAGGATTCTCAGCAGGCTCATTGGGGAGGATATAGAGCAACACACGGTCCTTCCACCTGGTCTATGGCTCGTGAAGTCGGACCCGCGGCAGCTTGAACAGATTGTCATCAACCTGGCTATCAACGCCCGAGACTCGATGGAGTCGGGCGGGCGTCTGGTCATCGAGACCTCCAACGTAACCTTAGGCAGGGACTCTGCTCCCGTGAGCGCTGGAATTTCGCCTGGGCGGTACGTCGTGTTGTCGGTGAGCGACAACGGGTCGGAGATTGACGAGGATGTCTTGCCTCATATTTTCGAGCCCTTCTTTTCGACCAAGGACAGTGGCAAGGGAACTGGCCTTGGGCTTTCGACCTGCTATGGCATCGTGCAGCAGAGCAATGGACACATTCTGGCCCAAAGCGAGTCGGGCGCCGGTACCACGATCAAGGTCTACCTACCCAGAGAAAATGGCCGGGTAACCGGAGGTGAGTTACACGAGCCGCAACCGCCGGATGAAAAGGGTACCGAGAGTGTGCTGCTTGTGGAGGATGAAGAGACGGTGAGGAGTATGGCGTCCTGGGTTCTGCGTGATCAGGGTTACACAGTCATTGAGGCAGAGAACGGGGAGGAGGCGATCCGGCTCGCGGAGTCCGGCGATTCTGGGGCCATTGACCTGCTCCTGACAGATGTCGTGATGCCGATCATGGGCGGCAAGGAATTGGCGGACCGGCTGGTGGCAGACAGTGCCGTAGGATCGGTGCTCTACACGTCGGGGTATGCGGAAGCCGCCTCTCCACGGTTTGGACAGCTCCATTCAGGCGCAGAGTTCATGCCCAAGCCATTCACACCAAAGACTTTGATTCGCCGGGTCAGGGAGACGCTGGACGCCTCACGGTTGAAGGCGTCCCAGGATGATGGCGCGAGAGAGCGAATTAACACCTAGAGGCGTTGTGTCATCTGGGGTCGGCGGATGGACGGGTGCGTGATCTTGCGGCCCCTTCCCATCCCCGGGCAGGTCGCAGACCTGCCCCTACAGGTGACCGTTCAGGGTGACGTGGGCACAGGCACCCTCATGTTCTGAAGATACCCGTGCCTACGTGCTTAGACTACTTCTACGGTGTTCTCCACGGAGCCGATGCCATCCAGGGATATCCGGACTACATCGCCCGCTTCCAGGGGACCGTCTGCTACGCACCCGCCCGTGTAGATAATTACCAGGTCCGGGGGAGAGTCGTGGGCCTGAGTCCACTCGACGATTTGGGCCGGGGAACGCCGGAGGGTCGTGGTGTTGGTGGAGCTTCCGACCTTTTTGCCATCTCGTAGGATGGTCAGTTCCATGTCCCTGCCTGTCGGGTCGGGCATGGTCTCCGGAGTGACGATGCATGGGCCGAGAGACGCGCATCCCTTGAAGACCTTGCTGGGCACCATCCACCACAACGTCTCGCCCATGAGCCCGCCTGCGACCTCGTTACCGGTGCTGTATGCCACCAGCTTGCCCTTGTATACGATCAATACCAGCTCGCCTTCGGCGACGGTCTTTGCAGTGTCGCCCCTGATGCCGATGGGGTCGAAGGGCCCCGCCAGCCTCGAATTTGTGCCCTTGTACATCACAGGCGGGCGATCGGCCTCGTAAGCGGTCTTGGTTATGTCTGGCATTCCGGCCACGCCCTCGTCGGGTACGGCGTAGTTGCCGATGCCTCCGGCCCAGATCTCGTCTGGGGCCAGGGGAGCAATGATGCGGGCAGCGCCCGTCGCGCTCCGGGACGATTCCGTCAGCTGCGCCACGTCGAAGGTCTCAGCGTCTCCAGAAGATAGGACATTGCGGGCGATGTTGTCGACGCTCATTCCGCTGATGTCACTCACATTCAGGAGCTCCCTGAAGTCTGTGACGTCGCTATTCAGCGATGTCAGAGAGGAAAGCGTCCCTGGCTGGGTCTCTGCAGTGAGGTGTGTGTCGCCACGGCTGTCACGTATCCGATAATATCGCATTGTGTCCTCCAGTCGGCGTTAGTCAGCTTGTTCGGGGCACTAGTGTAGTCGCTGATGTGGGTGTTGCAAACCCCGCCCAGCGCCGCGCGCAACGGCATCGTGTGGATTGGAAAGCGTGAGTGAGCTGAATCAGAGAGTTAGGGCTTCGGGTCTTGGCACCCACAATCGCCAAAACACAACCGCGAATTCACTATAGTCGGGAACTCGCGGTTGATATGCAGGTCTGAATAGGTGATCGGCGAGGAACAGAAAGGCTACTGGGCGGCCTTGTTAAGCTCGGCACCGGCGGTGAAACCGACACGCTTGTGTGCCGGCACTGTGATTAGCTTGCCAGCCTGACCGCCTCGAATTGGCTTGACTCTTCGGGCCTTGACCTCGCGAATGGAGAACGATCCGAACCCGGTCAGAACGACCTTGTCTCCGCTCTGTAGGGCTTCCTGTATGCTGCTGAGAACCGCACCAAGAGCTGCCTCACCCTGGGCTCGGGAGCCTCCCAGTCTTGTGGCAATCCTGGCGGTGATGTCGCTTTTCCTAAGCGTAGTCATAAACGCACTCCCCTTGATTTTGGTACTCAGTAATATGTGTGGCGCGGTGACGGCCCGGGCAAGCCGAGACCCACTCCAGCGTCGGCACGATATTATGTTTTAACCGAAGCGCTGTCAAGCCCCTTGCCAGCGCTTCCGACCACCCATAAGTCTTAGTTTTGAAGGGCGTCGCTGGCTCGACAGCGGTTATCTGACGGTGCGATTCTGGCCCGGCACGACACGCTGGTTGTATACTGATTTGAGAAGAATCCAATCCCTCAAGGTGATTGCCTCACACATGCTGCCCGAGGGTAACGATAACGTCTCGGAAGAGCGCCCACCGAGCCGACGCACGCCCGGACACGGGCCGTCCCTAGGGCTCGTCGTGACACTCATCTTCTCGGGAATGGTCCTGGGACTCTTGCTGGCCTTGTTCGCCACGCAATCGCCCTGGCTTCCCCGGTGGGGGCAAGCGCCGCTGTACGACGAGGCGCTGATCACTGCTCTTGTCGAGCGCGCGTCCCCGGCGGTTGTGGAGGTGAGTATAAACAGGCTGACCGCTGTGGAAAGGGGCTCCGGTTTTCTTGTCGACACCGAGGGGCATATCGTGACCAATCAGCACGTTGTGGCTAATCCGGGGGAACTGACCGTGCTGATGGCCGACGGGCGGACGCTTGAGGGCACCATTCTGGGCACGAGCCGCGCAGACGACCTCGCGGTCCTGAAGGTAGACGCGCAGGAGGTTGCAGGCATCGCACCTCTATCTCTCGCGAACTCTGACGACATTCGTCCGGGTCAACTCGCAGTCGCAATCGGAAGCGCTTTCGCCCAGTTCAACTCGGTGACGGTGGGGGTCGTGAGCGGGACACAGCGGAGTCAGACGTCTCGGCTGCAACAGGGTGCAGGGGGAACGGTATTCCGCCCGCTCCCTGAGCTGGTGCAGACCGACGCCGCTCTTAATCCAGGCAATTCGGGAGGACCTCTCCTCGACCGGGACGGTCGCGTGATCGGGGTTAACTCGGCTGTTCAGCTGGAGGGCAATTCCTTTGACGTGAGCATCCAGACCGGCGTGGGTTTCGCGGTTTCGAGTAACACACTCAGAGACATCCTTCCAGAACTGATGAGCCCTGGAGAGTTTCTGCGACCCTGGCTCGGGGTGAGTAGCAGGCCGCTCACTCGCGTGCAATTCCGGTACCTCGATGTCGATGTTGAACAGGGCGTGTACGTTACCCTCGTCTGCGCCGGCAGCCCGGCAGATATTTCGGGATTGAGGGGCGATAGGTTCAATTTGAGGCCTTCGGGTCGTGGGGACCTCATCACCGCCATCGACGGCAACCCCGTTGTGGAGGTCAGCGATATTGTCACTCGCTTGAATGATCTCAGGCCCGGTGATTCTGTAACGCTGAGCGTTATTCGTGAAAAGCAGCATCGTGAAGTCGACGTAATCCTGGCGCCATGGGGAGTCTGCTCCCCCTAAGGTACGGGTGCTGCGCACGCTTAGACGGGCGGTGCTGGCATGTTTGAGGGTGGTCGCCGCGTGCTCTTAGACGTGCGGGGTGTGGTGCCATCCGAACTGACCTATCATGGCTCACTGTTAGGACGAGAGATTTTCTTCCGAAGCCATGGGCCCCAGTATCCAGACCCTGACTTCAAGGACAACTAATGGGCGATTCGACGATGGATGTGGTGATCGTTGGCGGGGGCCTGGCTGGGATCGCAACCGCGTACTACCTGGGCAAGCAGGGGGTACGCTCGACGGTTATAGAGCGCGATGCCGTGGGGAGCCACGCATCTGGATTCGCATACGGGGGCCTGGGTGCCCTCGACGGCGTTGGAGTCCACGGACCGACCCAGACCATCGCCACCGCTAGTATGCGTCTGCACCGGGACCTGGCTGTCTCGCTGCCCGAAGAGACGGGCATCAACACCGAGTTTCGAGAACGCCCTGGGATCGCTCTCTGCTACACAGACGACGAGATACGGACAGCAAAGGCGAATTTAAGGCTCCGGGAGAAGCAACCCGAGTACGAGTGCAGCTGGCTGGACAGGGATGAACTGCTGGCGATGGAACCCAGAATCTCCCCGGACGCCATCGGGGCGGCTTATGCCGAAGGGACGGTTGATCTGGAGCCGTACCGGTTTATCCTTGCGATGGCGCAGGCGGCAGAGGGGCTGGGGACGACCATCCGCCATGGGACCGTCACCGGCATAAAAAAACAGGGCGATCGAGTCACGGGTGTTCTCCTCGGCGACGAAGAGATTAGCTGCGATGCCGTCGTGATTGCTATGGGGCCCTGGAGCGGGTTTGCGTCCGAGTGGCTCGGCATACCCATCGACGTGACGCCTCTCAAAGGACAGATATTGCGGCTCAGGGCGCCCGGAGCTCCTTATCGATACTCTGTCGGATGGGACGGCCATTACGCCACCACGAAGCCTGACGGACTGGTCTGGGCTGGGACCACTGAGGAGAAGGTCGGGTTCGACGAGCAGACGACTGTTTCAGCCCGCGACCGGATCATGGGCGAGCTGCTCCGAATGCTCCCGTCCCTGGCCGATGCCCAACTGGTGCAGCAGACCGCGTGCCTGAGGCCCGTGGCGTCTGACAAGCTGATGGTCCTCGGGCGCGCACCCGGATGGGAAGGCGTCTACCTGGCGACAGGCGGTGCCCGCTCCGGCATCATCCTGGGCCCCGCGATTGGTCAGATCACAGCCGGGCTCGTGACCACGGGTGAGTCACCGCTCCCGATCGAGGCATTCGACGCGGCGCGGTTCGTAGCCTAGATTTCTTCTACGGCGGGGCGGCTAACGGTTGATGATGTCTCGGTAGGCTATACTGTTGACGTCCATGCACTTGCCCCAAACAAACAGGTCCGTGGAGACCGCCTGAATGACCATGCCAAAGATACCGGAAACGCTGCTCGATCTGATCGCCGGAGGTAAACCCAACCACCCGGCGATCATCGTGCCCGATGGTCCCGTCGTCACCTATGAAGCCCTGCGGAGCCAGGTGGCCGAACTGGCGGCACAGCTGGAAGCCGCTGGGATTTCTGGGGGAGATCGGGTAGCCATCGTCCTTCCCACCGGCATCGAAATGATCGTGTCGTTCCTGGCGGTCGCTTCGGTAGCCACAGCCGCGCCCTTGAACCCCGCATACAAAGCCGATGAGTTCGACTTTTACCTTGGGGACACGGGAGCGAAGGCTCTTATCACGTCTGACAGTACTGGCGAGGACGCCCGCGCCGTTGTTTCGGACTCCGTTATGCAACTTTCAGCCCAATTGAACCCGGAAGGCCGGGTCACTCTGACACCAGGCACGCCAGCCGCGACCAAGACTCCGTCGACTACACCTTCTCCCGACGCGGTCGCGTTGGTGCTGCATACGAGCGGTACTACTAGCCGCCCGAAGCGGGTGCCACTAGCTCACCGTAACATCGCGGTATCCGCCAGTAATATCGTCGCAACCTATCAGCTGACTTCCGACGACGTTTCCATGTGCGTCATGCCACTGTTCCATATACACGGACTGGTCGCCTCGACGATGTCGACTTTCCTGTCCGGAGGTACCGTGGTGGTGCCGCCGCGCTTCAACGCCTTGAACTTCTGGCCGGTGGCTCGCGGGTACGGCGCAACCTGGTTTTCCGCAGTGCCCAGCATGCACCACGCTCTTCTGGGCAGGGCGGGACGCGGGGACGGAGGGAAGGTCGGCGCAGACACCATGCGATTTATCCGCTCGTGCAGCGCGGCCCTCCCGGCCAGCACAATGACGGACATGGAGGAACGATTCGGCGTGCCTGTGCTGGAGGCCTACGGGATGACCGAGGCCGCCCACCAGATGGCATCGAACCCGTTGCCACCCGCGAAGCGCTTCGCGGGCGCAGTCGGCTTCGGCACGGGGGTCGATATCGGGATCATGGACGAGGCCGGGGAGATGCAGCCAACGCGGGGCCACGGCGAGGTCGTTATCAAGGGCCCCAATGTTATTGATGGCTACGAAGACAACCCTGAGGCGAACAAGAGCTCATTCACGAACGGCTGGTTCAGGACCGGCGACCAGGGATTCCTGGACGCGGATGGATGCCTGACACTGGTTGGTCGCCTCAAGGAGATGATAAACCGCAGCGGCGAGAAGATTTCGCCGATAGAGATCGACGATGTGCTTCTGGCACATCCGGCGGTATCTGAGGCGGTGTCTTTTGCGGTACCTCACCCGATCCACGGTGAGGAGCCAGCGGCGGCGGTGGTCCTGTCTGGTACCACAGACGCCCGCGAGCTGATTGCTTATTGTCGCGAGCACCTCGCACCATTCAAGTGCCCGCGTGTGATTCACATCGTGGACGAGATTCCGCGGACCGCGACGGGCAAGGTACAGCGCCGGATCGTCGCGGCGACCATCGCGGGTGTATCGGCGGGGTAGTAGGTGCTGTGGCGGCCCTATGAGGCTACGAGAAGTTGATCATGGCCTTTTCGGCACCCCTCTCCTCAAAGAAATATGAATATTATTTGTGAGGGGCACCCTAACACTCTCGGCAAAGGGGCTGCGCCCCTCTGCACACCCCGCTAGAGCCTGTGGAGGCCTGTATGGAATTCGCGGTTACGAGGGCGTACACCCTTTGTGAAGTTACGCGGAGCGCTGTATGAAATTCGCGGTTGTGGGGGCGGGCGCTATTGGCGCTTTCCTGGGGGCCAGGCTCTCCAATGCGGGCCATGACGTGGCCCTGGTAGCTCGCGGTGCACACCTGGCAGCCATGCAGGCAAACGGGGTGCGTGTTGCAGGGCCCGGCGGCGAATTCGAGGCTAGGCCGGTGGCGACCGACGACTACGAGTCTATTGGGCCGGTCGATTTCGTTTTTCTGACGGTCAAGGCCCACGGCGTGCCTCAAGTCGCACCGCTGCTCTCCCCGCTGCTAGGTCCCGACACCGCTGTGGTCTCGGCTCAGAACGGCCTCCCCTGGTGGTATTTCCAGCGCATGGATGGGCCACTGAATGGCACTAAACTGGCCAGTCTGGACGCCGATGGTTCCATCACGGCCGCAATCGCTCCGGAGCGTGTGATCGGTTGTGTGATATACCCGTCAGCCACGATCACCGAACCGGGTGTGGTGCATTACCTGGGGGGCGATCGGTTCGCCATCGGTGAGTTGGACGGAGCCAAGACTGAACGGTGCCAGCGATTAGCCGCAGCGATGAAGGAGGCGGGGCTCAGGAGTCCGATCCGGTCGGACATCCGGACGGACCTGTGGGTAAAGCTGGTGGGGAACCTGGCGTTCAACCCGATCAGCATCCTGACCCGTGCCAGTCTGTACGACATAATCACAGGCCCGCTGACCGGGCCGCTTTCCAGGCTGATGATGGAGGAGGGTTACGCGGTGGCCGAGGCCGCCGGGGCCACGATTCCGATCTCCATCGACAAGCGTATGGCGGGCGCGGAGAAGATCGGGCACCACACGACGTCGATGCTCCAGGACCTTGAGGCGGGTCGGCCCATGGAGTTGGAGAGCATTATTGGCGCAGTGGTGGAGTTGGGGGACGTCTTGGGTGTGCCGATGCCTCACACGAGGGCTGTGTACGCCTGCGCTAATCTACTGGCCGAGACTTTGTCCGTCAACTAGTGGACTGTCGTTACGTTGCTCTCCCAAAGGGAGAAGAACAGAATAGTATAGGTATTATCTGAGGGACACCCTCAGGCTCCTGGCATAGGGGCTCCGCTCCTCTGCACATCCCTTGAGACCGGTGGCGACTAGGATTCGTGTGAGAGATTCACCGGTGTATTCCCCGCTCATGGTGAGCGTGTCGAATCATCAGTCAGATGGGCTTGCCACTAGTACACCCATCTACAGCAGCAAGTTTGGAGAGGCCATTGGTTATCCCGAAAAATACGCTGGTGATGCAGTCCGGGGGGAACACTGCGGTCTTCAACCGCAGTTTATTTGGTGTGGCGAGTGAGGCCCTTGGAAGCGAGGGTGCGGGGAAGGTCTATGGAGCGGTTCACGGCATTGAAGGTCTGCTGGGCGACGAGCTTCTGGATCTTGGCACGTACTCCGCTGCACGCTGGCAGGACATAGCCCGAACGCCTGGTGCGGCCCTGGGTTCGACGCGTCGCAAGCTTGGGCCTGATGATGTCTCGGCTGTCCTGGAAGTGCTACGCGGTCGAGGCATAGGGCAGGTCCATATCATTGGGGGCAACGACTCGGCGGCCACCGGACATGCGTTGCACCTGGAGGCCCTAAATGCCGGGGTGCCACTTAGGGTCGTGAATGTGCCCAAGACCATCGACAACGACCTTGTGGGCACCGACCACACACCTGGCTACGGCAGCGCGGCGCGTTTTGTTGCTCTGGCGACGATGGGCGCGGGGCGTGACGCGGAGGCGATGGGCTCTGCGGCGCCGATCACGGTGCTGGAAGTCATGGGCCGTGACGCCGGCTGGCTGGCGGCTTCGTCGGCCCTGGCGAGGCGTGAAGAGCGGGATGCGCCTCATGTGATATGCGTCCCGGAGGTCCCGGTGGATGACCAGCGCTTCGCTGGACTGATGGAGGAGGCGTACCGCAAACATGGGTTCGCCGTGGCTGTGGTGGCTGAGAACGCCCGAGGCGTCGATGGCCCGCTGGGTGCCGATGCCGAGCCATGGTACACAGACGAGTTTGGCCACCCCTACTATGAGGGCGCGGGACACCACCTGGCCGGCCTGCTGGGGCGAAGGCTGAATGTGCGGGTGCGCTACGAGAAGCCCGGTACGATTCAGCGGTCGATGGCGGCATGCGTGTCGACAGCGGACGTGCGGGAGGCAGAGATGGCTGGGCGTGCGGCGGTCCGGGCTGCACTGGGCGGCGAGACGGACATGATGGTCACGCTGGTGCGTTCGGAAGGCGATGACTACGAGTGCGGGACTGGTCTTGCGCCGCTGTCGGAGGTGGCCAACGCTGTGAGGGAGATGCCGCCGGAGTACCTGGACCCGGATAGTTACGGGGTGACTGAGGCATTTTGGGACTACGCTAGGCCCTTGTTGGGCGCGCCGCTGCCGAGGTTCGGTAGGGTCTGAGGGAGACACCTGATAGCGTGTCCCCACCCCCTATTTAAAAAAGGGGAAGTTGTATGTGAGGGACACCCTCACGCACCCGGCCCTTCGACAGGCTCAGGACAGGCGACGGGGCAAGGCCCTCTGCACACCCCCTTGTTAGGATGGCGCTATATCTTGCATGGTCCGGGCGAACGATAATTCTGAGTATACGTTCGTGGTGAGCTTGTCGAACCGCTGCCACGGATGCGCATTTTGACGCACAGCTACGGGCATCTGAACTGACCATGCCGGTTGTTGCGGAGGGGTTGAGCCCTCCGCAACAACCACTTCAGTCAATTATTCCCAGATCAGCATGTCTCCAGCCCCGCCCGCACTAAGCGTGCGCAGCACCCCGTAAATGGCGTGTGCAACACCTATGCGCGCGCAGCGTCTTCGGCGGTGATTTTTTCTACTACTTCGGAGACTGGCATTGCGCCCAGGTTTTCGCCGGAGCGTAGTCGCACGGATGCTGCTTCGTCGTCTGCCTCGCGATCGCCGACCACGAGCATGTACGGAATTTTTTGCATCTGTGCGGCTCGCACCTTGGCGTTCATGCGTTCGTTGCGCTCATCCACGTGGGTCCTGATACCGGCGTCGGTCAGAGTCTTGCCGAGCTTGCGGGCGTACTCGTTGTGTCGCTCCGCGATGGGTATGATCTCGGCCTGTACCGGGGCGAGCCAGGTCGGGAATGCCCCGCCGTAGTGCTCGATGAGGACGCCCATGAAGCGCTCCAGGGAGCCCAGCAATGCCCGGTGGACCATGTACGGCCTGTGCTCTTTTCCGTCCTCACCTATGTAGGAGAGGTCGAATCGCTCGGGCAGGTTGAAGTCGAACTGCACTGTCGTGCACTGCCACATTCGTCCGATGGCGTCGCGAATGTGGATGTCTATCTTGGGGCCGTAGAAAGCTCCGCCACCCTCGTCGACGCCGTATTCGATGCCTCTCGCCTCCAGGGTCGAGCGTAGCGACGCCGTGGCCAGATCCCACTGGTCGGGGTCACCGACGGCCTTGTCGGGGCGAGTCGAGAGCATCACCTCGTAGTCCGTGAATCCGAAGCTGCTCAGCAGGTGGAACGTGAGATCGAGGACGCCGTTTACCTCGTTCACGACCTGGTCCGGTCGACAGAAGATGTGGGCGTCGTCCTGGGTGAGGCCTCGTACGCGCATGAGGCCGTGGAGCACGCCGCCTCGCTCGTAGCGGTAGACCGAGCCCAACTCGCCGATCCTCATGGGCAGGTCGCGATAGCTGCGCAGAGCCGTCCCGTAGTACATGATATGGAACGGGCAGTTCATCGGCTTCAGGTAGTAGTCCTGGCCGTCCATGTCCATGGGGGCGTACATGTTCTCTTTGAAGAACTCGAGGTGGCCGCTGGTCTCCCAGAGCGTCGAGCGCCCGATATGGGGCGTGTACACCAGGTCGTAGCCCCAGGCGTAGTGCTCTTGCTTCCAGAAGTCTTCGACGAGCCCCCTAATCCTGGAACCCTTCGGGTGCCAGACGATCAGGCCAGGACCTGTCTCATCATGGACGGAGAATAGGTCGAGTTCCCGTCCGAGGAGGCGGTGGTCGCGACGCCGGGCCTCTTCGAGGTTGTGGAGATGCTCGTCAAGAGCCTCCCTGGACTCGAAGGCGGTGCCATAGATGCGCTGGAGCATGGGGCGCTTTTCGTCGCCGCGCCAGTATGCGCCTGCGACGCTCAGCAGCTTGAAGGCGGGTATCTTGCCCGTCGATTCCACGTGGGGGCCACGGCACAGGTCTTCGAACTCGCCGTGTTTGTAGGTTGTGATCGCCTCGTCCCCTGGTATACCTTCGATGATCTCCAGCTTCATCGGCTCGTCGGAGGCGTTGGCTATGGCTTCCTGGCGGGGGTACTCCTGGAGCTCGAACTTGTGGTTGCGCTTGATGACGTGCTTCATCGCTTTTTCGATACGCTTCAGGTCATCGTCCGTGATGGGGTTGGCGATATCGAAGTCATAGTAGAAGCCGTCGTCGGTGGGCGGCCCAATGGCCAGCTTTGCGTCGGGGAATAGGGTCGTCACGACGTCGGCCATCACGTGGGCCGTGGAGTGACGGATTCGGAACCGGAGGTCGATCAGCTCTTGATCTGCCTGTTTGGTAGCCATTTGAAATTGTCCTTCCTGGGTTTGGCCGCACACGCCACGGTATAGGAAACGGGCCTGCTGTGGCCAATCGTCTGAGGTGTCTAACACAGGTTAGCCTCCCCCACTGCTTGGTAGCAAGCGCAGGAGGCTAGGTAGTCAAGAGTCGGCAGCGTCCGGGGACGATCAGGCGGTTCCCAAGCGAATCTCCCTAGTGGGGACTAACAGGTCAATGCTATAGGGCAGGGCCATGGCAGTCAAGGCGGCGGGAGTTGGCTATCCTGAGACTGTCAGCGCTTGGCTCGGACAGTCTCGACTATCTGCCGGACGGCGTTGATCACCAACTCCGGCTCGTCGATATGAAGGCCATGGCCGCCTGTTTCCGAGACGATGTGCGTGCTGTTCGGCACTCGGCTGGCCAGGTCTGCTTGCAGCTCCATCCAATATTTGTCCGCCTCGGCAGCCGGTATTCCCCAGGGTTCATATTGAGTGTGAGCGGAGAGAACCGTGAGGGGGATGTCGGGGAGCGGTGGCGAGTTTCGTAGTTGGTTATCACTCACCTCGATTTTGGTCAAAACACCGGGAACCCAGTCGAATGCGCGGGAGCGCAGGCCCAGCGCCGTCGCGACCGTCCGAACCTCCGTCGGCAACTCTTGAGCGACACCCATTGGCCTGTGGCGCAGCCGTAGCCAACCCAGCCTGGCGAGGATTGGATACAGGCCGAATATCAGCTGCCTCACGTCTTCCATCAAGCGAGTATGCCACGGGGCTTGAAATTTAATCTTTGCCCAATCTTCGTGAGCGGAGTCCACCAGCACCATGCCCGCAACCTTGTCCGGGTGTTGACTGGCAAAGAGTCTCATGTTCTGGCCGCCGAACGACTGTCCTCCGATCACATAGGGCCCCTCGATTTTCGCGTTGGACAGCAGGGATTCCAGCTCTTCGACAATCCTCTGGCTGATTCCACCCTCTCGGCCAGGGTAGCTCCAACCGAGGCCGGACCGGTCGAATGTGCAGACGCGGGTGAATTTGGCGACCTCCGGCTGCACCAGGCTCCAATCTAGGGAGGAGCCCGCACCGCCGGCATCCATCACCACCTTCGGGCTGCCCTCCCCCATGCAGTTGATGTGCAAACGGTGGCCGCCGCCGTCTACCAGCTTACCGGGCAACGGGTGCTTGGGCTTGTCTCTGGCTTCCGATATGAGCTGGTAGAGTGCGCCTATACCGGCGAGTACGCCCAGGGCTGCGAGGATCCATTTGAATGCTGACATGGCTTACCTCGTTGGGCCTTGCACAAGAAATGTCGCGTTGAGCAGTTTGCCCTTCGACAAGCTCAGGGTGAACGGTAAATCTAAGTGGGCCCGTCGAACCACGATCCAGCACGGACGGATACTAGAAGTTGAACTGGGGTTCTACGTAGTCATTGATTTTGTTGTAGATCTGGAGTCGGTAGCGTTGGGTGTCGGCTACGATTAGCCGTGATGCGGTTGGGTCGAATGTTACGCC
>Ga0114996_10005750_pt1 | contig 14504 bp, 13 predicted proteins | sample ArcticOcean_MG_C_4_FD_87039 | JGI IMG/M metagenome (GOLD analysis project Ga0114996, IMG submission 87039) | Marine microbial communities from western Arctic Ocean - ArcticOcean_MG_CB4_134 | ecosystem: Environmental > Aquatic > Marine > Oceanic | place: Arctic Ocean: Canada Basin | collected...
ATGATTATGAAAATTGGTTAAATCGCGAAGTAGAGAAATCAAAAATGCAGGCGGAGAGTGGTGATGACTTATGGTAAATTCAATACCCCTTTTTTCTCTTATCTTGAAATTATCCTAATTGAAGGAACCAGATCCTGAGCGGACATCGTAAAAGTAGTATCATTAGGTTTTTAATTTTCCTGGGCGTATTTTTAGCGGGAGCCACGGTGCTCTTTGCGCAATCCCAGGAAGGCGGTGCAGATGTTGCTTACCGCGAATTTCCTTTTGTCGGTAGTCGGATCGCCATATGGGCGATAGGGGAGTTGCATCTTATGTATGCAGCTTTCGTTTTGGCCGTTCCCATGTTTGCTCTGATCATCGAGTTTATCGGATATAAGACAGGGGATAAACGCTACGATAAACTAGCGCATGAGTTTACCAGTTTGTTGAGTGTTTCTTTTTCCTTCACCGCTACTCTGGGCGCGATTCTCACTTTCATGCTCATGATTCTCTATCCGAGATTCACAAGTTACCTGCTCTCCATCTTTGATAAGACTTTTTGGCCCTATGGGTTGCTCTTTTTTGCTGAAGCAGGGTTTTTATACAGCTACTACTATGGTTGGGGTAAATTTTCACCGCGTGTTCACCTGCTTTTAGGAGTAGGTCTGAATATCGTTGGGACCGCGATTATGTTCATCGCTAATGCCTGGCTCGCGTTTATGACCTCTCCGAGTGGAATTGATGAGGCCGGCAATCTAGTCAGCACTTGGGATGCGGTGAACAATTATATTTGGATGCCGATAAACATTCATCGCATGATTGCCAATGTTTGTTTTGGTGGAGCGATTGCCGCTGCTTATGCCGGGTTTAAATTTTTAGGTGCGAAAACTAAAGAGGAGAAAGCGCACTATGATTGGATGGGATATGTCGGTAACTTTATTGCCATTTCCGCACTGCTCCCCTTGCCGTTTGCCGGTTATTGGTTGGGAAGCGAAATCTATGCATACCGCGCACAAATGGGCATGGTTCTGATGGGAGGGGCGTTTTCCTGGCTATTTATTATTCAAGCGGTTCTTATTGGCATGCTCTTTCTCGGGGCTAATTACTATTTATGGTTGGGCATGGAGCGAATAGAGGGGGCCGAGAAATATAAGAAATTTGTCAAATACCTTCTCGCGACAATCACCGTCTGCTTCGTTGTTTGGGCGACACCCCATTCTCTTGTCGCGACGGTGGAGGAAGCGCGAAAAATGGGAGGGACGCATCACCCGGTCCTAGGAATATTAGGTGTGATGTCCGCAAAAAACACCGCGGTTAATATCATGATTCTTACTACCTATATCAGTTTCCTTCTCTACCGGCGGGGGAACAAAGTGGCAACGGTTTCATGGGCGCCGCTCGGTCATTCGGCCCAATTTCTGATTTTTGCGGTTACGATAATCTTTGTTATTATCATTGGTGTCGTTGGTTATTTCGTCGAAGCCTCAGTACGGATCGGACTTTCGGTTCCCCAGGTTATCTCTGTATTGTCCGCGATGATATCTGTTACAATTATTGATATCTTCCTCTTCCGCAATGCGCGCATTGTTGGACAGATAAGGTGGGGAGAGATCCCCGCCAGAGCGCAATACATGCTATTCTTCCTCGCGGTTACCTTTACCTGGCTGATGGGCCTTATGGGCTATGTTCGTTCAGGCCTTCGTTTGCACTGGCACGTTTACGAGGTGATGAAGGATACTTCCGTTGATGCCTATACCCCGACTCTGGGATTCGCCAGCACCGTGGTTTCATGTATCGTTATTATTTTCTTCATATTCATCATGTTTAATTTCTGGCTAACCGGACTTCTTCACAAAAAAGATTGGGAGCCAAACGCTTGATCAGTAGAGATGAAGAATGTTTTTAACATATTTTGCTTAACCCTTTTAACCACGCTTTTTTATTGGTACGTGGCGCAGATGGTCCCGCAAAAGGAGACGCATCCACCTGAAAGTGCGGAAGTTCGGGAAGACATGAGCACCGAAGAAATGGTTGTTGCCGGGGAAAAGATATCGACGGGTAAAGGGACCTGTTTTCTTTGTCATACGATGGGTGCTGAAGGCTCGCGTGCACCGGATCTGGCTGGTGTAGGGCGCCGAGCGGCGTCGCGTAAAGAGGGCTTTAGTGACATTGACTATTTAGCTGAATCTCTTTTTGAACCGTCAGCTTATGTCGTGGATGGTTATAACCCAATAATGACACCCGCACATAAAGCACCGATTAGTTTAACTCAGCCGGAAACATTGGCGGTAATCGCGTATCTCCAAAGTTTAGGGGGTGCCCCAACCGTAACGATGAAGACTAAATTGAAATACTCGGCCGATGCAGCACCGACTGTAGTAGCGAGCAGTGATGGAGCTGCGGTTTCCTATGATAATCTCAGCGGGGAAGAGCTATTTAATAAGTACGCCTGTATGGCCTGTCATAGCCTGACAGATCCGATCCAACTGCTCGGCCCAAGTCTCTATGATGTAGGCAATAGATTGAGCAGGGCAGAAATTTATGAATCTATTATCGATCCCGATGCTGTGGTTATTGAGGGTTTTGTTAAAGGAGTAATGGGCGCTACCCTGCAAGGGGCCGGATTTGATAAGGATGTAACTCCCCAACAACTGAGAACAATGGTGGAATTTCTTTCGGAGAAAAAAGGTAGTTAGATGAATTTCCTTATCATACCACTGGTCTTGTTCGTTTTATTTGTCTTTCATCTAATCAGCAGGTTTAAAAAGTTCTCCTTCATTAACTCGCTCTTTTGGGCAATTGCCTGGTGGATTGCTTTTTATGTGATTTTAAAAAACGCGATTCTACCACCACTCCCATCTTCCATTGTCCAGATGTTTATGGCGATCATTACGATTGCGCTCTTCTTTTATATCACCGCAGATACCCAGCGATTAAAGGAAGCCATTCATCCGATTATTCAATTTCTTGTTAATCGAAAATTTACACTACCTCTCGGTATCGTGATTATAATCATTCCCCTGCTTGTGGCAGGAAAAGTTTATCTTGGTTCTCAGGTAAAAATTGTTGCCCCGGTATTTGGAAGAAGTATCCACCCCGCACCGCCAACGGAAATTAATTATCAAGGCAGACAGTTAATGCTTAATGAACTTGAAAATCCGTATCGTCATTTAGAGACGGAAAGCCCCGCCGAGTTTCAGGAACACGTTGAAGTGGGCCGTAAAGTATATTACAATAATTGCGTATTCTGCCATGGGGACACCCTGGAAGGGAAAGGGATTTTCGCCCATGGATTCAATCCAATACCCGCTAATTTTGCTGACATCGGAACGATCGCCCAATTGCAAGAGTCCTATGTCTTCTGGCGTGTGGCCAAGGGAGCGCCCGATCTCCCCGATGAATCGGGACCTTGGAGCTCCGCCATGCCTGCGTGGGAAAAATTTCTTACTGAAGATGAAATTTGGGATGTCATCCTTTTTATTTACGATTTTACCGGGCACAAGCCAAGGGCGCGAGTGGAGCACCACTAATCTTGATTTGTAAGCAATGAAATTAACCATGCAATTTTCTAAGAAGAGTAGATTCCTACAACTTTTATTTGTCTTTACTGCCCTCGGTTTATTTACAACTGGCAACCTCTACTCTGGTGAAGTAAACTTGGGAACAGGGGCGGAGCAAGCGGAAGGGAAAAAACTGTATTCAAATTATTGTGCTCATTGCCATGGGGCTGATGGAGATGGTAAGGGAAACGCGAGCCGGTACTTTCACCCCAAACCAAGAGACTTTACGAGTGGGAAATATAAATTACGCAGCACCGACAGTGGTGAACTTCCTACTGATGATGATATCAAGCAAGTCATTAAAAAAGGAATGCCCTACACGGGTATGCCTGCTTTCCCCGATTTCAGTGAAGAAGAATATCAAAACCTCACCTATTATCTTAAGACCTTTAATGAAGATTTCACTGATCCAGATTTTATAGTAGACCCGCTCAGTTTTCCTAAAGCCCCTCCTTACAGTGAAGAGTCTGCATTGAAAGGAAAGGAGCTGTATACGATCAATGAGTGTAATGGTTGCCATGGCGATAGTGGGCGAAGCAATGGAGTATCGGCACCCACCCTTGAAGATGGCTTCGGCGATATAAATTATCATGTCCGCCCAGCTGATTTAACGAAAAGATGGACTTTCCGCCGCGGTGCAACGCGTGAAGACATGTATCGCGCATTTACTACCGGGTTGAATGGAACCCCGATGCCGTCATATAAGGATTCTATAGCACCTGAAGACCGCTGGCATCTGGTTAATTATATTTATTCACTCTCCGACAAGGATGAACCGAACTATTCTACCACGATAATTGCGGAGTATACCGAAAAAGAAATTAACCTTTCACAAGGTAAGTCTCTATTTGAAAATAGTGAAGCTGCATTGTTCCCTCTTGTCGGGCAAGTTATCGAGCCGGGTCGGGAATTTTTCCCATCGGCGAATGCAATCGTAGTCAGAGCGGTTTACAATCAAGAGGATATTGCATTTATGCTAAGCTGGAATGATATGAAAGCGGAGATTGAAGGAAGTAACGCTCCAGACATCGCGGTTGAGAAATTTCACTTCGACAACCCGGATAATCAAAATAAAACATTGGTTGTAGAGGGCAGCGTGAAAAAATATTCCGATGCGGTCGCCTTACAAATTCCCAGTGACATGCCCGCGGGATTCAAAAAACCTTATTTCCTGTATGGGGATAAAAAGAATACGGTTAATCTTTCATTTCTAGACCTGGCGAATAAGAACGAGGTAAAGCAATACACGGGCTATGGCTATGATCGTCTTACACCTGTAGATAATAGTGATGTAACGGCAATATCTAACTATGATAACGGTGAATGGTCAGTTATCTTTAAATACAATCGCAACTTGAATGCTGAAGAAGGGCTATCCTTTGTCGAAGAAAGTTTTATTCCACTTTCTTTTTATGTATGGGATGGCTTTAACAACGAACGGGGAATTGATAGCAGCATTACTGCGTGGTACAGTCTTTATTTAAAGTCTTCGGTTGAGGAATCACCGATTATCCCAATGCTTATATACGGATTCCTCACTCTCTTTATAGAATTAATAATTGTCTTCCTGATGAGGAAGAAATTTTCCACGGTTTGAGAACGGGCAGGATTTTTAATTCTAAGTATTATCTTGTATCGCCTGTCGTGCAGCTTTCGATGCCTGGTCCGAACCATTCGTAAGAAACACTGTATCAGCACCTGATGCCAGCATATTAAAGCCGAGTGAATGGGCGTATGCTATGATCTCTGGTGTATGTGCGGGCATGACCGAGAATATACCATTATTATTACTGGCTTGAGCCACTGCTTCCATATCATCTCCCAACGTTTCTTTTGTGCGCGGTTTGGCCATGGACACTCCTCGTCTTAACAGAATGTCATCGGGACCAAGAAATAGCGCATCGATGCCGTCAATCGCAGCAATGGCTTCGGCATTTTCAACCGCGCCAGGTGTTTCTATCTGGGCAATGAGCAGGGTATCATCATTCGCGCTTTGAGCAAAATCACGGCTTTTCCTGTCAATAATACGCCTTCCACCGAATGAGCGTTCACCGAGAGGTGGGAATTTCGCGGCACTGACAATAGCCTTTGCCTCTTCTACGGTATTAACGAGGGGGACAATAATGCCATTTGCGCCCGCATCGAGAAACATACCAATGTTGCTCGGTTCGTGCGAGGGAACGCGAGCGATGGCGGGTAATTCCATGAGTTCACAAACTCTTATCAAGTCCAGTACATCCTGATAAGCGAGTTGTCCGTGTTGTCCATCGATCCATACCCAATCCCAATCTTTGCCGATTCGCTCAAGGATGCCGGGAGCAGGATAACTAATCGCAAACCCGAACTGTGTGTTTTTCGCCCTTACTTTTTCTAAAAATTGTTTCATCATCGTTTAAATCTATGTATGAGCATAATACTTTAGCAAATACATTTATAATTTGAGACACATAATTCACTTATCTTTTGTTGTAGTGACGCCGTATTCAGTATGACTTTGTGTTTTTCTAAAACCGATTGTTTTCAAAAAGGAGATATCAACTTCATAAGCAGACAACTTAGGGATTTCTATCGATGAGTTAATTGAATTGGATAAATATTGTATCAGGAGGCCTAGCAGCATCGTTTCTTTTTCCTGCTTTTTACACCCAAGACCTAAGATTTTAACCGGTGCAACATTATCAGATTCGTCTTCAACATAGAATAGATAGGCGGCAATCCCATCTACATCTGGGATGCCAATCCCTTTGATTCCTTTTTTTCTATTATTGAGCGTTTGCGTTCTACGTTCCCATGCGAGCAGGGTTTCATCACTTTTATTTTCTCCCGCTGTTTTTCTCAGGTAGCGATCTCCGAGATCTTCGAGTTCAACAGGGGTGATCCATTGAGCAGACGTTGGTGGGTTTAAAGGAGCGGTGGTGGCAAAGTCTCCATAATTTCTGTGCTCTGTAAATTCAAGTTTCCCAAAAAAAGCGGATAAGTCTTTTCTCTTATCAGGGATCACGACTGTTAACAACGGAGGGCCCAACACAGCCATTTTATCAATTAAAGAAGTCACGAGCTGATGTCCGTAATCATTTCCCCCGTAGTTGGGATGAATGCCCAATCTCAATATTAATGAAGAGGATTCTCTTTTCGCCGCTATTAAAACACCGACAGGATCATTATCATCCAGAGCAAGCATGCATGAACTGGACCAAAGATTGAGATGTTTAATCTCACTTTTAAACTCTTCTAATGTAACTGGGACAGTATTGGGGAAATGAACATCGTAGCACCGATTTACGGCTTCTACGAGTAATGAAATATCATCAGGACGACAAAACCTGAATGAAGGCATGCACGTTTAATTGTCGGAACGTTTTTTATCCAATTCTGACATAACACTGACCTCATTGAGATTTTCTTTCGGCGGCTGATTGGGGGGGTAGTCATTAACGTCTTCACTGCCATATACCGGTGGAGAAGCGATTCTTGAATGGCTGTTACCATTGCTTACCGCGCTCTGGCCATTGCTTTGCGAAGTGATCATTTCCTCCATCATCATACGACCGATTTCAATGCCCTTTTCGACTAGATCGAGATCGATAGTTATTACTTTATTATCTAAAGCTACGCTCTCTATTCGTTCCTGAACCTTATCGCGCATAAAACCTGAGGGGACACGCAAAATTCGTTCTGTTGCTTCAGGGGTCCATTCAAACACTGATTTTAAGGGAGTGCCTTTTGCATCCCGGGCAATTAATTTAACCCCACCATTGATTTCTTGCTCAAGAAGTGTGTTTGGATCTTCAGGTAAGGATGACTGAGCCTGTTCTTCCAAGCTGTCTTCATGGCCAAGTTCCTTTAAGATTTCCTCGGTGAATTCTAAAGTTACCGCATTCAAGCGTCGCATCCGAGCAGCTTTTTCAATGTACGCTTTTGCCCGTCTTTTCTGGTAAGCGTCTTTAATCGCGGGTAGAAGTTTTCGGGCTTCTTTGGTCCAGGTTAGTTTTTTCCCGTCATAGGTTGTTTCATCTTTTGCGCCCCCTTCCGATTCAATGATCTTTTCTATTGTTTCCGGGGTGATGATTTCAAAATTTGCCGATCCACAAACGGCGCACTTTACAGGGCTTTCTTCCTTAGCCGTAGTCCCGCAACTTATACATAGTGCCGTGTTGCCTTTGCGCGCCTGGTTAAAAGCTAAAGTTTCTGCGAGTTTATCGGTCGCTTTCGCTGCTTGTTTAGGCATGAAACGATCCATCGCTTCATCGATCAAAGAGTTGGTAACGACACTGTGACCTTTTTCCACCGCAATCCGTAATATTCCAGTTCGTGCAATGCCTTTTACAAGCGGTGGAACTCTTGTCATTCGTTCTTCTGCTTCCTGTGTCCATTGAATACTCTCTTCCGCTTTTCGGTCGAGTTCCGGATGGACCAAAACTGAACTGAGTAAAATATCACAGGGGGCCAAGCGTAATAGGTTATCCGTGTTGCTTCCCAAACCAGAGTCTTCCAGATCACTATGTACCCCGATTCTACCGACGATCATGAGCCAGGGGGAATTTTTGCGCGCGTAATCCAGAATCTTTTGAAAGGCTTTCCCGTCTAGTAAAACTTTTTCCGCTTCTATGCCTTTTTCTTTCAGCATTTTCTCCGCGACTTCGAGATGTGACTGGTATATCTGCGCGAGTCCGGTGTCGATTATCTCTTCATGTAATTGGTTCTGCTCTTCGAACCGGAAAACCTTAGCGGCTTTATCGGTAAGGACATCGACGATCCCATTGAATACCATGTAATGGAGATAGGGGTCATATATACCAATGAGAGTAATTTTTTTATTAAATTTTTCGGCCAACTCAGCTGCCGTCATCAACGCTCCAAACGATTGGGGGCTGCCGTCAATGCCGACGAGAATCGTATCGCGCTCCGGCTCATCCTCCTTGGGGACATGTTTTACAACCCAGATATCACCTTTTCCATGGCGGGTAACACCCTGACAAACAGCACCGATCTGGCTGTCTTTAGTTTTCCCAATACCCTTAATACCAAGAACCGTAAGATCGTAATCGGATGCTTCCATGTCATTTAAGATTTGTTCATGGTGCTTTCCATCGATCATTTTCCGCTCCATTTCCAGCCCCTCCGCTTGGCAGAGCTTATCCATCTCATTGAGATAGCAATCGGAAATGAGCTTTAAACCCATTGTAATTAAACTGTCGTGAATCTTTCGTTGCCTTTCCAATTCCGTCTCCTGGAGATATTCACCGGGCAGTGTAAACTCCATTTGCTTAAATCGATAATCGTGCATTTTGGCGGCATAAACATGGTTGCCGGTCATTGAGGAGTTGAATTTCTTCCCAATTTTAATCGCGATATTTATCGCTTGATTAGAATAGTCTGAGTTATCTACAGGAACGAGAATCGATTTAAACATGTATCTTTCCTATCGGGTTTAGTATGAATTAAATTGTCTTAAATAATGGATTTCGCAGCGTCAAAATCATTTGAATAATTAGATATTATGTCAATGCAATGTCGTTGCATTTAGCGTTTTCCAAAGATTTTAGGCGTCGGCATTTTCTTGCGTATTTCGGAGAGAACATCACCCGTCACCCGGGGAATATTGTTTTTTTGACAATAGGATTCTACGGACTTCATTACCATGCCGCGAACGAATGCCGGGATCTCTTTCATCCGGTCCTTCGCATCATTACCCCATTCAATCTCACCCGATTCATTGAGGTTGTGGGGTAGGCCGTATTCAAGCCCGGGATGGTTGTCAATTGACTCGCGTGAATATTTCCCCGGTGTAAAATCACAGAGCGGGTCCTCGGCCATGTAATCACCGGTCGCTCCGAATGAACGGGCACGGCAACCCCCGCATATTCCATTAAATTCGCATGCCCCGCAACGATCGCCGAGTTCGTTGCGTTGCCGAATTTTAGTAAACAGTTCGGATTCATTCCAAACCTCAGCCATTGTTTGCTTTTGCAAATTACCTCCAAATACAGGCAGATAGGGACACGGAGTCATGTCACCATTTGGTCGTATTCCCATGTATTGTGTTCCCGCCGGGCAACCTCCCGCTCCACCGGTAAAGGACTTTAAAAACTTCGAATCGGGATTTTCTTCATACAGGTGTTTAATATAATGGGGAGCACACTTCGCATTGGTGACCATTTTCCCCTCATATTTTTTCTGGATAAATGAAAGTGTCGTTAATACTTCATTATATTGATCCTGACTGATTTCAGAGACGAACTGCCCACGACCCGTGGGCACGAGAAAATAGAGATTAAAAACCTTGGCGCCCATTTCCTCATAGGCGTAATCGGCAATGGCTTCGATCTGATCGAAATTGTGCTTACCGACCGTCGTTTGGACGATGAAGGAGAGACCGGTGCGATGCAGAACTTTCGCTCCGTTAACCGTATTTTCCCAAGCACCTTTTACCCCGCGAAATTTGTCGTGAAGTTCGGGATCGAGAGCGTCGAGCGAGAGCGACAGCCCACGCAATCCGCTGTCTTTTAATATTCTCGCCAGGTTTTCTGTGATGAGGACACCATTTGTTCCGCAGACGACCCAAAGTTCCTTTTCATTGCCGTATTCAATGATCTCGAGAATATCTTTCCGCAGCAATGGTTCACCTCCAGTGAGGATCGTTAAAGCTTCAGGCGCAAAGTCAGCGATCTGATCAATGATTGCTTTGCATTGTGCGGTGTTAAGTTCACTGCGATCTGCAAATCCATCGGTTGACAATCGGCGAACATCTTTGCCCCCCGCATCGAGATAACAATGCTCACACTTTAAATTACAACGGTTAGTTAAATTCCATGAAATAACGTATGGCCTCTGGAATTTGTTTTCATCTGTGTGCATTTATAAAGATTTTTTTGATTTACCACGAATGAACACGATTATTGCCCATTTTAAAATCGTGAATTCGCTTACATATCGAATTCTTCTTTCGCGCGATCAAGGCACTCTTCGGTCACCTGGGCGAAACCCTTTTCGTGCGCGAATTTTTCGATACCTTTTTTTGCCATGGGGCGTGCAAATTCGGGAATATTCTGTAAACGGACCATCGCCTGAGCCGTCCAGGGAAACTCGCTTTCATTCGTATTCGCGGAGTCGGTTTCCGAAGCGCCCATCATAGAATCGCGAGCCATCTGAGAAAAAGGACACTTAGCCGCGGGCTCCCCATTCGCTTCAGTCATATTACCGCTTTCATCAAGGGTTATGCCTTGGGATTTCGATACCGTTTTCCCCCCTATTTCTACTCCCATCGAAGTGACCATCTGTGTTTCAAAAGCATTGGTCAGCATAGCGATTTCCATCAAGCAGTCCGGACATTCATAGCGAATGGATAGAGACCCATGATCATCAGGTTTTAGTGGAGCTTCATTTTTTACCAGTTTCATCTGGGTGTTACAGGATGTGCATAAGAATTTCATGTTAAGCTTCCAGGGTATTCATTATTTTTGTTGCGATGTCTTGGAGAGAAATGTTGGTGGGAGAACTGCTGGCACTGTCAGTAATCGTTCCTCGATCACAATGTTCAGCGACTACAGGATCAAATGGTACAGATCCCAGCAAAGGGACATCTAATTTGACGTTACTCGAGGGAAACATGGGTTTTACTTCTTTGGAGTCGGCACTGTAGTACCCGCTCATATTTTCGATATATCCGATAATGGGAGAGGGCGTTTTCTTAATGGCAGCGATTGAACGCGCAACAACACCCTGAGAAACTTCAGAGGGAATGGTGATAAGTATGAACGACGTTTTGTGTCCAAAAAATTCCGCAAATTGAAAGCAGCGTTCGGCCCCGGGGGGTAGATCGATAAGAAGAAAGTCTAATTCCCCCCAATCGGTGTCAGCGAGGAAATCCGCAAGGGTTGAAAACTCTTTAGTCGCTCGCCATACATGAGAATCACCACTGGCTACACTTTTAAAATCTACCGCTTCTGATTCCGGCACCAGGGAACCAAAGGAAATGACGCCAATGCCTGATTTCGTTTTCGGGACGATAAGTCCATTCTTACCGGGTATAAGTGGGGCCTCAGTAAGACCGGCAAGACGTGCCAGGGCTGGACCGTTAACATCTGCATCGAGAAGGGAAACGCGTTTTCCTAAACGGTTAAATGCGGATGCAAGATGCATTGAGATTGTGCTTTTACCCACTCCACCTTTGCCCGATCCAACTGCAATGACATATTTGATACCGGAAAGGTTTGCTTCAATTTTGGCTTTGTGAGCGACGACTTGCCCCATAATATTGGAACCGCCATCTCCAGCGAGGTCGGAGTAGGATTTTATTTGTTTCGAATCGCTCATTTTAATCAATAGATTGTCATAGAAATCTATCGACTCAACCCAAAATTAATAATTTAATTACCGATCATGCATTTATGCCGTTTTCAGGTAAAATTAGGATATTCTCATGCTTAGCTATAGCCTGATAAAAACATTTCATCTTGCGGGTGTTTTCCTGGTACTCACTGCGATGGCAATATTATTTTTTTCAGATAATTTCAGCCGTCTTTTTAAGGTCATTTCACATGTAGCGTTGTTTGTTATTTTGATTACCGGGTTGGGACTAGTCGTTCATTTAAGCAATGGAGTGCCCCCTTGGGTAATGATGAAATTTATCCTTTGGCTGATATTATCCATAGCCGGGATATTTGCGACCACCCACCTGAGAAAATATCGATTAACCGCCTATATTTTGCTAGTATCGACGGCGGCCCTCGCCGCGTTTCTTGCTATTCATAAACCTTTTTGAATTTGGAATCAGGAACTTAAGTAAAGATTAAATTTGGAACTCAGGTTTAGTGAATAGGGTGATGTATTTCCTTTTAATCACGTGATGATAATTGCGTGAGTTCCTGTAGGATTTCGTCGGGGGTCCATTCATTACCGCGAAGGACCTTAACTAATTTTCCAGAAGCATCCACGATAACTGTTCGCAGTGAATGGGCGATCTCATCCGGGACACTCTCATTTTGCACGACTGTTATTCCGAAATGCTCTGCAAAATTTATGATACTTTTTCCTTCACCGGTAAGAAAACGCCATATCTCGTAATCCGCTTTGAGCACATCTCCGTATTGTTTAAGAATTTCTGGAGTATCAAATTCCGGATCAAAACTAATTGAGAAGAGCCTGGTTGTCGCTTTTAAATCGCTGCTCTCAAGGATTGTTTTTTGCAGCGATTGAAAGTGTAGATCCATGAGCGGGCAAAAATTGGGCAGTGGACAACGCGTATAGATAAAAGTTAGAATCAATTGCTTACCCCGAAACGCATTAAAATGCTGCACGCGATTATCCTGATCGATAAAAGCCGTATCCGGAAGAAGATCACCTTTACGTAATTGGGTGATGCCATTTATCGAGTTCTGTAAGGATTCAGTGTTTATCAGCTCTTCAAATCCGATTTTTACAATAGCGGTGAGATAGGCTTCTTTCTCAGTCACTACAAGTTTCGCTTCGATAAAATCTCCCGGCTTTCTCTTTTCAAGTAAGGTGACATCCTTAACTTTAAAAGGCATGGTCATTGCGGGCATAAAACCCGGTATCTCCTCATGTTTAATCGTTATTTCATTCTTCACTGAATAAATTGAGATTACCTGTCCACGCAGATCATAGATGATTTCCCTCGGGGCCGGGCGGCATGACAGGCAAAAGGTGATGAGAATAAAAATCGCAGGATAGAGATGGAGCTTGGACATCATGTAAATATTATGTGTAAAAATCGAGAGGGGCAGGTAATTCCACCGTGCGTTATTAAAAAACCATAGCGTGCTGAATGACGGGCCGTCGCCAAGGCACTGGCGGTCAGGCAGCCCGCTCCAACCTGTAAAAGATAACCTATTTTAAAAATATAAGATCTGGGTTCGTCGATCCCTATAAGGGTAAATTCAGATCATTTTCAAATGATCAAGAATCAGTAGGATCGCTTAGTGGAGTAAACACCAGTTTTACATCAGGATCGGGGTGAGGAATTGCGGAAAGGAGCATACGGGTGTAGGCGTGCTGCGGGTTTTCAAAAATCGCCTCCGTCTCTTCTATCTCCACGATTTTTCCCTGATGCATAACGGCAACCCGATTGCTAATATGACGAACCACACTGAGGTCATGAGCGACAAATAAATAAGTTAAATTTAATTCCTCCTGCAGGTCTTCAAGCAAATTGATAACCTGGGCTTGTACCGAGACGTCGAGCGCGGAAACGGCTTCATCACAAACGACAAGAGAAGGGCGCATTATGAGTGCGCGTGCGATTCCAATACGTTGTCGTTGGCCGCCACTGAATGCGTGGGGATACCTTTGTCGGTGCTCCGGTTTCATTCCCACTTTGACCAGCATGTCATCGACGCGGTCGATCAATTCCTTACCCCTTGCCAGTTTATGGATATACAATGGTTCACCCACAATATCTCCGACCGTCATCCGGGGGTTGAGGGAAGAAAAGGGGTCCTGGAAGATCATTTGCATTTGCGTGCGCAAAGGCTTGAGCTCTCTTTCAGTTAGTTTGACCAAGTCGATGGATTTCCCTTTGGTTCTGAATATCGCTTCACCGTTAGTAGGTTTGAGGGCGCGCAATATCGTTCGCGCGCAGGTTGTCTTTCCTGAACCACTCTCTCCGACCAGTCCCAGGGTTTCCCCTGGAGAAAGATTGAAACTTACATTGTCGACAGCCTTGACGACATCAATCTGTTTTCTGCCAAAACCCTGACTGTATATAGGAAAGTGTTTGCTGAAATTTGTAACCTTGAGGAGAGGTTCTGTTTCACGATCATTCATACCTTTGTCACTCCTTTAAATTTTCTTACGCCGCAGCAGGATACCAGTCGACCGTTAGGTAACATCTCCATAACAGGATTATCTCCCACGTCACAGACGCCGGGTATCGAGTCGGGACATCGGGGATGAAAGGGGCAACCTGCGGGTAGATGGGTGAGAGAGGGGACATTTCCTATAATA
>Ga0114996_10005751_pt1 | contig 14502 bp, 10 predicted proteins | sample ArcticOcean_MG_C_4_FD_87039 | JGI IMG/M metagenome (GOLD analysis project Ga0114996, IMG submission 87039) | Marine microbial communities from western Arctic Ocean - ArcticOcean_MG_CB4_134 | ecosystem: Environmental > Aquatic > Marine > Oceanic | place: Arctic Ocean: Canada Basin | collected...
CCGGCCCTGTTGCAGCAGCTGAATTTGAAACCGGCTACCTCGGCCGTTGCGGAGAGCAAGATGGCAGCCTAAACTAACCGGAGAGTCGCTCCTGTTTCAACGGAATTCTGGACATGCTCCTCAACTCAGTCACGTATAAAACATATCTTTAGTCCCCTTGTTTTCAACAGATGTTCCTACTGCCCAATAGGATTCCAAGATCCACATGTTATCCTAAATGCGACAAAACGAACCATGACTCAGCGCCAACAGAAAGCAAACCTCAACCAGTCCCTGGCCTCGGAGGGACCCAAGAATCCGAAAACCTCTCAAATACTCTCAAATCCTCTCATTGGAAAAATTAAACCACTATTTATCAACATTTTACAGCTAACCAGAACATCTCCAATGAGGCCTTTTTGGTGGCAAATAAGATCGTTTGAGCACCAAAAGAGGGCGAATGTGAGTGAAGCTCCATCTATCGCGGAGGACCGCGTGGCTCTGAGATGTAGAAGCTCCAGCGGCTTCTCCATTTCGCGGTCCAGCAACTCCACGTTAAACTAGTAGTGCGCTCGTATTAGCCTCAGCCCTCTCCCGCGTCATAATCTGTATGCTGAAGTTGGCAAGCGCCCACCGGACCCAAGACAAAATGAGATTTCATGAGTAACGAAAACAAGCCCAACAACATTGACCGCCGCGACGCGATGAAGGTGATCGCCGCCGGCTCGGCGGCCTTCCTGCCTCTCTCTGCCTTGCAACCTGCCGCGGCCAGTGCTCAGGCCCACTCCGCCGCGGCCAACGCGGCAGCCGGCGCCGCTTGGAAACCCGCGTTCTTTACAGAAGCACAGAACGAGCTGGTCACCACGATCGCCGAGCTGATCATCCCGGAAACCGACACTCCGGGCGCCCGCGCCGTCAAGGTCAACCAGCATATGGACCTCGTTCTCAACGACGAGATTCCTGAAGTCCAGCAGGCCTTCCGCGACGGCCTCGCCTGGATCGACAGCAAGAGTAAACAGCTCCACGATACCGAGTTCCTGGAGCTCGGCGATGAGCAACAAAGTGCCATCCTCTCGCGCGTCTCTGATAGCGACAACGTCTCAGCCGGGGACGAGCCGGGGCGCCGTTTTTTCCTCAACATCCGCGGCAGGACCGTATTCGCCTACTACACCTCGAAGGCCGGAATCCATGACGAGCTGGACTACACGGGCAGGACGCCGCTGGCCGAGTGGGTCGGTTGCCAGCATCCAGAACATCACGACGTGGAAGGCGAGAGGAGTCAAGCATGAGTGCCGCCAAAACGTATGATGTGCTGATCGTCGGCAGCGGCGCCACTGGCGGCATGGCCGCCAAGGTGCTCACCGAGCAGGGACTCGAAGTGCTGCTGGTCGAAGCCGGCCCGGCCATCGATCGCTCGGAGTTTCACACCCACTCGATGCCCTACGACTACCCGTTCCGGGGAAAGGGCAGCCCGAAAAAAATCCGCACCGACGGCCCGCAGGCGGCGCGGGAAAGCACGCCCTTTCCCGGCTACTACGCCGAGAAGAGCCTGCATCCGTTCACCACGCCTCCGGGCGATACTTTCGACTGGTCGTATCGCTCGCGCATTCTCGGCGGGCGGACCAACCACTGGGGGCGCCAGTCGCTGCGCATGGCCGAGTACGATTTCAAGGGCGAGACCAGTGACGGCTACGGCGTGGACTGGCCCTTCACCTATCAAGACCTCGAGCCTTATTACGACAAGGTCGAAGACTACATCGGCGTCCAGGGTTTCGCCGAAGGGCTTGCGCAGATTCCCGATGGGCATTTTCTCCCGCCGTTTGCCTACAACTGCTTCGAGCACTTGATGCGCAAGGCCGCCCGCAAGCAGGGCTGGCGGATGACCGCACTGAGAACCGCGCAGTTGAGCCGCGCGCACCGGGGCCGGCCGAGCTGCCATTATTGCGGCAATTGCGGTACGGGTTGCGATGTCGGCGCTTTCTTTTCCACGCCGGCCGTGACGCTGCCCGACGCCCAGGCGACCGGCAAGCTGACCTTGCTGACCGACGCGGTCGTTCGCCACGTGCTGGTTGACGAAGAAGCTCGCGCCAAGGGAGTGGGGTACTTCGATCGGGAGACGAAGGTCTACCGGGAAGCCTTCGCGAAGGTCGTTGTGCTGGCCGGCTCCACGCTGGAATCCGCCCAGGTGATGCTCAATTCAACCTCGCGGCACTATCGCACCGGGCTGGCCAACAGCAGCGGCGTGGTGGGGCATTATTTACTGGATCACCTCGAGCTGGGCAGGATCCAAGCCGTGCTCCCCGAGCTGATGGGCAACGAGATTCTCAACGAGGATGGCAAATCGAACGGCTCCTATATTCCGCGCTATCAGAACGTCGATAGCCGGCATCCCGACTTCATTCGAGGCTACGCGATCATGGTCAAGGGCGGTGCCTCGATTTTCCCTGGACATTCCCGCCGCATCGACGGCTTCGGCGCCGAATATAAGCGTCGCATCAAAGAGATGCATCCGGCCGCGGTCAACGTCTACGCCAGGGGTGAGGGCCTGGCGCGTTTCGATAGCTACGTCGAAATCGACAAGAAGGTCGTCGATAACTGGGGAATTCCCGTGCTGCGGATCAACTACAAGCGCGCGGACAATGACCGCAAGATGCTGCCCCACGCGGTGCAGAGTCTGAAAGAGTTGTTGCACGCCGCCGGAGCGGAAATCATCCACGAAGACAAAACCTTGTCCGAGCCCGGCAACGTAGACCACCATACCGGAACCGTGCGCATGGGGCACGACCCCAAGACAAGCGCCCTGAATCAGTACAGCCAGGCCCACGACATGAAGAACCTATTCGTGATCGACGGCGCCTGCTGGCCCAGCTCCGGCTGCCAAAACCCGACCCTGACGATGCTAGCCATCGCCTGGCGCGCCAGCGACTACCTGGCCGAGCAGTTTCGCTTGAGCGAAGTCTAGTTCAATCACGAGGTCCGCACGCACCTTCTTTCAAACGGTCCGCTTCGAGCGAAGGACCAACAGAGCCGCGCCCGCGAGGGTGCGGTCCAGCCATGCCGGTGACCCATGCTGGTGACCCATGCCGGTGACCGATGCCGACCCCTTGTCGCGACCGCATTTTCGATAGCGGCTCCGACGTCTTTGACCAGTCTCGACCCCACCCTTGCGCCTGGGACTCTGAAGCTCCTTTCTGAACTTTCTGCCTTGCTTGGCAGGGATTCCATAATGGAGGCATTCATACTCCTGGATCGTCGATAATGAAGGAGCGGTGGAGTCAACGGTTTCAAATCTCGCGCAACCCTTGAATCGAAGCGCCGGCCCGGCGAATCGCAATCTCCAAGTGCCTTTCGAGGCGGTTTCCAGCTTTTGTCGGCGCCACCACATCCGTAGACTTGCGCTTTTCGGTTCGGTACTGCGCGAGGACTTCAGACCCGACAGCGATATCGACGTCCTAGTCGAATACGAGCCGGGCCACGTGCCCGGGTATGCCTTCTTTGCTCATCAAGACGAACTCTCCGGGATCCTTGGCCGAAGGGTCGACCTCAACACGCTGGAGGACCTCAGCCGTTACTTCCGAGATGAAGTGACTCGCGAGGCCGAGGTCGTCTATGTCGCGCCGTGATCCGCAACTTCCCTTGTTGCACATGCGGGATCACGCCCGTGAAGCGCTGGACTTCGCATCAGGACGCACGAGAGCAGACCTGGACTCTGATCGAATGCTGACCTTGGCTCTGGTGCGCCTCGTGGAGGTTATCGGCGAGGCTGCGGCGCGAGTTCCAGCCGAAGTGCGCACCCAACATCCCCAGATTCCCTGGCAGCAGATTGTCGCCATGAGGAATCGGCTGATCCACGCCTACGATCAGATCAGTTTGGAGAGACTTTGGGAAGTCGTCTCAAGCGACCTCCCGGCGCTAGTCAAGGAACTGGACCAGATTATCGCAAAACTCAAGAGCTGAAAAGGGCCGTCCAGTTCACTTCAGAACCAGCAACAAATCCTTGGCATCGACCTGACTGCCGGGCTCAATCAAGACTTCGCTCACGGTGCCGTCCCTGGGGGCGTAGATCGTGCTTTGCATCTTCATCGCTTCCAGACTGAGCAGTTTGTCGTTGCGCTCGACTTTCCCGCCTGGCTGCACGAATAGGCCGGTCACCAGCCCGGGAGTGGGTGCGCCGATATGGTTGGGATTCCCCGCGTCGGCCTTCGGCTGCGTTGGGGTCTCGACCTGTAGCGAACTGTCGCGGACGGTCACCTGCCGGGGTTGCCCGTTAAATTCAAAAAAGACCGTGCGGGTGCCGTCCGGGTGGGGCTCGCCGACAGTCAGGAACCTCACGATCAGTCTCTTACCCGCTTCGATGTCGATTCCGATCTCTTCGCCGACTTTCATGCCGTAGAAGAAGGTTGGGGTGGGCAGCACGCTCACGTCGCTGTAGCGCTGCCGCGCCCGTTCGAAATCTTTGAACACTTTCGGGTAAAGCACGTAGCTGAGGCACTCGTCGTCGCTGGCTTCGCGCTGTAATTCCGCGGCAAGCTCTTCGCGAACGGATTCAAAATCGGCCGGCGGGAGGTCCGCGCCGGGTCTGCCCTCCAGGGGTTTGCGTCCCCGCAGAACAATGCGCTGCAGGCGCGGCGGCCAGCCCCCCGGCGGCGTTCCTAGCGAGCCGGCAAGCATCTCCACGACCGAATCGGGAAACGCGATGTCATGATCGTCGGGAAGGGCGAGCACGTCCTCGGGCGTCATGCCCTTGACAAGCAAGAAAAGCGTTAAGTCACCGACGACCTTGCTGGACGGGGTGACCTTGACGATGTCGCCTAGCAACTGATTGACTCCCGCATACATCCGCTCTACTTCACGCCAGCGATGCGTCAGTCCCATCGCCGCGGCTTGTTGTTGCAGATTCGTGTACTGGCCGCCGGGGATCTCGTGCTGATAGACACCCGCGCTGCCAGCCCTGGGACCGTTGTCGAAAGGAAGGTAATAGCTGCGTACCGTCTCCCAATAGTGTGAGCAGTCATTCAACGCTTCGCTGTCGAGTTCGGTGTCGCGCGGCGTATGGCGCAACGCCTCCACCAGGGAATTCAGGTTCGGCTGGCTGGTTTGCCCGCTCAACGAGGCGACGGCGCCATCGACGATATCCACGCCGGCCTCGGCCGCACGCAGCAGGGTGGCTGCATTGATCCCGCTGGTGTCGTGTGTGTGAAAGTGGATGGGAATGCTGACTTCTTGCCGCAGAATCCGGACGAGTTCGAACGCCGCCGGAGGCTTGCAAAGACCCGCCATGTCTTTAATGCCGAGGATATGGGCGCCCATCTCCTCAAGCCGCTTGGCTATCTGGACGTAGTAATCGAGGTTGTATTTGGGCCGGCCCGGATCGAGGATGTCGCCTGTATAGCAGATCGCCGGTTCACAGACAGCTCCGCTTTCGAGAACGGCATCGACGGCAACTTGCATATTTTCGACGCAGTTCAGCGAATCGAAGATTCGAAAAACGTCGATACCCTGCCGCGCGGCCTCGAGCACGAACTCATGCACCACGTTGTCCGGATAACTTGTATAGCCCACGGCGTTCGAAGCCCGCAGCAGCATCTGAAAGCAGATGTTGGGAACTCTCTTCCTCAACCTCCGCAGCCGCTGCCAGGGGTCTTCGTGCAGGAACCGCATCGACGAGTCGAATGTGGCGCCACCCCACATCTCGAGACTGAAAAGGCCGGAGAGGCGATGCCCCATCGCTTCGGCCGGTCCCAGCAGGTCGTAGGTGCGCACTCGAGTGGCAAGCAGCGACTGATGAGCATCGCGCAGCGTGGTGTCGGTCACCAGAAGACGCTGCTGGCCGCGGACCCATTGGGCAAACTTCTCGGGGCCCAATTCTTTCAGGCGCTGCCGGGTGCCCGCCGGAGGGGTTGCGCCGAGGGGAAACGGCACACTCGGCGGGACATCAACGACCTGGGGCGCCGGCTTGCCCTTCACGGTCGGGTCACCGTTAACGATCACGTCACCCACATAGCTCAGCAGCTTGGTTGCACGGTCCTGCCGGGGCGCTAGCTCGAACAGCTCAGAGTGTTCCTGCAGAAAGCTGGTTGTGACCCGGCCCTGCTGAAAATCGGAATGATTGATGAGGTTGTTGAGGAACAGGATGTTCGTCTTGACACCCCGGATACGGAATTCCCGCAAAGCGCGATCCGCACGGCGGCAGGCACCGGCAAGCGTGTTGTCCCATGTCGTCAACTTCACCAGCAACGAGTCGTAATAGGGATTTAGAACCGCTCCCGAATAGGCGGTCGCCCCGTCAAGCCGGACTCCAAAACCTGAGGGCGAGCGGTAGGTCGAGATGCGTCCGTAGTCAGGAGCGAAGTCGGCTTCAGTATCCTCGGTGGTGATGCGGCATTGGACAGCGGAACCGTTGACGCGAATCTGGTCCTGCGGGGGAAGCGAGAGGGGTGGATCGTGCAGAACACAGCCTTGTGCAATAAGGATCTGGGAGCGGACTAAATCAACCCCCGTCACCATTTCCGTGACCGTGTGCTCGACCTGAATGCGGGGGTTCACCTCGATGAAGTACCAGTCCTCGGTAGCGGCGTCGACTAAGAACTCAACCGTCCCGACGTTGACGTAACCGGCCTTTTTCGCAATCTTGACCGCTGCGTCACACAGTCGGGTACGCAGGTTGCTCGATATGTTCGAAGCCGGGGCTACTTCGACAACCTTCTGGTGGCGCCGCTGTACTGAGCAATCGCGCTCGAACAGGTGGGCAACGTTGCCGTGGGCGTCGGCGATGATTTGGACCTCGATGTGCCTGGCCTGCTCGATGTAGCGCTCGAGAAACACGGAACTGTCGCCAAACGCTGATTGGGCTTCCTTCTGTGCCTCATCGAGTTTGCTTGCCAGTTGGCCGGCCGAGTCCACCACCCTCATGCCGCGGCCGCCGCCGCCAAAGGCCGCCTTGATGATCAGGGGAAAGCCGATCTCGTGGGCCAGGGCGGCCGCCTCATCGGAATCGGAAATCGGGGATTCATGTCCCGGCACTACCGCTACGCGTGCATCCACTGCCAGTCGCCGGGCCGCTAACTTGTCGCCTAGAAGCTCGAGCAGGTGAGGGGGCGGACCCACGAACGTGATTCCCGCTGAGACGCAGGCATCGGCCAGACGGCGATTCTCCGACACAAATCCGTAGCCTGGGTGAACGGCATCAATCTCGTGCTCTTTACACAAAGCGATGATGCCTTCGATATCCATGTAGGCGGCCACCGGCCCCTGACCTTCGCCTATCAGGTAGGCCTCGTCGGCCTTGAAGCGGTGCAGGCTTAAACGGTCTTCGCGGGAATAGATAGTGGCCGTGCGCAAACCCAGCTCGGTGGCCGCCCGCATAATGCGAATGGCAATCTCTCCGCGGTTTGCCGCTAGAATTTTTTTCATAATTTTCGTCGAGACTAGATCAAGGAATTGTGACTTCGCAAAATGGATGCCGTCCGTCGCTCGCTCAACTCGCGCCCGGCTTGATCCGGCAACCGTCGCGCGCGTGGACTTTGAAATCTCGGCGCACGTCATCGAGCGTCCTCGAAAACCGGCCGAACATTTCGTCGATTTGATCCTCTGTGATGATCAGGGGCGGCGCGAAGCTTTCGCGCTTGACCCAGCCGCGGGGGATCAGACCGTGCTCGTTGCCGCAATCGGGCAATCGAATCACCTCACATACCTTCATCGGCATGAGGTACCATTTTACCGGGTGCCGGACCATCCGAGCTACCCAGGCGCGGCCGTGCTCCACTCCGCTTGGCGCCCGCCGCTGAGCTCAAGGCCTTGTTCGCCCGGGCGGCAATTCCCCGGACGTAGTCGCCGTAGCCCCACCCGATCGATTTCGCGTCGAATGCAATTTCCTGGAGCCGGTCAGCCGCGTGGCTCCGCCATTGCGGGGAGAGTTCGGCAAAAACGTCATCGATCTCGTCGAGTGTCCTTTCGAGTGCCGCGAAGTATTTTCCCTCGCTGTAGCCCAGATTCACTGCCTGTGAGGTGCCGGCTTCGACGAAGGTGAGCATGAGGTCGACCGTTCCCTCGATGTCCCTCGTCGCTTGGCGATAGTGGCGAATGAGCCGTTTGGCATCGCTGATGCGAACGGGCTTCTGGCCGCGCCAGTCTGGGTAGACGGCGTCTTCGACGAGCTTTCGGTACTGGGCGAGTTCGACTTGAGAATCGAGCAGCCGGGCATGCAGAAAATGCTGGTTGTCCTTGCTCGCCCGGTACATGTCTTTCAACAGGTCGATGAGCGCCCCGGTATCCATCTGTTGCAGTTTGGATCGAACGGATGTCCAGGTCGGTTTTTTGGTTTTATTCGGCATCTGGAGGTTCCGGTGGCATCTTCATGTTGTAACTGTCATCAAGAACGCGGGGTTTCGCTTGCTCTTACTCGCGCGGGTTCCGCTTGTTCCCACGCATGGGTTCCGCTTGTTCCCACGCGCGGGTTCCGCTTGTTCCCACGCATGGACTTCCAGTCACTCGCGAGCGTGGACTTCCGTCCACGCCTCTGTCCGATCTTCTGAAATTCCGTGCCGCGGGCCGCCGACCTTACGCGGCCACTACGCCCTCCGCCCTCAGTTGAACTAGCGCGTCGTCGAGGGTCCTTGTGAAGCGGTCGAACATTTCGTCGATTTGTTGCTCGGTGATGATCAGGGGTGGGGCGAAGCTTTGGCGCTCGACCCATCCGCGCGGAATCAGCCCGTGCTTGCGTCCGCAATCGCGCATCACCGGGCGAATTCTCTTGCGGCCCTCGTCATCGAAAGGCACGTCCCCAGGCTTGCCGGCAACCATCTCGACCGTCCCCGCCAGCCCCATGCCGTGGGCTTCCCCGACCAGCGGGTGGGCGGTCAGTGCTTGAAGCCGCTGCAAGAACCGCGGAGAGATCGAGCGCACGTGGGCCAGGATGTCGCGTTCTTCGATCAGCTCGATGTTGCGCAGGGCCACCGCCGAAGTCGTCGGGTGACCGCCTGTCGTAAACGCCTGCGCGAACATGCCGACCTCGCCGCTTTGTTTCGCGATGGCCGCGAAGATCTCCTCGGTCATCAGCACGCCCGCGATCGGAAGATAAGCCGAGCACAATCCTTTGGCAATGGACATCAGATCGGCCTTGAGACCGAGAGTCTCGGCAGCGAACATGCGGCCGGTGCGTCCGAAGCCGGAAATGACTTCGTCCACCACAAAAAGCACATCGTACTTTCGCAGCACGGCTTGCAGGCGCTCGAAATATCCCTTCGGCGAAAACTGGAATCCCGCAGCGCTAGCCAGCGGGTCGACGACCATGGCGGCGACCGTCTCTGGGCCTTCTTTTTGGATCAGGTCCTCGACTTGCCCGACCAATCGTGCCGCGTAGGCTCCCTCGTCTTCCCCCGGTTTCATCTCGCGGAAGATGTGAGGCCCGTCGACCTTGAGAAAGTGGTCCAGCGGCACGTCGAACCCGGTATGCATGCTGGGCACGCCGGTCAGGCTGGAGGTGGCGACCGTCGAGCCGTGATAGCTGCCCTTTCGCGAGATGATCTTTTTCTTTTCGGGGCGTCCGAGGGCGTTGTTGTAATACCAGATCAGCTTGATGATCGTGTCGTTGGCTTCCGAACCCGAATTGACGAGGAAAACCTTGGTGAGCTGCTCGGGTGTGATCTCGATGAGCTTCTTTGAGAGCGCGGTCGCCGGCGGATTCGTCGTAGCCAGCAGGTTGTGGTAGGTGGGCAAGCGGCGCATCTGAGCGTAGGCCGCCTCGGCTAGCTCGGGTTCGTTGAAGCCAAGCGCGGTGCAATACATTCCGGCGGTGCAGTCGAGATAGCGGTTTCCCCGGTCGTCGGTCACATAGATGCCGTCCCCCTCGGTGATCACCATCAGCTCGTCTTCGTTGGGGTGAGCCAGGTCGGTGAACCCGTGGATTTGGTGGGTGATGTCGGTGGATGCTAGCGAGGTGCTGGAAGTGTCGGTCATGGTTTGAATCGTGAAGTCGGTCGAGCGGCCGCTAGTGCCGCCTCTGGTCCTCGGGCATATTGAGCCCGCTTGACCCCAGACTTCCGTCTGGGGCTCTGAGTTTTCTGGCGAAAATCACGGCCAGGTCATCGGCATAGATCCGCTCCCAATTGGGGAGATAGCCCAGAACCGATACAACCGGCGTGCCCTTGTTCAAAAGGCAATACTCAATATCGTACTTTTCGAGCAACGTTTTGGGGTCTTCGAGCACCCGGTGGAAAGCGATGTACTCGTTCAACACGCCGGTGTAGTCGAAAATGTCCGTGCGGCCGTCGATAAAGGTTTTATACTCGGGGGCCTGCCAGATCAGATAACCGCCCCAGGTGTACTCATTCAGCACGCGTCCCTGGATACCCTGTTCCCTCATGTAGGCAAGGGCGGCCACTGGATTCTGAGCTTCAATCCGCTGCCGCAGGTCATCGTTACTTGGGAACCGCACGAAACAAACAGCCAGCGCGATCACGATTGCGACGGCGTTCACGGCAGGCTTGTCGGTCTTGACCTCGTAGTCATCCCAATCATCCTTTACCAATCGGCACAGCAGCGGCGCCGCCAAAATACCAAACACGAAGAGCATGCGCATATGCTGCAGCGCGAGGAAGGAGCCAATGCCCACCAGCATCACTTCATCGAGATGGAGGTCGGCTTTGCGGAACAATACGAGGGCCGCCATGAAAGCCAGCACGACGAACATCCCGATGCCTCGCGGGTCGGCGAAATCCAGCGTGCGCCATTCATAGATGAAGTTGAGATTGTCCGACTGCGAGAACATCAAATCCAGCGGATAAGTCACCAAATCAATTCCGACTGGATTGATGAAAAGGGCGGCAAGCGAGACGCCCGCGACGATCGGCAGCAGACGGCGAGAGCTTTCGGGCCAGCGGCCGGATACCAGCAATCCCCAGCGAAACTCCAGCCGCGAAATCACGGCGTAGGCGACCAGCAACCCCATTCCCAGGAAGAACGACCCGTGGCAGTTGACCCAAAGCGCGAAGACAATCGGCAGGCCCCACAACCAGCGGCGGTCTCGCGTCTTCCCCAGGTGCAACAACAACAGTTCCACGGCAAGGAAGAGGTGTCCCAGCATCAGCGGACGAATCGAAAGCGTGATCGTGGCGAAAAACCACGCGGCCAGTCCGCCCAGTAAGGCTGTTTTCGCGTTTCCCGACGAGGCTGCGCAGTGAATGTAAATCACAACCACCAACAACGACCCCAGCAGAATCAGCCAAAAGAACAGCCCTTGCAGCCCGGCCACGCGATAAGCGGCGTACATCGTGAGATCGGCGAGCCAGGGGTGGGGCAGCCAATCATGGTTGCCTGTCGTGTAGGAAAACTCGTCCGTTGTCGGCAGAGTTCCGGTCTCCCAGATTTGCTCGCCGATCTGGAGATGCCACCACGTATCGGGATCGTTGAATCGGCCGTTCGCGGTCCAGTTGAGCACGAAGATCAGCCCGACGGCCAGCAACACCGGAAACGAAAAGACATAGCGCAGGGGCGAGGGCGCGGAAGTCTTCGCGGGACGCTCGTCCGCGCCAGACGAGTCGTGATTCTTCACACCGTCGGGAGAAGTTGTTTCGTCGCTCAAAACTCATCCTCAGCGCGAAGGACCTGCTCTAAAGTGATCGGCTCGGCGTCGCACGGTACGCCGAACGATGGGAACGCCATTATGTCGTTGATTGTGCCCGGAAGGTTGAGCCCGCGCCGAACGAGCTGAGCTACAGCTTCGCCGATAGACAACCCTTTGGATTGAGCGACCGACCGGGCCACCTGGTACACATCGTCGGGAATGTCAACCGTTGTTCGCACATGTTGATTATGGCACCAGAACGTTCCCGCACTCGATGTCGGTAACGCCGACTTCGCCCTGTTTCCGTTAAGGTCCGTCTCCCTTGACGGTCGATGACGCACGGGCGCCGCTCAACCCAGTAGAATGGTCCTTCTCGTTCGGCGCTCGATCAAGGGCTGGACGGCGGAATAGCTCAGTGACGATCGAGGCCGCGTCCTGAACACGAGGCAACTAGCGCTACCGCCGCGGCGATCGAGAACAGGCAACCCGAACGGCCAACGCGAACAAACTAGATTATGTCCATTCGTTGTGGAATTGATACAGGCGGGACTTTCACTGATCTCGTCGGACTCGATGAGACTACCGGTGAGCTGACCGCGGCCAAGTGGCCGTCGTCTCCGCGCAACCCGGTGGAGGCAATTGTCGGTGTCGTTCGCGAGTCTGGCCTGTCCGCCGATTCCATCTCGTCGCTGATCCTCGGAACAACTGTCGCGACCAATGCTCTGCTGCAGCGCAAGGGCGCGCGGGTCATTTACGTCACGACCAAGGGCTTCCGCGATATTCTCTTTATCCAGCGCATCAACCGCCGTTATCACTATTCGGTTGAGTGGACGAAACCCAAGCCGCTCGTGGACCGTTCCGACTGCCTGGAAGTCGATGAAAGAATCAATCACAAGGGAGAAATTCTTGTCCCGCTGGCTGAGGAGAAACTGCGGGCGCTTGTTGCCTCGATCAAAGAACGCATCAACGATCAACGCGGCTACGGCCAGCAAGGCAACGGGGAACAAGACAACGGGGAACAAGACAACGACAACGCCCAGCCCGACAACGACGTGGCCATCGCCATTTGCCTGCTGTTTTCCTACCTGAACCCCGAACACGAACTAGCCCTGAAGCACTACTTCGAGGAGAACCTGCCCGGAGTGCCCGTGTCGCTCTCGCACGAAGTCGCCCCGATCTGGCGCGAGTACGAGCGCGGCAGCACGGCCGTCGCCGATGCTTTCATCAAGCCCATCCTGGGGCGCTATATCGCTGGAATTCGTCAAAGCCTCGAAAGCCTGAACATCACCTGTCCCTGGGCCGTGATGAAATCCAACGGTGGCCACGCGACCGCTGAAACGGCCGAGAACCAGCCGGTCAATGTAGTGCTCTCGGGTCTGAGCGGAGGCATTATCGGCGGGCGCTACTTCGGCGAGTTGGCCGGTGAAAAAAACCTGGTGACGCTCGACATGGGCGGCACCAGTTGCGATGTCGGCGTCGTCCGGAACGGCGAAATCGCCTACAACACCAACTACGAAATGGAATGGGGCATGCCGATTTCAGCTCCCTTCGTGGACCTGCTCACGATCGGCGCCGGCGGCGGCAGCATCGCCTGGATCGACAAGGGCGGCTTTCTTCGCGTAGGCCCCCAAAGCGCGGGCGCCGACCCGGGACCGGTCTGCTACGACCAAGGCGGCGAGCAGGTCACGGTGACCGATGCCAACCTGGCGCTCGGGCGGCTGAACCCGGACTACTTCCTCGGCGGCAAGATGAACTTGAACCCGGACAAGTCAGCGAACCGGCTCTCCGAGCTGGGAAAGAAGCTGGACTTCGGCGTGCCCGAGACAGCGCAAGCCATCATCGACCTGGCGAACGAAAATATGGCCAACGCGATTCGCGTCATGTCGATCGAACGCGGACTCGACCCGCGCGAGTTTACCCTGGTGGCCTTTGGCGGAGCGGGCCCGCTTCACGCCGGCGGCATTGCCGAGCTGATGGGCATGAAGCGCGTCGTGATTCCTCTCTACCCTGGACTTTGTTCAGCCTTTGGCTCGCTGATCGCCGACTTTCAAGTTGACAAAGTGTGGAGTAAACATTTTCGGTCCGATACTGTCGAGGCCTCGATCGTGGCCGAGCAGTTCGAAAACCTGGCCAGTGCTGCCGTCGGGGAGCTGCGCGCCGAGGGATTCTCCGATACGCCGGAAATCGAGCGCACCATCAGCATGCGCTACTCCGGCCAAAACTATGAACACGACGTCGCAATCGAGCCGGGGCCCATCACCAAGCAAACCCTGGATCACACCTTCCAGCAATTCAATCAGTTGCATGAGCAGTTCTACGGCTACTCGATCGGACACGAAGTCATTGAGTTAATCCGCTTCAACGTCAAGGCCGTGGGACGTACGAGCAAACCCCGGCTCAAAGGGATTGCCGCCCCAGTCGGCGCCCCTGCCGCGCCCCGCCAGACTCGCAGGGTCTACTTCAAAGCGGAAGGTTTTGTCGATTGCCCGGTCCACCGGCGAGAGGAGCTTCCAGCCGGATTCGAACTCATCGGCCCCGCGATCATCGAGGAAGTAGATTCGATGATCCTAGTCCACCCTGGGCACAAGCTGCAAACGAACGATCAGGGCGTGATTACGCTGGACGGGTGAGGGGGGCATCGCGTGCCGGAAACCGCCGAGAAAAAGCAGCAGGCCGGCTTTCCGGAAAAGCGCGCTGATTCGAGCTGAGGAACGATTCCAAGGCTCTTCGTCAACCGACCCGAAAACGGCCGACCCTTGAGTTTGGCATTCTGACGTGGCGTACGGCTCTGCCGTGCCGCGTTGGGGCTCCGCCCCACCGTACGGCGGGTGGGCACCGCGCTTCAGCGCATCAACCTGTGATGCCATGGCCCAATTCCTGAGTTTCTCCTCCATGGTTCGAGTCCATCGGCGGAGGGCATTCCCCGAACCACGCGCCAGAGGCGCGAGGCGGCACGGCAG